>Ga0265324_10000625_pt1 | contig 24150 bp, 23 predicted proteins | sample 41419metaG_FD_198634 | JGI IMG/M metagenome (GOLD analysis project Ga0265324, IMG submission 198634) | Rhizosphere microbial communities from Carex aquatilis grown in University of Washington, Seatle, WA, United States - 4-14-19 metaG | ecosystem: Host-associated > Plants > Roots > Rhizosphere...
TGCAGCAGCACGCGACCCAGCGACTCGATTTCCTTCGCCAGATTTTCGCCCAGTGGAAACGGCGTCGGCGAAATCTTCCATTCCAGTCCGGCGAAAAGTCCGCCGGCGGGAATGGAATCGCGGATGAATTTGGCCCGCTTAAAATTTTCTTCGTCCTGCAACACCTCTGGATCCTTTATTTTATAGAACCAACCACAACCACTTTCAATTTTCGCTTGGCGGGCTTGATCTCCAGCCCCAACTGCTCACGAGCAGCTTTAATGACAGTGGCGAAGTCTGGTTGAAACTGCCGGTCTTCGGGTTTGGTTAGTTCAGTTTGCAGCAACTGGAGATCATGGCTCGTAATCTTGTCTTGGAATCCTTGCGGCAGATTTCCTGATTTGATGGCCGCAGAATTTGTCCGCAGAAGCCGCCAGATGGCATTATCAAGATTGTATGACAACAATTCCGCTTCGGACATTTTCCATTTAATGTCCACGCTCCAAAGACCGGATGCCTTCGTTTCGTTCACCATCGATTTGTCGAAATAAATCTCAAAAAAGGAAGCGATGGAATCCATGGTCCCGCTTCGCAACTGAAAACCGCCAGCCACTTGTCCGCCGCCGCCGGGTTTCGTTGTGGACATCAGTCCTGGAACATTGGTTGAAACCAATGTCATCACATAAACCTCCAGTTCACGATTGGTCACTTGGACTTGGATGCCCAAGTTGGTTCGAAGCATCTCAACGAACCGGCTTTGCAGTTCGAGCAATTGATTCGTCGGAGATTCGGCAGAGATGTCATACAAGTTTGTTTCAGAGAGGTTTGCTTCTTGAATCACCAGACTTCGATTCACTCCGAAAAACTCCGCCAAAGCATCACTGATGATGGCTTTTTTGGCTTCGAAAACCGTATGCTCTTTGTTCCAACTTCGGAAATCATATGCGCCATGCGGGTGTGGAAACGGCCCTCCGATTGAAACCGTAACTTTAGTCGGCGGTTGGTTGGAAATCTCGCTGTCACCGTGATCCGGTTGCAAATGTTCAGCTTCCTGCAATTTGGGCGCGGGCAAACTGGAAGTTTTTCCCGCAAGCAGTTCGTCCAAGTGTTTGCTTTCCAAAATTGCCGGATGGGTGATGGCGGCAATCTTGCCCGCTGGATCAATTAGAAAAGTGGTCGGTATGCCATATATGCCAAATGCACTTTTGGTCGGACTAAAAGGCGCATCAATCGCCAGCCAGGATTTGATCGGCCTTTTCTGCAAAAACTGCTTCAGCCGGTCAGGGTTGTCATCGGAAACCGAAATGAAAACAACCGGCTTGCCGGCGAACATCTCAACCAACTGATTCAAGTGGGGAATGGCTTGGATGCAGGGGCCGCAGGCGGTGTTCCAAAATTCCAGCACCACGACTTTGCCCTTCAACTTCTCCCAAGTCACTTCCTTCAAATCCGGCCCTTGCAGAATTTGGCTCAACTGAAGCGCCGGCGGGCCAGCGCCAACTCGCGGGGCAGATTGGTAGACACTTTGTGAAAATGAATTCGCGCAGCAAAACAACAAGCAAACTAGCCAGCCGAATTTCAAAGCTGATGAGTTTCTTTCAAAACCGCTGGCAAAGAGGATCCGAGACCCATCTTGTCGCATTTTGTCGCGTTTTGTCGCGTTTTGTCGCGTTTTGCCATCCATTTTTCGGTGGCACCGGGCGAACGCCCGCCAAGGGGAAGGGTCATCGGCACCAGCCAGACCGCTTGGCTGCACCTTCTGAGAGCCCCAGTTGACGGCTTGGGCGTCCCAAAAGATGACCAAACCAGACCGAACCAGACCGAACCAGACCGGAAATAAGATTTTTTGGGCGGAGGCGGGCGGAGGCGGGGGCAGGCAACGCCGGAAGGCGGTCCGACCGGGCGTGGGGCGGACCGAACCCAACGGCAGCGTAGAGAGCCGCCAGCGAGCGGACCGACACGGGGGAAGAGGTTCAGGCAGCATGCGATCCATCGTAGCCAAGGCCGCCGGGAAGGCAAGCCTAATGTTGTATCTAATAGACAATGGTACAGCAAATACTCTCCCGGCCCAGGATGGGCAAACAGCCGGTCCCAAGAGCCGATTTCAAAACCGTAGCAGCCGACATAAGAAGAGGCTCCAAATTCTCTTTAGTTTGAGCCTCGTCACCTCGGCTGCCACGGGGTTTTGAAAGAGCCGGTGATTTCATGAATTCAGCTGCGGATTTGCCCGGTGCCGAGGCCCAGCCACTTGTAGCTGGTCAATTCGTCCAGGCCCATCGGGCCGCGCGCGCCGATCTTGTCGGTGCTGATGCCGATTTCCGCGCCCATGCCGAACTCGCCGCCGTCGGTGAAGCGCGTGCTGGCGTTCCAATACACCGCCGCGGAATCCACCCCGGCGAGGAACTGCTTCGCGTGCGCCTCGTTCTTCGTGACGATGCTGTCCGAATGGCCAGAACCGTAAAAATTGATGTGGTCCACCGCCGCCGGCACGCCATCCACCACGCGGACGTTCAGGATATAGTCGTTGTATTCGGTGAACCAGTCCTGCTCGGCGGCCGCCTTGATTGCCGATTGCCGATGGCCGATTGCCGATTGAGCCAGCCCCAGCGAAACGGCATCGCACCGCAGTTCGACGTGTTTGTCCGCGAGCATCTGCGTCATCTGTGGTAAAAATTTCTCCGCCACCGCCTTGTCCACGAGCAAAGTCTCCGCCGCGTTGCAGACGCCGGGGCGCTGGACCTTGGCGTTCATCACGATATCCTCGGCCATCTTCAAATCGGCGTCGGCGTCCACGAAGACATGGCAGACGCCTTTGTAATGTTTGATGACGGGCACCTTCGAACAGTCCGCCACGGCGCGGATGAGGCTCTCGCCGCCGCGCGGCATGCAGAGGTCAACGTATTGCGTGAGCGACAGCAGAATCGGAATCGCCTCACGGTCGGGCGTGGGCACGACCTGGATCGCGTGTTCAGGAAAACCGCGATGCGCGATCTTGCCCGCGTCAATCATGGTCCGGGCGATAATCTGGTTGGAGTTCAACGCCTCCTTGCCGCCGCGCAGAATCGTGGCGTTGCCGGATTTGAAGCACAGGCTCGCCGCGTCCGCCGTGACGTTGGGGCGCGATTCGTAAATGATTACGACGACGCCGATGGGCGTGGAAATCTTTTGCAGCTTGAGTCCGTTGGGACGGATGCGCTCGTCGAGAATTTTCCCGACGGGATCAGGCAGCACCGCGACTTCGCGCAAGCCTTTCGCCATGCCGGCGATGCGTTTGTCGTCGAGCTTGAGCCGGTCGAGCATCGCGGCGGAAAGGCCGTGGGTCGCGCCGAATTCCATGTCGAGGGCGTTGGCGTCCTTGATGGCAGCGGCGTTTTGTTCGAGCGCGGTGGCCATGGCGAACAGGCAGGCGTTCTTTTCCGCCGTGGTCAGCTTGGCGAGTTCGCGCGACGCGGACTTCGCCTGCCGGGCGAGCTGCGTCATCTGTTCGGTCAAAATCATGTCAGCCAAATTAACCGAATTGGGCCGGAAGTCAAAAACCGGAAGGCGATTTGGTGGGACGCCCGCCCCACCGGTGTCACTGCAAATTCAAACTGGAGCCAAAGACGCTCTTGAAAAAATCCCCGCCGCGCAGGGCGACCAGCAACGTCAGCCCGGTGAGGTCGGCGCGCGACTTGATGTTTTTGAGGACGAGATTATCGATGCCGAATTTCTGCTCGCGGTTGTTGGCCGGATTATGCAGGTCGAGGAACCGCGCCGTGCCGACGGACACGTTCAATGCATCAATGCCCTGAAATTCCATGCCCGTCCGCAGTTTCAATTCCTTCAAGCCCGCGTTACCGCCGCCCGGCGCGCCTTTCTGCGGCAGCGCAATACCGAACGCGAACAGGTTCGTCTGGCCGGCCTCGTTTTTCACGATGACCAGCTCGGCCAGGTTGAAGCGCACCAGCGTGAGGTGAATTTGCCCTTTTGCCAGCGCGTCGCGGTCATATTCCACATGGATTTCCGGGATGGTCAGGAATGGCGTGCCGCCGAAGGCCGGCGGGTTGTGGATTTTCAAATTCGTAATCGTGACGACCGGCTCCAGCAGGCCGAAATGAAATTTGCCGATCTCCGCGTCCATGCCCGTCTGCGCGCGGATGCGGTGCTCGGCGGTGACGCGCAGGATGGTGTCCAGCGACAACAGGAAAACCACCGCCAGCGCCACGAGCAGCAGCACCGCGCCGAGAAACCATTTTAGAATCCGTTTCATCAGAATTGACGATTTACGATATACGATTTACGCGCGGTGTCCAAGTTGCGGGCGGCTCGTAAATCGTAAATCCCAAATCGTAAATTCACAGCCGCACATCCTCCGGGCGCACTTCCAGGCATTCGTCCTGGTCTTCCCAGATCACCGTGGGATAGGCGTCGAGCAGTTTCGGCGCGAGCTGCGTGCCGGCGAGGATGAGCAGTTTTTCGGCGTGTTGCGCGGCGGCTTCGTAGGCCGCGTCGTAATTGCCCGCCTTGCGGCGCTGGCGGTCGTCCCAATGCGCGACGGCGTGGACGGGGTCGTATTCATTGGCCCACAATTCGAGGCCAACCCGGAACTCGGCGGACAATTCATCGAACGGCACGAGGATTTCGTTGCAATGCTGGCAGATCAAACCTTCTGTCTTCACTTCGCGCGTGAGCAACGGCAGGAACGGCGCGCGGCAGCAAGGCGATTCCGCATACGCGGCGGGCGCGGTGGCGAGGCGCTTGAACCACACCTGCCGGCCATGCGCCACTTGCGCGCCGAGGCGATAGGCGCCGACGAGCGGATGCGAGAGCCGCCAAGCGCGGCCTTCGAACTGGCCGAGCGTCTGCGCGAGCCAGCGTGCAAGCGTGAGGTCGTCCCACGCCGCGAATGCGCGACCATATTCCGTCCACAACGAATCGAGGGGCGAACTTGAAGGCATATCCATCGTGTTAGTCTGGCGCGGCGGAAATGTTTTGTCGAGCGGCGTTGAACACCCCATTTAAGTTGGAGCACACTGTTGATGGCGGCTTGGCAAAACATGGGAAGAAAAACGGCTGTTGCTGATTGGTAATATTAAAAACACTGGGGCGACTTTGGGGTCAGGATTTTCTGAAAAACTTCACTGAAACCATCCGGCGGGCCGCCGCCCGACACCACGCAGCTCATCCGAGATTCCCGCCGCCGTTTTCAGACCGCCCCCCAGCTCCAAACGGAGTAAAATTTTCATTCCGATTCAGCCGACCAGTTCATTAAGCTGCCCCATGCAAAAGTTGCCGCGCCCATTTTATGACCGCGAAACCGCGCTGGTCGCACAAGAATTGCTCGGCAAATGGCTCGTTCACCAGTCCGCCAAAATCGAGCGCATCGGGAAAATTGTCGAGGTCGAGGCGTATCTCGGCGCACACGACCTGGCGGCGCATTCTTCCAAAGGCCTGACCGAACGGACGAAAATCATGTTCGGCCCGCCCGGTTATGCCTACGTTTATCTGATCTACGGCGTCCATCACTGCATGAATGTCGTGACCGAAGGAGCAGGCAACGGCGCGGCGGTGCTGCTGCGCGCCGTTGAGCCGGTGAAAAACCTCACGGGCAAAACCAACGGGCCGGGCCGGCTTTGCCGCGCCATGGAAATTGACCGCCGCCAGAATGGCCACGATTTGTTGAGCGATGATTTTTTCATCGCCGAGCCGGAAGGCGCGGAAAAGTTTTCCATCGTCAAGCGCCCGCGCATCGGCGTGGATTACGCGAAACACTGGGCGAAGCGGCGGCTCCGGTTTTACATCAAGAACAACCCGTTTGTCTCGCGCCAGTAAATTAGTTTTACCTTGCGCGGACCGGCTGCGTGATAAAAGCTCCCGCAAATATATTTTTATGCGTGCTGAAACTGTCGCCAAACTGGTCGGGATCGCCCTCCTCATTTTCGTACTCATCATCGCGGCTTCCTCCGCCAGTTACGTCGTGCAACCCGGCGAGCGTGGCGTGGAGGTCACGCTCGGCAAGGTGTCAACCGTATTCAAGCCGGAAGGTTTTGGCTGGAAGACGCCGTTCATCACCACGATCGTTCCGGTATCGGTCCGCCAGCAGACACGCGAGCTGACGGCGGAATGTTATTCCTCAGATTTGCAGCAGGTGAAGACCGAGTTGCGCGTGCTCTATAAAGTTCCCGAAGGTTCAGTCGTAAAAATTTACCAGCAGTTTGCCGGCGACCCGTTCGACAGCCTGATTGCGCCACGCGTGCAGGAGGCATTGAAGGAAGCCACCGCACTGCAAAGCGCGGAGCAGATCGTCAAGCAACGCGAGGCCATCAAATCCAGCGCGCTCATCGCCGCCCAGAAAAAAGTCGGCGACATCGTCGTCATCGTGGACGTGGTCATCCAGAACATCGACCTCTCGCACGAACTCGAAACAGCCATCGAATCGAAAATGGTCATGGAACAGGAAGCGGCCAAGGCCAAGTTCACGCAGCAGAAAGCGCAGATCGAGGCCGACACCGTCGTCATCAAGGCCAAGGGCGATGCGGAATCCATCAAGATCCGCGGCGAGGCGCTTAAGCTGACGCCCGCGTTCATTGATTTACAAATCGTGGAAAAATGGGATGGCAAAGCGCCGCTGTATGTCGGCGGGGCCAACGGCGGCGGCGTAAACATGCTGTTGCCGGCGGCGGATCTTAAAAAATAACGCCCGACCACTCCATGAACCCGCGTTTCGCGTTCGCCTTCAAATTGCTGGCCGCGCTGCTGTTTATTCTCGGTCTGGCCCTGCTGTTTCCGCCGGTATTGAAGTTTGTGGAAATGGCCGCCGTCGAACTGCGTTACTTCTGGTGGCTGATTCTGTTGCTGCTCCTCGCCGTGTGGCTCATCTGGGGACTAGGCTCAAAAAAGAGATAGTTCCCGGCTCAAAGAAAAATGCGGCTGAGATTTTTTCCCAGCCGCATTGCTGTCAAAGTTTATCCTGCGGCCTTAAACCTTCTCCACCACCGGCAGTTCCTTGCGCGACTGCACAACGTGATCCACGAGGCCGAAAACCTTGGCTTCCTCGGCGCTCATGAAATTGTCGCGGTCGCAGGCTTTTTCCACCACGTCATAAGTCTGGCCACTGTGCTTGGAGAGAATCGTGTTCAGGCGCTGCTTGAGTTTCAGCATGTATTTCACGCGGATTTCCACGTCGCTCGCCTGACCTTCCGCGCCGCCGAGCACCTGATGGATCATGATGTTCGAGTTCGGCAGCGCAAAGCGCTTGCCCTTCGTGCCGCCGGAAAGCAGCACCGCGCCCATGCTCGCCGCCTGGCCGATGCAGTAGGTGTTAATGTCGCAGGTCAGATACTGCATCGTGTCGTAAATCGCCAGCCCCGCCGACACGCTGCCGCCGGGCGAATTGATGTAAAAATGGATATCCTTCTTCGGGTCGGCCATCTGCAAAAACAAAAGCTGCGCAACAATGACATTGGCGATGCCGTCGTCCACCGGCGTGCCGAGAAAGATGATGCGGTCCACCAGCAGCCGCGAAAAGATGTCAAACTGGCGCTCGCCGCGCGCGGTCTGCTCGATGACAGTCGGATACGGAATGATCGAATTATTCATGGCGAAATAACTACTTCATTTTCGCCGCAAGTAAAGGCGGGAAGTGGCGGCACATTTCACAAATAAAAAAGGCGCGGAAACCATTCCGCGCCTTGAAAGCTCCGCCGGGAAAATTTATTTCACCGGGCCGGCGGCAACGATTTTCACGCTGACGAGCGTCTGCTTCGTCACGGGCCGGTCGCCGGGAACCGTGGGCGTCGTGGCAATCTTTTCCAGCACGTCGTCACCCTTGATGAGCTTGCCGAACGCCGTGTATTGGCGGTCGAGGAAGCGCGGGTCGCCGTGGCAGATGAAAAACTGCGAGCCGGCGGAATTCGGGTCTTGTGAACGAGCCATTGAGAGCACACCGCGAACGTGCGGCTTGTCGTTGAACTCCGCCTTGATCTGGTGACCCGGACCGCCGGTGCCCCACGCGCGCTGTTTGGAATCGTCCTTGGTCAGCGGATCGCCGCCCTGGATCATGAAACCCTTGATGACGCGGTGAAAACAGGTGCCGTCGTAAAAGCCCGACTTCGCGAGCTTCTTGAAATTCTCGACGTGGCCCGGCGCAACGTCCGGCCAGAATTCGAGGACGATTTCACCGGCGCTGGTGGTAAGGATGGCAACTTCGCTCATAATATATTTTGGTTGATGGAAAAATTATTTCACGCTGTCGGCGGGCACGATCTTGACGCTGTCAATGTTGACGCGCTTCACCGGCCGGTCGGAGCCTTCCGTCGGCGTGTTGGCGATCTTGTCCAGCACATCAAAGCCCTTGATCAAATTACCGAACACCGTGTATTGGTTGTCGAGAAACCCCGCGTCCGCGTGACAGATGAAAAACTGGCTGCCGGCGGAATTCGGGTTCGGCGTGCGCGCCATCGAGAGGATGCCGCGCGCGTGATGCTTGGCGTTGAACTCCGCATTGATGGTGTAGCCCGGCCCGCCCTGCCCCCACATATCCTTCTTCGCATCGTCCTTCGTGTTCGGGTCGCCGCCCTGGATCATGAAGCCCTTGATGACGCGGTGAAAACACTGGCCGTCATAAAAACCCTGGCGCGCGAGCTTCTTGAAATTCGCCACGTGGTTCGGCGCGACGTCGGGATAAAATTCCACCACCAGCGTGCCTTCGCTCGTCTTGATGACGGCGACCTCGTCGGCGGCCTTCGCCGGCGCGGCGGCCGGCGCGGCGGCGGGCGCATTGGTCTTGGCGTCTTCGGCTTGAATTGCGCCAGCGGCAAACAGGCCGAGCGCGCAGAGAAAAGTGATTGCTTTCATGGTCGCGAAATTTTCCACAGGCGCGGCCAAAAGTCACGCGCAGAATAAAATCATTTCCGACGCGGGTCGTCCTGCAGGGAGCTCGTGATGAGGCTGCTTTGCGGCCGCCGGCGGGAGCGGATGATCATCACGCCGACGATGACCACCACCACAAACAAACCTGCCCCGGCGTATAGCAGACGCCGCGTTTCGCGGTCGCTATTTTCCTCCGCCGCCGGCGCGGCGATAACCGGCGGCGGATTGGGCACCGACAGCTTCACCGGCACCGGCGGGGCGGCGGGAATGACCAGCGGCTTCACCGGCGCGACGGGAACGGTGGCTACCGGCGGGGAAACTGGCGTTGGTTCCGGCGCTATCTTGCTCCCCTCAACCGGCGGCGCGACGGTTTCCGCCGGCGCCGTTGCAGACGGCCCGGCCAGCGTGCCGCTCACATTCGTGCCAACGATGACCAGACTGGGAGTCGCCACCGGCGCGGGCGCAGGTTTCACCGGCGCGACAACCCGCGGCGGCGGATTCGTCACCGGCGGCGGGGGCGGCGGAAACGGCGGCAGATTGATGGTTCCCGGCGGAAAATTCACCGTGCAACCGAGATATTTCCCCCCCGCCGAACGCAGCACCACCACGAACGGCTGCGCGCTCTTCTTCCGCTCCGCCCGGCCATCGCGGAACGTCTGGTTGACGCCCGCGTCATATGGCGTCGCGGCGATTTCACTGTCGCCGTCGCAGAAAATCACGGCGGTGAACCGCGCCGAATCCGCCACCACGCCGTCCAGCACCGGCTGCAACGCCGCCAACTGCGCGTCGCCCGATGATTTTTGCGGGTGGAGAAAAGCCAGCAGGTTGCTCGTCAAGTTTGCCGCCAGCGCCGGCTGCCAGGTCACCAGCGGAAACTCGCCGGTGCGCAATTTGGAACCGCACGTCCAGACGCCGATGCTGTCGCCGGCCTGCATTTGTTCGGCGGCGGCGGTCGCGAAAAAGTTCTTCAGGGCCTGCTCCGTCGCCGGCAGCCGCTTCTGCATCGCCGACGAAGTTTCAAAGACGAACAGCCAGCGCGCCGGGCCGTCCGCCTGCGCGAACGCACCCGCCGGCAGCAGCAGCGCCGCCAGCAACACAACCGACCAGCGGGCGAGGCGCGGAAAATATTTTGGCGGCGACAGTTTCATGGTTCAACGCGACCGGAAAAAACGGTTTCGTTCGGAACGGTTGTGATTGTTCAGGTTTTCCGACAAGTCCGCCAGCGCATTCTGGATCAGCGCAATGAAATTGCCGCAGCTGGCCACCGAGCCGCCGAAGCCGCTCACGGTGTCGCGCTCCGCAAAATCGTCCGTCACCACCAGCACCTCGCCATAAGGCTGGAACCGATGTGCCGCGCGCTCGATCAAATCGTCCGCCGTCTGCCCCGCACGGGAAAACAAAACCTCCACCGCCGTGCCGGACTCGTTCTTCGGCTTCCGGCGCGAACCGCGACCGTCAAAAAAAACGGTCACCGGCGTGCCGCTCGCATCCTGATATTGTTGGAGCATTTCCACCAGCGCATCGCGCGCCGTCTCGGCATGACGCGGCACGCCCTCCGCCAGCTCCGGCCAACTATGGAGCAGGCCATTTCCGACTTTTGACCGAAAATCGGCTTGTGACTGAATAAAACCTAAAAGATTATATCCATCAACGAGAATACGAACCAACGCCATGAAATCAGCATACAATTATCAGCGGTTCAGTTCAATGAAGCAATCCAGCGGTGACTCGCTCAGACGGCAATCAACCGCAGCCCAAGAATTCTGTAAAATCCACAATTTGAAACTGGTGGAAACTTTTACCGATTCGGGCGTCAGTGGTTACAAGGGGAAAAACTTTTCCCACGAATCCGCATTGAGTCAATTTTTGCGGTTGGTTGAAAACGGAACGATTCAACCGAATAGCGTTCTAATTCTGGAAAGCATGGACATTCAAATTCTGCTCGCCCAACTTGACGCCACCTTGTCGCCGGAATTGTCAGAGGGTGACAGTCGGGCGGATTTCTTAAAGAAAAGGATTGGTGGATTCAAAGACCAAACTGCCAGACTGAAATCGGTTTTACGGAAACACCAAGACGCCTCGCGCCGAAAGCGGATGTTAGATAAACAAAACCGACAGAACACGAAACGGCGTTAAGAAAATCACTTCTGGTCTAAACGCAAAATCACGCGCCAAATCCAACATTATTGACATTCGGCGGGAGCCTCGCCGCAAGTCCTAACGTGAATACGTAAATAAATGCGTTAAACATCGTCTGGCCGTTCCAATTCCCTTCCGCTTGAACCGGGTCGTAATCTCAGGTTGCATGTCTTCTAACGTAATCTTTGCCAATCGTAGTGATGCGATAATGACCGTTCCATTCACCCGGTGCAGTAATTACAGTTAAAATATAGCCGTCAACGAGGATGCGGACGAGCGCCATGCGCGGAAATTAGTCCAAAGGCGGACAAGTCCAAAGCGCAAAGTCGTGAATGTCCGGTAAATTACGGCGAACTTTGGACTTTGGACTTTGGGGCTTGGTCTTTAGACTGAAAAGAATGCTGTCCGCCAAGTCCAACCGTTACATCGCCATTCTCGCGGCGGTGGTGTTCGTGCTCGACCAGTTCACGAAATGGCTCGTGCTGAACCTGCTCGAAAAAGGCGACGAGAAAACCATCATCCCCGGCTTCTTCAAATTCGTCCACTGGGGCAACACCGGCGCGGCGTGGAGCATGTTTCGCGGCAACAACGGCGCCCTCGCCTTCGTGGCCCTGCTGGCGTTCGTTGCGCTGTTTCTCACGCGGCACCATTTCAATTCCCACACGCTGCCCGGCCAGATCGCCTTCGGCCTCATCTTTGGCGGCATCGCCGGCAACCTCACCGACCGCCTCCTGCCCGACCGCCACGAGGTCATTGATTTCCTTTACTTCTTCATCCAGCAGCGCGGCGGCGGCGAACTTGGCTTCCCCGCCTTCAACCTCGCGGACACCGCCATCTGCACCGGCGTCGGCCTGATATTTCTCATCACCTGGAAAAGCGAGCACGAACCAAAAACCGGTGACAAGTGACATGAATACTTCCTGCAACCGTTCGCGTCCGTTTCTTGTCAACCAGCACAAGTCACTCGTCACCTTAATAAAATGACCGCCCGCACAGAAACCTTCATGGTCGAACAGTCGCGCCCCGGCGCCCGCCTAGATATTTTTCTGCGCGAAAAATTTCCCGCCGTCTCGCGCGGCGCGATGCAACGACTCATCGAACAGGCGCACATCCGCGTCAACGGCCAGCCCACCAAAGCCACGCACCATCCCCGCGTCGGCGACCAGGTGGAAATACATTTTCCCGACGCCCGCCCCGCCGAGGCGCAGCCGGAGGACATCCCGCTGGATATTTTGTTTGAGGACCAATCGCTGCTCGTCGTCAACAAACCCGCCGGCCTCGTCGTGCATCCCGCCGCCGGGCACGAGGAACACACGCTCGTCAACGCCCTGCTCCACCATTGCGCCGGCTCGTTGAGCGGTATCGGCGGCGTGGCCCGGCCCGGCATCGTCCACCGGCTCGACAAGGAAACCAGCGGCTGCCTCGTCGTCGCCAAAAACGACGAGACCCACCTGGCGCTCTCCGAACAATTTTCCACGCGCGTCGTCAAAAAGATTTATCACGCCATCCTCTGCGGCGTGCTGCCGCACGCAACCGGCGAAATCCACGCCGCCATCGCCCGCCATCCCACGCACCGCAAGCGGATGGCCGTCCACGACGACGGCGATGGCCGCGCGGCGCATACCAGCTACTGCGTGCTGGAGAAAATGCCGTTCGCCACCTACGTCGAGGTGCAAATCCACACCGGACGCACACACCAGATCCGCGTGCATTTCCAACACCTCGGTTATCCGGTTGCCGGCGACGAGACCTACGGCGCGAAACAGAACAAGCAGCTCAAGGAGCAGACGAACTACGCCGCGCCGCGCGTGCTGCTGCACGCCCAGGAACTGACCTTCGTCCATCCGCGCACGAAAAAGGAAGTGCATTTCACCGCGCCGCTGCCAAAAGATTTTAAGGCCGCGTTGAAGATTTTGCGGGTGAAAAAATAAATGCGCGAATGGTAGGGCTGACCTGCCGGTCAGCCAGATATTGGGGCGGCGCGGCAGCGACCGCCCTACCAATCAATACACCAGCACCAGCACCGCCGCCAGCCGCTGACTTTCAATCCGCGAATTACGCGAATTGGCGCGAAGGGAAAATAAATTCGCGTCAATTCGCGCAATTCGCGGATAAATCAACAAACCAAAACCAATACGGCGGCGTCTTGGGCGGATTTGACCACCTCCTCAAACGATTCATCTTTCGCATTTAGCTCCTTGAGTTGCCCGTGCCTTCCGCCGGGTATTCAATGGATTGTCCGCAATGCGGGCACGCGCATTTTAGGAAATCATTCATACTATGTATTTTTCTATTTCATCACGGCTGGGATTTGGCTGGGGGAGCGCGCCCGTCCCGGTAGCCGTTTTTGGCGTCGCGCTGGCTTCGTCCCAAAGGGACAACCGGAAATTAGCCAGACACGAAGTGTCTGGTTCATCGTCCAATCGAAATCCGTCCTGAAGGGACGGCGGAAATCCATCGTCCTTTCAGGACGAACCAACATTGCGGATGCGTTACCAGCCACTTCGTGGCTGGCTAATTTCCATGCGTCGCTCCGCGACTCCGCCGCCTTCTTCATGCAGCCCGCGCGACAAAATGCGACCGCCCTTTGTCCCATTCGTCCACCCCAAACTGCCATTTGCCGCCCGGCTGGGTCATTGCCCGGGAGCGCGCCCGCCCCGATAGCCGTTTTTGGCGTCGCTCCGGAAACCGCCTTTCAACGCAAAAAGTCAATTTTTTAAAAAAACAGCAGAAAACCTAGATTTAGAATATCCACCATCGTTAACGTGTTAAAATTTAAACCAAACATATCATTGTTCCCACCGGAAACATCACTGTCGCCGACCGGAACAATGTTGTTTTTGTCGATTACAGTGTGGTTCCCGCCGAATAAACCAGGCTCCCAACAGCCAGAACATGGCTCCGCCAGCGGACAAAATGAAACCGGCTGCAGCCATGGTGGCCACCGCCGGTTTGAAGACTGTCATCCATCTGAAGATTTCAGCGCGCGCTGCATCAAGGCCATTTTTCCGATGTCGGCCACGCCCGCAACTTCGCCATTATCTTTATCTTTGATTCGGACAATTTCATAACGGAGAAAATGTTGATTCCGTCACCCAACTTTCACTTAACAACCGGGCACAAAGTATTTAAGCTGCCGCCCCATATGACCCTTGGGAAACTTCTGGTGGTGCTGGCGTTGATGGCAGGATTGCCGTCGGTTTCATGCCCGGCTCAAACTTTCACTTTGCTGCATTCGTTCGCGCCGGTGGTCAGCGGCACGAATGCGGACGGCGACTTTCCCTTCGCGCAACTGGCGCAATCGGGCGGGGTCCTTTATGGCACGACCTTCAATGCGGGGGCGAACAGCAACGGCACGGTGTTCGCCGTGTATACGGACGGCTCGGGCTTCACCAACCTCCATGTGTTCAGCGCGCGTGGCGGATTGCTCCACACCAACGCCGACGGCGCGACGCCGGGCAGCGGTGTGGTGGTGTCCGGCAATGTGCTTTATGGGACGACGGGGGCGGCGGGCCCGTTGCATCTCGGGACGGTCTATGCCATGAACCTGGACGGCACGGGCTACACCAACGTGCATGTGTTCGGCGGCAATAATGACGGCAATTCAACCCTGGGCGGACTGGTCATTTCTGGCGGTCGTTTGTATGGGAACTCGCAGAGCGGCGGCACCAACGGTTACGGCATGATCTTCGGCGTGAACACGGACGGTTCGGCCTACACGAATCTGCACAGCTTTGCGAGTCTCACGAGCGGCACGAACAGCGACGGTATCCAGCCGCTGGCGACGCTGGCCATTTACGGCACAAATCTGTTCGGCGCGTGTTCGGGCGGCGGCGCGGCGGGCAGTGGAACGGCGTTCCGCATGAACACGGACTGCAGCGGGTTCACGAACCTGCATGTCTTCTCCGCGCTGGTCGCCGGCACCAACAGCGATGGCAAGATGCCGTATTTTGGCGGATTGACGGTGAGCGGCACGAATCTTTTTGGCACCACGCGCCTGGGTGGCGCGGGCGGGAATGGCGTACTATATCGCCTGAACCTGGACGGTTCGGGGTTCACCAACCTGCACAGTTTCACGGCGGCGAACAATTTCACCAACGCCGACGGGGTGTATCCTTTCGGCAGTTTGTTCTCCTCCGGCAACACGTTGTATGGCACGGCCGCCGGCGGCGGCCCGACGACCAACGGCACGGTGTTCGTGGTGAACCCGGACGGCTCGGGTTTCAAGGTGCTCTACAATTTCAGCCATCTGCCCAATCTCACCAACGCCGACGGCGCGGTGCCGGTGTCGGTGATCCTGTCGAGCAACACGCTGTATGGCGTGGCACACACGGGCGGCAGCGGCGGCAGCGGGGCGGTGTTCAGCCTGTTTGTGCCGCCACCGTTGAACCTGAATTTCTCCGGCGGCAGAGCGGTGCTGGCCTGGCCGACGAATGCGGACGGCTTCACGCTGCAATCTGCCGGCAATCTGTCGGCGACGGCGGCTTGGACCCCGGTCACCGCCACAGCGATCAATACCAACGGGCAATATGTCCTCACGAATACACTTTCCGAAGGGCATATTTTTTACCGGCTGGCGCGATAGGTTTCGGTTCGCCAGTTAAACATTGATAAGGCAAGTAAACAGCCATTCTACCGAAGGCCTTAAACGCCGGTTTCAGAATCACTGACCGGTTTGGGCATTGAGCTTGAGGACTTCCGCCACGATGGGTTGGACGGCCTGCTGGACCGCTTCATCCGTGGTGCCGGCATAGGCGGATTCGCCGGACTGTCCTTCCGCCGCAAATGACTCAATGGGCTGCCCGGATTTCAGGTCCGTGATCGTCACGCGCACCGCAATGCGCGCGCGACCGGCCAATGCCCCGGTCCAGGCACGCGCATTGTCGGTCACTTTCTTGAGCGCGATGATCGCTACGGAGATTTTCACGCCGTCATCGGCCTCCAGACCGGCCGGATTCCCCGCCACGGACACAAATAACCGGGTTTCTTTCAGGCTGGAAACCAGCGCCTCGCCGAACATAGTTTTTTCGGCCTCGGAATCAGCCGCCAGACTGGTGACGGTCACGAGCAGGTTGTCCAGGGCGATGGGTTTGCCGGTCACCACGGGGTTGACCACCCTGCCGGCACCGGGCAAATACACGCAGCCGGGGCTGGCCAACAGGAAGAACAGCAGCGCGACAATACCGAACGCATATTGGCATGGTCGGCCAACCGTTTTGGATTCGATTCGCATGAATCAAACATCCGCGAAGCCGGCCAGAAACCGGCGCGCAGGGTTTCGTCAACGCGCGCGCTGCGTCAGGGCCATCTTGCCGATGCCCGTCAGCACGTCCCACGCGGGTCCGGGGAATTTGTGCATCTGCACCATGGTGTCCTCGAACGCGGTCAGGAAGTATTTCACGTCGCCCTCGTTGATGACGAGCGGCGGGAGAAGTTTGACGACGTCCACGGCGTGCCCGGCGACCTGCGTGATGATGTGATGCTTGTCCAGCAGCGGAATGACGGCAGCCTGTGGGAACAAACTCTTGTCGAGCGTGTGGCAGGTGGTCCACGCGATCTTCAGCGAGATGGATTTGGGCGAGCCGAACTCGATGCCGGTCATCAAACCGCGCCAGCGGACTTCCTTCATGAATTCAAAGCGCGGAATCATCGCGGTCAGGCCCTGGCCGATGAGGTCGCCCATCTTCGCGGCGTTGGCGATGAGGTTTTCGCGGTCGAGCACATCGAGCGCGACGAGGCCGGCGGCCATCGCAAAGCTCCCCTGGCTGAAAGTGGAGCTGTGCACCACGGAGCGCGACATGGAGGAAAACACCTTTTCGTGGATCCACTTTTTGCACAACACCGCGCCGACGGGCACGAAGCCGGCGGACAGCGTCTTGGCGAGAATCACGATGTCGGGGTCCACCGCGCCTTCGTGTTCGATGGCGAGAAATTTGCCCGTGCGACCCATGCCGGACTGCACTTCGTCGTCAATGAAGAGCGCACCGTGCTTGCGGCAGAGCTGTTGCGCCGCCAGCAGATAGCCGGGCAGCGGCAGGTTCACGCCCTTGCCCTGAATGGGTTCCACGATGAACGCGGCGACGTCGCCTTTCTTCAATTCCTTTTCCAAAGCGTCCAGATCATTGAACGGAATCGCGCGGCAATCCGGCAGGAACGGCGCAAAACCGTCGCGGAAGCTGTCGTCGCCGTTGACGCCGAGCGCGCCGCTGGTGAGGCCGTGGAAAGATTTTTTGCAATGGATGAGCGCGGGTTTGCCGGTGGCGCACTTGGCGTATTTGATGGCCGTCTCCACGCCTTCCGCGCCGGAATTGGTGAAGAACACCATGTCGAGCTGGTTCGGCATGCGCTTTTTCAACTCGGCGGCGAGCAAACCGGAGAGCAACGGCGCCTCCATCTTCACGAGCGACGGATAATCGGCGTCGAGAAATTCCTTCAGAACGCGGCGGACTTCGGGATGGTTGCGGCCCAAACCAAACACGCCGTAGCCGGAGAGCAAATCGAGATATTTGTCGCCCTTCACGTCCCAGAGATACGGGCCCTCGGCGCGCGTGTAGCAGCGGTCAAAGCCGATGGTTTTCAGCGTGCGGACGTTGGCGGGATTGATGTGCTCCGCCTGCAACTCGTAATTTTTCCCTTCATTGGCCTTCACGAGCGCCGCGAGGTTCAGCGGCGGGCGCGCGGCGGCGGTCTGGCTTGAATTATTTTCTGACGACATGGTGGTTTATTTTACCGCAATGACGGCAGAATCAAGAAAATTACCCGCACCGCGTCAGCGCTGTTTGGCGGCCAGTTGCATCAATCCGCGCACCGCCGCCGCCAGCGCATACACGAGGCCAAGCAACACGACATCGGTGGGGCCGACGGGCAAATCCCACGCGTAGGCGATCCAGAAGCCGAGGAACGCCGCCACGCCGCCGAGGACCGATGCGAGCAGGACGAACACTTTCAGGTTGCGCGCGAAAATGTGCGCCGTCAGCGCCGGCACCAGCAAAAAACCAAACGCGATCAGCGGCCCGACGCTCAACACGGCAATCGAAACCGTGAAGCCGATGAGCAGGTAAAGCAGCGCATCCCAGAACAAAACATTTTTGCCGAGCGTCGCGGCCATCGCGCGGTCGAACGAGACGAAGAGCAGTTCCTTGCTGAACAAGCCCAGCACCAGCAGCACGAACGCCAGCGCGCCGCCGGTCAGCGCCAGGTCGAAATTGGAGACGGTGATGATTTCGCCTTTCAGCAGGTCGAGCCAGCCCATTTCCGCGAACCGGTTTTTTGACAGCAGCAAAATGCTCGCCGCCGCCGACACAACATAAGCCGCGCCCAAACGTCCTTCCGGCAGGCCGCGCCCGCGCCGTTCCATGAAGGCGAGGATCAAAATCGCCGCGAGCGTGAACGCGCTGGAACCGGCAAAGGCCAGCAGATGTTCGGTGTGCTCGCTGCCGGCGTCCATTTTCAAACCGAGCCACAGCGGCAGCGACAGCGCGAGCGCCACGCCGGTCGAGGAGATTTGCGGCAGCGCCACGCCCATGAACACGAGCCGGCGCAGCACGAGAAACACGCCGACCAGCGGACACGCGAAGCCGACCAGCACGCTGGTATAGACCGAATTTCGCAGCAGGAAATCGGGGGAGATAATTTCTTTGAGCGTTTCCATATCAGCCGACCTCCATTTCAAAAATCGCCGCCAGGCGTTCCGGCGTGAAGAGTTCCGCCACCGAGCCGTGCAGCACCGCGCCGTTGTGCAGCCAAATGATTTGCTGCGCGTGTTTTTTCACCAGCGGCAAATCGTGCGTGACGAGCAGCACGGTCAAGTTCCGTTCCTGGTGGATCTGCGAAATAAATTCCAGCAGCGAGCGCGTCGCCGCCACATCCACGCCGGCGGTAGGCTCATCCAAAACCAGAATGTCCGGCTTCGTCGCCAGCGCGCGGGCGATGAGCACGCGCTGCTTCTGGCCGCCGGAAAGCTGGCTGAATTTTCTGCCGGCAAAATCATCGGCGGCGGTGGCATGCAGACATTCGCGGACAAACGCCTTTTCCGCGCGCGACGGAAACTTCATCGGGCCGACCCGTTGAAACACGCCCATCAGCGCCACGTCAAAGCCGGTGAGCGGATACAGCGGATCAAACTGGATCGCCTGCGGCACATAGCCAAAGACCGGCGGGCCGCCGGTGGAATTCATTTTAATCTGCCCGGCGACGGCGGGCTGCAAGCCCAGCAGCGTTTTGAGCAGCGTGGATTTGCCGGTGCCGTTCGCACCGAGCAGCGCGGTGAAGCTGTCGCGCGCAATCGCCAGCGAAATGCCGGACAGCACAGCCTGGCCGTCGTAACCGATGGCCAGGTTGTCGAGCGTGATGATGGGGGGATTCATTTTTTGTTTTGTAGCGGCGGTCTGTGACCGACGGCGCTCGCAGAGCGCCGCTACATGATTATTTTTTCAGCGCGTCGGCAATCGTGTTCACGATGTAATCCATCTCGGCGATGTATGTTTCAGAATGCGGCACGCCGCCGGGCATGATGGGCAGTTTCACGAGCTTCGCGCCGGTCTTGTCCGCGATGAGCGCGGGCACTTTCTCCGGGAACTGCGGCTCGCGCACGACGAGCGGAACGTGGTCGGCCTTCATCGAGGCAATCAAGTTTTCGATGTGCCGGGGCGTCGGGTCAACGCCCGGTTTCAGTTCAATCGTGCCGTAATATACCAGGCCAAAGCGCGCGGCGAAATAATGCCAGTGCCCGTGATACGACACGAATTTCGCCCCCTTGAACGGCGCGAGATCCGCCTGCCATTCAGTGATCTTCGTGTCGAGCCGCGCGAGGTAGTCATCGCGGTTTTTCAAGAAGTCCGCCGCGTGATCCGGCGCGCTGGCGACGAGCGCGTCGCAGATGTTTCGCACCGCCGTCTTAGCCAGCACCGGGTCCAGCAGGTAATGCGGATTGCCGTAGGGATGCACGTCGCCCTCGGAATGGTCGGTGGATTTCGGCACTTCGAGGGGCGACACGCCTTGCGAGCAGTCCACGTAACCAGGCTTGCCGGGCAGAAGCTTCGGGTTTTTGCTGGCCTCCAGCAGGGCGGGCAGGAACGCGTGTTCGCAGTCGAAGCCGACCAGCACGACGAGGTCGGCGCGGTTGAGCAGCGGCACGAAGCTCGGTTTCATCGGCACGCCGTGCGTGTCCTCGATGCCGGTGGCGAGGCTGCGGACTTCGATAAATTCGCCGCCGACATTGCGCGTGAGGTCGGCAAGGTCGGTAAGCGTGGCAACAACGCGGATTTTCGGTGGCGCAGCCACGGCCACCATGGCGGTCAAGACGATGAGAACCGTTGAACAAAACAATTTCATTTTCATAAATATTTTTCCTTTCCGTTTGAATCAGCGTTGGGTCCAGCCGTGCGAATGCGCGCCGATGATCCACGTCCATTGCAGATAAAGCGCATCGTCCGGCCGCAGACCGGAGCTGCCGCTGCGGTCGGTGTGAGTGTATTGCAGGCGCAGTTGGTTCCAGTGGCTCAAGGCAAACGTCACGAACGGCGAATACGCGACCGTCTCGTTGTCGTGATTCTGCGCGCTCTGCACGTAGTCAAACAGGAAGCCCGCGCTCCACTGGCGGCTCCATTTGTAACTGACGTAGGAATACAGACCGAGCGAGTTCACGTCGCCGAAATGCTCGTCGCCGCTGTTGGGAATCCCATTGGGGTCGAACAGAAAATGGTTGTCGCTGAACAAAACTTCCGTGCCCCAATCAAACCGGTTGAACTGGTTGTCGCGCAGCGGCACATAGCTCACCTTGAAATCCAGGCCGGCCAGCCGCCGTTCCTTTTCCGTCATGGTGCTCACGCCGTTCGGTTGCACGAGCAAGCCGCCACGATCCTGCGTCTTGGGATTCCACAGACCGGAGACGCCCGCCTCCAACTGCCAGTTGTCCGTGAGGTCGAAGTAGGTCGAGGCGCGACCCCAGAAATTCAAACCGCCGATGGGCCGGTAGTTTCCGGGGTTGTTCGGGTTCGGACTGTCGCCGCCGAAGTTATTGCCGACGCCCGCCGTGAGGCTGACGTAATGTTCCGTCGGCACCAGCCAGTTGAGCTGCGCGCCGTCAGAACGCGATTCGCCGCCGATGTATTGATCCAACACCTGCGGACGGTTCACGAACGGCAGCTCGTGGTCGTGGATGTTCGCCAGCTTGCCGAACTCGCCGAAAAACCTTCCCGCCGTCAGCGTGAGATTGCCCGGCAGCGACGTCGTCTGCAACGCCGCTTCCTCGATGCCAAACGTGGATTCGCCCGTGGCGGCATCCGCCGAGGCGTTCGCCACCACCCAGCCTTTGGCGAACGGATCCACCGAGGCCGAGGCGTTCAATTCGAGCGACCGCGCCCAAAAATCAAACCCGCCCGGACGGTCGCCGCCAATCTGGTTCGCGCCGTGGCTGTGATAGCTGGACACGAGTTCGCCGACAAAACCGAGCGCGGGATTGAATTCGCCCGGCAGGGTTTTCTTCTGCGCCTCGACGACATTGTCCACCTTGTCGCTCAATTCCTGGAACAAGCCCGGTGACACCGTGTTCGTCGGCTCTGACGCGACAACCACGTTGGTCACCACCGCCGGTTTTTGCGCCAGCAACTCGACTTGTTTTTGCAGCGCTTCGATTTGCCGGTGCTGCTCGGCTTCAGTTTTCTCAAAGCTGTCCTGCATCTGCCGCAGTTGTTGTTTCAACTGCTCCACCTCATTTGTCTCCTGGGCCTGCGCGACGGTTGCGCACAGACAAAGGGCCGAAGACACGCCCAATAAATAGTTCAGTTTCATATTTAATCACTCCACTCCGGCGCACACGAATGGCGTGCGCGACGGTTCTTAAACGGAATTACCAACGGAAATCCGGCCAGCAAACGCTGACCGGCCTAATCAAACTGGAGAAGAAACTGCAGCCGGCGGAGCGCGCCCGGCGGGAAGATTTTCAATGGCCGGACGGAAAACGGAAAATTCAACCAGCGGAAGCGCGGCAGCAAAAATCAACGGCGCGGAAACCGAGACGCCCACGTCCGCCGAATCCACCTGGCCGTGGGCGAACAGCGTGACGGCGCATTGATGCCCCTCATGGCCGGCGTCGGCATGCAACCGTTCGTGCAACGACGGTGCGGCGGCCAGCAGGTTCAAAAACAGGACGAGCAAGACGGACAGGACACCCAGCGGCATCCGCCCATGCTTGATCAAACTGGTTTTTTCCAAATGCAAAGCGTTTGCAATATAGCGATGGTTTTACCTAATTCAAGCAGTTAATGGATTTTCTCCAAGTCAAATGCCCACCAGTGCCGCGCCGAGCACGCCGGCGGAATCGCCGAGCTGGTGCTGCACAATGGGCGTTTCCAGTTCGTCGGTGAAGACATATTTCTGCACCGCCGCCACGCCTTCGGTGTAAAGCGCCGACACGTTGGAGACGCCACCGCCGAGCACCACGATGTCGGGGTCAAGCACGTCAATGAGGTTGGCGACGGCGCGGCCAAAGCGGTCGAAAAATTCCCGCATGAATTCCACGGCCTGGGGTTCGCCGGCAAAATACGCCGCCGTGACTTCCTTGAGCGGACGCTTCGCGCCAAATTTTTCGGCGTAGCGTTTTTCCAATCCGCCGCCGCTGATGAACGTCTCAATACAGCCGCGCTGGCCGCAGTAACAAAGCGGTCCATTCGGATCAATGCTCATGTGTCCCCACTCGCCGGCAATCGCCTGCGCGCCGGTGAAAACCTCGCCCTTATAGACGATGCCGCCGCCGCAGCCGGTGCCCAGGATGACGCCGAAGACGAGTTTCCTGCCCTTGCCCGCGCCAAGCAGCGCTTCGGCCATCGCGAAACAATTCGCGTCGTTTTGAATCTCGATGTTGCGGCCGAGCAATTTGGCCAGATCGGCTTTCACCGGGTGGCCGTTCATGCAGACGGTGTTGGAATTTTTGAGCAGGCCGGTGCGCGGCGAGATCGCGCCGGGCGTGCCGATGCCGAAAGTTGTCGGCTGACCGGGCACGGCAGCGACCAGCTCGTCGTGCAGGAATTTGATCCGGTTCAGGATATGCTGGTAGCCGTGGTCGCGCTCCGTGGGGATGCGCTTGCGAAAAAGCTCCTTGCCGTCGGCGTCGAGAATAACGCCTTCGATTTTTGTGCCGCCCAAATCAATACCGATGCGATACATGATGAATCTCCTTGGCGGGAGAATGCCGTGAGATACGTCGAAAAACAAGCGGGAGATTTGAGGCAAAAAATATCTGCGACAATCAGCGGTTAAGAAATTTCTGACACCTCACTCCGACCCTCTCCCCCATTCGCTTCCGAAGCGAACGCGGAGAGGGAGCGGTGATTATTTACCGCAGCAGTTTTTATATTTCTTGCCGCTGCCGCAGGGACACGGGTCGTTGCGTCCGACCTTCGGGCCGGTGCGAACGGGCTTGGCCTTGGCCTGCGCCTCGACGGCGTCCGCCGCCTGGCTGACCACGTCGCTGGCCTTGGTCTGGCCGGCGCCGGTGCCGGTGCCGGTGGTGGTGCCGCCGAACGCGCTGGTGTTCGTGTGCAGCGTCTGCTGCGGCGCGTTGCGCAGGAAATTTTCAAACGCCAGCAACGACGATGCGCTGCGGAAGACGTTATGACAAATCTCCGTTTTCACGTTGACCATCAGCTCGTCAAATATCTTGAACGCCTCGGCCTTATATTCGAGCAGCGGATCGCGCTGACCGTGCGCGCGCAGGCCGATGCTGTGGCGCAGGCTATCCATCTCGTAAAGATGCTCCTGCCACAATTTGTCAATCGCCTGCAAAATCGTGTAGCGCTCAACGGTCGCGAGCTTGTCCGGCTCCTCGAAACTGACCTTGAGCTCGTAAGCCTTGCGGATGGCGTCGGTGATGAAATTGCAGACGGCGAACTGCGCCTCGCTCAAGCCGTCGAACAAGGAACCTTCCACGGGTTTTTCCTTGCCGGATTGTGCGGCCTTGACGATTTCGCCTTCGGGCAAACCGAGCGGGAAATTCAAATTCACCCAGTCAGCAAGCGAACGCACGCGCCATTCGGCCACGTCAGCATGGGCGGAGGTGAATTCCTCGATCTTGAGAATCACCACTTCCTCGATGATGTCCATGAGGCGGTCGCGCACGTCTTCGCTGTTGATGATCTCGTTGCGGAAGCCGTAAATGACCTCGCGCTGCTTGTTCATCACGTC
>Ga0265324_10000628_pt1 | contig 24082 bp, 23 predicted proteins | sample 41419metaG_FD_198634 | JGI IMG/M metagenome (GOLD analysis project Ga0265324, IMG submission 198634) | Rhizosphere microbial communities from Carex aquatilis grown in University of Washington, Seatle, WA, United States - 4-14-19 metaG | ecosystem: Host-associated > Plants > Roots > Rhizosphere...
AAGAAACTCTTGAAGGCGACATGCCCAAAGAAAACGCCGACTGCGAATACTGCGCTTACGCTCGCAGCCGTACCCAACTGACTCTGGACGCGTTGCAGAACAACGCTAAAAAATAGCTTAAGCTCTGCTATGATTAATTCAAGATGAGCGAAGTTGTTTTGAGGGTCGACGGCCTAGTTAAAGACTATGACGCCTATCGCGCCGTAGATAAAATTTCGTTTGATATCAAACGAGGGCAGGTACTTGGCCTGCTGGGGCCAAACGGCGCCGGCAAGACTACCACTATTCAAATATTGACCGGCATAACTAACCCATCAGCTGGTAAAATCGCATATTTCGACCAAGATTTTAGCCGGCACCAGCAGGCATCGTTACAGAGAATCAACTTTACCTCGGCCTACAATACGCTTTTAGGTCGTATTCCAGTAATCGAGAATTTGATGACTTTCGCCGGCCTTTATGATGTTGCTAATCGGCGTTCAAAGATTGCCGAGTTATTAGAAAAATTTGAGGTTTCACATCTGGCCGGCAGCTTGTATAAGGATTTATCGGCCGGTGAAAGAACCAGGGTCAATCTCGCCAAATCTTTGCTAAACGACCCAGAGCTAATACTGATGGATGAGCCGACAGCTTCGCTAGACCCGGACATCGCTGATAAAACTCTGACCTGGATTGAAGAACTACGTGCCGACAGGAACTTATCAATCTTATATACCAGCCATAATATGGCGGAGGTCGAAAGAATCTGCGATGAGGTTATTTTCCTGGACAAGGGCAAGGTAGTTAGCCGCGGCACTCCATCCGACCACACTAGCAAGTTAAGCGAGGTCGAGGTTAAGCTCTACTTCAAGGGCAGCGACACGGACTTGAGCAAATTATTAGACGCTAACAAAGTTGTCCATAACTTTCCGGCCGACGGTCTGGTTGTGATTCAGACCAAAAAGGACAGAATCGCCACAATAATTTCGCTAGTGGTTGAAGCTGGATTTAAAGTTACCGACACCGAAGTTAATAAGCCCGATTTAGAACAAGTCTTTTTAGAAATTGCCAGGAGTAAGAAATGAAAGACTACTCGCAATTTTCGCTAAACCGGGTCCGGGCAATGGTTGTGCACGAAATCTATGTCACTAAGCATTCTTTGGAAATATTTTTCGATATCTTTTTCTTTCCGCTCATCAATATTTTGTTGTTCGGTCTAATCTCAAGATTTATATCCCGTGGCACTACCAATAACCAATTTTTACTGCTGGGAGTTTTGCTGTGGGAAATCGTAACTGTCGTGCAGTATAACGTAACCGTCAGCACCATGTGGGAGGTTTGGTCGCATAATCTTACTAATATATTCATATCGCCGATATCAATCGGGGAATATTTGACCGCGCACGTGATAGCCGGTGTCATTAAGACAACTTCGGTCTTAGCTTTGCTGGCAGTGACCACCAATGCGTTTTTCCACTTCAACTTACTCAGCATAGGAGTAATAAATTTGATTTTATTCGCCGTAAATTTAGCAATTTTTGCGGTTTGGATTGGCATTCTTCTGCTTGGATTTATCTTCCGTTTTGGAACCCGGATGGCGGCTATTAGCTGGGGCGTCATCTTCTTGTTCCAGCCACTGACCGCGGCTTTTTTCCCGGTTTCAGTTTTGCCGCACTGGCTGCAGACCGTGTCCCACGCTTTTCCGGCAACCTACGTTTTCGAGGACGCCAGGAAATCTCTATCTAGCCACCCTGGCATATTATTAAGCAGTTTCATTTGGATCCTGCTGGCTAATTTGGCATACGCAATTGTCGCCGGCTATGCGTTCAGGGCATTATTCAAAAAATCAAAAGACTCCGGGCAATTTGCACGGAATGACCTGGGTTAAGGATATAATGTAAGCATGTTAGACATCCGATTTATCCGGGAAAACGCCGAACTGGTAGCCGAAAAGTCCAAGCAAAAGGGCTACGACGTCGATATTCAAGAATTTCTACGTCTGGATAAAATTCGTAATGAAAAACTCAGAACACGAGAGGATTTAAAAACTAAGCTTAACAGTATTTCGAATAACGGACCCCTGGCACCGGAACAGCTTGCTGAGGCCAAGTCAATTAAAGAAAAGCTGTCTGTAGCAAGAGATGAATTCAAAAAAGCTGATGATGCCCAATTCGCGATGTGGAAAACGATACCAAATATGCCAGCCGACGATGTTCCAGTGGGCACCAGCGAAAACGACAATATAGTTGCAAGAGAATGGGGCAATAAGCCCAGTTTTAATTTTGAGCCCAAAACCCACTGGGAAATCGGTGAAAGTCGTGGATGGATAGACAAAGAGCGTGCCGCTAAGGTGGCCGGGAGTCGTTTTGCGTATCTAAAAGGCGACCTGGTAAAGCTTCAGTTTGCGCTCATTCAGTTTGTATTAGACACGCTAACGAATGAAGAGTCGCTCAAAAAAATTATTCAAGAAGCTGGCATGCAAAACGTATCTCCCAAGGCCTTTGTGCCCGTGCTTCCGCCCCTAATGGTGCGGACTGGAGTCTTTGATGCTATGGACCGTCTCGAGCCCAAAGAAGAACGATATAAAGTTGGGTCTGATGAGGATAACTTGTGGCTTCAGGGTAGCGCTGAACACACACTTGGTCCTATGCACATGGACGAAATACTTGATCCGCGCGAATTACCGATTAGGTATCTGGGCTATGCCACAAGTTTTCGTCGTGAAGCCGGTACTTACGGCAAAGACACAGAAGGCATCATAAGAATGCACCAGTTCGACAAGCTGGAGATGGAAAGTTTTACGTCAATAGAAGACGGGATGAACGAACACCTATTCATGGTGGCCATCCAAGGATATTTGTTGGAACAGCTAAATATTCCTTATCGAGTTATTCAAAAATGCACCGCTGACATTGGCAAACCCAATGCCCGGGGCATTGACCTGGATGCTTGGCTCCCTGGTAACGGACGATATCTAGAGACGCATACTGCCGATTATATGACGGACTATCAGGCTAGACGACTAAAAACCAGAGTAAAAGATGGCGATTTCGCGTGCACGAATGATGCGACAGCTTTGGCGTTGGGTCGCGGTATGGTCGCCATCATCGAAAATTATCAGACTGCCGACGGAAAAGTGAATATCCCAGAAGCGCTGCAGCCATATATGCACGGGCAAACTCATCTATAGAGTTTAGTTCCCGGTTGCGCTAAAATAGATATATAGTTCAGGAGTTACGCGCTTGCGCAAAGCACTAGACGCAGGCGAGTAGCGGAATGAGCTGTATTTGAATACAGTGAACGAGCAACGCAGCCTGCAACAACGTGATTTGCCAAGAACGCCAGCGGTGTTTCTGGCTGGGCCAGAAAGCAGGCTGGTGTGGCGCGTGAGTCCTGAGGAGGATTTTGATTGTCAGCATTAGTAAATACTAAGATTTTAAAACGTGTTTTAGGGGACCCGCAGGCCGCGACCGTCAAGCGGTTGCGCAAGCGTGCCAAAGAAGTAGAGGCCCTAGCCGATGAATATAAAAAGTTATCGGACGCCCAGCTAAAAGCTAAGACCAAAGAGTTTAAAGACCGCTTAGCCAAAGGCGAGAAACTGGATTTGCTACTGCCGGAAGCTTTTGCCACGGTGCGCGAAGCCGCCACCCGCACGCTGGGCCAGCGCCACTTTGAAGTCCAGCTAATCGGCGGCATGGTCCTGCACGAAGGCAATGTAGCCGAAATGAAGACCGGCGAAGGCAAAACCCTAGTAGCTACCTTGCCGATTTATCTGAATGCTCTGGAGGGTGAAGGCGCCCACGTAGTAACGGTTAACGATTACTTGGCCAAGCGCGACGCCGGCTGGATGGGTGAAATTTACGCCTTTTTGGGTCTAAAAACCGGTGTAATTATCCCTGATGAATCCTACGTTTATAACCCCGAATATAAAGACGACAGCCACTTTGATAAGCGGTTGTGGCACCTGGAGCCTTCCACCCGCCAAGAAGCCTACGGCGCCGATATAACTTACGGCACCAACAACGAATACGGCTTTGATTACCTGCGCGACAATATGGTGCGCGAAGTTGACCAGCTGCGCCAGCGCGAATTGCACTATGCCATCGTCGACGAAGTGGACTCAATCTTAATTGACGAAGCTCGCACACCGCTGATTATCAGCGCCCCGGCCACCGCCAGCGGCGCGGCCTATGCCCAGTTCGCCAAAATTGTCAGAAACCTCAAAGAAACCGAGCACTACGAAAAGGACGAAAAGCGCAAAAGTGTGGTTTTAACAGATGACGGCGTAGAGCTAGTCGAGAAAATTTTAGGCATTCAAAACCTGTACGCCACCGAAAATTTGCGCACGATTTATCACTTGGAACAGTCACTTAAAGCCCAAACGCTGTTCCACCGCGATAAAGACTACGTGGCTACCAAAGAGGGTGAAATCGTTATAGTTGATGACTTTACCGGGCGCTTGCTACGCGGCCGGCGCTACAACGAAGGCCTGCACCAGGCAATTGAAGCCAAAGAGGGCGTAGAGGTCCAAGAAGAATCCATGACACTGGCCACAATCTCGTTCCAAAACTATTTCCGTCTGTACAAAAAACTGGCCGGCATGACCGGTACGGCCATGACCGAAAGCGAAGAGTTCCACCAAATTTACAAACTCGATGTGGTAGAGGTGCCGTCTAACCGCAAGATTGTCCGCGAAGATTTGCCGGATAGAATTTACAAAACCGAAGACGGCAAAATGCGCTCCATCGTCAAAGAAATTAAAGAATTGCAGGCCAAAGGCCAGCCGGTGCTATTGGGCACAGTGAGTATTGAGAAAAACGAGAAGCTGTCTAACATGCTCAAAGCCGCCAAAGTGCCGCACGAAGTTTTAAACGCCAAGAATAACGAGAAAGAAGCCGCCATCGTTGCCAAGGCCGGCGAAAAAGGCGCGGTAACGCTGGCTACCAACATTGCCGGCCGCGGTACGGACATCGTGCTGGGCAAAGGCATACCGGAACTGGGCGGCCTGTTCGTGCTGGGCAGCGAACGCCATGAATCGCGGCGTATCGATAACCAGCTGCGCGGCCGCGCCGGCCGCCAAGGTGACCCCGGTAAAACTCAGTTTTACGTTTCGACCCAAGACGATTTAATGCGAATTTACGGCGGCGACCGCATCGCCGGTATTATGGACCGGCTAAAAGTCGACGACGAAACCCCGATTGAAAGCAAGATGATTACCAAAAGCTTGGAAGGTGCCCAAAAGAAAGTCGAAGGCTTTAATTTCGACCAGCGCAAAAACGTCGTGCAGTACGACGATGTCATGAACCGCCACCGCCGGGCAATTTACTCGATGCGCCGCGAAGTTTTGCGGGCCCAAGACATCAGCGCCCGCATCAAAAAAATGATTGCCGAGGAGGTAGACTGGCTGACCAACCACCCCGAATCCACCGGCGAAATGTACGAAGCAATTCTGACCGAGAGCTTCCCACTGGACGGCAAAACTCTAGATAAATTGTTTGATAGCCCGGCCGATAAATTCCAGGACGAGCTGGATAAAGCCGCTCTAAACGTCTACAAAGATCAAGAAAAATTATTCACGCCGGACACCATGCGCAAAGTCGAGCGCGACGTGTTTTTGCAGGTGCTGGATAACTTGTGGATGCAGCATCTGGAAAACATGGATCACCTGCGCGAAGGCATTCACTGGATATCGGTCGGCCAGCGTGACCCGTTGGTGGAATATCGCCGCCAGGGCGGCCGGATTTTTGACGACATGCAGGCCAACTTGCGCCACGAAATCGTCCGGGCCATTGTGCACGCCCAGCCGGTTGATGTCGAAACCGAACGGGCCGTAGAGACCGAACTGACCCGGGCGGCTCGCGGTTCGGTAGATAACGCCAGCCAAATCACCAAAGCCGAAACTTATGACGAGGGCGATTTTAAATCCGAAAAACGCGAAGCCGAAGAAGAAGCCCGCGAGCACGCCCGCCGCAAAAAAGCCCGCAAGGCCGAACGCCAGCGCAAAAAGAAAAACGCTGGCAAGAAAAAGAAGCGCAAATAAATGAAGCACACCGCCACCGAGATTGAACTGAGCAACGGCGCCAAGGGCCTATTGGTGGATGTGCCCGGCGCCATGGTTATGGATTTTGAATTTAATTTCCGGGCTGGCGAATATTTAGTAGACCGCAGCAAGTGGGAAGTGCCGCACCTGATGGAACACGTTTTGCTGGGTGCTAACGAATTCATTCCTAAAGCTCGAACCTTCCAAGCCGAGTTCGAAAAGAACGGCGCCGGCAATAATGCTAGCACCGGTTTGTACCACATAACTTACGAGGCCGAGTGCGCTGATTTTGAATGGCAGCGGATACTAGAGCTGATGATTACCGCCATTTCCAAGCCGCTATTTTTGCGCGAAGAATTCAAGGCCGAATTCGGCAACGTCAAAGACGAGCTGACCGCCCGGTCTAACAACCATTTCCGCACGCTTAGCCTAACAGTCCGCGAAGCCCACAACCTGCTGGCTATGACCGACCGCGAACGCCTCAAGCAGATTAAAAACGTTAGGCGCAAAGACCTAATTGACCACTATGCCCACACCCACACCACCAAAAATCTGCGGTTTGTAATTGCCGGCAGTATGAAAGGCCGCACCGCGCAGATTAAAAAAATGCTGGAAGGCTTTAGCTTGCCCAAAGGCCGTAGTTTTATCGAACTGCCGGACGAGCAGCCGATTAATTTGGAACAACCGGTTTTCGTGGCCCGCCCATCTGTTAAAAACGTCTATTTTGAGCTGGAAACCTTTGCGCTGACGCGGTTTGAAGACCAAGAAATGGATGCGTTGGAGCTGGTAAACGGTATGCTGACTGCGACTTTGTACTCGCGGATTTTAGGCGAGGCCCGCGAACGCGGTTTGGTGTACAGCATGGGTTCGGGCATAGATATTATGAAGAGCGTTACCGGCTGGTGGTTCTCGGCCCAAGTTATTAATAAAAACGCCCCGGCTTTGTTCGAAATCATGACCCGCGAAATTGGCCGAGTAAACCAGGGCGATATTAGTGCCGAAGATTTAGAAGCCGCCAAGCAATATTGGCTGGGCCGCCACCAGCGTAGCGCCCAAACCGTGGCCGGCACTATGGCCGGCTATACCGGCCGTTATTATTTTGACGAAGTAGTGAATGATTACGAGGCCATCCCGGAACGCATCAAAGCAGTCAGTATCAAACGGATTCAGGAATCCAGCCGGCGGATGTTTAGTGATAAAATCGGCGGCCTGGGCGTACTGGGCGGCGGCAGCCGCAGCCGCGAACTGGCCGACCAGCTGAACGAACACATCCAACCGCTATGGACCAGCTAAAAACCCAAATCCGCGATTTCCAGGACCAAGTCTCGCAATCCGCCCACAGCATCGGGCTTGAATCGCTAGAGGCCCAGCTAAAAGAACTGCGCGACCAAATTAGCCAGCCGAATTTTTGGAACGATAACCTAAAAGCCCAAGACATCTCCAAAAAAGAAGCCGATTTGGCGCGCCGGGTCGAACCGTGGCGAGCTTTAGCTGATTCTATTTATGATCTTCGCCAACTCGCCGAAATGGGGGATGAAGCTATGAAAGGGGAGATAGAGGCCGAACTGGCTCGCCTGGAAACTACATCCCAAGAACTTAAAAAAGAACTCCGCTTTCAGGGGCCTTACGACGACCACGATGTAATTTTGAGCATTTACGCCGGCGCCGGCGGCACCGACGCCCAAGACTGGGCCCAAATGCTGCTGCGAATGTACGTCCGCTGGGCCGAGAGCCACAAGCTAAAAGTAACCACCATCGACCAAAGCGCCGGCGAAGAAGCCGGCATTAAAAGCGCCACTATCGAAATTACCGGCGGCAGTTATTTATACGGCAAGCTAGCAGGGGAGCACGGCGTGCACCGGTTGGTGCGCTTAAGCCCGTTCAACAGTGCGGCTAGCCGTGAAACCAGCTTTGCCAAGGTCGACATTCTGCCGGTAATCCGCCGGCCGGACGAAGTCGTAATCGACGAGAAAGATTTAAAAGTCGATGTTTACCGGGCCGGCGGCCACGGCGGCCAATCAGTTAACACCACCGATTCGGCGGTGCGCATAACCCATTTGCCAACCGGCATATCGGTGGCTATTCAAAACGAGCGCTCGCAGCTGCAAAATAAAGAAACCGCCATGACTATCCTGCGCTCCCGGCTGGCGGCGCTGCAGCTGGAACAACACGCTGCCAGCCTAGCCGACGTTAAAGGCCCCAACCAATCGGCCGAGTTTGGCAATCAGATTCGCAACTATGTTCTGCATCCTTACAAACAAGTCAAAGATACTCGCACCGGCTATGAATCTAGTGACGTTGAAAAAATCCTGGACGGCCAACTGGACCCCCTCATCGACGCCTGGCTCGAGCGAGTCTAATTTATTTTCGAGGACTCATATAAATCAACTGCTCTAGAAGCTCGGCCATCGACAAGCGTTAGCCAAGTAATAGGACCTTTGATTAGCTCGGTTTGCATATAATCTTCATCGTATTGTTTGGCCCGGTCGATGTCTTCTAGGGCTTTCTCGTAGGCACTTTTAATGGCGTGTGCCACCATATGAGCCAGTCGCGGGTCGCTTCTGGTTATAGCATTTACTTCTTCATCGCCCACAAGTGCTTTATTAAGCGACTCTTCAATATCCAGCTTAAGCTCAAACCTCTCTATCATCTAGAAATAATATAATCTGATTGCCCATTAGTCAAATGGCCGGTATAAGCTTAATCGTCATTTGCTATACTTAGATGGATGATTCTGCTCGATAGGGTAAGTAAAAGCTATAACCGCCGAGGGCCGGCCCTGGAGCGTATTTCGTTGCATGTCGAGCCCAAAGAGTTCGTAATTATTGTCGGGCAGAGCGGTGCCGGCAAGTCTACCTTATTTAAATTGCTAACCAGGGAAGAGAAACCGACCAGTGGCAAAATTATCGTTGGCGGGATTGATTACGAACATCTGAAAGATAAAGACATTCCGTTGCTGCGGCGCAAAATCGGCGTGGTTTTCCAAGACTTTAAACTGCTCAACAACAAGACGGTTTATGAAAACGTAGCCTTCGCCCTGGAAATCGCCGGTATTGCCACAGCAGAAATTCGACACACCGTACCGAAAGTCCTAGACGTGGTTGGCCTAAAAGGCAAAGAAAACGCTTATCCGCTGGAGCTATCCGGCGGCGAGCGCCAGCGCGTAGCCATCGCGCGGGCCATTATCCGCCAACCAAAAATTTTAATTGCCGACGAGCCCACCGGCAACCTGGACCCTAAACACGCCTGGGACGTTATAAAAGTTTTAGAGAAAGTTAACCGCTTTGGCACCACCGTACTGTTGACCACCCACAACCAGGAAATTGTTAACGCCCTTAAGCGGCGGGTGGTGACCATCAAAGACGGCCACATTGTATCTGATAGGGCAGTCGGGAGCTACAAAGGCAATTAAGCTCTGAACCATGCAAGACCATAAGTACATTACACTAGAGCGAATCATCAAAAACGGCTTTGTTAACTTTGGCCGTAACATTTGGCTGGCCATCGCCGCCATCGCCATGATGGCTATCACGCTAACCATTCTGCTATTCGCGATAGTCGCCAATAACACTTTTAGCCACTCCATAGCTGACCTCACTAGCCACATAGACGTGGTCGAGTACTTAAAAGACAGCGTCACGCCGGCTCAACTGGATAAGCAACTAAAACAGCTCAAGCAGCTACCTAATGTAAAATCCGCGGCATACACTTCCAAGGCTGATGCTCTTAAGATTTACGAGCAGCAAAATGCCAACAACTCTACTTTGCTGGCGGCCATCTCGGAGACTGACAACCCGTTACCGGCATCAATTACCATCAAACCAGTTGACCCGGATAAACTGCAGGATATCCAGAGCTTTTTTGACGAACCGGCCCAAAAGGCCCTGCAGTCCGACCCAACCAGCTACTCAGGGGATAGAAAAGCCGCCATCGATAAGATTACCGCCGCCACCCACTTTTTTGAGCAGGCCGGCGCCATCGGCATTATCATCTTTATAGTTATTTCGATGCTGATAATTTTCAACACCATTCGCATGGCCATCTTCAACCGCCGCGACGAGCTGGTGATTATGCGCCTGTTGGGTGCTAGTACCGCCTACATCCGCGGCCCATTCGTGGTGGAAACTATGCTTTACGGCGCCGTCGCGGCGGGGATTTCGCTAATTGTCTGCTGGTCACTGTTCAGGCTGGCTTCGTCGACGCTCAACGCCTCGACCCTTGGCTTACTAGACATTCACTACTCCAGCCAATTCTTCTCTGACCACCTGTTCACGATTTTGACCGTCCAGATTCTGGTTGGTATACTAATTGGTGCCGCTTCATCTTCCATTGCGACCCGGCGGTATCTAAAACTCAATCGACAATAAACAAATCTAAGAGCTAAATAATCAATTTAACGAGCGTTAGTTAATCTATCGGCCTGGCTTTAAGAGGGCTGTGGATAAACTGGCTTGCCATAAGCGGGGGTGTGCTATCATTAAAGTGTTAAAGCTAAAACAAAAAGATAATTCAAACATGGTCCGAATCCGTTTTTTAATCTTTACTATCCTAACCGGTGTAATATTAGCCGGCGCTACCCTTATAGGCGGAACTGTTAAAGCTGACCAATTTGATGCCCAGATTAACGCCCTCCAGCAGCAGAATGCCGCCAGCCAGGTCCAGGCTAACTCACTGGCTGCCACCGCCGCCAGTTACCAGCAGGCCGTCGACCAGCTGCAAGCCACTATTAACAGTTTGCAGAATAACATTGTCAACACCCAAAATCAGATAGACGCCTTGCAGGCCCAAATCGCCCAGGCTCAAACTGATTTAGACCACGAAAAAATGGTGCTGGGTGAAAACATCAAGACCATGTATCTGGAAGGCAACGTCTCCACTCTGGAAGTCCTAGCCAGCAGCAAAGACCTCAGCGACTTCGTTAATAAGCAGGAATACCGTACGTCGGTATCTAATAAAGTCAAGGACTCAGTTGATAAAATTAATACCCTTAAAGCTCAGCTGGTTAAGCAGCAACACGAGCAGCAGAGCTTACTGAATGATTTGCAGACCCAACAAAACCAGGTGCAATCCGAAGAGAGCCAGCAAGCCAATCTGCTAGCTCTGACTGAATCGCAGAAGGCCGCTTACGACCAAGCCATAAGTTCTAACAATTCCCAAATCGCCAGCCTGCGCGCCCAACAGGCGGCGCTTAACCGCCAGCTTGGCGGCGTGCCTACTGCTGGCGACCCCGGCCACGGCGGCTACCCGGCGACCTGGAACAACGCGCCGCAGGACTCCGTGCTGGATAGCTGGGGAATGTATAACCGCGAATGCGTCAGCTACACCGCCTGGAAAGTTTACCAAACCTTTGGCTACATGCCATATTGGGGCGGCTCCGGGAATGCCAATGAATGGCCTGGCGATGCCGCCCGCGCCGGTATTGCCACCGGTTCTACGCCCCGAGTCCACTCGGTAGCCATCTGGAACGTCGGCGCCTTTGGCCACGCTATGTGGGTCGAAGCTGTCAGCGGCAACACCATCTATGTCAGCCAGTACAACTACGATTACGCCGGCCATTACTCCGAGATGAGCATCAGCGCCAGCGGCCTCACATATATTTACTTCTAGCATAAGATGACCACCGACTTACGCACTTGAGTGCTGAGTGCGATTTATTCTTGAGGAGCGGAGTGAGGCGTACACATTGTACGTTGATTGAGCACCGCAAAGAAAAATCGTGCTCAGTGCCAAGAGCATCATTAGTAAGTCGAGCTTTGCTTGATTTTTAATGATGCGGTGCGTAAGTTCGGTGCGGTATAATAGTGCTAGTGTTAAATAACAAAGAGAGGTTTTAGTCTTGCGTCCCGAACCAGAGGAACACTATGTTGAAATTGGCCACCATCGCTGGCCGTTAGTAAAAATCTTTGCTACCTTCGTGCTGGTTATGCTGATATTTGGCGGCGGCGTAGCCGTAGGCAAGGGCAATGTGCACCTATGGGGCGATAAAGGCGCGTCTAACACCGCCGCGCCCAGCTCGCTGGATTATTCATCGGTAGACGCGGTTTATACGATTCTAAAGAACGATTTCGACGGCCAGCTTAACCAGGCTAAGCTGGATGACGGCCTAAAGAGCGGCCTGGTAGCCGCCGCCAGCGACCCTTATACCGAATACTTTAACCCTACAGATGCCAAAGCCTTCAACAACGAGCTGGCCGGCAGCATCGTGGGTATTGGCGCCGAGCTGGGCACTGATGCCGATAACAACATCGTAATAGTCTCGCCGCTTAGCGGTTACCCGGCCGACAAAGCCGGCTTAAAGCCCAAAGACATCGTGGCCGCGGTTAACAGCCAATCCACCCAAGGCATGAGTGTCGATAGCGTGGTTAGTAAAATCCGCGGCCAAGAAGGCACCAAAGTTACGCTAACTATCGTCCGCGGCAGCGGCCAGCCGTTCGATGTCACCATTACCCGCCAGAAAATCAGTGTTCCGACCGTCCAGTACCACGAAGACGGCGACATTGGCTATATAAAAATCAGCCAGTTCAGCAATGATACTGTTGGGCTAGCCCAAAAAGCCGCCCAGGAATTCAAAGCCAAAGGTGTTAAAGGCGTGGTACTAGATTTGCGCTCTGATCCCGGCGGCTACTTATCCGGAGCGGTTGATGTTTCCAGCTTGTGGCTAGATAAAGGCAAGACCGTGGTTCAGGAACGCCGAGGCAGCCAAGTGGTCAGCACCGAAGTCGCTACCGGCAATGATTTGCTAAAAGGCCTGCCAACCGTAGTGCTGATAGACGGCGGCAGTGCCAGCGCCAGCGAAATAACCGCTGGCGCCCTGCACGATAACGGCATTGCTCAGCTGGTAGGTGTTAAAAGCTTCGGCAAGGGCAGTGTGCAACAAGTCGAAAACTTGCCGGACGGCTCAGAGCTCAAAGTTACCATCGCCCGTTGGTACACGCCAGACGGCAAGAATATCGACAAACAAGGCATTACACCTGATACAGTGGTGACAATTTCCGACCAACAATCCCAAGCCGGCCAAGACCCGCAAAAAGACAAAGCCTACGCCATCGTCCAATCCGAAATCCAATAGGGCGGGGAATACTTAACTTGTTAAGTATTTTGGGGCTTGCTTAAGATAAGCGTGCTGAGTTAATCTATTATCAGATAGTTCTTAACAGGAGGAGCATTGAGCAAGCGTGGCTAGAGCCAGGGCTGAGACCAAGTATGTGTTTGTAACCGGCGGGGTGTTATCTGGCGTCGGTAAAGGTATCACCGCCGCTTCTATCGGCACCATCCTAAAAGCCCGAGGTCTCTCGGTTAACATCCAAAAGTGCGACCCCTATCTAAACGTCGATGCCGGCACGCTCAACCCGGCCGAACACGGCGAATGCTTCGTAACTTATGATGGCGCCGAGACCGACCTGGACCTCGGCCATTACGAACGATTTTTGGATATCGAACTGACCCAGGCTAGTAGTTTAATGTCTGGGCGGATATTGCGTGAAGTTATAGACGACGAACGTTCCGGCAAATATTTGGGCAAAACCGTCCAAATTATTCCGCATGTTACCAACCACATCCAAGAAACGATTACCAAGACCGGCAAAGGTTTTGATATCCATGTTGCCGAAGTCGGCGGCACGGTGGGCGATTACGAATCACTAAGCTTCCTGGAAGCCATCCGTGAGCTGGGCCTTAAGCTGGGAAGTGATAACTGTCTGTTTGTGCACGTTGTTTACGTACCTTACTTGGGAGCTAGCGGCGAGTTTAAGACTAAGCCGGCCCAAAACGCCGTGCGCGAACTGCGCGGGCTGGGCATTGTACCGGACATTCTGGTGGTCCGCTCCGAGGTCAAACCGCCCAAGTCAACGATTTCAAAACTGAGTTTATTCTCCGGCGTCGACCAGCAGGCGATTGTGTTGCTACCCAACGCCCAAACCATTTACCAGGTACCTCTAACACTGGAAGACAGTGGCATCGGCGATGTCATCATTGGCCGGCTGGGATTTAGGGCCCACCAGGCCAACCTGGCGCCCTGGCGGCGGATGGTCAAAAGTGGCCTGACTAAATACCGTAAAACCATCAAAATCGGCGTTATCGCCAAGTACATAGACAACCAGGACACCTACATGTCGGTGTTCGAGGCTTTGCGTTCGGCGGCCTGGGACAATTCGGTAAATATCGACATTGTTTGGGTCAAAGCCGAGAATTTAGGTAAAGACAAGGCTGAGTTAGAAAAACTGAACGACTTGGACGGTATCGTTGTGCCCGGCGGCTTTGGCCCGCGCGGCATAGAGGGAAAGGTCTTAGCGGCCAGCTACGCGCTGGACAACAAGGTTCCGTATCTGGGATTGTGTCTGGGCCTGCAAGTCGGTTTGATTGCCGCCGCCCGCCGGGCCGGCTTAAAAAATGCCGACTCTACCGAATTCAATAAAGATACCCCTAATCCAGTGGTCAGCACTATGGCCGAACAAATCGGCAAAGAAAACACTGGCGGCACTATGCGTCTGGGCGACTATGTCTGCGTGCTAGAGCGGGGCACCATCGCCCGCAAAATCTACGGCTTGCCGGAGATAACCGAGCGTCATCGCCACCGCTACGAAGCCAACAACAAATACCGCGATGACTACGAGGAATGGGGCATTAAAATCAGCGGCTTATCGCCGGATGGCAACTTGGTGGAAATGATAGAAGCCATCGGCCACCCCTATTTTGTAGCCACCCAGGCCCACCCGGAATTCCGCAGCCGGCCGGATCGCCCGCACCCAATGTTCAGCGGTTTAGTAAAAGCAATCTTAAACAAATAAATAAAACCCTAGCGTGTGGATGCAGCGCAAGGCGCCAGCGAAGCACGGACTGAGCTGTATTTGAATACTGCGAAGGAGTACTGGAGCTGGCAACGCTGCGATGCGCCACAAGCTTGAACGGCGCAACCAGCTTGGCTGGTTGGCAGGTTCAAGCAGCGCTAGGGTTTTATTCGACGATAACTTCGGTGCGGGGTTTTGAGGCACCACTAAAACTTTTAACTCGGCGGTCTTTAAAGGCAACCACTCCATCTTTGGCGGCGTGGATGGTGAAGTTTCTAGATATAAAAGTGCCGGGGCCGGAGCGCTTGGTGGCGCCAACTTGGCGGACGATAATGTCACCGGTCTTAACTTTTTGGCCGCCCCAAACCTTAATACCCAGGCGCTGGCCGGGACTATCGGTGGTATTCTTGGCGGATCCACCCGCCTTAACATGTGACATAAATCTTCCTTAAACCTTAGTTAATCTTAGCAGGTGGCGGGCGACCACTTGGTCCTCGCGGAAGTATATAAGCTCCTCGCGCCGCACGTGCTTAAGTTCCAAATAAGTGTACCCCATATCTGTTAATTGGTCAATAACCGGCAAATTTATTAATTCGCCGTTGGGCTGCCGCCAGACCGGCACGGCTAGGCAGACGTTTCGGCCGCTCCTAAGCTGCGGCGCCAAGTTTTTGAGGAACTTTTTAGTAATCAAATTAACGTCCGAAACAATTTGCTTAAGGGCGTCCGGCGGCGGCAGGGAATTGAGCGGCCGGCCCAAAAATACCTCGCTGGCGACCACGCTAAAACCCGGCCAGCGGTAGCTAGTGGCGTCGGCCGCCCCTACCGTAACTTTGCCTTCAATCGATGGCTTTTTATCGATTAACCATTGCAGATTTTTCTTGGTGTATTCCACCATTCGCGGGTCAATGTCACTGCCGTAGACGCTGTAGCCCATCAGCAGGGCTTCTTGCAAAATTACCCCTGTTCCGCAGAACGGGTCCAGCAAAAGTAGGGACGAGGGCTTAGGGTCGAGGGTAGAGTTTTCTAGTTTCTCGCCCCTAGCCCCTAACCCCTCAATCTTGCCAACGGCTAGATTGATGATTATCTGGGCTAATTTGGGCGGCAGCATACCCACTCGGCTGTCGCGGGCCGGCCGGGCCTGGTCGCGGGCGGCATAAGCCTCGATATCCTGCACAAACAGGGTTTGAGCCAGCAGGGTTTTGGTGCCATCTTTAATAAATAGTAGCTCCCAGGCGCCTTTGTGCGTCAGCTTATTGTGCAGCACCGTGGCGCTATTCAGCACAGCGGTTTTATTAGGCACTATCCGCACCGGCCGGCCGCTCTGGCGGACCAGTTTTTTAATTTCCAGCAAGGCCGCCCCAATCTGTTTTACTGGCACAGATGGGTTATAAATGCTTAATCCCAGCGTAAATTTGCCCTCCGGCATCGGTTCTACGTAGGGCGGCACTCTATCAATCAAGTATTTGGCCAAATCGCTCCATTTGGTCGAATCAATCACCGCCAGTATTCGAGCCACTTTAATGGTTCCGCCCAAGCGCTTAAAGTTGATATCCTCGGCGGCAATATCCAGCAGGGCGGCACCGTCTAGTGGCCGAATATGTTCGGCGCCGTATAGGCTTTCCAGCTCGGCCAGCCCCAGTTGCGGCTGGCGGCCCAATACGCAAATACTTTTTGCTTCAAACTTATCCATACCTCAATTATTGTAGTGTATTTTCATCGGGAAGATAGCCCGAGCATCGAATTTACTTCGTGCCCGGCGCTATAAGAAACCCCGAAGGGGTGTCTTATAGTTTTTTTAGTATACTTAAAAGGAAATGAACGAGGAAAGCCACCTTATCAAACGGTCTAAGTGGCGTTTAGTGCTAACGGCCGCCACACTCATCGCCCTAGCGATTCTAATTTACGGCCTACGCAAAGATATCGACGGGGTCATAAAGAACCTGGGTAAGGTCAACACCCTCGCGTTACTACTGATTATCCCAATCGAATTCCTGAACTACGATGCCTACGCCCGGATGCAAGTTCGCTTGTTTAAGATTTTAGGCAACAAGGTCCGCTACCGCGACATGTTTAAAGTAATGCTGGAACTTAATTTCGTGAATCACATCTTGCCCAGCGGCGGCATCAGCGGCATCTCGTACTTTAACGTCCGGATGCGAGCCTACGGAGTTAGCGGCCCCAAGTCCACCTTGTCGCAAATCATGAAGCTGCTTCTGCTGTATGTCAGCTTCCAGCCGATATTAATTTTGGGATTGCTGCTACTGGCGGCCCGCGGCCACGTTAATAACTTAATTATGGTCGTGGCCAGTTCCATTATCACGCTTCTGGTGGTCGGCACCTTCGGATTCTTGTACATGATAGAGGACCGTAGCCGCATTAACACCGTGCTAACGGCAGTTACGAAATTCCTTAACAGAGTCATTGGCCTGGTGCGCCGCAACCCCGAAACCATCAGCATCCCCGGCGCCCAAAAAGCTTTTGGCGAGCTGCACGATAATTACAAGCTCTTAAAAGAAAGCTGGCGCCAGCTTAAAGCGCCGTTTATGTACATGATGATTGCTAACGCTACAGAGGTTGCCGCGGTGTACGTTGTTTATATAGCTTTTGGCCAGCTGGTCAACGTTGGCGCGGTAATTTTGGCTTACGCAGTGGCTAATTTCGCCGGTCTTATATCGGTTTTGCCGGCCGGCATCGGTGTTTATGAAGGATTAATGACCGGCGTGCTAGTGGCTACCGGCATTCCGGCCGAAGTCAGCATCCCGGTAACCATCATGTATCGGGTACTCAATATGAGCACCCAGCTGACACCGGGTTATTATTTCTACCAAAAAGCTCTGCGCAACGGGCTCAGCCAGGTCGAGTAATGGAAGGATTGGTTCTGACACCGGCCGATTTCGTGGCCCTGCTAAACCAAACTTTGGAATTTGCTTACCCATCGGTCACTATTGAGGGTGAGCTAAGCAATTTTAGGGTGTCCAAAAACCGCTGGGTCTATTTTGACTTGCAGGACCAGGAAGCCAGTGTCAAATTTTTTGGCACAATCTATAACTTGCCGGGGCCGCTGGAAGATGGCCTCAGAATCAGGGTTGTCGGCACGCCGCGGCTGCATCCGCGGTTTGGTTTTAGCGTCAATGTCAGCTCTATTGCCCCGGTGGGCGAGGGTTCTATCAAAAAAGCCGCCGATTTACTGGCCGCCAAACTTCAGGCCGAAGGCTTGTTTGATGCCGAGCGCAAACGCCTACTGCCACCGGTGCCGCAAACTATTGGGTTAATAACCGCCGCCGGCTCGGCGGCTTATGCCGACTTTATAAAAATCTTAAACGAGCGTTGGGGCGGGGTAGAGGTACAATTAGCCGATGTTTACGTGCAGGGCCAACAGGCGCCCCTGCAAATTGTGGCCGCCATCGAGCATTTTAACCGCCTGTCGGAGCTGGCCGACGTGCTGGTAATCACCCGCGGCGGCGGCAGCGCCGAAGATTTGGCGGCTTTTTCTGACGAGCGGGTAGTGCGTGCCGTGGCCGCCAGCCGGATCCCAACACTGGTGGCGGTTGGGCACGAAGTAGATACCAGCTTGGCCGAGCTAGCCGCCGACCAACGGGCCAGCACGCCCACCAACGCTGCCCAGCTAGCCGTACCCAACCGCCAAGACGTAATTGCCGGGCTCAAAGCCACCGGTAGTTCATTGAATGTACAGCTTAACCAATCCTTGCAGTTAGCAATAACCGACACCGCTCAGGGTAGGGAATACTTAACAAGTCAAGTATTTCTTCTCCTTAATAATGCCCAAGAATCGCTTAATTCCAACCGCCGCTTGGTCACGCTATTTGACCCGAGGGCGGCGCTAAAACGCGGCTACGCCATCGTCAGTCAAAACGACCAGCACATCGCGTCGGTTAAGGGGCTTAAAGTTAACGACAATCTGCAGGTCCAGCTAAGCGATGGTAAAATTAACTCAAAAGTCATTAAAGTTAGCAGGGAATAGTTATGCCTAAACCAAAGCCCGCCAAAAACTACCAGCAGTTATCAGACGAATTTGCCGAGCTGGTGGCTTGGTTCGAGAGCGACAAAGTCAATTTAGACGAAGCCATCGCCAAGTACGAGCAATCTATGGAGCTACTGGCCCAAATGGAAGCCTATTTAAAAACCGCCAAAAACAAAATTAAAAAAATCACCGCCAAATTCGACGGAGCCTAAATGCTAGCCATAACCTTGGGCCTGCTGGCGCTGGCACTGCTTATCTTGGGGTTGGCTCTAATCATCGCCAATGTCGCGGTACTGCCGTTTGGCGCGCCTTATCTGCCCAGCCTCAAGCCGCACGTCGCCGCCGCCCTGGAACTGCTGGACCTTAAGCCGGGGCAGGTAATTTACGATCTAGGCTGCGGCGATGGCCGGTTTTTAATCGCCGCCGCCAAGGCTGGTTACCAAGCCGTGGGTTATGAGTTGAATCCGTTCATGTTCGGGCTAAGCTGGCTGGTCACTCGGCGCTATCGCCGCCAAGTCACGGTGCGGTTCGGCAATTTTTGGAAAGCCGATTTAAGCGACGCCGACGCCGTCTACGTATTTCTGTTTGATAGGTACATGAAACAGCTAGACAAAAAACTCAAAGCTACCGGCAAACGCCTCAAGCTGGCCAGCCACACCTTCAAAATTCCCGGCAAACCAATCATCACCCAAAACCACGCCGTCTACCTCTACGAATATTAAAAGTCCACGGGTGGCACGGAAGGAGGGCCCCTACGGCCCGCAGCGTAAGCGAGGACCGTTGGGAGGTTGCCTTGAGTGACAGGACCCGTGGCTCATCTTGTGCAGAAGCTAAAACTCATTTAACATAAGCATAGTATGAATCCGCAACAACCGGCCGCGCCTGTGTCTTATAACTCGGGCGGCAGCTCCAAAAAAGGTCTACTCACCACCGTAATTTTAGTACTGCTGCTAATTGCGGCGCTAGGCTTTGGCGGCTGGGCCTTTTCTAAAATGAACAATTACAAAACCAACTCCGATAAAATATCAGCCGCCGCGGTAGATGCCGCTAAAAAAGTCCAGGCCGCGCAATTGCAGGCTCAGTTCGACCAACAGAGCAAGCTGCCGTATAAATCTTTCACCGGTTCGGCAACTTACGGCAGTATCAATTTTAATTATCCAAAAAGCTGGAGCGCCTATGTGGATACCACCAATACCAGCGAACCAATCAACGCTTACTTTTATCCCGGCGAAGTCCCCGGCACTCAAGGCAAAACCGCCTATGCCTTGCGGCTAGAATTACTAACGGCCGATTACGCCCAGACCGTTCAGCAGTTAAGTTCCGGCATCCAGCAGGGAACAATCACTGCCAAAGCCTACACTCCGCCCAAACTCAACGGCGTAGCCAATGTCCAGCCCGGAACTCTATTTACCGGCCAGGTCAATCAGCAAGACAACACTCAAAATGGGATAATGCTGGTTATTAAAGTCCGCGATAAAACCCTGGAAATATCGACCCAATCCAACGACTACGCCGCCGATTTCAACAGCACCATATTGCCCAGCCTAAACTTCGCGCCATGAGCCAAGATACTAGTCTTTTACAACAGCTATCCAGCGCTCAGCAGTGATATAATTTTAGGGTTAAAGAGGGTACAAAAAACTGAAAAAGTCGGCTTTCTCTAGGGAATACGCTGAACTCGCACGTCAGCGGGCGCTTTTGATAACTCTCAGCGAAGACATTTCTTTGCCGCTATTGCAGGTCAAAACCTCTTTGGAGCTACTGCAAAACCAAAAATACGCCAAAGCCGCCGCCCGCCAGCACGCTTTAGCCAGCGGACTTAGTATCGATACCGGTTTGCAGTTAATCGAGGCCTACCGGCTACTGCTTAACACCGAAGATTACGCCAAACTGCCGGCCGAACCGCTGGCCGTGGGCGCCGTATTAGAAGAAATCGCTCATAAGCTTAGCCCTTACGCCAAGCAGTACAACACCACTATAGAGGTTAGCGTCCAGCACAAGCTGGCGCCGGTTTTGGCTCACCACGCCAGTCTCAGCGCGGCGCTAGAGGTGTTGGGGTCTAGCATTATCCGGGCCCAGTCGGCCCAGGCCGAGCAAAAGACCTACAGCTTAGTACTGGGCGCCCACCGCTCGCCGGATAACGCCATTGCCACAGGAGTATTTAGCGGAGTTCATGGGCTGTCAGACCGCACCTTGCGGGCGGCTCGCAGTTTAGTTGGCAAAGCCCGCCAACCGTTGCCAGCTGTGCCAGCTGGCGCTGCCGCCGGCGTGCTAGTGGCCGATATGCTGTGCGCCGCCATGTGGCAGCCGTTGCGGGCCGCCGCCCACCACAATCTGCCGGGGCTGGTAACCATGTTGCCGTCGTCTAAACAGCTTCAATTCGTCTAAACATGGCCCATATCCTGCTTTTGGAACCAGATAGCCTGCTGGCATCGGACACTCAGCGTTATTTCGCTTTGGCCGGCCACAAAGTTTACATCCACGCCGACCCCCAAGCCGCGGTGGCCCAAGCCGATAAACAGTTGCCAAACGTCGTTATAACCGAGCTCCAGCTAGCTGGCCGCTCCGGCATCGAATTTTTATACGAATTCCGCAGCTATCCCGAGTGGCAGGCCATACCGGTCATCGTCCACAGTAATCTGCACCACCAGGACGTACAAGCTTACTCAGCGGTCTTCAAAGAGCTAAACGTCCACACTTATCTGCACAAGCCCACCACCAGCCTAGCTCGCCTGCTGGGCACTGTCGAGCAAGCCACCGCTCAAGTTCGCGCATGAAACGAATCAACACCCACGGCATTGTGCTGGCCCGGACCGACTTCGGCGAGGCCGACCGCATCCTAACTTTTCTAACGCCCGATAACGGCAAGGTTAAAGCCATCGCCAAAGGCGTACGCAAACAAAAAAGCAAAATGGCCGGTGGCATTGAGCTGTTCAGCGTCAGCGAAATCAGCTTCATCGTTGGCCGCAGCGAGATAAACACGCTTATTTCGACCCGCCTGCTCAAACACTACGGCAACATCGTCAAAGACTTAAACCGTACCAGTCTCACTTACGAAATAATCAAAACAGTGAATAAAGCCACCCAAGACCAGCCCGAAGAAGCTTATTTCAATCTTTTGAGGCAGGCCTTCGAGGCTTTGAATGACCCGAAAAGCAGTCTCGATCTGGTCAGTGCTTGGTTCTATGCCCAGCTACTGAAGCTGGCCGGCCACAGCCCGAATTTGCGCAGCCAAAAAACCGGCGAAAAACTCCAAGCCGGCCAAAAATATGACTTCAACTACGATGCCATGAGCTTTGAACCCGGTAAAAAATATACTACCAACGACATCAAGTTTCTGCGGCTTTTATTTATGAACACCGACCCTATCAAACTTCAAAAAGTAAACGGCGCCGATAAACTATCAGGCCGATTGGCGCAGCTCATCCGTCCTCTCATCGAGGTCTTCTTGGGGAGCTAGCCAACCTGGCTCAGCTTCGTCCGGCGTCCAGCCGTATTGCTTATCCGGCTCGGGCAGTGGAATCTTATCCGGTGGTTCCTCTCCGCCTAGCGGCTCAACCAAATACAGGGCTCCATCATCATTCAAGGGGGTTCTTAACGGAAAACCATTAATTTCAGTAATCTGGCTGCTGGTTGTGTCGATGCCATGCATATCAACGGTCGTAGCCTCCTGCGCGTTACGAATATCATAAGCCTGCCTCCGGACATTATATTTTTGGACGTCCATTGCGACTCTGGCAAGTTCAGCAACCAAAGAATCACCGGCTGCTTCCAGGTGTACCCGGGCCTCGCCCAGCAATCCGTGCGACTCATCCAGCAACGCTTCGTTATCGCCAGAAACTTCCCGTACAGTATTGGCAGCCCTGGTTTTTATCAGACCCGTAATAATGGGGTCGCCGTCAGCATAATGAAGCGCCATGCGGTAGTCAATTCTAGCCGCCGGAATTTCGCCGCCTAATCGCCGGGCAGCCGATGCTTCACTTAGCGCAAAGGCCGCAACAACGCGGTTGACAGCTTCGAGCTGTCTTCGCCGGGCAGTGGAGCGCCTCTCAAACATAGAAAAAATTATATAACATAAGCCCCATGAATATTTAACTTATTTTAATAACTACAACTATTTAGCTATAATTCTAAGCAAGATGGATGAGGTTAAATTAGACGATATCGTATCTCTGGCCAAACGCCGCGGCTTTGTCTACCAGGGCAGTGAAATCTACGGCGGCCTGGCCGGCACGTGGGATTACGGCCCGCTGGGCACTCTGCTCAAGCGCAACATCGTCAGCGAGTGGCTAAAGTACTTCGTAGACGGCTGGGACGACATGTACCAGATAGATTCGGCGATTTTGATGAACCCCAAAGTCTGGCAGGCCAGCGGCCACGTCGATACTTTTACCGACCCCTTGGTAGAGTGCAGTAATTGCCACGCCCGCCTGCGGGCCGACCACATCCTAGAAGATGCGGTTAATTTTGACGAGAAGGAGTTCAGAGAGGTTAAATGTCCCAACTGCGGCAAAAGCGGCACCTTTGGCAAGCCCCGCCAATTTAATATGATGTTCAAAACTCACGTCGGCCCGGTAGATGACGAAAATTCCATCAGTTATCTTCGGCCAGAGACCGCCCAGGGCATGTTTACCAACTACAAAAACATCGTTGATAGCTTTTACCCGGACGTGCCGTTTGGTATCGCCCAGGTGGGCCGGGCTTTCCGCAACGAAATCAGCCCACGCGACTTCTTATTCCGTACCCGCGAGTTCGAAATCATGGAGTTTGAATATTTCATCCCGGAAGGCATCTGGGAAGCCAAGTTCGAAAAATGGCGCAAAGACATGCACGCCTGGTTTAAGCACTTGGGCCTGCCGGAAGATAAAATAAAAGAGATAGAAGTGCCAGAGAGTGACAGGGCACATTACAGCAAACGTACTATAGATTTTGAATATGATTTTCCCAGCCTGGGCTTTAGCGAAGTCGGCGGCTTGGCTTACCGCACCGATTTTGACCTCAAAAACCACCAAGAGGCTAGCGGCAAAAGCATGGAATACCGGCCCAAAGACGGAACAGCGCCGTTTATTCCGCACGTTATAGAACCAACCTTCGGCGTGGACCGCAACTTTTTGGCGGTTTTGTCGCAGGCTTACACAGAGGATGAAGTAGAGGGCGAAAAGCGCACCTATCTTAAGCTTGCGTCACACTTAGCCCCTGTTAAAGTGGCGGTTTTCCCACTGCTCAAAAACAAGCCCGAGCTGGTGGCCAAGGCCAAAGAAGTCCACAAACTCCTGCGCCAGCAAGTCAACGGCC
>Ga0265324_10000629_pt1 | contig 24070 bp, 17 predicted proteins | sample 41419metaG_FD_198634 | JGI IMG/M metagenome (GOLD analysis project Ga0265324, IMG submission 198634) | Rhizosphere microbial communities from Carex aquatilis grown in University of Washington, Seatle, WA, United States - 4-14-19 metaG | ecosystem: Host-associated > Plants > Roots > Rhizosphere...
CTGGTACAACCGGATGCGAAGGCATACATTTATCGGCTACTGCTGCCCGGCCGAATATGAAGCAAGGTGGGCGGTATAATCTGTCCGGATCAGAGGGGACAGTTCAGTCCTGTTCCCGAAGTCCGCTTCCGAGTGCTTTTCCTACTGCGGTTATTGCTTTCGCTGGACCAAGGCCACCATGAAGGCTAATGAATTCAACTATAGCGACCCGCAAGAGCCCGTCGAATATATGCATGAAAATCCCGATATCACTAATGTCGTCTTCAGCGGCGGCGATCCATTGACCATGTCGACCAAGGACATAAGGAAATTCATTGAGCCATTCTTATCCGTAGATACCGTACATTCCATTTGCTTCACGACGAAAGCGCTCGGTTGGTGGCCATATCGATTCACATCGGAAAACGACTCGGCTGAACTATTGGGATATTTCGAAGAGATTAGATCCAAAAAAAAGCATGTCTCGCTCATCGCTCATTTTTCCCATCCTAAGGAGTTGACGACCCGGGCCGTTAGGGATGCGATCACCGTCTTGAAGCAGGCAAACGTCGTAATCCGCTGCCAAAATCCACTGCTTAGCGGCATTAACGACTCTCCGGAGATTCTAGCGGAACTTTGGCAGAGGCAGGTCGATTTGGGTCTCGTGCCGTATTATCTGTTCCTGGAATCGGATTCGGAAAGTCGACAGTATTACAAGATTCCTTTCGATAAGGCATTCGGGATTTTCAAAGAAGCCCAGAAAAAGGTTTCGAGTTTATCCAAGACTGTTCAAGGCCCTGTGATTATGCATAACGCCGGAAAAATCTTGATGCAGGGAATCCTCCGATTCGCCGGCAAACCGATGTTTCTCTTTAAGCATATCGAGCACCCGGATCCGGAGATGGTCGGCGAACAGTTCCTTGCCGAGAGCGATTCGGAAATAACCCACGTGCACCAATTGAAACCCGTATGCATACCCTCACTATCTCTGTCGGCTGAATTTGAACCGTCCTTGGTTTAACCCTTTCCGATCCCAGCATCGTTCCGCGCCCTTTCGGAAGAAACCCCCGATGATTCCGGTTTATCCCACACTACTGTCTAATCCGCCGGACAAGGCCGCGCATTCTACGGGTTTTTCGGCGCATGCGCACCTGGTACGCGCTTTGCATTCCTCCTTGCCCGGAGGAACCCATGGAAACACAAGCGGGAATATCGGAATCCGGAGCCAAACGCGAGCGCGCTATTTACGAAGAGTATGCCGGGATCATCTTCCGGCATTGCCTTCGATGGTGCCATTCCAGGGACGCGGCGGAGGATATGCGGCAGCAGGTCTTTATTAGGGTTTTCCGCTCGCTAGACGATTTTAGGCAAGAATCCAATCTGCGGACGTGGATATACAGGATAACTGAAAACGTATGCATCGAAAATTGGAATAGGAATAAAAAGGAGCGGATGAAATTCGAGAAATTCGTATTCGAGGAGAATTATTCCCAATCCCTATCGGCCGATGGTGGGTCCCGCGTTCTGGTTGAACAGGTCCTGGAACTGGCCGATTCGAAAACGCAGAGGGCGTTGGAATTAATCTACTTCCAAGGCTTGAGCCATCAAGACGTGGCGGAGGTATTCGGAGTGTCGCGCGTCGCAATCACCCGACGTTTGACTCGGTTCAAGTCGAAGGCGACAAGCGCGCTTGGAAGGGAGGTCATCGCGTTGCAGGTTCCATTTCACTAGTTTCGACGCGCTCAGAAAATAGCGCATCGACCGAAGCTCATTTCGCGAGCGCGCTGATCTCCGCCGCGCTGAAGGCCCGACAAGAGAAACGGTAGTCGTCCACCTTGCCGTTCAAGTACGTGTCCGCCGGCCATTGCGAGCGTCCTATCCAAACGTTGGGGAGCGCGCCCAAATTGGTCGGATGGAGGGTGATGCCCGCGCCCTGGGCGATCTGCGCGCCATCGACGTACAACCGCGCCGTACTTCCCGCGAGGGTCATGGCGACATGCTTCCAGGTGTTCAAAGGCAAGGCGTAATTCGAGGAGAGCCCCTGCTCGCCCCCGAACTGGTTCCGGATCCCGAACCTCAGGTTCGCGCCGTTGGCCCCGGTCGATAGGAACATGTAGGTCCCGGTCCCGTTGCCGAAATCGAAAAGGCGGGACCAGTTGCCGGCGGCCGCCACGTTGACCCAACCGGCGAAAGTGAAATCGGTGCAAGCGGAGCCGAGCCCGGCGGGCAGGGTCGCGTACTGGGCGTTGCCCGACAGGGCCACGGCATTCCCCTTCTTCCCGTCTACGCGCGTCGCGCCTCCGACCAAGGTCGCGTTCTTGCCGTTGACGGAGGCATCGATAACGTTCACTCCGGCCGTCTCGTCGAAAGGATAGGCGGCGATCAGGTTGCCCGTAGGCACGGCGAGAGCGGAGATTTCGGAAGCCGGGAAAGTACGGCAAGCGAAGCGGGTATCATCCAGGGCGCCGCTCAAATAAGGATCCGCGTATTCGGAACGGCCGAGCCAGACGTTGGGCATGGGGGCGAGCTGGTACGGAAGCATGGTCAAGCCGGGATTATTCGCGACTTCGACGCCGTCGAGGTACAATCGGCCGGCGCCGCCGGACAAGGTAACCGCCACGTGCCGCCATTGGCCGAGCGGGAGATTGACGCCATACGAGATTTGCTGTTCGGCGCCGTTGTTCAACCTCATCGCGAAGCGCAGGATTTTATCCCCGGCCTCGGGGGTGAGGAACATATTGGTTGCCGTGCTGCTGCCGGCGTCTAAGATGCGGATCCAATTCGGTTTGGCCGCGAGATTGACCCAGGTGGCGAAGCTGAAGTCCCTGCAATTGGAAGGGAGATCAGCCGGCAAGGTGACGTATTGGCCCGTGCCGGCCAGCGCTACGGCATTCCCGGTTTGCCCCGCCGTCCAGCCGGCCCCTCCGGAGAGCGTCCCGTTCTTAGCGTTGCCGGAGACGTCGTTAGCCACGGTACCCGACGACTGATCGAAAGGATAGGCCGCGAGGTTTCCGCCCGCCGCGGCCCGGACTTCATCGGCCGTATAAGCCCGGCAAGAAACGCGGACCTCGTCAAGGCTTCCGTTCATATAGGGGTCCCACGAATTCGGCGACCGTCCCAGATAGACATTGGGGGTTATGCCGAGGTCGGAGGGGCGGAGGCTCATGCTTGCATTCTGTGCGACCTGGGCGCCGTCCAGGTATAACCGCCCCGTTCCGCCTGCCATCGTAACGGCCACGTGTTTCCAAGTGCCGGTGGGGAAGGAATACGGATAGGAGATACGCTGATCCGCGCCGGAACTCGTCTTGAATCCGAACTGCAAGGTCGGCCCGTTCGCGGCGGGCGTGAGGAACATGGTTCCCGCGCTCCCGCTGAAGTCGAAGATCCGGTTCCAAGTGGGGTCGGCGGCGAGCTTTACCCAAGCCGCGAACGTGAAATCGCTACAACTGGCGACCAGACCGACGGGAAGATCGACGTACTGGCTCGCCCCCGAAAGGTTCACCGCATTCCCGACCTTGCCGGCCGCGAAGGTGGCGCCGCCCATCAGGGTCCCGTCCTGACGGTTGCCGGAATTGTCGACGGCCTGAGTTCCGGAGGCCTGGTCGAAGGAATAGATTGCCACGGGATCGGCGGCGGCGAGGACGGGCGCCGGGGCCGGAGTGGCCGCTACGGCTAGGATGAAACCGCGGGAAGGCACGCCGGCGGCGTTTAGGGCGACCACCTGATAATACCCGGGCGGGGCGATATTCGCGCTCGCAGGCGAGGTCAGGGTCAGCATGGCGCCGACCTGGAAGAAGCTCAGGGGAATGAGCCTCTGCCCCATGTCGAAGCTGTGGGTCGCCGCGCCCAAACCCATCATCACGACGCGAGTTATCGGATTCGCATCCGCCATCTCGATTTGGAATGTCCCGGTATAATTCGTTTGCAACGCGCTGGCGCTGATCATTCGCGGCCGGGCCGCGAGCGCGGCCGCTCCCCCGCCGGCTTGGAACAGGTACGGCGGGTAATAGATTTGCCCGTTGAATTGGTCCACCGGCCCCGGGACCCCGCCGCCCGTAACGAGCACGAGCCCATTGGGTAGCATCACCGCGACGGAATGATAGTTGCGGATATTCTGGGCGCTGGCCAGGGTGGTCCAAGCGCCCGTGCCCGGATTCCACCACTCGGCCGCGCGCACCGCGTCCGGATCGCCGTTGTCCCCGAATTGGGTTCCGCCCGTTACCAGGACGAACCCGTTCGGCAGTACCGTCGAATTCGCCCACTGGCGCCCGAAGGCCATGGGATTGGTCTCCGTCACCACGGGATCGCCGTTGCGGATGTCGAAAGTAGTCGCCTGGGCGCTGGAATTGGTGGCGTGCTGGTTGAAGTAACCGTTGCCTCCCACCTGGAGGATGCGGCCCACGTCGTACATGGCCGCCGTGCAGGTCGGGCCGATATTCGGACGTAGCGTATTGTCGACGGGCGTCTTAAAAGTCCCGACTGAGCGGATGCTGCCGTTGCCGGCCGGATCCAGGTACCACATCTGCTCGCTGGTGATGCCGAATACCTGGCCGTTCGGAGCGACCCAATTCCTGGGGTACCACCAACGATTATAGTCAGGACCGAAAGCGGTACGGCTGTTCGCGCCGAATAGGGAACTCCAGCCGGTGGTCGGATTGAAGACTTCCGGAGTCATCGCAACGCTGCCCAGGCCGCTATCGGGGTTCTGCCAGACGTTGATGGCGTAAGGCGTCGCTCCGCCGGTAATGAGGCTACGGCCGTCGGCCAATTTGATGAGCGATGCGTACCAGCGATCCGAAGCGAGCTGGGAAGCGGAGGTGGTCGCGGTGTTGTTGGTATAGTCGAACTGGGTGCTTTGGCGAGGAGCGTTGCCACCCGAAACCAGCAAGGAGCCGCTATTCTGCAGGATTCCCGCGCTGCAGAAGCTGTTCACGTTCTGGGAATTCGGCAGGGTAAGATGATTGCCGGGCGCGAACGGGTTCCATCGATCCAGGGTGCGGCCGTCTTGTACGGACTGGCCCGGCGGAGTTCCGAAGGTCAGGATGTCGCCGCTCGGCAGGACCATGGAATGCAGGCCGACGATGGGCCAAGGGATGACGGGCGACCACATGCCCTGGGTCGGAGCGGTGGCGGGAATCGCGAGCCCGCCGAACCACGGATCGGCTCCCTGGGGAATCACCACCGGTAAGGTCTGCGCCACGGATCGCGATACGCATCCGGCTAAGATTAATCCGCAGCTGAGAATCGCAAAACGGCCTAACATGAATCCCTGCCTTTTCCACGAAATGTCCGGACACGCGGATGCGACTAAGGAAAGAGGCGGGCGACCATCAACGGAGCGGGCAACACAGCTTCAAACTTGGCACATGCGCGAATATCAAAGACTTAACCAAGAGATGATTCAGATCTAATACGGCAACGGCCCGAATTGCATTCCCGCTCGAAAAATTTTTTGGGCAATTGGAACCTTTTGCGGGCGGCGGCCAAGTAATAACAGATCGAGTTTTACAAAAAGGAACAATGTCGCTTCCCGCTGGTCATTACTATGATTTGTTCGGATTAGGAGGCTTTCACATGGCGATATCCGCTCTCGACGAAAATGGAAAATCCGTGGATTGGTGGTTCGCCTATAAGGTTCCCCACATAGGCGGGGCGGGTCCCGGCTCGGCCATCGGCTATGAGTACGTGTACTATGATCCGAACATCGGCCGAGTGGTAACTTCTCCGCATACCATGGCCATGGACATAGGCGCGCTGAGGGGCACGCTGGATTCGGTTTTCAATTCGACCTCCGAAGATACGGGATGGATCCTCTATAATGATGAAAGGCCGGACGCGGCGAAAAATCCCCCGGATCAAAACGATAATGACAGCCTTGGTCATTCCAAAGGGATATTGGCATTCGATACGGCCAGCAAGACGGCGTTCTGGCTGCTGCACTCCTGGCCCAAATTCGTGATGCCGGGGGCGAAGGCCATGCCCGTACCGGATTATGGCCAGACCTATCTTTGCGTTTCCCTGGATATGGATACCGCCAGCGCCATAGCTGCGATCATGATCGATCATCAGGAGCCGCAGGTATTCGCATCCCGCTTGCCGAAATCCCTAGGCCAGGCTGATCCGCTGCGTAAGTTGACCCTAGCGATTGATCCTAATGCGAAGGGGGATTCCCATGTATTGGATTTCAAATCCCGCGGCGGAAAGCTTTTCAAGATGATCGCCAAAAACCGGCAATGGGGGGGCGACTTTTGGAATCAACTAGTGGGCCCGGCTTTGGGGGTTTGCATCGACGTCGAGTCCTGGATTCGCGGCACGGTTCCCGACCATGAGGACAGCAATGCGCCGGGAGCCTTGAACCTGCTGGGCAACCGCAAAACCTTCGACGTCAACACCATTGATTTCACCCCGCTGGGCACGCCATGGAAGTGGCCGGAATCCAAGGATCACGCGAAATGGGGAATCAGCGTGGAGCCCGAGTGGATCTGCGTGGGCGACATCAATCGTATGATCTCCCAGCAAAAGCGCGGCGGCGGGGCAATAGCCTTTCAAGAGCCCGCCCTTTGGGCCGCCCTAAGGAAAACGTTTCCCGCGAAAGTGGATAACGGGTACTCCAGCTTTCCGAAGCCGCCGCCGCTTCCCGAAGCCACGACCCATTCGTCGACTTTCCATACTGATCCGGTTGTCGCGAAAAAATCCCCGGGAAAAAAATAGGCGAACGGTTTGACGACCCAGCGATGGCGGCGAGAGATCCGGATAGCGAAAACCGCCGCATCCGCCCATGTTGAATAAACCCGGGTTGGGATTCGCCTTCGCGTGCGCATTGGCCTTGGCCGCATGCGAGGGCAATCGAAACGCGACTCCGCCCATCGAAACGAATTACATCACCGAGACCGCCGCCATTCCGGTGGAAGTGCTCCATCAGTACCATGTTAATATGGCGCGCGCACGGGAGCTGGCGCGCTATGACCGCCTGGCTTGGATCGCGACATTTCCGCGGTTACGTGGTCACCTACCAGCAGGATTCAGCGACCGTATCCTTCGGGGATTCCGGGGACGGAGGCGGGTCCGTGAAATATTGCGAGGTCGGGTTTTCCGCCCAGGGCGCCCACCCCATCAGGTTCGATAAACCTCGCATCGGAACCGGAACCGAAATCCGCTTGTACCAGGCCCTGGAGGCCTCTCGTCGAAACCTTCATCAGGGCGAATTCGAACAAGGCAGGTACAATTCGTATATGCTCGAGGAAAAGGATATGGTGTCGGTCTACTTGATTCCAGGTTATGTCGATGGGCAGTTCGTATTCGGGGGAAGTTACCTCTACCGATTCGTCGGTGGCCGATTGGTCGCCAAGCAGGCCTTCCACGAGGGCTACCAATACGTGAAACAGGTCAGGAAGATGGGCGAGGTGGAAATCGCATCCACGCTGAATCCGGTGCCCAATGAATGCGATCTGATGAAATTCCTGGCCTACCGCGATTTCATGCCCAAGATGCGCATCCGCACCAGTCGATACCGGTTCTTCCTCTGGGCGAAGCCGGACGATCAGGTTGGATTTGATTTGCGCGTATTGCCTGCGACCGGTTCCTGAATTTCATTTCCTTTGTCCGGTCACTCATCCGGCCCAGGCCTAGCACCCCGGAAGCCCCGACCCGCTGGGTGGGTTTGCTCGGATATTCCCGAGAAGTAGCAGCCTGATCCGAAAACCAGGCTGCCGCCTTTAAACGCAGTCCATAGGACGGTTACGAATCGGGTTCCCAACTAAGGGAGCACGAATTGCCATTGCTGATTCGCGCCGCTGTTCCAGTCCCATTGTTGCACGTTGGCTCCATCCGCCATGGAAGAGCCATTCACGTCCAATGCCTTGCTGCTGTGTCGCGCGGTGAACTTGTACCACCCGGTGGTCAAATCGGTAATTTGCCATTGCTGGTTGGTGCCACCGGTCCAGGCCCACTGCTGCACATTACCGCCATTCGCCGTGGAAGCGCCACTCACGTCCAAAACCAGCCCGCTGTATTTATTGACGATCTTCCAATAGCCGCCTCCGAGGTCGACCAACTGCCAATACTGTTGGCTCGCGTTCGGGTTATACCCCCACTGGTCGATATTTCCGCCATTCGAACCGGAAGGCCCGGAAAGATCCAATACCTTCCCGCTGTTCTTGTTGACGATTTTGTAATAGGGGATCGTAGAGTTGGTCAAACCGCTGAAAACGGATTGGGCAAGGCTCTTGTCATGGGAGCTCTCGGCGAGGCCGAAATTATAGGTTGTGGGGAAGCCGCCCACGATCACCGAACCGAGAGATGTCCAGGTATCGGTAGAGAGCTTTCGCGCCATGCCGGTAAAGGTGGTACCCGTCTTTACCAACCTCATATAAAACGGCGGGGTGAAGGAAGTACGCGTGCAATTGGCGCAGGTTTGCGAAGCAGTGTTACCCGACATTGTCGATCGTGAAACCAGTTGAACGCCTCTCCCACGGGAAAACAAGATGGATGCCTGGCGGGCGCCTACGCTCATATCCGACCGAATCATGATACCTGAATTGGCCGTATCCGAGACGGCAGTCTGGGATTCTATCTTCACCTGCACATCGACATCCCAAGTGCCGGGTTTATACATATAGGTGAAATCATCCGCAGTGCCCGAGATGTCACTGCCTACGTTGTTGACCCTGCCGCCGCCGCCGCCTACAAAGGTAAAGGACGAAGCGTTCCCCGAGCAATCGCCGACCTGGATACCGGGCACGGCTTGGATCTTGAATCCTGTAGGTCCTTGATCGCAGCTGCCGGCAAGATAATCAACCAAAACAAAACCGCGATTGCTGCCTGCAACCGAAGTGTTATAGCCATTCCGATTATTGAAAAAATTGAACTCGGAGGCTTGGGTCAGATAAAAGTATCCCTCGGCCTCATTGAGAAATGTGACACCGCCCCCAAGATTTTCCGGATCTGAGCCGTTCAAGAAGGATCCAGACTGTGTTGCGGGTCGATGGAAATTGACATACTCGTAACCAGGCCAGCATCTTGGTCCGCAATTGCTGCCATCAGACCGGATGGTTGTAACGACTCTGGATATCCGATTTGCAGCGATTCCGTAAGGCGAAAAGGGTACCTTCACGAAATTCGTTTGATTCATGTTCCAAGGCCCTATCGTACTGACCCTTGTCTTCATCGCATAGGGGATGGGAGTTGTGCTTTTCGCGCCTGTATATTCGACTCTAACCCATCCGCGATTAACCGTAGAAGAAGCATAAGGGACCGGAACATCGGTAAAATTGCCAGAAGCATCGGATACGGTATACTTCCCAAGGCCATAAACCGTTGCGGCCGGAGGATTAGTTGCACCGAAGTGATCCATGGTAGGTCCGGAGTACAAATGCAACCCTAGCTTGTCCGTCGCCGAACCCTTGCAATCCGTATCCGCGACATAACTGCACCCGTGTCCGTACCACAATACTCCGCCCCGGTTTCGGAGGTGCGGCGTATTGATATATCCCCAGCCACGATTCCCGGATACATGTTCCAAATCGTCGACCTGGATCTTACCGCTCGCATCCGGATCGGATTGGATCGTTGCCGACATGTCAACAAAATTGCTTGAGGAAACCCCATAGCCGCTCATGTCCATAAACGTTGAGGGCTTAAGAAACCTTTGTTCCATCTGCCAATTTCCGATTTTTTGCCAAATCGTATTGGTTGTTTGGGCCCCGCACTGCGTGCAGACATATTCGATGGTAAGTACGCAGCGAACTTTCGATAAGTTGGTAAAATGGCGGTCTGGGTGGAAGGGGAAAGAAGCATGAAAGAAACCATTTCCATTCGCAGGGTCACCCGAATCAAAGCCAAGAAAAAAGGCGTCGGGGGTACCGGGGGTGGTCGCAAAAATATATGACCATCCGCCAGAACGATATGTCGTCTTCGGAGATCCGGTACGGGTATTTATTCCGGTCTGCCGGGATAAATTAAAGACTTCGGGCGGCAACTCATCCGAATAAACCAAGACTTTAACGCTCACGATTTTATCGTTAGCATAACCTGCCGGCGGCGTAATTCTCAGGAACCGGTCATTGTATCTATTGTTGGCAATATCCATTCCCATAATCGTGTCCGCCCACGTCCGAATATTCATGTCTTCCATTGCTTGGCCAACGCATAGCGATGGAAGCACCGCCAGACACGCCCCGAAAAAACCGATGGTTTTCATGACCCTCTTCCTTGTTATTAGTACTCGTACTCAATCGCTACCGTAATTTTGCCTTAATTGACTTCTGCTGACGTTTCATACAGACCAAAAAAAGACCTCGAATTATTGTCCTTCTAAAATTAGACAATAATTATGGTTTAAACTAGAGACAGTCTTCCTTACCGGCAAGAGCCTTGACCCAGACGGCGGAGGTAGGCAGGGTCCGGATATTCGGACCTTTACTTGCAACGATAAATGACCTGGTTCGCAGAATTCATCTGATTTCCTCCTAAAATGTTCCCCGTACCCAGGAAGGACCATTCCCAGTGGTGACAACATCCACTAGGAAGGCTCACCAGGCCGGCCAGTCTGGAATGGTTTTCTCCGCTCGCCAAAGTGCGGAATTCGTCTTAGGATATTTTGTCAGCCACGGGGCTACGATTCCCGGCAGACCTCCCCGCGGATTGCGATTATGAAGAATTCCAGGGGGGAATCCGGAGGGGGTAGCGGAGGACACCGCAGGGCGCCCCTGCTTTGCGTGAAGAGAGGCGCCCGAGGAGGCCGGAGCGAGGGGGAGGCTTCCCCCTCCCCGATCGTTTAGTTCGCGTCTTCGAACTTCGAATCCACCTGGATGATATTCGAGGTGCCGCCTTCTTCGATGCTCTGTTCGGACACCAAGGTCAACACGGCGTTGCGATTGAACTCGCGCAAATCGTTCGAACCCAGATTGCACATGGTGGCCCTTAATTTCTCCAAGGTCACCGCCAACACCTCGTTCACCGAACCCACCACCGGCACGTAGCCGTCTACGCCTTCCTCGAAGTGCATCTTGGCGCCTTGGCCCTCGCTATACCGCTGCCAGTTGCGCGCCCGGTTGCTGCCTTCGCCCCAGTAGGGCTTGTACATACGGCCTTTGATGGAAACCTTGGGCGTGGGGCTCTCGCCGGTCATGGCGAAGTAACGGCCCATCATCACGAAGTCGGCGCCCATCGCCAGGGCGATGATGATCTGGGTATCGTTGGCGAGGCCGCCGTCCGAGCAGATGGGCACGTAAATCCCGCTTTCCTGGAAATAGCGATCGCGGGCCTGCACCACTTCCATCACCGCCGAAGCCTGGCCTCGGCCGATGCCTTTCTGTTCACGGGTGATACAGATCGATCCGCCCCCGATGCCCACCTTCACGAAGTCGAGCTTCGCCTCCTTCACCAGGTAATCGAAGCCCTCGGCCGAAACCACGTTCCCGCCGCCGATGACGATGGCATCCCCGTACTTCTCGCGCGCCCATAGGGCCGCATCCCTTTGGAATTCCGAGAAGCCGTCCGAGGAATCGAAGGAGACGACGTCCACGCCGGCTTCGACCAGGGCTGGCAGACGTTCCTTGAAATCGTGGGTATTGACGCCCGCCGCCGCGACCAGGCGCTTGCGGGCGTCCAGGAGTTCGAGGGGATTGTTGATGTGATCGACGTAATCCTTCTTGAAGACCAGGGAATTGAGGCGGCCATCGGCCTCGAGGATGGGCAAGGCTTCTTTCTTATGCTTATAGAGCAGGTGGTTGGCTTCCTTGAGGGTAATGCCCACCGTTCCGTGGATAACCTTCTCCCTCGGTGTCATATGGCCCTGGACCTTGGAGGTGAGATCGTCTTCGAATTCCCAGAAGTCCTTGTCGGTGATGATGCCCATGAACTTGCCGGTGCTGGTGCCATCGTCGGTGACCGCGACGGTGGAGTGTCCGGTCCGCTCCATGAGTTCGAGCAATTCGCTTAAGGAGGCGCCGGGCTTGACGTTGGAATCGCTGCGCACGAATCCGGCCTTATGGGATTTGATCTTGGCGATCATGGCCGCCTGAGCTTCGATAGTCTGGGAACAGAACACGAAGGCGACCCCGCCTTGGCGGGCCAGGGCGATGCCCATGTCCGTCCCGGAAACCGCCTGCATGCTTGCCGATACGATGGGGATGTTGACGCTGAGACGGCTGGTCTCGCCCGCTTTGAAGCGCGCGATGGGCGCAGCCAGGGAAACGTTCCGGGGAAGGTTATCGCGGCGGGTGAGCCGCGGAATCAGGAGGTATTCGGAGAAAGTGCGGGAGAGGTCGTCGAGGATTTTGGCCATGCCCAAATTTAGTAACGCGATATTTGGTTTGTCAGTCTTGGGATTGGGGTGGGTCTGGCGGGGCCGGGGCTCTGGGCCGGTTTGGCGCTCTGGGCTGGGTCTTCCCGGCGCGGGTCTGGGTTCCGGTTCGGCTATTCGCTTTCGAATCTTCGGGTCCGTCCGCAACTTGGGGAAGGGAACACCCGCGCAGTTAAAGCGGGCCGCACAGCGGGGTGGCGCGAGCTTTCTTTGTGCTTGTTCCATTGCCTTCCCCAAGTTGCGACGCTTATAACTCACCGGACCCCAGACCCGCTCCGGCGGCCCCTGCTCCGCGCGACGTAGACCGGCCCGGTGACCCGTCCCCGCCCGATACGGCCCCTCCCTGCCAACCCAAAACGCGAAGGTGTACGCCGCCAATTAGGGCGTGGCGCTATCCCGGGGGAAGGAATGGGAGGATTGCACTGGATTTGGGGGCTCGGATGACGGTATCGGAAGGGGGATTTTTCGGCTGGGGAAAATTTAGTTGGATAACTAACTTAGAATCAGGGTAAAGATTGGGACCGCGGTCTCCGGAGGAATCGGGTTTATATGCTGAAGGCGGATAAGTGGCACAGTCTGGTGACGGCGGCGGGGCAGCTGTTCCATCGGCAGGGGTACGAGCAGACGAGCCTGGCGGATATCGCTTCGGCCGCGCAAGTGCCGCTCGGGAACGTGTACTACTACTTCAAGACCCGGGATGAATTGCTCAAGGCGGTGGTGGAAGAGCGCCTGAAGGCCTCGCGGGCGAAGCGGGCCGCGCTGGAGGCGCTTGCCTCCCCCCGGGAGCGTTTGCTCGCGCTGGTCGCAGGCTTCGAAGAAGGCGTGGAGGAGAACACCGCTTTCGGTTGCCCCATGGGCAGCCTATGCCAGGAAACGAACAAGCAGGGCGGCGAGGCCGCCTCCGAGGCGGCGGGGCCGCTCCGGGACGTATTGGAATGGGTCACGAGGCAATTCCGCGCCATGGGCTTTCGCGAGAAGGAGGCCCGGGAGAATGCCGCCCGACTTATCGGGGCGCGACAGGGCTCGACCCTGCTTGCCAACACCTTCAAGGATCCCCAATATATCCGGATGGAAATCGTCAGGCTGAAAGAATGGCTGAGCGCGTTGCCGGCCAACAAGGAAAGGAAAAAGACATGATCAGGATTGGCATCAACGGATTCGGGCGCATCGGCAGGATGGTGTTCCGCGCGGCGGCGCGGCGCGACGACGTGGAAATCGTCGGCGTGAACGACGTGCTGGAAGTCGCCCATCTGGCCTATATGTTGAAATACGATTCCGTCCATGGCCGTTTCGGAGGGGAGATCCGGACCGAGCCGGGTAAACTCTGGATCGATGGCCGGGCGGTGCGGGTCACGGCGGAGAAGGACCCGGCCCAACTGGCCTGGGATAAGGTCGGGGCGGATCTGGTGGTGGAATCGACGGGCATTTTCCTGAACTCGGCGGCCATGGAAAGCCATCTTAAGGCGGGAGCGGGTAAGGTGATTCTTTCCGCGCCAGCCAACGACGATACTCCCATGTTCGTTTATGGCGTGAACGATCAGCTCTACGCGGGCCAGCGCATCGTCTCGACCGGCTCTTGCACCACGAATTGCCTCGCGCCCCTGGCCAAGGTGGTGCACCAGAACTTCGGCCTCAAGCGCGGGTTGATGACGACGGTGCATGCGACGACGGCCACGCAGAAAACCGTGGACGGCCCTTCGGCCAAGGAATGGCGCTTCGGGCGCGGTATTCTGGATAACATCATTCCCGCTGCGACCGGCGCGGCCAAGGCCATAGGCAAGGTCATCCCCGAACTGAACGGCCGTCTAACGGGGATGGCCTTCCGGGTGCCGGTCTCGGATGTTTCCGTGGTCGACCTGACTTGCGAACTCGAGCGGGGGGCCAAGTATGAGGATATCTGCGGCGCCATGCGGGCGGCGGCGGAAGGGCCGATGAAGGGCGTGCTGAAGTATACGGAGGAGCCGATCGTGTCGGCGGACGTGCGCGGGGAGTCGTGCACTTCCGTGTTCGATGCGAAGGCGGGGATGCGATTGGACGATACTTTCGTGAAGTTGATCTCGTGGTATGACAACGAATGGGGTTTCTCGTGCAAGATCCTGGATGTCGCTAAGAAGATGGCTTCCGTGTAGAGGTGGGTCTGGCCGGGGCGTGCGTCCGCGCGGGCTCGAACTGTTCGCTTTCGGCGCTTCGCGGTCGGTTCGCGGATTGGGGAAGGGATGCCCGCGCATTTGAAGAGCGCGGGCGTTCGATTCCCGGGATCCGCCCCCTTCCCCAATCCGCGTCGCTCACAACTCGCCCGCGCGGAAGCCCGCCCCGGCCGGCTCCGCCTGTCCGCGGAGAGCCTCTGCTTGCGCGTCCGGGGCTGGCCTCGAAAGAACAGCGGGAGGGAGGAACAGCGGGAGAGAAGAAAGGCGGAGGGAAGAGGGGCGGGAGTGAAGAAAGCGGGATGGGAGGAGGAGGGGACTGGGGACGTGGCCTTACGGAATAACTTCGGGAGGGGGCTGGGCCTTTGAGGATACCTTCGGGTGGAGGCGGGTCACCGAGGAAAGGCGTGCTGACTATGTATTGACAATGAATGTCTATACATAGTCTATGCCGATTCGGTAGGGCGGGACGGACTGGCTAGTGGGCTTTGGCGTCGGTTTTGGGGCCGGGGGATTTTGCCTGGAGGCCTTGGCGGTAATCGTGGACGCGTTTCCAGCCGGCTTCGGGGATGACGGCGCCTAGGACTTGGACTACTTCGCTGCCGACTTTGCAGCCGAGGCGGGCGGAGTCGTCGAGGCCGAGGCCTTGGGTCAGGCCGAACACGAATCCGGACGCCCAGAGATCGCCGGCGCCGGTGGTGTCGATGGCCTTCACCAGGTGGGCTTCGACCTTATGGCGGGCCTTGCCTTGCGCGAGCATAACACCATGTTTGCCCAGTTTAACGGCGGCGGTGTGCACTTTCCCGGCCAGGATTTCCAGGGATTCGGATTCGGCCATTCCGGTATAGGCTTTGGCTTCGTCCTCGTTGGCGAGCACCACGTCGACCTGGGGCAGGACTTGGTCGAGGAAATCGCGGCAGACCTCGACGACCTGATAAGAGCCCAAATCGAGCACGATTTTGGACCTGGCCTGCTTGGCGACCTCCACGATGCGTTCGACGACCGGGCGGTTGAAGAGCAGGTAGCCTTCCAGGTAAACGATCCCGGCATCGGCGAAATCCGCAGCGATCACGTCTTCGGGGCCGAGCTGGGTGGAGGCGCCTAAATAGGTGAACATAGTGCGTTGGGTATCCGGGGTGACCACGGAAAGAACACGGCCGGTGGCCATTTCCGATTGGCGGATGCGGTGATCCACGCCCGCTATTCCTAATCCTTCCAGGAAAACCTTCCCTAATTCGTCCTTGCCTAGCCGTCCGATCATGCGGGCTTTTCCGCCCAGATTGCCGATTCCGACCATGGTATTGCATGCCGAGCCGCCCGGCACCACTTTGAGTGGTGCCTTCGTGGATTTCAAGGCGGATTCGATGGCCGCAAGCTCTACAAGGGTCATGCCTCCTTTGGGCGAACCCATGGCGGCCACGAATGGATCGGCCTCTTCTATGAGCAAATCCACCAACGCCGCGCCCACGCCTACCACATAACGACCCCGTACCGATTCCATGTACCCTCTCCTGCGCTCCGGACGCGCGATTTCTTTGGCAACGAAAGCGAGAAAATTAGAAAATCGACAGTCCTGATTCGGCTTTCGGGAATTCGGGCCGTTCTGACACAACTCAGAGCACGAATCCGTCCAATCGGAGTTGTACCAAGCGGTACACGGGCAACGGGATATATTAGAATATGCCGAAGAACCCGCCCCGGCGACGCCATCCATCAGGCCCGTCTCCGGAGAACTCGGCAGTAAGAAAGGTTCCCTTGTTGGGAAAGCTCGCACCTGTCCGCCGTGCGCCTTTGGCCGCGACCCTTTTTTGCCTGGGGATGGCGATTCTGTCCGCACCCACCTTGGCGAAGGCCCAGTCTTCGCTCCCCGGAAGTAGCGGCCTTCCGGGCGATGCCGAGGATCGGGCAGCCATCCTGGAGTTGACCGATACCGCTCTCATCGCGGGCGCATGGCACGCCTTGTTCGCGGATTCGTCCGAGCCCCCGACCGGGGAGTACGTCGCCTTGATTCCCTCGGCCCCGGGAGCCGCCGATGGGACCCAACCGGCTTCCACCGTGCATTTGTTGAGGAATGGAACCGAGTTGGGCCATTTCGATCGCGCGATATGGGATGACATCCTCGTCCGCGCATCGGCGGGACGACGGAAGTGGGCCGCGGCCTTGGAAGGACCGGAAAAGCAGGATGTGCCTTTGGCATGGGAAGCGGGCAAGTGGGATGGGGCTTCCCTCTTGGAAAAGGCGGAATGGCCGGCCGGTTTCGCTTTTGGCATCGGATCGAACATCAGCGCGGTGCGCTCTTCAAAGCCGCAGTATCAGCGGGATTTCGAGTTCGCCTGGAACCAAAAACTATTCACCCATTTCCTGCTGGGCTCATCCCTACATCGTTCCCAATACGGCGGCGGTCTCACGCGGATCGGCCAGGAAGTCGCCGATACGGCGGGAGGCAAGCTCGCGCCCTTGTCTTACAACCCTTTCTGGGGCGACGGATACTGGTGGTGGACGTTCTCCGTGGGCGTGCCCGCCTTGCGCTACACCCTGGCCCTCGCCGACCAACCCCTGCCGCGCTATTTCTGGATGGAATCGCGCGCTTCCGATGCCATCCGGACCCATTCAAAGGGAGGCCTGGTTTCCCAATGGACGGGAGACAAACTGGAAAGCTCCGGCAATCTTTCCCAGTCCGTGGACGCGCGTTTCGGGATCCTGCGCTATGGGATTTTGTTCGACTTCGACGCCTATCGCGTGCCGGTGCAGACGGTAGGATGCGAGGATTTGCCGGCCCTCTTCGGAACCTGGGGGGCGGGTTTGATCATCGCGTCGGATGTTTTGGCCACCCGCGCCTGGCTCGACATCCCTGATGCGGCCTTGAACCTGGATGTCCCGCGGAATTGGCCCACGCGCTTTCGCGTCGCTTTCCTGCGTCTGGAGTTCGACTATCGCAACCAGAAGAGCTTCAGCTTGGGGCTTTCGGTGCGCCTGAATATCCAGAACCCGATCATGAACCTTCCCAAAACCCGGTCTTGAACTTCCCCGGAGCGCGAGCATGAATACGATTACGACCTTCAAGCTGTCCGAAGACCCGTTGCAACAGGCCCGGCGCGCGCTGGTACACATCCGCAGGCTCGCCCGCAATTCCTCGTTCGTACCCGTACCCGTAATCGGCTTGGCCGCGCTGGCATTCTTCAAATACGAGGCGCATTGGTACCTCAATCCTTTCCTCGCCCTTATCTTCGCCCTGTTCGTGGTCGGTCAGGTATTGGCCGTGCTACAACTGCGGCGCGTGCTGGGGGGCGTCCGCAGCACGGGTAAGGCCATCCAAATCCTGGCGGAGTCCGGGGACGAGCCGGACCTTACGGTCCTGCGCCAGCGCTTGCTCGATGCCGCTCCGGCGGGGCACATGCGGGATCTGCTCTTGCGCTGGATCGAACTCGGCCTGCGCGGGGAAGTGGGCGGATCGGAGTCCTTGCTCAACAACGCGTGGGATCGGCGCTCGCACTTGGACAATCGCACCATCTCCGTGCACGTCTCGATGAACCGCACCACTCTCAAGTTGGGTTTCTTAGGCACGCTGTATGGCCTCATCCTCACCTTCCCGCCCATGCAACGCGCGGTGCTGGGCCTGGCGGACAGCGAAGGCGAGCTGCGTTTCATCAAGGACATCTCCAGCGCCATCGACGGCGACCAGTTCGCCATCGCCGCCACCTTGGGCGCCACCATGCTTTCCATCCTTATCGAGCTGGTGACGATCCAGATCCTGGAGCGCGCCTTGAGCGGATTCGATTTGGTGAACAGCCATATCAACGATTGGAACCTGACGCGCCTGCAGCCGTGGGTGCGTAAACGCTACGGACCCACCTCCCGCGCCAAGCAGGCGGTGGAAGCGCAGGTCGCGTTGGAAGTGAAGATGAGCCAGGCCCATGCGGAGATCGATCGCAACCTGGGCCGGGCCCTGGAAGCCATCGCCCGCACGACTAAGCAATTGGATCAACTGGCCATGGTGCAAGCGGCCGTGGGCCGGCGCATCGCCGAGTTGGTGGATTTCGAAAAGCAGTACCGCGGATTCATCGAAGCCAAGACGGCGGCGGTCGCCCCGCCCGGGCACCAGCCTTCGCATATCGAAAGCGGTCGGCTGGAGACGAGCCACATCGATAGCGCGGCCTTGGAGGAAGGCCTGTGAGCCGTTTCCGCGGAGGACGGGGCGCGGCCCGGGCCGAAATGGGCGAAGCCATCTCCTTCGAAGACGTACTCACGGTTCTCACCGTGCTGCTGCTGTTGCGCATGGTCTTCATGGTTCCCCTCGTGAACCTGGACAAGGCCAAGACCATCTCGGCGCGCACCGATAAATATTGGTCGATGCAAGCGCGCTACATCCTGTCGCATCCCGGGGATACGTCCAAGGTCGTCCCCTACCGCAACGCCTTCGGCTTGAAAGGCAAGATCGGCGCGCTGACCCAAGGCGACGCCCCCAAAACGCTTTACCTGGAAGCGTCTTCCCCCGACAGCGATCTCACGGTGGTGCGCCATGATCTGGGCGACGGCCGCTTCATCGCCATGAACGTCGCCGGCCGCGGGCATTCGCTGAGCTTCCGCCGCGGCACCCTCATCTGGAGCCAAGAGGAGAACGAATGGTTCCCCGCTTCGGACAGCGTGGACTACGGGACGAGGAAAGAAAGCCAGGCGATGGAGAAAGAGTTCCGCGACTGGACCAAGGCGCGTCGGGGATATTGAGGGATGACGCGCTGGTTTCGGCTGCTTTTTAAAGCCCCCAATCTGTTAGGGGCTCTTCTGCTCCCACTCCTGGCCGGCCCGGCGCAGGCCCGGAACGGGGGCGAACCCTTGAACCATTACTCCCTCAGCGCTCTGCAGGACAGCGCCATCGGGGCCAAGCTGATGGGCCGGTTCAAAGCCAAGGGGCAGCCGGTATTCCTAATCCATGATCCCAGCATCGGCCTGGCCCAAGGCGATATCATGCGCTTCCAGGACAAGGCCGTGCTGGTGGATGCGGACGTTTGGCAGACCTTGCAGGACGAAGGGGCGCTGGGCCGATTGAAGGTCGCCCCCTTGGTCCGCGTACAGGCCAAGGCCGCCGTATCCACATGGGAAACCCGTTCCAAGCTCGTGACCGGGGAGCGGGAGAAGAAGGCGTATAAGTTCGGGGCCGAACTGCTCAAGATCCTGGAAGAAACCTTCGGAGGCATCCCCTCGCGCGAACAGATGGTCCTGGTTTTCGACGGAGCGAACCTGGTATTGATGGCTCCCGACGAATTCATGGATGAACTGACGTATGCCGCGGTGCGCCGCATTCCCGCCACCGGCCGGCCGCAAATGCTTACTCCTCCGCCGGACCGCATTTTCGCGGGGCAACCCTTCCGCTGGCAGGCTTGGGCCGCCGATCCGTCCGAGCCTTCCGCCGCCTTACGTTATTCCCTGACCGGTGAATTGCCCAAAGGCCTGGCCTGGGACGCTGCCGCCCATGCCTTACAAGGCACTCCCAGCGAGCCCGGCCAATGGCGCCTGATCGCCGAGGCGCGCAACGGATCGGGCGGGAGCGACACACTCGGTTTTATCCTCATGGTGCGCGCCAACGCCGCTCCCGAATTGGCCCGGGGACCCAAACCGGTCGCCGTCGCGGGGCAGATATGGACCTTCCGCGCCCAGGCGGTGGATTCCGACCATGCCAGCGGTGACATCCGCGTTACCCCCGGGAAAATGCCGGCGGGAATGGCATTCGATTCCGCCGCGGGGTCCTTTAGCTGGTCCCCCGAAGAAGCGGAAGCGGGGCGGACGGAAGAATTCTCCTTGAGCCTACAGGATCCGTTGGGAGGCAAGTTCGATACCACCTTCGCCATCAAGGTCATTCCCGCCGCGGGCATGCTTTGGAGCGAAGGCATCCGTCCCGCCTTGCCCTGGGATACCTTGAGGCAAGGCAAGACCTACACCTGGGAGGCGGGAGCTTCGGCGATGGCCTGGGCCCAGCAAGGCATTTCCCTGCTGGAAGTGACCGGATCCGATTCCACCGGCTTCCGCGACGGCTCGCTCGTTTTGACGCCGAAGCAACCGGGGACGCATACCCTCACCTTCGCCTTCGACGTGCAAGGCAAGCGGCTGGAGACCAAGGTGGATCTGCCCGTGAAACCCGATCTGGCGCCGGTCTTCGCGAGCGAGATCGGCGTTTGGCGGCTGCGCGTCGGGGAAAACGCCAGTTATCGCCCGGTGGCGGTGGACCCGGAAGGCGAGCCCGTATCCCTGTCCGCCCAGGCGGCCGACGGACGTTTGTTCTGGGATGGGACGCGCTTGACCCTCGATCCCTCGGCCCCCGGGCTCTACGCGGCCCAGGTGACGGCCTCCGATCCCGCCGGGCATACCGCCGCCCAGTGGGTCGCCTTCAAGGTGGAACCCGCCGAGCGCCCGACCGCTTGGATCCTGGAAAACCGGATCGAGGCCGGCCTCTCCAGTTGGTTCGTGACCGCCGATTTCGGCACCGGGCGCCTCGGCTTCTTCACTCCGGCCATCAACCGTCTCGGGGTGAAGGGGCCAAGCGGAGCGCGGTCGTGGCCTTATCTGACCTTCGGCGGCAACCTGATGGGGCGGGAAGCCGAGGCCCACGGTCGTAGGCTTTGGGCCGATGCCGGCATCACCTTCCGCATGCCCGATCCGAAAGTGGTCACCGGCGGCCTCATGGGGCGTTTGCTGGGGGAATGGACCTTTCCGGGCCAGGCGCTGGGCCGTATCGAATTCGAGATGGAAGGCCACGTGAACCAAGCCGTGGTGGTGGCCGATACTTCCAAGTTGCAAGTCATCTACGGGGATGCCATCTTGCAATTCTCGGAGGACTTCAACGATCTCATCCGCGGTATCATCCGCGAGGCCACGGCCAGGGACAACATGGTGCTCTACACGCGACTGGAGGCTTGGAGCCGTTTAGGAGCGGGCGTATGGGCCGGACCGGGAATCTGGCGCGAAGAGATCCCCAACGCCAATCGTTATCGGCAAATCGTCGGAGGGGGGTTACGTTTCCAGGCCCGCCTGGACGAAGCCCTGGCCATCAACAGCCTGCGCGTGGGTTGGGGCAATGGGGCGGGCTGGACCTTGTACTGGACCGGCCGCCTGTCCATCCACTCCCCGTTCTGAAAATCCCTTTATTGCCTTTTGCGGTACTCGTCCAGGGAAATCACTTTCCCCTTTTGCTTGCGCTTGAGTTCGCTGGCTTTTTCGAGCAGATCCTTTTCTTCCTTGCTCAGGGAGCCCATTCCGGTGAGGGAGATTTTCTTGAGTATCGGATCGATATCTACCATCAATTGGCCTACTTCCTCTTCCGACTGGCGGACGGCGCGCTGGGCGCGCTCGGTCTTGCGGTTCTTCCAGCGCGTGAGGGCCATGGCCCCGCGATTCTCGAAAGTGAAATAAAGCCATGCATACAAGGCGCCACCCAAATGGGCCATATGCGCGATGCGATCGTTGGAGGTGATGGAAATCAACTCGACGGCGCCGAAGATGAGCACCGCGTAGCGCGCTTGCACCGGAAACAGGAAAAAGATCAGGAATTGCTGGGTCGGAAAAAACTTGGCGAAGGCGAACATCAGGCCGAAGATGGCCCCGCTCGCCCCGATCACCGTGGTCGGATTGTTGGTTACGGTATAAAAGACCAAGGAGCATAAGCCCGAGAAAACGCCGGTGGATAGGTAGAACCACCAGAATTTGCGCTCGCCCATGGCCTCCACCAACGGCGTGCCGAACATCCACAACAGCAGCATGTTGATGAGGATGTGGAAGTAGGGCGGGTTCAGATCATGGACGAACAAGTATGTCGCCAGCCGCCACAGTTCCCAGTTATGCAAGGTCAGGACGGGATCGAGCGCCAGCCATTGGCGGATATATTGCCCGCCGGTGAACTTGTCCGCCAGGAATAGGGCGACGTTGGCGATCAAGAGGATTCGCAGCGCGCGAGGCAAGGTACCCGAAGGTGTGAAACCGTAGCTCATGGCCGCCTATTCAGTGCGTATCGAGTGCAGAACATAACCAGTGCCGTGCCTATCCATTTTCCAAATACCGCGGCGCGAAATCGACCGCCAGTTTCAGGCCTTCCGTCGGGGAGCTTTGGTTTTTTTCGCCCCTGACCCGGGTTTTGGGGCGGAACGCTGCGCACGTGCCGGGGCCTTCTTACCCGCATGCGCCAAAGCCGCCCTGCCTGCGTGCGCCGGGACCGACCCACCCACATTCACCGGGGCATGCGGTGCGCCTAGCTTCTCGCGCAGCTTTTCATCCACCACCGAAGGCACGAACTCGGAGACCGTACCTCCCAGGGCCGCGATCTCCCGGATGACGCTGGAATTCAGGTAGGTGTACTGCTCGCTCGGCATGAGGTATACCGTTTCGCAATTGGCGTCCAGCTTCTTGTTCATCAAGGCCATCTGGAATTCATACTCGAAATCGCTCACGGCGCGCAGGCCCCGGATGACCACTTCGGCCTTGAAGCGCCGCAAGCAGTCCACGGTCAATCCCTCGAAAGAGGAAACGTGGACGTTTTTCAGGCCAGACGTGCAAGAGCGGATGAGTTCCTGCCGCTCATCGAGGGAGAACAAGGTGTTCTTGCGAACGTTCACAGCCACCACGACATGGACCTCATCGAACAGGTGAGCGGCCCGGCTTAGGATGTCCAAATGCCCATTGGTGATGGGGTCGAACGTTCCCGGGTATATGGCTATGGCCACGCCTGCCCTTTCCATCAAAATACCGTTCTACCGGTATATGCGGTAAATATACTACGGAAAAAAGGCTAGGCTCGAATCGCCGTATTTTTTGAGCTTGGAAGCGCGCCCGATCCACGCGGGAGGATTCCGGGTAGGATATTGGATGATGGCGATACCTCCCGGAGTAAGCAACCCGAGGATCTCTTCGTCGAGTCCGGAAAAATCGTCCTGAAAGGGGGGATCGGCGAAGACGAAGGGGAAAGTACGTCCCTCCGCGCGCATACGCCGGCACCAGGCCCGAGCCTCTTCCTTGACGGGAAGGGCGAGTTCGGCATCCGGGCCCTCGCCCAACACCGCCCGGCAATTCGCCTTCAGCAGCGTCCAGGATTGCGGATGCCTCTCCACCAGATGCGCCGATGAGGCTCCGCGGCTCAGGGCTTCCAGCCCGACAGCCCCCGAACCGGCATACAAATCCACGAAGACCTCGCCCGAGAGGGCCTCGCCTAAGGAACTGAACATGGCCTCGCGCACCTTGCCCGAGGTGGGACGGATGAGGGAGGCCCGCGTGTCGGTTTGAAGCTTACGGCCCTTGAAGCGGCCGCCCATGATGATCACCGCCATGGCAGGCGGTCGTCCGCATGCGATATCGGCATAAATTCAGGGCTGAACGTAAGCCAGGATATCCATGTCGGCGATCATCTTTTCGTCGCCGTGCGCGTGGAGGGCGAACTTGGCGAAGCCGAGGTTGGATTTGCTTTCGTGGAGGCCGGCGAGGAAGTCCTGGATTTGCTGGAAGCTGCAATCGGCCGAAGCCTCCCAAACCATCTTTTTCACGTTGCCGGCCTGGGCGGTCGCCAGCAGCCGGGGCTCCTTGATATGGATGCCGAGGTTGCCCGCCACCGTCCGCATCTGCTTCAGTTCCTTTTGGACATCGGCCTTGGCCAGGACCCGGTACG
>Ga0265324_10000632_pt1 | contig 23841 bp, 18 predicted proteins | sample 41419metaG_FD_198634 | JGI IMG/M metagenome (GOLD analysis project Ga0265324, IMG submission 198634) | Rhizosphere microbial communities from Carex aquatilis grown in University of Washington, Seatle, WA, United States - 4-14-19 metaG | ecosystem: Host-associated > Plants > Roots > Rhizosphere...
TGCCGATCCGCAGGCGGCAGTCCAAGTCGATGCTACGACCTTGCTACTGTCCCCGCCGCCTGAGCCAAGTCCGCCGAGGAGCGGCGGGGAGGGCTTTAGACCGTCTATGTGCAACACGCTCCTAGCCCGCATCATCGAACAGCCCTGACCCTTGCGCGTCGACCATCTGCGAATCCAACCCATTCCGGAGTTTCGCGCGTGCGACTGCGTATCCCGCCGCACCGACCGCCTCTTTCGGAACGCCGACGAGGATGCAAGCTGGGTTCGTGGAAACGACGACTCGTTCAGCGCAACGACGACTGCTCCTGCGGGGCGGGCGAAATTGTGAAGCAGCAATGGTCGTTCTTGAACATACTGGATACAGTTGTGCGCGTTCGTGCGTAGCGCGTTCATTCGATGGTGGAATTCTACGTACACCAAGTGCCGCACCCGGCATTCACGGGGCCGCCAACCGCGCGGTCTCGTGTGAATTTCGTCTTGAGTCGCAAGCCACCATGCCAGAACGTTAAGTTCCTCGTAGTCTCAACGGTAGTCGGAATTGCAAACAGCGAATTAAGAATGTCCTCGCTGTCAGGGCATTCGTCGATGAGGTCGTCGGCAGCCGGCGCCAGAATGACGGCTTGCGGTTTCGTGCTTTTGCCGGCCGTTGATGCCTGGACTAGGCCGTTTCGGGCGTGGTAAACGGCGGCGATGCTCATCGTGGATCCGCATCACTGGCTTGACGAAAACGGGGATCTCCCTGTCGACAACGCGCGCCTCAGACGGCAGGTGCTTCGGGTCGCACGTCTCATCGAGTACGGTGGCCCAGTGGCGGAGCTGCACACGAGGGAGACCCTGGTCGCTTGCTCGAAGCGGCCTGCTGGCAGGCCCTGCCTGGGCTTGCTTTGGGTCACGAAGACTGAGGACGATACGATCGAGGCCACCTGCGCGGCATGCGGAAACCCGGAAATGATCATTCACAACTGGCGTGAAACGCATTGGGCTGACGGGATGATGCCGCCGTTGCCCATTAGTTCATCCCCGACCGATCATTCCGGCGCCGGGCCTTCAGGGCCCAACTGAAGGCGGACGCAGCAATGTCGAACACCCAGAAGAAGCAGCTCAAGCGCAAGCGGCGCAAAGCACTGCAGAAGCGGGGACCTCTCACTCTCGTCCACTCGGCGGCGTCGGCTCAACCTCTGCCCTCTCTCCGTGCCATGGAAGGCGTGATGGCGGGCATGTTCGGCGGCGTGGACGGTGACGAGGGAACGGCGGTGGACCGTGCGCAACAGGTGATGTACGACGCGTGGGAAGCGACGGAGCCGAAGCGGCGAATCGCACTGGCCCGTAAGGCGCTTGCAATCTCCGGTGACTGCGCCGACGCCTATGTTCTGCTGGCGGAGGAAGTGCGGGATCGCCATGAGGCGCGGCAGCTATTGGAGCAGGGCGTGGCTGCGGGTGAGCGCGCGCTGGGGCAGGGATTCTTCGAGGAGAACGTCGGGCACTTCTGGGGCTTGCTCGAGACTCGACCGTACATGCGCGACCGTTGTTCCCTAGCCCAGATACTGTGGGACGCCGGTGAACGCGAAGTGGCGGTGACCCACTACCAAGAGCTGCTGCGACTCAACCCGAACGACAACCAGGGCGTGAGGGACTTGCTCTTACCGTGCCTGCTCGAGCTGGGCCGCGACAAGGAGGCCGAGGGGCTGGTGGCCGCGTTCGAGGAGGACGGCACGGCGATGATGTCCTACAGCCGCGCGCTGCTGGCGTTTCGCCGGGACGGAGACTGCAGCGAATCGCGTTCGCTGCTCCGTGCGGCGATCAAAGAGAACCGCCACGTGCCCACATTCCTGCTCGGCCGCAAGCGCCTGCCGAAGTCAATTCCCGATTATCACGGGTTTGGTGATGAGAACGAGGCGATCTGCTACCTCGTCGATGGCGCGAATAACTGGCGCGCGACTCCCGGCGCGCTCGACTGGCTGGCGAGCAGCGAATAGCTCATGCAACTCGCGAGAGCCGCGCATCTGGCGACGAACCGCGGTTTGTGTTGCGAGCGTTGCCAGGGTGATCAAGTCATCGCCCCAGGATCGAACATTCCACCGTGACTCTCGACGTGCCGCCGTTGCGTACGCTGAAGTCCGGAATGTCTGCGCACGCAGCCCGGCTGGCCTCTGAGGCGACCCTGGTGACGAAGCAGCCCGAATGACTAACGTTCTCCGCCGAGATCACTGCCGTCTCCGAAAACGCTGGCTGTGCTTCGCCCTGCTACGAACGAAGACATTTTGCACTTCTCGTTCGCAACTGCGCCACCCTGGAAATTACGCCGAAATTGCGCCTTAGTTTAGATTAGCTGATCGTTCCACTCGGGAAAGTCCGGCTGCTCCAGTGTCGCCCTTCACCCTGGCTCTTGGCACCAGGCCTCGGCTTCTCTTCAGCAAACGCCCCCACCGAACAGAGTCAGTCACCTCTACATTGCGTGCTTGTCAAGCCTGTGCTCGTTGCAAGGAGAGGTGAACGATGAGCACCGATTGCGGGCGTTGTCGCGGACGGGCCCCGCTCGCTCGGTGCTGCCATGCCCTCAGGGCAGCTCTACGTGATCAACGGGTTCGAACCACGACAACGCGATCCTGCGCTTCACGAGTCCGGGTGCGATCGACGGTAACGTCGCACCGGCCGCGAAGACTGCCGCTCTGGCCTCGACGCTGCGTTGCGCGCACTTCGGATATCTCGATGTCGGTCACGACAGAACGTTGCCGATCCCTGTCCCCCGGCTGGAATCGACGTGTTCGACACCATCAGCACGCTCGATTCCATGCACGAGAACGCCCCTGGACTTGCGATGGCTTTCCGTACCAGACTGCCCGCGTGGCTCGCCATCGCCAGACCTCGAATTTGCGACCTCTTCCTCTTCGACGTTCCTCTGATAGCCAACGCTACGGCGGAGGCTTGCCCTGACGTTCCTGGTGCTTGCCTTGTGGCTGGCGCAACCGATGATGGACATCCAGGGTGACAGCACATGTCCTACCCCTGGCGAGGTCAGCGAGCACCTGGCTCGCCTCACGTCTGATGGTGAGTCTGGCAGGATACCGCAGGCGCCACATGCGTTACTCTCCACGGGCGAAGGATTCGTGAACATCCAGTTGCTGGGGCCAGACGGCGGACTTCTGGCAGAACGGCGGCTGGACCGAGCTGCCTCCTGTGCAGACCTCGGTGAAGCGGCGGCGGTCATCCTCGCGGCTTGGCAGGCGAAGTTCAGTCCTGAGTTGGCTACCGTGGTGGTCTCCCCGCCGCGCCAGCCGGCGGTTGGATTTGATGTGGGCGCGGCGGCACTGATGTCTATCGTCGGTGGTGAAGCGGTCTTTGGCGCCAGGGTGGAGGGGGCGGTGTTTCCCTTCGGGATTCCGCTGGGGTTCGATGCGGCGCTTTCCGCAACCAGTCCTCACTCCCAGTCGTTCGTGTCACCGGCGGTTGAGGCGAAGTGGATTCGGCCAGCCTTTTCGATCGGGCCAGACCTGCGTTTGCGCCGTGGAGCCTGGATGCTCGACATTCACGGAAACGCTGTCTTCGCCCTGCTTCATGTACAAGGGGACGGGCTACAGCAGACCTCATCCGACACCGGCGCACAATTCGGGCTCGCGGTGGGCGTGCGCGGTCTTTGGAGCTGGAACCGTGGCGCGGCATGGGCGGGTGCGGACCTCTTCATCTATCCAGGGCAGGACCGCCTAACCGTCGGCAACTACGGCAATGTCGGAGAGTTGCCGCACCTGGAATTGCAGTTCACCTTGGGAATAAGCCTGGGCCGATCCAACTGAAAGATTCCAGGAACGCCGATACACTAGAAGGCGTCGCATGAGTTTGCCTAACTCGAAGGTGAGTCTGACAGTCGTCAGGCCGACGGACGCGTTGGATCTGGATGTGCTCTATCGTGCACACGCGCCTGTGGTCGCGCGTTGGGCGAGCCGGTTGGCAGGCCCGAGCGCCGACGTCGAGGACCTAGTGCAGGAAATCTTCCTCGTCGTGGAGCGCCGGCTTTCGGAATTCCGGGGCGAAGCAAAGGTGACCACCTGGCTCTACAGAATCACGGAGCGTGTGGTGCTGGACGCACGTCGTCGGGACCGCTTTCGCCGCTGGTTTTCGCGGGCCCGTTCGCACGATATCGAACGAGCGCTCTCGTCACCGCAATCCACGCCCGTCGACGCTTTGGAACGGCGAGAGTCGTCCGAGCAAGTCTATCGTATCCTCGACCGAATGCCCGACAAGTACCGTACGGTTATGATCTTGTTCGAGCTAGAGGAGATGTCCGGCGAGGAGATAGCGGCCTTCACGGGCCTCAACCCGGCCACGGTCTGGGTGCATCTGCACAGGGCCCGGACGCGGTTTCTCCACGAGATGAAGCGAGCCTTGGGGAGGGAGCCATGACACGCATCGATGAGCAAACCCCGATTCGCGAACGCTGGACGGCGCAACCACCCGGAAGTGGTGACGAAGAGATCGCCGGCGCATTGCTGCGTGTGGCTGCAGAACCTCGTCCGATCGGCGAAAAGAAACTGGCGGAAATCCACGCGCGCCTACGCAGCAACGCGCGCGCCCGGTCGAGAGCCTATGCGCGACCGACACGGCCGCTTCTTCGGCAAGTTCTTGTCGCGACGGGATTGGTGTTGTTGGGTGGGACTCTCTCTGCTTCGGTCTTGCATGTGTTGCACACGGCTTCCCTGCGGGCGGCCGATAGCGCGGCACGAGCCAGCCTTCCCAAGGGGAAACCCAATGGTAGGTCATTCGCGAATGCCGAGCAGGCAGCCGAAACGGCGGTGCCGGCGGAGACGCCGGACCCTGTGCCCGAGGCACAAGCGGTGGTCGACCCGCCGCGGGCCCCTCGCAGGGACGCGGTGAGGGAAACGCGTGGCTTGAGGGCCACAGCGCAGGATTCGCTGACTCCCAAGCGCGCGTTGGCCCTTGCTCCACCCTCCGGTTCGTCGCAGTTGGCGCAGGAATCGAGACTGCTCGCCAGCGCCATCTCGAAGTTGAGGCGCGACGGTGAGCCCGAACAGGCCCTGGCCGTTCTCGACCGTCTCGGCGCGGAATTCGGCTCGGGCGCCCTGGCGCAGGAGGCGACCGCAACCCGAATAGAAGCTTTGCTGCGGCTCGGCCGCAACGCACAAGCTCTCGAGCTATTGGATGGACAAACCCTGTCCGGCAAAGGGGTTGGCCGGGAGATGCTCGTGGCGCGCGCTGAGTTGCGCGCCGACAAGGGAAGGTACTCGACCGCCCTTCGCGACTTCGACCAATTGCTCTCTGTCCGGGGCCAGACCGACTCGGTGACCGAGCGGGCGCGTTACGGCCGCGCCACCTGTCGCGCGAAGATCGGCGACTGGGACGGCGCTCGTGGCGACTTTCAGCAATATCTGGACGATTTTCCCCAGGGTCGCTTCGCCGATCATGCTCGTGCGGCCTTGGCCCCGAGAAGCCGTTGAAAGGCCGCCTTGCTTCGTTCCATAAGAGGGCAAGGGCGGCCAATGCGATGCAAACTTCTCCTGATCGTCCCGGTTGCATTTCTGGCTTGCAAGAACGACCACAGCCTGGGCGTGCTCGACCGCTCGGACGCCGGTGGCACGGGCGGGGTTGACGCCGGGACCGGTGTGATGCCATTGGTGTTCCCAACCTGTCCCAACCGCTCGGGCGGTCCGGCAGGCGTGGGGCCGCTACCGACTCCCGCGCAGGCCGCCTATCAACGGACGGAGCTGATTGCATTGCTGTATTTCGGCTTGACCACCTTCGATGGCACAGAATTCGGAGACCCGGCGAAGGACACTGCCGCGCTCTTCAACCCGACCGATCTTGACGCCAGCCAGTGGGTCCGTGAGATCAAGAACGCAGGCTTCGGTCAAGTGTCACTGGTCGTCAAACACACCACGGGGTTCTGCCTGTGGCCGTCTGCATACACGGACTACTCAGTCAAAGGCAGCCCCTGGCTGAACGGTCAGGGGGATCTGGTCAAGGCATTCACCGATGCTGCGCATGCGGCCGGAATGAGAGTCGGCTTCTACGTGTCTCCACTCGACGACCACCATCCGAGCTCGAGCAGTGACTATGAGGCCTATTTCATCAACCAGCTCACTGAGCTCGTGCGCAGCTACGGTCCGGTATATCAGATCGTGTTTTCCGGCTACCTCGCACCCACGTCCGTCAACTGGAGCCGCATCATCCAGACTGCTCACCAATTGCAGCCCGGAATCCTCGTTTGGCTGGGTCCCGAGATCGCCACGACGGGAGCCGACATCCGGTGGCTTGGCAATTCGACCGGACTGGCGACGCGTTCAACGTCCTCGATCGGTGATGTGCCTAACGGTGGGCCGACGAACATCTGGTACCCGGCCGAGGGTGCCATGTCGATTCGTGGCCAGGACTTGTTCTGGCATCCCAACAGCTCGGTGATAGGCCTCAGCGACTATCAGTCGACTTACTTGGCATCAGTCGGCATGAACACCACACTGAGCGTGTCAGTCGCTCCGGCGACGACCGGACAGTTGGATACGCCCGACGTCGACCTGCTCCGCCAATTCGGGAGCTGGTACGCGTCTCTCTACAAGATCAATCTTGTCCAGGGCCAGTTGGCTTCGGCGGACACGACGTGGGCGAGTCCGGGCTTCGACGCAGCCAAGGCCGTTGACGGCGACGTGTGCACCTATTGGGCGGCGGCTAGCGGCAAGACCTCCGGTCGGCTGGAAGTGACGCCGGCGTCGGCGGTCACCTTCAAAGTCATCAGCATTCGCGAGCCCATCGAATTGGGAGAGCGCGCGACTGCCTACCACGTCGAGATCAAGCAGAATGGGAGTTGGAACAAGACCCCCACGGATGTTTCGGGTGCAACGATTGCTGGCACCGTCATCGGCCAACGCCAGCTGTGGCAGGTTAATTCCACCACGGCGGACGCCATTGCCCTGGTCATTGACTCGGCCAAGGCGGTTCCCGCGATCGCTGAGTTCAGCGTCTACTGAAGGCCTTTTCGGCCGTACAGTACCGCACACGAGGTCGCCGTACGAGTGAGGGGAGAAACCCCATGAGACGGGAACACCGCGAATGCCCACTGGAGGGGCTGGTGCTCGGCTGTGCTTCGCGACTTCGATTGCCTGGTCTTGCTCCCCAGACCGATTGGGAGATCGAGCGGGCGCGTCTGTGCCGCGCCATCCGACGTGCGAAACGCGGTAACTGAGACGGCGCGCCAACTTCCAGCAATGCCTGGGAGACCAAAGAGGGCCGTGCGGCCCAGGCAGTGAGAATTCGTTGAAAGGTCGCGGCGCTTTCATCCCACTGGTGGACCGGAACGAACCCATCTCTGAAAGGAACACGATGCAGACAAGTTGCAACCTCGTGGGACGTGACAACTCAAAGCACGACCATTGCAGCGAAGCGAACCTTCACGGCCACAACGGGGTGATCATGACCAATCAGATCGATCGTCTCGTACCGACCCAATCCTTGGTGGCGGCCAAGGAGCTTTGAGCGCCATGCGTGGACCTAGTGCCGCCGGAACTAGCGGCTGCGGGGCCAACCGTCACCCTCCGACTCGAAGTGTCTGGCTTGGTGGCGTCGGCGCCTTTGCCACCTCCCTGTTGGTGGCTGGTTGTCAGGGTAGCACGTCGGCCGACGTGAGCGGAGGTGCACGCGCAGGTGGAAGCTCCGGCGCTGGCGGTGTGCATGCCAGCGGCGGTGCCAGCAGCGTCGGGGGCGGGGCCGCGGCAACGGGCGGGGGCACGGGTGGCGTCGGCGGAACCGGCGCAGGCGGGGCCACCGGCGGCGCAGCGACAGCCGCAGCCGGCGGTACAGCGACAGCTGGTGGAACAGGCGGCCGAACCGCGGAGGCTGCTGGCCGTACCGGCGGAAGCACCGGCGGCACCGGAATGTCGGCCGGCGGTGGCAGTGGATCGAGCGGTATTGGTGGCTCGAGCGGTATTGGCAGTCTCGACGGCGGCAATCCAAGCGACGCAGTAAGTGCGGCCGGCCACTACTACGTCTCACCGGCAGGAACGGGCGAGGCTTGTACGGCCGCGGCGCCGTGCTCGATCACGCAAGCCCAGACGGTTGTGCGAGCCGCGGCCAGTGGGATGCAGGGCGATCTCGTCGTCGAGTTCGCCGACGGAACCTATCGGCTGACGGCGCCCCTGGTCTTTACGGATGCCGATTCGGGAGCAAACGGACACACGATCACCTGGCAAGCCGCAACCGGGGCTCACCCCATGCTCTCCGGTGGAAAGCAGATCACGGGCTGGGCTGTCAGCGATTCTGGCAATAACATCTGGAAAGCCACGGCACCCGGAACCTTTGCCACCCGGCAACTCTACGTCGACGGTATCATCGCCGCGCGGACGAGTCATTCGATCAGCCGCAACGGGATGTCACACGACAAGCCCACCTTCCCGCTGGACTCCGGCGTGAGCGCCCTGAACAACGCCGCCCAACAGAACCGCATCGAGATCCACTCGCTCGGGAACTGGACGGATCACTACGCGCCCGTGCAATCCATCGCGAACAGCACGGTCACGATGGTGCAGCCGTCGTGGTTCAACCAGACGTTCGGTTGGGACACGATTACGAGCCCATTTGCGGGCCCCACCAAGACAAACAAAGCTGTCTATATCGAGAATGCCTACGAGCTGCTCGAAAAGCCTGGCCAATGGTATCAGGACATCGCGGCCGGGGCGCTCTACTACATTCCGCTCGCCGGTCAGGACATGACCGAGGTCGACGTCGAGCTTCCTCAGGTTGAGGCGCTTCTCGTCGTGGCGGGCACGTCGTACGACAAGAAGGCGCAGAACCTGACATTCTCCGGCCTGACGTTCTCGCATACGAGCTGGCTCAACCCGAACACCTCCGACGGATATGCCTGTCAGCAGACCAACACGTATATCCATGGGGACGGCAAAACAGAAGTCCCGCCGAACGGTTGGGCAGACAACTTCGAGTCTAGCCGACCGCACTGGTCGCAGATGCCGGGTGCTGTCCAGGTGTCAGTCGCGAAGAACATCTCCTTCATGCGCGACCGCTTTATCAATCTGGGGAGCGTCGGGCTTGGAATCGGGAACGACGACAATGCGCACATTGGCAAGCTCGGCCTCGGCGTGGACACGATCAACGTCACCGGCTGCGTGTTCCAGCAGATCGCCGGCAGTGCGATGGTGATAAGTGGCGTCCAGTTGAAGGCCCACCACCCCTGCGGCGATGTCGTATGTGGCCCGACCGATGCGGGCACCAAGATGATCAATCAGAACATCACTGTTTCCGACAACTTCATCCATGACGTTGGAATTGACTATCGAGACTCCGCCGGGATTCTCTGCACCTACACAGCCAATGCCGTGTTGTCTCACAACGAGCTCTACAATCTGCCCTATTCGGGCATCAACCTCGGGTGGGGGTGGGGCGCAAACGATGCTGGCGGCAGCTCCGACTACGCGGGGCGCGGCATATACAATTACATGCCGAAGTACACGACGGCGACTATCTCCAAGAACAACCAGGTCACGGCGAACTTCGAGCACGACATGATGCTGCAGCTTGGCGACGGGGCGTGCGTCTACACCCTGGGTGCCCTTCCTGGAATGGTCATCTCGGAGGGCTATTGCAAGGGGAACAACGGACAAAGCGACTACTACGGCTACGCAGCCGACGAAGGCTCGCGCTACGTGACGATCAGCAAGAACGTCTACGACGCCTGGTCGTCTTGGAGCTCTCAGTCGAGCGCGACAAACACCTCTGATCTGACAGTGACCAACAACTGGTACAACCAAGGGACGGGCATTACCGACGGACAGCAAAACGCCAAGGTCAGCGGCAACATCAGCGTCAGCGGGACCGCATGGCCTGCGGACGCCCAGGCGATCATCAAAGCTGCGGGCCTCGAGCCAGCATACGCCGATCTGAAGACGAACCCGTGAGCGCACCGTAAGTCAGCGAGTGGTCCAACTAAAGGAGAGTTGATGATGGTCCAGCTTTCTGCAGCAAAGACAACTGCCGGCCTTCTCGCCGCTGCGCTCTTTGTTGCGGGTATGGCGTTACCGGGCGCCGCCGCCGCCAAGACCTTCGTCAACTACTTCCAGCCAACGCCCACAGCCTGCCCGGTCACGTCCAAGACGTGGGGCGTCTCGGGCGTGCTTCCACGCGACACCTGCAATGGTTTGGAGAATGCCAACGTTCCGCCCCAATACTACTATTGGGACGGCAAGATCATTCCATCTCCGGATGGCAAATTCTACATGTTCGCGGACCGCTGGGCCGGCTCGACGGGCTTCGGCAATTGGGGAAACTCACAGACGATCTACGCCGTCAGCGACACGCTGCTCGGGCCGTACACGGACAAAGGGTACGCGTTCGACAATGGGCCTGACTCGGGTGATCGGCACAAGGGCCACAATGCATCGGCGTGCGTGCTCCTGGATGGCACCTACTGTCTCTACGTCAACGAAATCGTGCCGTTCACGATCTTCACGTCGACCTCGCTCGCTGGACCTTGGACTCCGTGTCCGAATCCGACCGGGGAGTTGATCCAAAACAATGGCGTGACGGTTAATTTTGTTCCGGGCGGTGACAGCCACATGGATTCCAACGTCAGCCTCGTGGTGCGTCCCGACGGGAACTTCGAGGTTGTTCAACGGCACGGGGTCATCGCGCTCAGCACAGCCGGGATATGCGGGCCGTACAGAGTGCAGCAGCCCAGCAATACGTATCCGTCAAACCAGCAGCCTCCATCGGGCCTGCCCAGCATCTATCCGGGCCGGCAGAAACATGCCTCGGAGGACTCCTATGCGCCGTCAACCGTCGAGAGCACCTACGTCTTGGCGGAGGATCCGGTGATCTGGTACAGCGGGGGGCAATACCACGTCCTTTACGACTACCCGGACGATCGCGTCGGGTACCATCTGACGTCGACCGACGGCATCCACGACTGGACAGACCAGGGGTTCGCGTTCGATCCGAGGATGGCCAAACAACTATTCAGCACCACGGATGGGACGGTCGACAACTGGTACAAGATGGAGCGGCCGGGCGTAGTGATGGAGAACGGTCACATCACCCATTTCACCTTCGCTGTATCGGACGTGGACAAGAACAATCAGATCCCGGCCAACTCCAACCACGGGAGCAAGGTCCTCGTCATGCAGTTCGACGGGGTCACGTTCGATGCCGAGACCGGCGTCGGGGGATCCGGCGGGAGCTCGGGCACGGGTGGTCGCACGGGCATCGACGGTGGCGCCGCGGGAAGCGGGAGCGGCGGGACGAGTGGCAGCGGAGGCATACGCAACGACGCGGGAAACACGGGAGCTGGCGGTAGTGTCGCCACGGGAGGTATCAGTGCTGCGGGTGGGACGACATCGTCTTCGGGCACGAGTGGCGCGATGGCAAGCGGGGGCAACAGTGGAAGAGGCGGCAGCGGAGCTGCTGCGGGAAGCAGCGGATCTGGCACGGGCGGGGCGCCGACGGGAAGTGGCAGCTCGGCAAGCACGGCGGGGGCTGGCGGCAACGGCGGTCTGCGCGGTGGCGCGACCTCGCAAGGTGGCGCGACGACCGCAAACGGCAGCAGCAGCAGCAGCAGCGGTTGTGCCTGCGCGCTGGGCGACGGCCGTGGCGCAGAGAACGTGTACATCCGGTGCATGGCGACCCTTCTCGGACTTCTCGCGCTCGCCCGGGCGCGAAGCCGACCAAGGCGAGCCTACTCGTGCAAGAAGTATTGCAAGAAGTATTGAACGATGAGCGCTTGGTTTCCATTCATCGTTCGTGGCTATCCGGTACCGCGGCGACAACCATTCCGTGACGGGTGGCGGCTGGCTCGCGCAGGGCTTTCCCGCTGTGTCATCACGACCGAGCTACTGCGTGACATGCCGGAAGGAGCGGAAGGTCGCGTAGCCGGAGCCGCAGGCGTACAGGGCGCGTTCGCTGAAGCACTCTTTACCTCAACTCGCTCGACTCCATTGAGCGACTTCGCGTTCTTGTCGCGTTCTTCATCGGGCAGTACAACACCCAGATGCCACATTCGGCATACTGTGGCCAGACGCCAGACGAAATGTAGTTGGGTGCGGCTCCAGTCAATGCCGCCGGTCGAGCGTGTTTTCGGCGAGAATCTGCACAGTCAATCCGAGCCTTTGCATCTGGCACAAGAAAACGACAGGCGCTCGCTAAGATTGCTGAACCAAAGTGCCACGGAGCCTGATCTATGGAGATGATGATGTTGCTTCGGTCTTGCCTCGGAAAGTCAGATCGCTCTCACATGAAGTCCCGTCGCGTGGCCGGCGGCGCGCGCTTGGGGATTGGGTTTGCTGCTGTTCTCGCGGTCTTCGCGTTGCCGCGCGCCGCTGCTGCCCAAGACGCAGGCACCAAGAAGACGTTCTTCGACTACATCCTGCCTACGCCCATCACTTGCCCACTGACCACGAAAACGTGGGGCTGTACCGCGGCGCAGGTCGCCGCGAAGCAGAACTACTGTGGCAACGAGGCCTCACCACAGGTGTCAGGTCCCGTGGTCCCTCGTGACACGTGCAATGGAATGGAGAGCGCAAAGGATCCGCCCGACAACTACTACTGGGACGGCAAGATCATCCGGGCCGCCGACGGCATCTATCACATGATTTCCGACCGCTGGCCCGACGCAAACCAAGGATTCCAGAACTATACGAGCTCCGCGGCGGTCCACGCCACCAGCAATTCGCCGCTCGGCCCCTACACGGAAACGGGGTACTGCTACAGCTTCTGGAGCAGTGGCGACCCCCACCGTGGCCACAACACGACGGCGATCCAGCTGCTGGACGGCACGTATGCCCTGACCACCGGCGAGGGCGGCGTCGCGCCATTCGCGGTGTGGACATCTCCGTCCCTCGCTGGACCTTGGACCGCATGCCCTAACGTGAAGGCCGACGCGACCTCCGAAATCATCGACGCGAACGGCATCAACCTGTCCTATGCCGCCGCACCCCTTGACTCCAATGTCAGCATCGTGGCTCGGCCGGATGGCCAGTTTCAGATTGTGCAGCGCAGGGGCATGATCGGTCTCGCCTCGAACGTGTGTGGTCCCTACAAGCTACAGCAACCGACGAACACCTATCCATCCAACCAGCAACCTCCGTCCGGAATCCCGAGCATCTATCCGAACAGACAGAAGCACACGGATCCTTTGGTTGGGACGCCTAGTGGACCACCAGCGACGCCGGAGCCAACCTGGCCATGGGCCGAGGATCCCACGATCTGGTTCAGCGGGGGAAAGTACCACGTCCTCTATGACTACCCGACTGATCGCGTGGGATACCACCTCACGTCGACCGACGGAATCCACAACTGGACGGACGAGGGCTTTGCTTACGATCCAAGGATGGCGGACAAGCTCTTCGTCTACACGGACGGTACGACCAACGGCTGGTTCAAGATGGAGCGGCCGAGCGTGCTCATGGAGAATGGGCACGTTACGCACCTGACGTTCGCCGTGTCGGACGTCGACAAGGATAGTCAGATCCCGGCCAAATCCAGCCACGGCAGCAAGATTGTCGTCCTGCCGTTCGATGGCGTGCGCTTCGACTGCGAAACCGGTCAAGGCTCGTGTGACGACGGACGCGACGCGGGCAGTGATGCGGGGGGCATGGGCGGTGGGGATGGAAGTACCGCGGACGTCACCATCGCCGACGGGGGAGGCGGCCACGGCGGGAGCTCAAGCGGTGGTACGAGCGGCGGTGTCTCCAGCGGTGGCAGCGGTGGAGCCGTCGGCGGTGCCAGCGGAGGGGCAGCCGGCAATGCCGGCGGCGCAGGCGGCAAGGCAAGTAGCGGCGGTACGGGCGGCGCAGGCGTCGGTGGCAATGGAGCGGGCGGCGCCTCGAACACCATACCCTCGGCGGGAGCGGGAGGGATGGCCCGCGGTGGTGCATCCGGGAGCGCATCTGGAACTGGCGGTTCGACAGCAACATCGGGGGGAGCGACGGCATCGTCCGGATGCTCTTGTGGCCTAGGACAGTCACCGCAGCGCGGCCCCCTGATGTGGTGCTGGGTACTTGGCCTGACTCTTCTAGTTTGGCGACGAAGATGCAAGCCGGACAAAGACGCCGGATAGCCCGGGCAACTTACTTTCGGGTGCATGGCGACCCTATCTGCAAGGAGCAAGAGCAAGATGCCTAACAAAACACGACTTCTCTTGGCGCCTTTAGGCCTTACACTTGTCCTGTCGGCTCCTTTCGCGGGTTGCCGGTCAAGCAACGGCTCTGGTACTGGCGCAGGTGGCAAGGTCGGCAACAGCGGCGGCAACAACACGGGTGGGGTTAAGAGTGGCGGCACCAGCGGCAGCACCGGCGGTTCATCGGGCAAAGGCGGCAACGGTGCTGGCGGTGAAGCGGGCAAGGGCAGCGGCGGGACGAACACGGGCGGAGCAGGCGGCGGGTCCGCTACGGGAGGTGTTGTCGATCGAGGCGGCGCAGGCATGGGCGGCAGTAACGCCGCTGGTGGAAGCGCCGGGAAGGGCGGTACAGCCGGTCGTGCCGGTAGCGGCGGATCCTCCAGCGGAGCCAACGCTATCGATGGTGGATCCGTCACGGACGGCGCGTTCTACGTATCGCCAGCGGGCGACGATTCCAATCCCGGCAGCGCCGACCAACCGGTGCGAACCTTGGCCAAAGCACGCGATCTCGTTCGTGGCCTGAATAGTTCCATAACGACGGATCTGATCGTGTATTTGCGCGGAGGAACCTACCCGCTGACCGAGACTGTCTCCTTCGCCAACGCCGACTCGGGAAAAGACGGCCACTACGTGAAATACGTGGCCTATCCCGGTGAGCAGCCGCTCGTCACGGGTGGAAAGCAGATCACGGGGTGGAAGGTGTTCGACGCCGCCAAGAACATTTACTCGGCGGATGCTGGAACGGCGCCGTTCCGACAGCTTTATGTCAATGGGGCCAAGGCCGTCCGCGCCCGTACTCCCAATCAGGGAGCCAATGGGGGAATCAACTTCGCCAGCACGAAAGACGTGGACTCGACTGCGCATACTATTCTAGTGGACAGTTCCGCCGTTTCGAATTGGAAGAACTTCACCAAAGTCGAGATGCATATGATGGTCGGCTGGGCGGGGTCCATTCTGCGTCTTGCTTCGTTCGCCACGGCGGGTGCCACCGCGAACGTAAAATTCCAGGCGGACGAAGACGCGATCCTATTCATCAGGGCCAATCCCTCGGTAAACCGGGACACGAAGACCCGAAACTATTACTTCGAGAACGCTCTCGAATTCCTCGATTCGCCGGGCGAGTGGTATCTCGATGAAACCAGCAACACTCTTTACTACATGCCCAGGACGGGCGAGGACATGACCACCGCCGTTGTCGTGGCGCCGATCGTCGAGACCTTGGTCCTTGTGCAGGGCACGAGCACCACCGATCAGGCGGCGTACCTCTGGTTCCAAGGGCTAACCTTCGCCCATTCGACCTATATGCGTCCGAGCCAGCATGGCTACGTGGGCGCTCAGGCCGGGCAATACGATATCACCGCAGACGCCAACAACAATGAAACCGTTGGTCGGCCGGGGGCCGGCGTGACGGTGACGAACGCTAACCACATCCACTTCGAACGCAATCTGTTCACTCAGATGGCAGCGACCGGCCTCGAGTTGATCTCGGGCACACATAAGGGCCGGCCTCGCAAATTCAATACAATTACGTCCACGACTTTGGGCAGAGCAAGTGGGCGGACTTTTGCTGTATCCATGGGCTCTATTTGGACGAAGGCTCAACCGGCTTCACCGTGCAACATAATCTTATGAGCAATAGCCCGACCGATGTATTTCAAAACCGGAACGGAGCTAACACCGTCAACGACAACTCGGGCAATCCGAGCGGGGCCGCGAACACAAAGGCAACGGCCGGCATCGAACCGGCCTACGCGGATATCAAGAGCCTCACGGCGCCAATACCGAAGTTCTAACCGAAAAGACCTACACGTCAATCTCGCCCAAACTACCCCTTTGCCCAGGGATGGAGCATAAGGCGTACAAGAGCCCTTTTTTCTTCAGCGAATTGCATCCAACAAATGTCCAATAACAAGCGACCTGTCAACTACGCCGAGGCGCACCTCTTGCCACGCCGAAGATCCCGAACGACAGACACAGCAGGGCCGACTCTTGCCCCATCTACTGCGCGTGCGATCCACCACGATGCCCCACAGGGGAGCGTCCAGCGCATCCAGAAACTGGGTCGCAAGGAGAATCGCCGCTACCCCCGCCGCAGGAATCTCGCAGGCATCAGTGTAGAAATACGGGACATACCAAACGATTCAACAGAAAAGGAGCTGCACAGCAACGTCACTGGCAGCGTAGCTGAGGCGGGTAGTGTTCGTGGTTCGGTTCTGCACCGACCTGTTTCCTGCGGCGACGGCCCAACAAATAGACCCAATTTCGAGCACTACGACCGTAGCAAAGCCAACTTCACTTTGCCAATAATCGTTGTATGCCATCCGGCACAGTGCGGGTGTGGCCCGCAGAGTCCAAGGAGCAAGCTCTATGACATGTCTTCGTTCTCGGCAATTTGACTCTCCGTTCGTTCTTCCTGCGGTTGCACTCTGTTTGTCGTTCGCCTTCGGGTGTTCGAGTTCCAACTCTTCCGGGAATGGTGGAAATAGTGGTGCCAGTTCCGGGGGTGCGTCGGCAAGCGGCGGCAAGGTTGGGACGGGCGGCAGCAGCGCCACGGGTGGGATAGGAGGCCAGTCCGGCTCCGCAGGCCAGTCTGCAACTGGGGGCGTAAGAGGCTCCGGCGGCGCCATTGCTTCCGGCGGCTCAAGCGCCTTAGGTGGAGCCGCAGGCTTAGGCGGCTCGGCCGGCGCGAGCGGCACAACGGGCCAGGGCGGGCTAACCGGTTCAGGAGGAGTGGTTCGTTCAGGCGGCACGACCGGCGCAGGAGGGACCGGCGTCGATGGCGGGACCGGAGAGCCTGGAGCTCTCTACGTCGCCCCGGACGGCGACGATGCCAATCCGGGCACGCTCGACAAGCCGCTCAAGACCGTGGCCAAAGCGCGCGACATGGTGCGCACGAAGAACAGCGCGATGACCGCCGACATGACGGTCTACCTGCGCGCCGGGACCTATCCGCAAACGACCACGTTGACCTTTGCCAATGCCGACTCGGGAACCGGTGGATTCTATGTCAAGTACATGGCCTACCCCGGCGAGCGTCCTCTCATCACAGGAGGGAAAGCCATCACAGGATGGAAGGTGTCCGACGCAACCAACAACATCTACTCGGCGGATGCCGGCACGACGGCGTTCCGACAGCTCTACGTCAACGGCGTCAAAGCCATCCGTGCACGTTCGCCCAACATGCTGGCGAACAACGTCCCCGACTTCAACCGTCTTTCCGGCTGGGACAAGACCGCGAACAATGTTCAGGTTCCGAGCTCGGTCGTTGGGGATTGGAAGAACCTCACCAAGGTCGAGATGCACATCAATATTGCCTGGGGTGACAGCACGCTGCGCGTGGCAAGCATTACGACCACGGGCAGCACCGCGTACGTGAAGTTCCAGAGCCCTGAATCTCCCATGGTCTTCGTGCGGCCCAACCCGCGGATGGATCAGGTGGGTTGGGGTTCGGGGCGGGCATATTACTTCGAGAACGCGCTCGAGTTTCTCGATCAGGCCGGCGAGTGGTACCTGGACGAGACGGCGAACACCGTGTACTACAAGCCGCGCACCGGCGAGGACATGACGAAGGCGACAGTGATCGCGCCGATGGTGGAAACGATCGTGAGCCTGCAGGGCACGAGCACCTCGGACCAAGCCAGCTACCTCTGGTTCCAGGGTCTGACCTTCGCCCATTCGACGTTCATGCGTCCGAGCGAGTCGGGCTTTCTCGATGCGCAGGCGGGCCAGTACAACCTGACCTCGGATGCGAACAACAACCAGACCGTCGGCAGGCCGCCGGCCGGGGTCAGCGTCACCAACGCCAATCACATCCACTTCGAAAGGAACCTGTTCACCCAGATGGGCGCCACGGGCCTCGACTTCATCTCGGGTACCCATGACGACATGATCATCGGTAACGCCTTCACGGATATCGCGGGAAACGGCTTTTCGATCGGCAAGTTTACGGCCAACGAGACGACCGAGTATCACGTCGCCTACAACCCGACCGACAAGAACGAGATCTGCACGCGTGACACGTTCAAAGACAACTATGTCAACAGGGTGACCACCGAGTTCTTCGGTGGCGTCGGCATCGCGGGGGGCTACCCGGCGTACGTGGACATCGAACACAACGAGGTCTCACACACGAACTACACCGCGATCTCCGTCGGCTATGGCTGGACCAGCTCCCCGACCGCCATGACCAACAACAAGATCAACTACAACAACATCCACGACGTCATTGAGATTCTGACCGACGGAGCCTCCATCTACACACTTTCGAACCAAGGCACGAGCGACGAGATGCAGTACAACTACATCCATGACTACGCGTGCAGCAAGTGGGCCGACTACGGCTGCGCCGGGCTCTACCTCGACGAGCAAACCTCCGGATACACCGTCGCTCACAACGTGATGGTCAATTGCCCCACCAGCATCAACCGGAACCAGAACGGGCAGGACACCGTCACAGACAACAGCAGCAATCCCCAGGGAGCTCAGAACACGATTGCCACCGCCGGCATCGAACCGAGCTACGCAGACATCAAGAATCTCACCGTTCCCGCTGCAAGTTTCTAAAGGCGATCCGAGGACGAGCCCATCCTGCACGTGGGCTCGCCCACGGGGGTGTTTCGCCTGTCGTTCGCCAAAACTCGATCGGGATCGCTGTGAGCGCCGACGGTGACGAGCTTGGCTATCCCTGCACTTCCACCTTCGGTCGGGCACTGTCCTCGCCTTCCGACTTGGAGCATCCTCACGTAATGGCCGCCCTCTTCCTCTGCCTCCTCGGCGCCCTTCGATCGGCATTCCGCCGCCGAGGCGATCTCATCCTCGAGAATCTCGCCCTACGGCAGCAGCTCACGGCCTTCAAGCATCGACACCCGCGACCTCGCCTGTCCTCGGCGAGCAGCATCTCCGTCGAATCCTGACCGCGTACTTTTCCTACTACCACAAGTCGCGAACGCATCTCTCGCTCCGCAAGGACGCCCCTGAGACCAGAGCCGTCCACCCGCCCAGCATGGGTGCGATCGTCGAGATCCCGGATGTCGGTGGGCTGCACCATCACTACGAGCGCCGCGCTGCCTGAGCAGTCTCCCAGTTTGCGAGAGGCGAACGTGGTCGAGATCCGTCCACCCGTCTCGCCCAAAGTCGTGGTCCGCAGACCGAGGCCTGTTCGAACTGCACGAGCACGTCGATGAATGCCTATCGCTCGCGCACGACCGACGTAACCGCCACGTCATTGGCCACGGATGGAGTTTTGGCGATGGACATCGACGAGTGCGGCCGGACTTCGTTGTACCAGCCCTCGAACCGCGCCAGGGAGGGGCAGAAACCGCTGTGCTGGAGAGACACCATTTCGTGTGCAAGGGTTTCTTCTTTGAGGGTGCGGATGAAGCGCTCCTCGACGGCGATGCTGCCATGTCGGCCAACTGCGCCGAACCGGGCGCGAACGTCATGGTCGTCGCACCATTCGAGGTAGTCCTCGCCGAACTCGCTGCCTTGATCGCTGACGGTGTACTTCGGCGCGCGTCCAGCCCGCCTGGCGGATGCGACGCCAGACGAAGTCTTTCATCGACGCCGTCCCTCTAACCGTCGCAGGCGCTTCGAGCCGAGACCCAGGTACCCGGCCAAGGGCGCCTGTGCGGCGCCATGGGTGCCAGCCCGAGCCAAGATTGGAGCTCCCGTCCTTCCAAGGCGCGCGGCACTTGGCGCAGGTCGAGATCCGGCGGGCTAACTGAGCGATGTGGCAGCGGCGCATTCGCCGGCAAGGGCGACGTCTGCCTGGCGTCTGAAAGAAGCATCAAGTGGCGCGCTTCAGGCAGCTCCTAAACCTCCAATCCAAGGCCAAAGGCGTTCTCGGCGAGTCGATCTGATTTCGAACTGAGTGCGCAACGTCGCTGTTTTCTATTGGCGATTGTCGATGGACCGCTACGCCAAGCCCCTGGTGCGGCCGTTTGGTATTCGCGTAGGCCCGATACTCATTCAGAAAGAACTGTAGCTCATTGGCATCCGCAACGCGGATGTGTCGAAGCAGCTCACGCCGAATTGATCCGATCGCTCGCTCGGCGTAGCAATTCATCGAGGGCAGTCCGGTCGGCGTAGTTTCCTCGCCAACCTCGAGCACCCGAAGTTGCCGACTGAAGGTTCCGAGAAAGTGCGCCCCGTGGTCGTGAAACACTGCCGTCGGCTTCCGCTTCGTTCGCCCCAACAGCGCAGCGAACACCCGGGTCGTCCACACCGAGTCGACGTCCCACCCGTCGTGAACCCGCAGCTCGAGCAATTCGCGAGTGTGGATGTCTGCCCCTATCTAACCGGGCGGCGTGGCCTCGCGGGAGGTGTTCATGCCCCAGCAGGCGATGGTGCCGTTAGTCCTGACCGCGCACGCGAAGTGTTGGCCAGCGCCGACGGACACGAAGTTGTTCCCGACGGGCGGCGTTGCCTGGGAAGCGCTGTTGTCACCCCAGCACGCGAGTGTTCCATCGGACCTCACCGCGCACGCGAAGCCGTCCGACGTGGAGATGGACACGAAGGTCCCGGACGGCGGCGTCGACTCACCATGGTTGTTGTTGCCCCAGCACGCTAGGGTGCCGTCGGTCCGGATCGCGCAAGGCGCGGCGAAACCGGTGCTGACGTCCAAGAACGTGCCTGACGGAGGCTGCGGGACCACGCCGCCGCCCCAGCACGCGAGCGTTCCGTCGGCCTTGATCCCGCACATGAAGCCCGAGCTGCCCGTGCTCACCGCGACGAAGCTGCCGGTCGGGTCGTCGCCCATGTTGGCGCCCCAACAGACCACGCTGCTGTCGGTCGCCTTGATCGCGCAGGCGTGACTGTAGCCCGAGCTGACGGCCACGTACGTCCCGTCCTGCGGCGTGGGCCTGGCGCCCATCACAAAGGGCCCCTGCTCCGGTTTGAAAGTATCGCAGGTGACGGCGCCGTCGGTCGTGATGCCGCACGTGAAGCCATCGCCCTTGCTGATGGACTTGAAGGTGCCCGGAAGAGGCGAGGTGACCTCGTGGTAGGTGTTGTCGCCCCAACAGGTGACGGTGCCGTTCGACCTCAATGCGCACGCGGTCTCGAGCCCCGCGGACACCGAGACGAAGGGACCGGCCGCGGGCGTGGCACCGGTTCCGCTCGTTGCGCCCCCCGTGGCGCTGGTCTCGGCGGCGACTGCGGTTCCACCGGCGCCGCTTGCGACAGGGGTTCCGCCGGTGCCGTCGTAGTCGCCCCCTTCGGGAAGCCCGTCGTTCCTGCAGCCCGGCAAGAAGGCGAACGCGAGCGACAAGACAGAAGCGACGACGGCGACGGCGTGATTCATGCCGCCATCATGACCCAAGATCGGCAAACCTGCGACGGTGCAAGCCGGCCTTGAAGTGACCGCGCTCTCGCTCGTTCCTCAGTAAACGATGCCAGCCGGGATGGTGCGGTCGCACGCTGGTCGCCAACCTACGCCGCGCCGCCCTCTACCGGGACAACTGCGCCGCATCTCTGGCTTCCAAGCAGCTGGAAATACTCATGTTCCTGGCAGAGATCACTTCCCTCTCAGAAAACGCTGGCCCATTCTACCCCTGCCCCATCTTCGTCCTCCTGGACCGCGGACGCACAAAGTAGCAAACACGCGCCGACGGAGTTTTGGCGATCGACAGGGTTGGCCCACCAGGAAAACCCTACTTCAAATCGCGTAGGCCCTCAGCGCCTGCTTGAGCGGAATCCACCCAAGGTGAATAATGGCCCCAGGCGGGATCGCGGCTAATCATTGTGGCCTTCGCCAACAATCAACTGAACATTTGCCGGGTTCGTTCATGACAACAAGACCTTCACTTTTGATCTGCGCCATCGCATGTGGCTTGGCGTTCGGCTGTGGAGGCGGCGACGGAAACAGGACCGGCAGCAACCCGACCGACGCCGGCGCAAAGGACGTTGGCGGCGGCGCCGCGTCCGATGCCGCCCGAGACCAGACCAGCGCGACCGATGGCGGCCCAACCTTCTCAAACGCTTGCTCGGACTTCGTGCCCTGTGCAGGCGACCTGGTCGGCACCTGGCTGCTCATCTCCGAATGCTTTTCGTTGTCGTCGCAGTCCGGTAGCTGTGGGACCAGCATCGTCGCAGCAGACATCACCGGATACTGGGCTAGGTTCGTCTTCAACGCTGACAAGACGTTCAGCTTCTCCTTGACCGGCAAGACCGACGTCACCACACGGTATGCACCGGACTGTCTGGTCAGCGCATCCACGCCTGCACAAGCATGTGCGACCTTGCAGTCGACGATGTCACAGTACTTCCAAGGGGCCGCAGACGCCGGTCCGACTTCATTCACCGTGGACAAGTTTGCATGCTCGATGCAATCAGATGCATGTCTTTGCGAGGAAGTTGTGGACCGTGCGGAGTTCACAGAAACCGGAACGTACACCACCGCAGGGAGCCAACTTTTCCTGAACGTCGCCACGCCCGACGGAGGTCCGAGCAATACCGGGTCTGATCCGACCGACTATTGCGTGTCTGGAAATACCCTCACCATCCCAACGACTTCGCACGATGGCTTCATGACGTTCAGCCGCTAGCGATTCGACCTGCTCAGCTGTCCGCATTCCCTCTCCGAGGTTACTTCTTCCCCGCTCTAAATCAGTGGAAACAAGCTTGAGGAAGCGCGGGCTAGCGATCTCGTCGACTCGGACTGGTCTTCGTCCAAGCGCTTGATTCTATTCGCCTTGACCATCTGGGGTGCTCGCGCCCACCGCGATCGGAATCCCGCGCATTTGCCGGATCATCTCCACAATATCACCGCCGTCTCCGAATACGCTGGCGGGTTACTTGCCGACCGCCGAGAAACGCCGGTTGCTTTTCCACGTCTGCGCCTCGTTGCCGGCGTAGCACATGCGGCTGACCTGGCTGACCCCATTGTGCGCCACGCCTCTCGATTCCTTTGAGCTGTTGCAGCTCGTTGCGACCGTGACCTGCGATTCCTGTCGAGTCTTGTGCACCGACGTCGGTGTGGCTACTGACAGAAGAGCGGCTACCGCGAAAGCAATGGTGGAAGTCATCACATTTCACCTCCAGTTGCGATTGGGTTGGATCACACGATACAACCAGTTTGCGCCGAGTTTTCATCCTGGCAACGTTAAGAATGACGATTGTCACGTTAAAAAATGCAGCCTCTTCCTGAAATATCGCAGGCAACCAGGGTCGCTCCACACCAGGGGGCGAAATAGTGCGGGCTAAAATTAGAGCACCGAAAGATCGAATCGTTTCGAGGGCAAGTCACTTGCAGTGGCGTGGCAGACGTCGGAATGCTCGGCCCAGCCTGCCTCGAGCTGTCGTGGGTGGCGGACATGGGCCACGAACAGACGCTCGTGCTTCCGGAAGCTCACGGTCTGCCGGACGCTTCGGGTAGGAACAGCGGAAGCGAAGGACAGGTGACGGTGGTCTTGCTCCCGAGATCGGCTTGAATGACAAGGACCAAAGTTCCCGAGACAGCGCAGGGCGGCCGCTGTTGTATGCGGATTCCGGAGTGGAGAACGTCAATGGCGAGGTGAACGCCACTTTGTTCAGCGCATGTCTCGATCGCATTCTGGCGCAAGTCGAGGTCGGCTTCTCCAACTCCATCGTGGATGGCGTTCTGGCGCTCCCTGAAGCACCAGTGGCTTTTCCTAAACACCTTGGACACGGTAGCGCGGGTTCGTGCGCTCGTGGAATTCTACGTCACCGAGCACAACACGAAGATGCCACACCCCGCGTTC
>Ga0265324_10000637_pt1 | contig 23808 bp, 20 predicted proteins | sample 41419metaG_FD_198634 | JGI IMG/M metagenome (GOLD analysis project Ga0265324, IMG submission 198634) | Rhizosphere microbial communities from Carex aquatilis grown in University of Washington, Seatle, WA, United States - 4-14-19 metaG | ecosystem: Host-associated > Plants > Roots > Rhizosphere...
CAGGCGACAGCCGCTTGGTAGCCGGCCGGTCGCGGCAAAATCCAGCGGTGATAAATTCCCAGCAACAAAACGATGGCCGCGACGAGGCCGAAGACCAGCGACCACGCTATGGAAAAATTATTGGACTGCGCCGCCAAAATTCCCGCGAGGATGACAAGCTGGCCTTTCGCCAGAATCCCGGCGACACGGTAGAACGTCGTGCGGATGCCGTTGAACCACGCCTGGTCATGCTCCGTCAACGCGAGCAGGTAAAAACCGTCCGCTGCCACGTCATGCGTGGCGGAGGCGAACGCCAGCAGCCAGAAAAACGCCAATGTGGCAGGCAAAAAATGCGCCGATGGCACCGCGAACGCCACGCCGGCCAGCGCCGCGCCGACGAGCAGTTGCATCGTCCAAACCCATGTGCGCCGCGTTTTCAGGATGTCCACCGCCGGGCTCCACAGCGGCTTGAGAACCCACGGCAGGTAAAGCAGGCCGACAAAAAAAGTATTCTGCGCGTTTGGCACGCCGAGGTTTTGGTAGAGCACGAGCGCCACCGACATCACCAGCGCGTAGGGCAATCCCTCGGCGACGTAAAGCGATGGCACCCACGACCACGGCGAAGTTTTTTTGGCGGCGGACATCAAGACGCAAATTCTAGGACTCATGCCAGCGAAAGGAAACTTTTCTTCGTTTCCTTCGCGCCGCCGCCGCGCCACAATCGGCGCGTGATCGGCGCATTTCTCAACGCCCTCGGCATCTTGCTCGGCGGGCTGCTCGGCCTGGCCGGACGCGGCGATTTTTCGGCGCGCACGCAAAACTGGCTGCGGTCGGCGCTGGGCGCGTTCACGGCGTTCTGCGGGCTGCAATTGGTCTGGCTGAATGTCGGCGGCGGTTTCATCAATGGCCTGAAACAGCTTGGCCTCGCCGTGCTGGCCGTGGTGCTGGGCAGCCTGCTCGGCAAACTGCTCGGCCTGCAAAAAATCTCCAACCGACTGGGCCGCCGCGCGGCGGAGCGGCTGGCCGCCGCGGAAAAAAAACCGCCGGGTCGCCCGCTCGACGGGCTGATGGCCGCGACCGTTTTGTTCTGCGCCGCGCCGTTGGGCTGGCTCGGCTCGGTCACGGACGGACTGGGGAATTATTTCTTCCCGTTCGGTCTCAAGGCGGTGATGGACGGACTGGCGATGGCAAGCTTTGTAAAGTTTTTCCGCTGGCCGGTGGCGCTGGCGGCGGTGCCGGTGTTTTTCTTTTTCAGCGGACTCACTTCAGCCATCCACATTTTTGCACAGCCATGGATGGAGACGCATCACGCGGTGGCCGCCGTCAACGCCGCCGCCGGCCTGGTAATCTGCGTGACGGCGCTGGTAGTGCTGGGAGTCCGTCGCGTGGAGTTGGCGAATTACTTGCCGGCCTTGGTGATCGCCCCGCTGCTGACCCGGTTGCTCAACTGAAATTGTTTGCCAGCGGCCTTTGTTTGCAATAGGTTGTGAGCCGTGAGGCGAAAAAGGAAACCATCCGCCCACCAAAGACAAATCCGGTTTTTCACCATATTTTTCGGGGGACTGGCGGTTTTATTGGTGGTGGCATTGATGTGGCTGTTGAACCATCCGCATATTTCTTCCGGCTACTGAAGCCGGAAGCGTTTTTTTGCACCCGCCCATTTCACAGTTTGCCCGGCGGCGGGCTTCTGCATAGACTTTCGGCATGAGTCATCTGTCCCGCGCCATCGAAGAATCCATCGCCACGCTGCGCAGCCTGTCCGCGCTGGAGGAACCGCTGCAACGCGCGGCGCAAATCCTCACGCATAGCCTGACCTCGGGCAAAAAACTCCTCGTCTGCGGCAACGGCGGCAGCGCCTCGGACGCCACGCATCTCGCCACGGAATTTCTCTGCCGCTTCAAGGACGACCGCCGGCCGTATCCCGCGATTTCGCTCACCGCAAACGGCGAATTCATGACCGCCGTGTGCAACGATTATCACGCCGACGAAATTTTTGCACGGCAGGTCTGGGGCCTCGCGGAGAAGGGGGATGTGCTCATCGTCATCACCACCAGCGGCAAATCCAAAAACGTTGTTCGCGCGCTGGAAGAGGCGAAGAAAAAAGGCGTCGAAAGCATCGCGTTCCTCGGCCGCGACGGCGGTTTCACGAAGGGAATTGCGACGATGGATCTGATTGTGCCCGGCACCGTGACGGCGCGGATTCAGGAAGGCCAGAAAGTTTTGTATCACGCCCTCTGCGAAATCGTGGAGGAGAAACTGCCGAAGGAATGAGCCGGCGCTACGAATTGACGTAGCGATTGCAGGCGTGATAAATCAGGATCGTATCCACGCAGCTCCAGACCAGCGCGCCGAACGCGGCGCTCACCAGCCCGATGACGCGGTGCGGTTTCGCGGGATTCCAAAACTCCCTTTCCAACCGGCGGGCGCGGTAGGATGCCCACAGCGCCGCCAGCGCAAACGGCACGCCGATGAGCGGCAGCAATCCCAGCAGGCCGAACACGAGGCAGCGGATGGACTGCTTCATCATCTTTAATTTTGTGACGGCGATGGTCGGGACGTTTTTCATTTGGTTGGAGCAATCGGCGTGGCAACCGCGTTGGTGGTGGTGGAATGGTCGAGCCGCTTGATCTGCTGCTGCTCCAGAAATTTCACCTCGCGATGCAGGTGAAACAGCGCGCGGCTTTCCGCCGTGACGAGAATCATCATGATGGCCAGCAGCGCGATGAAAACCACGGTGGCCATGCCGGCCTCGTTTTGCCTGCGGAAAATCTGAGGGTGAGTTTTCATGGCGTCGGTTGCGCGGCTTCAAATGTGAACAGCAGCGGGAAATGCGCCTCTTTCCGGCGCGGCGTCACTTCCAGTTCCCAGCGCCACGCGGTCACGCCGGCGCGCGGCGTGGCTCTGGTTTCGGAGATTTTGACCTTTTCCAAGAGCAGTCGGGAATAGTGCCGAGTCGGAATTTCGCGGCGCAGCTCGCCGCCGCCAAAACGGTAAACCACGCTGCCGCCGCGCCCGGGAATTTTCACGGTCTCGCCGTCCGCCGTGGTGGTCACGGAAATTTTTCCCGTCGCGGCGCGTACGTCCGTGCGCCAGGTTTCGCCGGCGCGGAGAGCAGATTCAATTTCCGTCGCGGTGAAAATAGTGGCACGCGTATGGTCCCAGCAGAAATAAAACGCCGCCGTGCCGATGCCCAGCAGGATGGCGAACACCGCGATATACACGAGGCACTCGATCAGCACGATGCCGGAACGGCGGCGCGCGGCGGCAAAGTTGGACGATGGTTTCATTTCAGCTTGGTTTCGCGGACGACGGCGCCGAGGCCGCATTTTTTATCCGGCAGCCAGGTGAGGCGGAGGCGGCTGCCGGTTTTCGTCATTTGAAAATGTCCTGCCGGCAGCTTTTCCAAGGGGCGGGAAGAAACCGGATAATTTTGCACGCCGTCGGGCAGGCTGTTCGCCGCGCCCGCCGCGAGGATTTCCATCTCGCCGTCCACCAGCTCGACGATGACGCTGCGGTAATATTCCGTACGCAGCGCCTGCCGTTCCCGCGCGAAGGAATAGCCCAGCGGCAGCACGGCCAGCGTAAGGATGGTGAGGCCGACCAGCAGGTCCACCTGGAGAAAGCCCTGTTTGTTCAAGTTTTTTTTCATGTCGCGGCCAGCACTCCTTTCAAGACCATGACTAGCAGGCCGAACATGGCGATGGCCACCAGGCCGACGACCACGCCGTTCAGAATCACCAGCCCACTGGTGATGACGTGCGTGGCAACCTCCTCCTGCTGGAACGCCTTGGCATCGAGCGCCGCGTGCCAGCCGCGCAGCGCGGCAAGAAACCCGCCGCGTGCATGGACGGCGTTGGCGAGCCGCCAGTGGAATTCGCCGGTGTCGTCGAACGCGCGGACGGCGTCGTCCAGTTTTTCCCCGCGTGCCAGCGCGTCGGTGACGCGGCGGGCGCGGCGGCGGCAGATTTCGTTCGCCGTGGATTCGCCGGCGAGCCGCACGGCCTCGGCTTCCGGCACGCCGCCGTCCAGCAGCACGGCGAGCATCGCGGAAAACGTGCGCAAAAGCTTTTTCCGCTTCCACGGGATGCGCCAGGTCAGTAGATCCACGACCGGCACGCTGCGGAATTGGAACCAGCGCACGAAGCCCGGCCCGCCGATGAAGACCAGCGTCGCCGTCACCAGCGCGAGGAACAGGACGACCTCGAAGCGCACCAGATACGGCACGATGGCGAAGACAAAGCTCGTCACCGGCCAGAGCGCCACGCCCATGCCTGCGGCCACGTCCTTGAACTTGGGCACGACGAATAGCATCAACATAGAAATCAACCAGACGCAGACCGGCGCGAACAGGAGCAGGATGGCCACCATGTAATGCGTCGTGGCGCGGAGGGTGTCCGGCGCGACGCGCAGGACTTCACGGCAAGCGGGCAAAACTTTTTTCACGTCGCCGAGCTTTTCGCCGGCGCGCAGCATGGCGTTGACCGGCGGCGGCAGGAACGTCGGCACTTTTTCCAGCGCCTCGCCGAGCCGCGCGCCGTCCTCAAGGTGCGCGGCGACCATGAAAAAACGCACGCCCATCACGCGGTCATGGCTGGCGGCGGCGGAAATAATCGCGTGTTCAATGGGCTGGCCTCGTTCCAGCGCCGTTTCCAGCAGGTCGAGGAAAAACCGCGCGCGGTCGCGCCGCTGCATCGGCAGCGAGAGCAGAAAGTGCACCAGGAAGGAGAACGCCCCGCCCGGCAGCAGAAACACGACGGCATACACCAGCAGGCCGCCCAGGATGATGAAAAAATCGCTCATGCCAGAAGGAATTGGTTCAGTTGCCGCTCAAGTTGGAAACCATGGCAATCATCGGTAAAAACATGCATAGCACCAGAAACGCCTGCGAGAGGACAATCATGCCGAGGAACAACGATGCCAGCGGCAGCACCGAATACAGCGCGACCTCCGTGCGGTAAATTGCCCGCGAATGGTAGATTTCGGCGGCGCGCGAGAAGCCGGCGGCCAGATTTTCGCCCGCGCCGGACACGAGCCAGACAAACATCGGCGGAATCATTTTGTTGCCGGTGGCGACCTCGGAAAATTTCGCGGTGCCGGCGGCAAGCCGGGTTTCCCATTGCCGCAGGTCGGCGGCGACGGCGGGGCTGTTTTCCAGTTGCCGCGTCAGGCCGACGGCGTCCGGCAGGCTGACGCCGTTGGTCAGCAGCAGGTGGATGGCGGACGCAATGCGCGCGACGGTCGCCTCCTTGAACGCCGGCAGGTGCCAAACGATTTTTCCCCGCACAGTTGGCAGAAAAACGACCGACAGCATCGCCAGAAACAGCAGGCCGATGGACAGCGGAAAAACCCAGATCGAATGCAGGGTGGATAGCGCGAACAACGTGGCGCCCGGCATCGCGATGCCCATGCCGGCATAAATGTCCTTGAACGCCGGGCCGATGACGCAGTTCCACGCGAAGGCCAGGATGAGCGAAATCAACAGCGCCACGAACATCACGATGAGCGGATAGGTCATCATGCTCTTGAGCCGTGTCCAGACGTGGTTCTGGTTCTGGAAATAATCCGCCAGCATCGTCAGCGCGCCGGGCAGGTCGTTGCCTTTGACGCCGACCAGAATCATACGTTTGTAAAGCTCCGGCAACTGGCGGGGCGCGAGCGCGTCCGCCATCGGCGTGCCGCGCGCGAGGTCGGCTTCGAGCGCCGACAACTCGTCGCGCAGGGAACCGCGGCGCATTTCCGAACAGAGCCGTCGCAGCGCGCCTTCGAGCGGGATGCCGTCGCGCAGCATCGCCGCAAGCTGCTGGTTGAAGAAGGCGAATTCGTCGTATTTCATAGGCCAAAAATCCGTTTGAACTCCGCCTCGTTCGTCACGCCTTGGTTCACCAGCGAACGCGCCGACGCGGCGAGCGTCTGCGCGGGCGCGAGGGCGGACAGCTCGCGCCGGCGGATTTGCTCGCGCGTTTTTTCATCCACGCGCAGCCATTCGACGAGCGGCACGCGGCCGTTGTAGCCGGTTTTCAGGCAGGTTTCGCAGCCCGCGCCGTCGCACGTGGCGCAAACCATGCGGATGAGGCGCTGGTTCAAGACCAGTTCCACTGCGCTCGCCACGGCGGAATGATCGGCGCACATCGTCAACAGCCGTTCAAATACGCCGCGACACGAGCCGGCGTGCAGCGTGGAAATCACCAGATGCCCGGTCAGCCCGGCGCGGACGGCCAGCTGCGCGGTGGCTTCGTCGCGAATCTCGCCGAGGATGAGCACCTGCGGGTCCTGCCGCAGCAGATGCCGTGCGGCCTTGGCGAAATCCAGGCCGATGGCTTCGTTGATTTCCGTCTGCATCGTGCCGGGAACAACCTGCTCGACCGGGTCTTCAACGGTGATGATGTGGCGTCCGCCGGTCTCGCCGAGCTGGCGCAGGCAGGCGTAAATCGTGGTCGTTTTGCCGCTGCCGGCGGGGCCGGTGAGCAGCAGCAGGCCGGTGGTCTGCCGGAGAAAATATTCCAGTTCCGTTTGCGCGACGGCCGTCAGCGACAATTCATCCAATGCCTTGGCGGTTTCGGAATTGAACAGCCGCAGGACAATTTTCTCGCCGGTGACGGTCGGGTAGGTCGCCACGCGGATGTCGTTCCGGCATTTGAGCTCGTCGCGGGGAATGCGCCCGTCCTGCGGCAGCGATTCCTGGTAGGTCTTGAGCCGGGCAAGAAACTTGACGCGGCCAAAAACGCGCTCGGCGATCTCGGCGCGAAGTTCGCAGATGGGCGTGATGACGCCGTCCAGCCGGAAGCCGGCCTCGGCGGACTTGCCGCGCATCTGGAGGTGGATGTCGCTCGCGCCGGCGCGCTCGGCCTGCTGGACAAGCTGTTCAAGGATGGCCGGCGCACCCGTGGAAAGGCTGGCGGCGACAGGCGTCTGTGGCTCGGTGGGCATGAATGGTTCGGGGGCTTTCATGCTTTTGACCGGGCTGCCCAAGTTTCGTCACGCAAAAAAACGCGCCGGCTTTTGGCCGGCGCGTCGCAAAATGCCTTGGCTGACGCCTAGTTTGAACTGTCGGCCGCCGTTTTCCGCACGAACGGCTGGTAGTGCGTGTGCAACAATTCGTGCGCGAGATGGGAATTCGGCTGCTTGTAAAATTCCGCATACAACCGGTGGATGTCCGGGTTTTCGTGCGACCGGCGCAGGGCGGACTTGTTGTCAATTTCCACCAGCACGTGCTGCCGTTTTTCTAGCGTGTTGAGTTTTTCCGGCACCGGATGGCCGGCACCGCAGATGCAGCCGCCGGGGCAGGCCATGACTTCGATGAGGTCGTAACCGGTCTTTTTACCGGCCATGATTTTTTCGATGATGGGCTCGGCATTTTTTAATCCGGAAACCACGGCCACCTTCAACGTGGCCCCGCCGGCTGTCACCGTTGCTTCCTTGATGCCCTCAAAACCGCGCACGGCTTCAAACACCAACCCTTGCTGGCCGGTGGCGGGATTGGCCGGCAGCGGCTGGCCGGTGATTTTTTCCACGGCCATGCGCAACGCCGCCTCGGCCACGCCGCCGGACGCGCCGAACAAAACGCCGGCGCTGCTGACGGTTTTGTAAGGCAGATCGAATTCCGCCGGTTTCACGTCTTTCATGTCGAACCGGATCAGCTTGAGCATCTCCAGCATTTCCATCGTCGTGAGCACCGCGTCCACGTCGCGGATGCCGCCGGGCGCAAATTCCGGCCGCGCGGCTTCCTGCTTCTTGGCGAGGCAAGGCACGATGGAAACGACGAACAATTTTTCCTTCGGTATTTTTGCCCACTGGGCAAAATGATTTTTCACCGTGGCGCCCATCATCTGCTGCGGTGATTTGCAGGAGGACAGGTGCGGAATCAACTGCGGATAGCGGCGTTCCACGAAATTGACCCAGCCGGGGCAGCACGAGGTGAACTGCGGCATGACGCCTTTTTTCTCCACGCGTGTGAGAAATTCCGTCGTTTCTTCCACCACTGTGAGGTCGGCGGCGAAACAGAAATCAAACACCTTGTCGAAGCCCAGAACCTTGAGCACGCCGGCCATGTAGGCGGCGGCTTCGGCGGGCGAAACGCCAAGCTGCGAGGAAATCACGCTGCGCACCGCCGGGGCCACGTAGCCGACGACGATTTTGTCCGGGTCGTTGATGGCGCGGAACACCTTGCCTTTTTCGCGGCGGTAGTCGAGCGCGCCGCACGGGCAAGCGTTCACGCACTGGCCGCAACTGACGCAGTCGGTTTCCCAGAGCGGCCGGCCGGAGCGCGTGCCGACCACTTGCCGGCCGTTCGTCAGGCGATAGCCCAGCACGTCCACGCCCTCGATTTCGGCGCAGGCGGAAATGCAGCGGCCGCACGCGATGCACTTGTTGTCGTCGCGGACGATGAACGGATGATGGTCATCAATCGGGAAATGCGGACGTTTGTGAATCGGCTTCAGGAAGGAAATGCCGCTGCGGCGCGCTTCCTTGCGGAGCGTGCAATCAAAGCGCTCAGTGCAGCCGCACTTGAGGCAGCGACCGGCTTCCGTCTTGGCGGTTTCCTCGCTTACCCCGGTTTCAACTTCGGCGAAATCTTTGACGCGTTTGGCGGCGGCGATTCCCGGCATCGGCGCGCGCGGGATGCGCGGCATTTCCTCGAACTCCCATTTCGGCAAATCTTCCAGCGTGCCGCGCGAGCAGTTGTAATTGGTGTTTTCCTCCTTCACATAACCGGTGGAGAGGAAGTGGTCAATGGCCTCCGCCGCGCGGCGTCCCGCCCCGATGGCTTGCACCGCCGTGGCCGGGCCGGTCACGCAGTCGCCGCCGGAGAATACCTTGTCCACGGAGGTCTGCATGGTTTTGGGATTGACCTCGATGTCGCCCCACTTGTTGAGCTTCACCGGCAGATCGTTGTAGAGGAACTGCGTGTTGGTGCTCTGGCCGATCGCGCCAATGATGGTGTCGGCCTCGATCGTGAAATCCGAACCTTCCACCGGCACGGGCCGGCGGCGGCCGGAGCGGTCGGGTTCGCCGAGCTGCATTTTGATGCAGTGCAATTCCTTCTTGCCGTCGGTGCGGACGGAAATTTTCGTCGGCGCGGTGAGGAAAACCATTTCCACGTTTTCGTGCAGCGCTTCCTCGATTTCGTAAGGCGCGGCGGGCATTTCCTCCTGCGTGCGGCGATAGACCAGCTTGACCTTGGCGCCCTTGCGAATCGCGGTGCGCGCGCAGTCAATGGCGGTGTTGCCGCCGCCGATGACGACCACCGTTTTGCCCAGGTCAATTTGCGTGCCGAGCGTGACTTGTTCCAGGTAATTGATGCCCAGCCAGACGCCGGGGGAATTTTCACCGGCAATCTGCATCGCCGTGGCGCGCCACGAACCGATGGCGAGATAGACGGAATCAAAATCCTTCTGCAAATCTTCCAGCCGCAGATGGACCCCCAGCGCCTTGCCGGTCTGGAGTTTCACGCCGAGGCTAGTGATCAGGCCGATTTCCTTGTCCAACGTGGCCTTGGGCAAACGATATTCGGGAATGCCGAAACGCATCATACCGCCGGAATAGGATTGTTTTTCAAACACCGTGACGGCGTGGCCTTTGATCGCGAGATAATACGCGGCGGAAAGGCCGGAAGGGCCACCGCCGACCACGGCAATTTTTTTGCCGGTGGACGCGGCGACGCGCGGCGTCCACGGTTTTTCGCGCGCCATGTCCCAGTCGGCAGCGAAGCGCTTGACGTGGTTGATCGCCACCGCCGAATCCACCAGCTTGCGCCGGCATTGCGATTCGCACGGATGCGGACACACGCGGCCGCACGCGGACGGAAACGGATTGCGGTCCTTGATGACGCGGATCGCCGCCTCGTAATTGCCGTTCCGCACCTGGCGGAGATAGCTCTGGATGTCAATGTTTGCCGGGCAGGTCATCACGCACGGTGCCACGCAGTCGGCGTTGTGGTCGGAGAGCAATTGTTCCAGTCGGATTTTGCGGTAGCTTTCCAGTTTGGCGCTGTGCGTGGTGATTTGCATGCCCGCCTGGATGGGCGTCTGGCACGCCTTGACCTCCCGCCCGTCCGGTCCGATTTCCACGACGCACAAGCCGCAGTTGCCGTTGGAGCGTTCGAGCCGCAGGTCATTGCAAAGATGCGGGATGTGCTGGCCTTCCTGGATCAGCGCCTGAAGAATGGTAAGACCGTCAAATACTTCGATTTCGCGGCCGTTGACCGTGACCTTGATCCGTTTTTGCTGTGGTAATAAATTCATGTCGTGTGTTTCTTCTTTTGGTTGCGGCTTCGTCTTTGTTTTTGCGCGCTGCGACCCGGTTCCGGCGACGAAATGCCAAAATAACACAAGGACGTGATGGATAATCCATCACGCCGACTTTGGAAAATTGGCTGAACTCCAACTGCTGGATCAACCACCAGAAGCAGGGCTGCACCGACGCGGTTCTGAAGATATGCGGAACGGATTAAAATTCAATATTCTTGTTCAAAAGTTGAAACAATTAAGATTTACTAAACTCAAAAATAATCCGGCTCGTTGTCCGGCTTCCACTTGATGTTGCAACCGATGCTGGCGGTTTGAAATTCGGAAGTCGGCCTCCCGGCCAGCACCGCGTCGAGCGCGGCGCGCAGATCTTTGCCGGTGACCGGAATGCCGTTGCCGGGGCGACTGGCGTCAAACTGCCCGCGATAAACCAGCCGGCGGCCGCGGTCGAACAGGAAAATGTCCGGCGTGCAGGCGGCGTGATAACTTTTGGCGACGGCCTGCGTCTCGTCGTAAAGATACGGGAACGTGTAGCCGGCCGCCTTCACCTCGTCCTTCATTTTCGCCGGGCCGTCCTGCGGATAATTTTTTGCGTCGTTGGAACTGATGCCGACGATGCCCACGCTTCTCGCCGCGTAATCGCGGGTGAATTGCGCCAGACCGGCGCGGATGTGGACGACATATGGACAATGGTTGCACATGAAAATCACCAGCAGCGCGGCCTTGTCCTTGAAGTCTGCGAGCGAGACAGTGTTCCCGTCCGTATCCGGCAGTTGAAAGTACGGCGCGCTCGTGCCGAGCGGCAGCATGGTGGAAGGTGTCAGAGCCATGTCGAAATATATGTCCAGCACCCAAAGTTCAAAGCCCAAAGTCACCGGGAAAAAAGCTCGTAAATCGTAAATCGTAAATCGTAAATTTGATGCGTGGCCAAGAACATTGTTTATTTCGATCTGGAAACGCAGAAGTCCGCCGAGGAAGTCGGCGGCTGGGGCAATATTTCCAAGATGGGCATGAGCGTCGGCGTGACTTACAGCACGGCGCGCGGTGAATACAAGATTTACGGCGAGCCGCAGGTCAACGACTTGATTGCCGAATTGCAGCGCGCCGACCTCGTCGTCGGCTTCAACAATCTGCGCTTCGATTACGAAGTATTGCACGGCTATTCCGCGCTCGACCTGACGCAAATTCCCACGCTCGACATGCTCGTCGTCTTGAACGAGAAACTCGGCCACCGGCTCTCGCTCGACTCCATCGCCACGGCGACGTTCGGCGTGGAAAAAACGGCGGAAGGTTTGCAGGCGATCCGGTGGTGGAAGGAAGGCAAGCTCGCGGAAATCGCTGAATATTGCTGCTACGACGTGAAGATCACCAAACTCGTCCACGAATACGGCGCGCAGCAAAAACAACTTCACTATCACAACCGCTTCGGCAAAAAGCTGACCGTGCCGGTGAGTTGGTGAGTTTCATGGTTCCAGTAATGACCGGAACGGCGCGGCCGGACTGGCTTTGTGTGCGCGTAGAATCTTTTCCAGCCGTTGCGTTGCCACCCATGCCTCGATGTCGCGCCAAGTGACTTCGTTTTTTGCCAGATGGCGGCGGTTGACACGGAACTGCCATTCGTCCAAATCCTTTACGCGATCCAATGCGCCAAGAATGCGCAGCGATTCATATGCGGCAATTGTGTCCTGCGCGCTGCCATCAATGTGGTATTCGTTGTAACTGCCGGAGTCCGGTGATTTGAAAAATCCTTTGCCATGATGCACGCGCAAAATGCCCTTTATGCAAGCCTCGCGGTCAATCTTGTCCAGGCCACCAAGAGCATCCAGCGCCGCCAGCGAATAATAAGTGTCGAGCAGCGCCGGCCAGCACGGCGTGAAAAACAGTCCGCGCACGTCTTTCCAGTCGTGAATGGGCGGCTGGCCCGGTGGTTTGGCGGACAAGGTTTGCACCAAGGTGATTTGCTGAATGATTTTATCCCGGTCAATCAGGTCGAGGGAATTTACCGTCCGCAAGAAGCGCAGTTCATTGGCGCCCCAGGATTGAATCCGCATCACGGGGAATCTTTCTGACTTTACCCACGACCAGGATTCGCCGCGCGAGAAAAATCGGTCCCAATTCTTTTGTTCGTAAGGTTGAAAACCATTTCGATTTGAATGCAAATACGCCTCGCAATCGGCGGGTTGCAAGCCCAAGTCCTGCCAGCTCAACCAGCCTTCCGCCAACGCGCGAAACCGTAAGCTGTTGCCGCAAAACATATCGATGCGGTTCGGATTTTGCCGCCAAGATGCAAGATCGCTGTGGATGACCGTCGCGTGCATGGCCTGCAATCCGCGCGGCGTGAACAGATTCGTTTCCGGCAGCAGCATGCAACACGACAGTGGAAAAAATGGTTCCCATTGAAATGCCTTTTGCGTGAAGCCTTTTCCGCCGCCAATTGACTTTTCAGGCACCAGCGGATTCGGGTTGGTGCTGACCAGGCTCATGAATTGATGCACCTGCGCCTCGGTGAGATTGACCGGATAAAGTCCATTCAGTTTTTCGAGCTGATCGGGAAACAACTTGGTCAACGCCGTCAGCAAGAGCGACCCGGCTATCACTCCGCCAAAGATGATTTTGGTCCAGCGCCGGGAAAGCAGTTTGCCCGCCGGCCTGACGAAGATTTCCTCGTCGGGCACCTGCCCCAATGCCGATTCCGCATGGGAAAATTCCCCGGCCAGAAAATATTGCCACGCACCAGCCACAGCGTCTGAAACGCGGCGTTCCACCTCATTGAGATCCAGCCGCTTGGGTTCCGCCAGCGACAATAATGCCGCCGCATCCTTTTCACCGCAATGGACCGTCACGCGGCCATCGGGGTTGAGTGCGATGCCCGAAGTTTTTTTATGGTTCCACACGAAGCTGCCCCAAGCCGACCGGCTCGTTGGCGCGCCGACAACCGGCAAAGTCAGCCTCAAACTGCCGTTGAGCCAGCCGAAGCCGGATACCAAATGGCGTTCGGCCAGAAACCGGGCAAAGCCGCGAATGGATTCAGTGGATTGCGGTTGCGGCGGGATCAGCTCCGGTGGTTGTGGAAACATTTCTTGAGCACCCCGGAGAAACAAATTGTAGTCCATGCGCAACGGCCTTTGATGGGTCGAGAACATGGTTATTAAGACCGAAATCATGCAAAAGGGCATAAACTCGCTGACTGGCATCCAACCGAAGCCAACCGCCAAGCCAGCGCCTGCCAAAATTAATCCATTGGCAAATACTCCGATGTGGTTCCACGACCGGTTGATTTCCAGCATCCGGCCCGCAACCAGCGTCCCCCATAAACCCAAACAACCTATCAACAGGAATAAATGCTTTATATCCAAACGCACCGGGCTGAAATTCAAGAAATACATCAGCCCAAACATGCCCAGGATCATCACCAAGAAAATCAGCGCCAGTCTGCGGCTGCCTTGCTGGTGCAATCGGGCGCGGAAACCGCCGGCGTCGCGGTAGTTCTTCAGTTCGTCCCGCATCCGCCACTGCTGCATGAGATAGCCGGGCAATAATATGGCGACTGGAAACACCAGTGGCAGAAACAGGATCACCCATTTGAACGGCGTGAACTTGGCCAGCACGCCCAAAAGACCGGCACCGCCCGCCGTCGCCGCCTTCGCGGATGACGACGCGAGCACGCTTGCCATGATGGCCGGCACCAGGGTCTTGGCTGGGCGGAGTTTTTCTAGCGAGCCTTCAAGTTTTTCCTCCAGCCGTTCGCGCAGCGCGGCGCGGGCGCGGTGCAGGCGCACGCGCAAAGCGGTTTCGGAAATTCCCAGCGTCGCCGCCGCTTCCGCGCCGCTTTTGCCTTCGAGATAAAACAGCACTAGGCATTCGCGGTGGGCGGCGGGCAGTTCGGCGAGCGTCTGACGCAGGGTTTCCGGCGAATGGAGCGGCTCGTTTTCGGTCGAAGAATTATCCGGCGCGGTTTCGGAAAGGTTTTCCAGCGCCCAGCGTTCGCGCTTGTTGAGTTCGCGGCGGTGGCGCAGGCCGAAGTTGATGGCTACGCGCCGGGCGATGGTGGCGACCCAGCCGGAAAACTTCGCGCCGTCGCCGAGCAGCCAGAGGCGGCGATAGGCGCGGATGAAGGCTTCCTGCGTGACTTCCTCCGCCAGCGCGGCATCGCCGAGGCGGCTCCATGCGACGGCATAAACGCGCCGCTCGTGGCGTTCGACGAGTTCGCGGTAGCGCTCGGCGTCGCCGCCGCGCACGGCGGCCACGGCGGACAGGTCTTGGTGGGCAGTCTGGCTGGCGCTGTCGGTCATTTCGTCTTGCATGATTTAACCGCAAGACAGCGCCGAAGGGAAATTGTTACACGCCGGAATTCTTTAGCGCCAAAACCGCCGCGCGCAGTTGCTGCGCCAGTTCCTTGCGGTCGTCGGTCGTCCGGTGAAATTTTCCGAAGCGCAGCGTCGCGTGTACGGATTTTTTGCCGAGCAAATTGACGAGGTGCGGAAGAAACGCGTGTTCGCCCCAGTAGCAGACTTCGTTGCGCGCATCGCCGTCCGCCAGTTCGTAGTGAATCCAGCCGACGGAAATCTCATGGCCGCCGCGCAAGGCCGGTTCCAGCAGCGAGGCGCGGAACGGCAGCACATCCGCCCCGTCCGAGCTGGTGCCTTCGGGAAACACCACCACCAGCGCGCCGGCGGCGAGCGCGGTTTCTATCTCGCGATTCACCTCGCCGACGTGCGTGCGGCGTTCACGCTGGATAAATACCGTTCCCGCAATTGTGGCGAACCAGCCGAACAGCGGCCAGCCCCGCACCTCCGCCTTGGACACAAACACCGCCGGCGTCACCGACGAAATCGCCAGGATATCGAGGTAGCTCAAATGATTACTGACGAGCAGTCCGCTGGTGGGAATGTCGCCCGCGACGTCCGCCGAATAGCCGAAGATTTTCAGGTGCCGGCGCGAGGAACGGCCCAGCCACGCCGCGCGTGCGAGCCGTTGGGTTTCCTTGGGCGCGCGGGCGGCGGTGAGAAAATAGTTGAGGCTGATGACCAGCGCTTCCCACAAAAACCACACCAGCCGGACGGCAGCACGAAATGTCATGCGCGGATTTCAGCGGCAGGAACGGCGCAGGTCAACCCAGAAAACGCGCGCGCGATTCGGGTGAAAGGGCTTCGAGATCAATCACCGTGAGGAAATCAATCGTCTGAAAATGCCGGTCAAGCGCCGGCGGCCCGCAGATTTTCGCGCCCAGCGACAGGTAGGCGCGGAGCAGCTTGGGAATTTTCGCCGCGTCTTCCGTGACCGCATCCAGCGGGCAGTCGTAGGCCGCCAGCGGCTGCGTGCGCCACGCGGGCTCCGCGAGATTTTTGCGGCACAGCGCGGAATAGGCCGACGCGCCTTCCGCCGGATTCTGCGAGGTCAGCGAACTGCAACCGATGAGGTAGCGCGCGCCGCGTGCCTGCGCGTAATCCGCAATACCCTTCCACAGCAGGCCGAGCACGATGAGGTTGCGGTGCTGCTTGTGGACGCACGCGCGGCCGAGTTCCACGATTTCATTCCGCCACGGCTCGAAGACGGAAAATTCAAATTCCTGCGCGCAATAATAGCCCAGATTTTTTGCCGCGCTCGCACCGGTCTGTAAACGGTAGGTGCCCACGATGCTGCCGCTGGAAACGTGCTCGACCAGCAGATGATCGCACACCGCGTCATAGGGATCAGCGTCCAGGCCGGTCGTGTAGGAATGAGCCAGCCCCTCGTTCAATTCGAGATTGAAGACCTCAAAGCGCAAAGTCTGCGCCGCGCGAATCTCCGCTTCGGAGCGCGCCAGCCGGGTGGTGTATTGCGAAGTGGCGTTCACGACCAGACGCACGGTTTCTTTGACAATGTTCACGGGACATAGCCTAACCGGGCGATGTGACGATTATGTGTCAGCTGGGTTAATTTTTCAAGCCGGCAATCCCGCTGGTTTTCAGCGTTTTCGCAAGGCCAGAAACTTCTCCACGTATTTGCCCAGCAAGTCCGCCTCCAGGTTCACCGCGTCGCCAACCTTCCGTTCGCGCAGCACCGTCACGTCAAACGTGTGCGGAATGATCCAGATACGGAAACTTTTTTTCGACACGCTTGCCACCGTCAGGCTGATGCCGTCCACCGCCACCGAGCCTTTGAAGACGAGATATTTCATCACATCCGCCGGCGCGGCGATGTCGAGGACGTGATCCTTGCCCGCGCGTTCCCATTTGATGATTTTGCCGAGGCCGTCCACATGGCCGGTGACAAAATGCCCGCCCAGCTCGCCGTTCGCGCGGAGCGAGCGCTCCAGATTCACGAGCGAACCGACCTTGCCAAATTGAAAATTCGTCCGCTGCCAACTCTCTTGCAGCAGATCGAACTGAATCAGCTTCGCTTTCCCGCGCGGCGTGATTTTGACTGCCGTGAGGCAGCAGCCGTTGACCGCCACGCTGTCGCCGATTTTCACGCCACGTCCGCAGACGCTGGCGCGCACGGTCAGCTCAATGGATTTTTTCGTGGGCGTGATTTTTTCGATGACGCCCGCTTCTTCGACAATGCCGGTGAACATGGGGAAAATCTAAATTGGTTCGGAAACCGCGTCGAGCCGCGTTTTGCCAATCAACGCACCTGCCTTGCTTCAATCCACCCGCGCCGTCAGCAACAAATCCTCGCCCAGCTTGCGCCATTCGACCTCGCGGAGCTGGACAACCTCGCTCAAACTTTTTGCGCCGTCGCCGGCCACCGCCTTGCGCGCGTCGCGACCGCCGAGGATTTTCGGCGCATAGAAAAACGCCACGCGCTGCGCGAAACCGCCGAGTAGGAACGACGCGTTCACCTCGCCGCCGCCCTCGACCAGCAGGCTCGTCACGTTTTCCGCGCCAAGCTTTTTCAGCAGCCAGCGCAAATCGAGTGACGGGTGACGGGTGGCGGGTGGCAAGGTTTTCACCAGCGGTGCGACTAGCACATTCGCGCGCTTTGCCAAGGCAGCCACGCGCTTCTTCGGCGCGCTTTTGCCGACGACAATCGTGGTCAGCGCGGCCCATTCATCGCTCACCACCTTCGCGTCAAGCGGCGTCCGCGCTCGCGAATCAAGGACGATGCGGCGCAGTTTTGGATGTTGGATGTCGGATGTTGGGTGTTGGATGTTTCCCTTCCCCCGCACCGTCAAGCTCGGGTCATCCGCGAGAATGGTGTTCACGCCGACGAGGATAGCGTCGCTGGCGTGGCGCAATTTCATGCCGTGCGAACGGGCCTTTGCGCCGGTGATCCATTTGGACTCGCCGCTGGCGGTGGCGATTTTACCGTCCAGCGTCATCGCGGCTTTCACGGTGACAAACGGCATGCGGCGGACAATCCAATGGTTGAAGGCTTCGTTCAGCTTCGCACATTCCTCGGCCAAAGTTCCGTGAACCACCTCAATGCCCGCGCGCTGCAAAATCTTGAAACCCTTACCGGCGTGATGCGGATTCGGGTCGGTCGCGCCGATGACGACGCGTTGGATGCCGGCGGCAATGATGGCCTCGGTGCAAGGCGGCGTGCGGCCATGCGTGCAGCACGGTTCCAGCGTGACGTAAAGCGTCGCGCCCTTGGGATTATGTCCGCGTTTTTGGGCGTCGCGGAGCGCCTCGATTTCGGCGTGCGGCAGGCCAGCGCGCCGATGCCAGCCGCGCCCGATGATCTGGCCGCCTTGCACCAGCACCGCGCCGACGAGCGGATTGGGCGAAGTCGCGCCGGTGGCACGTCGGGCGAGCCGGAGGGCGAGGCGCAGAAATTGGGCGTCGGACATCGGGCGCATCGTAGCGGCTGCGGCGCACCGGCTCAAACGGAAAGGCGGTGGGGTGAAATCCTAATCGGAATCCTACTCTTAATCGTAATCGGCGGAAAACGGAGATTAAGATTTGGATTACGATTGAGATTAGGACATTGCCGGCGGCGCGGCGCGCAAGAAATTCGGCTCGACACGCGGGTGGGTTGAAAATAGCGTCGGGGACGTGAAAACCAAGATAGTCTGCAAGCTAATTTGGCAGACGTAGATGTTGGGCGGCATGCAGACAATTATTCAGCTTTTATATGGATGGATTCCGGTGATCCTTGCCGTCGGCAGTTTTGTCGGCTCAGCGTTAGTATCATGGAAGATTCGCAGTCTTGTTCATTGTTTCCTTAGCGGCATTATTTTTATTGCCGTGTTCTCTGCGGTATTCATGTTGTATCGGATTTTCTATCTTGATGCTCGCGCCAGTTACCTTCCGCATTTCATCATCGTCGCTGCATTTGCTGTTTTCGCAGCGCAGGGATTCAGTTATTTCAGTCACCGACATGATGTCACCTGATTCGGAGATTTGCTGCGATCCCCTTCATCAAAATAAAAAAAACGCCCCGCGATTGCTCGCGGGGCGTTTGAAGTTTGATGATTTATTTTACGCGCCGACGCTGGCGAGTTCTTCGTTGGTCTCCACGTTCACGATCTTGAACTGTTCGGCGTGCATCCCGGTGTCCGCGCGGAAGGACAGTTTGCCGAAGTAGCGTTTCTCCATCTCGATGAGATGTTTCTCGTCCTCGGTGCGCAGCCGTTCCAGCACGGTCGGATGCACGACGATGCGGAGCTGGAAGTCGTTCTCGTCGCGCGTGCGTTTCTTGAGGAGTTCCTGGAGCTTGCGCTGGATCTCCACGCTCATGGTGATGGTGCTCTTTACCTTGCCGCGGCCTTTGCAATACGGGCAGTCGTCATACACGGCGGCGCGCACGGATTCGCTGTGGCGCTGACGCGTCATCTCCATCAGGCCGAGCTGGGAGATGGGCAGGATGTGCGTCTTGGCCTTGTCGCGGCGGAGGCCGTCGCGCATGCGGTTGTAAACCTGCTGGCGGTCGCGCCCGGATTTCATGTCAATGAAGTCGAGCACGATGAGGCCGCCCATGTTGCGCAGCCGCAACTGGCGGGCGATTTCCTCGGCGGATTCAAGGTTGACCTTGAGGATGGAGGCTTCCTGGTCCTTGCCGCCCTTGTGGCGGCCGGTGTTCACGTCAATGGCCACGAGCGCCTCGGTTTCGTCAATGACGAGGTAGCCGCCGCTCTTCAAATGCACCTGGCGCGAGAAGGCGTTTTCCAACTGCTTGCTGACGCCGAAGCGGTCGAAGATCGGCTGCGCCTCGATGTAGGGCAGGATTTTCTTGGCGGAACGCGGGGAGATCTTGGTGATCATCTCGCGCATCCGTTCGCACGCCTTGCTGTTGTCCACGACAATGCGCTCGACGTCATCGGTCAGGAAGTCGCGCACGGTGCGCTCGATCAAATCCGGTTCCTGAAACACGCAGGTGGCCATCGGCTGCTTCTTGATTTTTTCGGAAACGCTGTTCCACTCGTCGAGCAACAACGCGAGGTCGCGGATGAAATAACGCTTCTGCTGGCCTTCGCCGGCGGTGCGCATGATGACGCCCATGCCGTCCGGGATGGCGAGTTCGCGCAGGATATGCTTGAGGCGCTTGCGCTCTTCAACGTTCTCGATCTTGCGGGAAATGCCGCTCTGGTCGGAGTTCGGCAATAGCACGAGGAAACGTCCGGGCAGCACGATGTTCGTCGTGACGCGCGGGCCTTTGGTGCCGATGGGGCCTTTCGTGACCTGCACAATGATGTCGCTGCCAGGCGGATAGAGACGCGGAATGTCCTTCTGCGTGATCTTGGGCTTCTGCGGACGGCGTCCCTGGTTTTCGCGCTCGACGATTTCCACGCCGGAGTCGAACTGGTTCGGCACGATGTCCCAGTAATGCAGGAACGCGTTTTTCTCGAAGCCGATGTCTACGAACGCGGCCTTGAGGTCGTCCTGCAAATTGCGGACGCGGCCCTTGAAGATGCTGCCGACGAGGCGTTCCTCAGTGGTGCGCTCGATGTTGAATTCCTCCAGCTTGCCATCCTCGGTGACGGCGACGCGCGTTTCGAGCGTTTCGGCGTTGATGATGACTTCCTTGTGGATTTTCTTTTCCGGGCGGATGAGGCGCTGAACCTTTTTGACGATGTTCGACGCGGCGTCCTTGATGGCTTCGATGAAACCCTTCGGCGGCTCCTGGATTTTCACCGGCTCGAATTTTTCCTCGGCGGCGGCAGCCACCGGCGCGGTGGCGGGCTTGGGTTCATGCGTGTGCGCGTGCTCCGCCGGCGGCGTGGCGGGCGTGCCTTCCGGCGGCAAACCGGCGGCGACGTTTTCCGCGCGTTCGATTTCGTTCTGGTGGCGCTTTTCAAACAGGCGTTCCTGTCCGCCCTGTTCGCTGACCACTTCCTGGCGCGCCTCGACGGCGTCGCGGTCGTTTTTTTGGTGAGCGGGGTTCAAGCCGCCTTTGGGCTTGAAGCGCATTCCGCGGCGGCGCCGCGAGAAGTTATTATTGCTCATGTTAGTATCCTCTTCGATGGATGTGTATGTTTTGCACCAGGCCCAGCGCGATCAACGAGCACAGCACTGAAGATCCGCCATAAGATAGCAGCGGCAGTGGGATGCCCGTCACCGGGACGATGCGAATGTTCATGCCGATATTGACGAAAACGTGGCTGAACAGGAGCGTCACGACGCCCACCGCCAGCAGTTTTCCCAGACGATCGCGCGCCTGGCCGGCGATTCTCAATCCGGAGAAGAGAACCACCGCATACAGCGTCAGCACCATTACGGAGCCGACGAATCCTTCCTCCTCGGCAATGACGGAGAAAATGAAATCATTGTGGGCCGCGCCCGGCGGCAAAAATCCCAGCGCGGTCTGCTTGCCCTCGTGCCAGCCCTTGCCCAGCAGCCCGCCGGAGCCGACTGAAATCAGCGCCTGCTGCCCCTGATACGAGCTCTTGCGCTGCAACTCGCGCGCCGCGTTGCGTTCCGCCTTTGTCGCGCCCTCGGCCGCAAAATCCCGGCCGAAATAAACCAGCAGCCGCTGGCGCTGGTAATCCTGCATCGGCAGTTGCAGCGCGCGCGGCGCAAACAAAATGTCCGCCAGGAACAGCGCGCCCAAAATGCCGACGCACGCGCCAAGCTTCAGCAAAAACCGCTTGGGCGTGCCGGCGACAAACATCATCACCAGCCCCGTCGGCAGCAGCACCAGCGCCGAGCCGAGGTCGGGTTCTTTGAAAATCAGGATGAACGGCAGCGCCATCAGCCCGATGCCGCGCCAGAAATTTTCCGGAAGCTTTAATTCGTTCGGCGGACGGCTCAAAAAATTCGCCATCGCCAGGATGAAGGTGAGTTTGGCAAATTCGCTTGGCTGGAATTGAAAAACTTTCAGGTCGATCCACCGCCTCGCACCACCATGGATGGAACCGATGTGTGGCACCAGCACCGCGACGAGGCAGACGATCATCGCCCAATAAATCACCGACGACCAGCGCGCGATGCTGTGGTAATCCACGAAGCAGACCGCCGCGCCGCCACCAAGACCGATGACATACCAGATGACCTGCCGGAACCACAGTTGCTGCCACCACGGCACCAGCAGCGCCGATTCGCCCACCGTCGTGGCGCTGAACACGAACGCCGTGCCCAGAAACATCAGCCCCGCCAGCGCCGCGAACTGGAGCTTGTCGAACTTCTCTCTGGGAACTTGGTGAAACATTTCAATTCAGCGCCGCCGCCAAAAATTTTCCGCCGGGCGATTTTTCCTTTTCCAAAATCGCCGCGTAAATGTCATGGGCAATCGGCCCGCAGGTGGGACCGCCAAAGGTGCCGTCTTCCACCATGACGACCACCGCGTAGCGCGGATTTTCGTAGGGCGCAAACGAGGCGAACCAGGTGGTGCGCCCGGTCTTGCGGTTGTGCGCGTCCATGATTTCAGCGGTGCCGGTCTTGCCGCAAATGTGGATGCCGGGAACGCGCGCCAATCCGCCGGTGCCTTCCGGGTCTTCGGTTTCCGCGAGCATCGCCTCGTGCAAAATGCGGAGGTTGCGGCCGCTCACGCCGAGGTGTTCGCGCACCAGCCCGGCGGGAAAATTCGTCGCGCCGCCGCGATTGTTGGAATCCTGCGACGCGACGCGCTGGACCAGACGCGGCCAAAAAACCGTGCCGCCGTTCGCGATGGCCGCATACGCCACCGCCATTTGCAACGGCGTCACCGAGACTTCGCCCTGGCCGATGCAGACGTTCGCCGTGTCGCCATCGCTCCAGTCTTCGTGGATGCGCTCCTGCGACGGCAGTTTGCCGGCGGTTTCCTGCCGCGTCGGCAGGCTGCAAGGTTCGCCGAGCTGGAATTTTTCCGCCAGCGCGATGATGCGGTCCACGCCTGTGCGCAGTCCGCTGGTGATGAAATAGGTGTTGCTGGAATCCATGACCGCCCGGCGGAAATTATATTTGCCGGGCTTCGCCAGATCCGTGATGTGCCGCTTGCCGACGTAAATGTAACCCGGATTGTCCACCTCGGCTTTCGGGTCCAGCCCGGCTTCCAACGCGGCGAGGCCGACGATGGGTTTGAAGATGGAGCCGGGTGCGTAATTTTCCTGCGTTGCGCGGTTGATTTCCGGCCGCAATTTCGCGTCCTGCCGCCGCGCGGTTTCTTCCGGGGTGAAGCCGTCCACATAGCTGTTCGGATCCACTGCCGGCGACGACACCATCGCCAGCACGTCGCCGTTGTGCACGTCCAGAACGACCACCGCCGCGCGCGCGTCGGCGTGCTGGTGTTGCAGCAGCGATGCCTCCGCCGCGCGCTGCAGGTCGAGGTCAATCGTCAGCACAAGGTTTTGTCCCGGCTCCGGCTCGGCCGCGACGTTTTCTGACTGGCGGTAGCCGACGCTGTTGATCAGCACCGATTCCTCGCCGGCGTGCCCGCGCAATTCCGCGTCGAAGCCCGCTTCCACGCCGACCTTGCCCTCAAAATCCGGCAGGAAATAACTGAAGTAGGAATTCTCGCCCTCCTGCGCCTTGTCTTCGCGCGTGACGTAGCCAAGCAGATGCGCCGCCGTGGTGCCAAGCGGATAATGCCGCACGGACTGCAATTCCAGATCCGCGCCGAGGCCGTTGGTGATGTTCTCCTGAAAGCGTGCGAGCTGCGCCGGATTCATGTTTTTCAAAACAGGGAACGGTAGCGCCAGCCGGGTGGCGTAATGGCGGTTGAACTGCACCGCATTGAACGCCAGCGGCTCGCCGGTCTTCCGGCTGACCTGCGCGACGATGGCGTCGGCCACGCGGTCGCGCGCGAGTTCGCGCAGTTGTTCAAGGTAACCCGGCTTGAAGGCAAATTGTTTTCGCTCGGCCTTGGTCAGCGAGCGGCCGAGTTTTTTCTCAACGTTGGCGACGTTTTGTTTCTGCGCGGCGCGGGCGGATTTGAAAAGCTCGCCGTAGGCCGCGTCGAACTGCGGATGCAAATCGTCGAGGTAGAGGCTCAAGTCATAGCGCGGGCGGTTCTCCGCGAGCACGCGGCCTTCGCGGTCCAAAATCTTTCCGCGCGCCGCCGGCAGCCGGATGGTGCGATACGCCTGCGTGGTCATGTGCTCCTGATATTCCCGCGACGAAACGACCTGCACCCACCAGAGACCGGCGAGCAAAAGGCAAAGCCCGGCCGCCAGCACCACCGCCAACAGGCGGAGCGACGGTTCGTTCTTTTTCAGTTCGTCAAAGACTAGCATTTTAACTTTTAA
>Ga0265324_10000641_pt1 | contig 23726 bp, 26 predicted proteins | sample 41419metaG_FD_198634 | JGI IMG/M metagenome (GOLD analysis project Ga0265324, IMG submission 198634) | Rhizosphere microbial communities from Carex aquatilis grown in University of Washington, Seatle, WA, United States - 4-14-19 metaG | ecosystem: Host-associated > Plants > Roots > Rhizosphere...
GAAGGAACTACCAGCCATGCTTTCGACAGCTCGAATGATTGCCCGGCCAATCCCGCGCCGGATATTTCCAAGAAACGGGGAACGTCAAAGCCCTCTCCTCGGAGGAGAGGGTTGGGTGAGGACGGTCGTTCAACTAATTTTAGGTGGCAGCCGACAATCACTGGCATTCAGCAAGGAACCGGGAAATGGCGGGGCAATGAAACTGATTTATGTTTTGACGCTCGCCCTCATCCTGGCCTTCTCCCCCGGGGAGAGGATTTCACCAGCCATGCTTTCGACAGCTCGAATGATTGCCCGGCCAATCCCGCGCCAGATATTTCCAAGAAGCAGGGAACGTCAAAGCCCTCTCCTCGGAGGAGAGGGTTGGGTGAGGACGGTCGTTCAACTAACTTTATCCCCTGCCCGCTTCGGCTTTGTATATTCCGGCAAGGGATGCGGCGCGCGGGTTTGCAGTTCATTGAAAATGGTATCGCGGACAACCTTCGCCTCACGGCGCAGGCGTGAATTCCAGAACCGCAGCGTCTTGATGCCGAGCGATTGCAGAAATTTTTCCCGTTCCAAGTCATGTTTCCGTTGATCAGGGAAACCATGCTGGCTGCCATCCAGTTCAATATTCAGTTCTGCCTCCTCGCAAAAGAAATCCAGATAGTAAATGCCGAGCGGATGCTGGCGGCGAAACTTGTAGCCGCTGAAACGCCGGTCGCGCAGCCAGCGCCACATCAGCTTTTCCGCCCAGGTATCATCCTTGCGAAGCTGGCGGGCGCGGGCGATGTCGGCCATGACGGGAATTTATCGGACAAGCGAAAGCGGGAAAAGTTTGTTTTAACGCTCGCCCTCACCTGTGTCCTCTCCCCCGAGGAGAGGATTTCACTAGCCATGCTTCCGGTGGCTTGAATGACGGCTCAAGCAATCCAGCGCCGGTTATTTCCCAGACGCTGCCGGCTATTTCGAAGCTTTCTCCAGATCATGGTCCAGGGCCTCGCCATCGAACGGTATGACAATAACCTTGCTGCCGTGGCCATCGTTGCCGTGTTCCTGTTCCTTCTCCACGTCAATCACGGCGAGCGTGATGGCGGCGACATGCCCGTTTTCGATGTAAATACCGGGTCGTTCCAGTTTTGGCCAGCGGTTGACCGTGCCGTTGGAGTAGCGCAAGAAATCCTGTGATGGCGCGTAGGCAAGGCCACGAAAGACCCAGCCGTCAATGCCATTGGTGGACGTCAGATGATATGCCTTGCGATCACTCCAGTTGTTGACCGTGACATGATACAGGCCACCGCTGAACCAGAGGACCGGGTCTTCGAGGTGTTGCAATTCGTGCTGGGGCATGCCGACGATGTGCGGATAAATGGTCGGACCTTGCGCCTCATAAGGGCCAAGCACGCCGTTGGTGCTGAGCATGACGATGCCGGGGCGACCGAACAACTCGTAGTTGCCGTCGGGCCGCAGCAGGATGATTTCATTGGATGCGCGCCATTGGGGATTGTTGGCAACAGAAATTTTACCGAGCAGTTCCCACGGGCCATCCAAGGATTTGGAAACATAGACCGTGCCGGGACGGGTTTCGCTGATGACAATGGCGTAACGGCCATCAGCCAGTTGCAACGCGGTGACATTGTGGCCGCGGCCGCCCTCGCTGTTGGGCCAGCAAAGGCCCTTGTCCACGTAAGGGCCGAAGAGATTGTCGCTGACGGCGTGAACCGCTTTTGAATTCCACCATTCGTTGTGGCCGCGCGCCTGATCCCAACGGCTGCAGAACAGATGATATTTGCCGTCCGGGCCCTTGATGATTTTGCCGTCCCAATAATCCCATCGCGTCATTGTCACGTCTTCAAGACCGTTATTGGTATCGCGCGGGCCAACGGTCGCCGTGCCCCAGACGTTGGTGGTCAACGGGCTGAGGATGGGCATCGGCTTGAAGTAGTCAATGAAGGTCTTGGCCGGCTTGGCGTCCTGAGCATGACTGAAGTTGGCAACCGTCAAAAGGATTAAACCAATCGACAGGGCGCATAGCTTATTGTTTTTGATTTGTAACATATTTTTCAGTTCGATAAATGCACCTTCAATGAATTATTTCATTTGGTCAGGCAAAGCAACCAAACACAAGTTGGTTTCCAAAAATCGTTTTCATCAGGCGCTCTAAATTGCAGTCACTTCCACTTCTGGCAACGCCGAAGCCTGCCTGGACGGCACACCGAGAATGGTCACGCGGAACCGTCCGCGCGGCGAATTTTGCGCCGCGTCCAAACGCACTCTTTCAGCGCTGGTGGCTTGTGTCTGGTCGGCCAACAATTTCCAGTCCGTCTCACCGTCGGTGGAAATTTCGATTTTGTAACGCAGTTGCCGTTTGTCGGGAACGTCAGCTTCGTTTTACTCACGGTCGCGATGCGTTCCAAATCCACGCGCAGCCATGCGTTTGTGTCGCCGGCCGCCGCCTGCCAGAATGTCGCTGGATTGCCGGCGTTCGCCAGCCGCTACTGGGAACAGATGAAGGCGGAGATGGAAAAGCTGCTCAAAGCAGACCGGCGGAAAGCGGGCAATGACGATTCCCATGCAGGCGGTCCCCGCTGCCGGCATCGGCGGAAGGATGGCCGGTGCGGGTGGCTGAGGGCGTGGAATTGACTTGGACACCCCCGGGTGCCAAGCCAAAGTCATCCGCTAAAATCTTAAAACCCGGCCAGGGCCAGCGTCACCCCATTCGTGCAGCCACCGCAGGCGAGACTGACACCGTTGGTGCAACCGCCGCAGGCGAGATTCACGCCATTCGTGCAACCGCCGCAAGCCAGCGTGACGCTGTTTGTGCAGCCGCCGCAGGCAATGGTCGTCGGATGAGTGGCCTTGTCCGGCTGTCCGGCAATCACCGAGAGCAACGCGAGGAGGGCGAGTGAGCTAACAATCATTTGTTTCATAGGGCGGTCAGAATCAACTCATTCGAGCGGCAAGTCAACGGACAAACGTTAACCCGCATGGGACTGGACGCCGGGGCGGATTGAGGTTAATAGTCATTCAGACATTTCCCCAACCAACAACCTTGCTCATTATCGCCATGTCGAAAAATATTTTCAAACTGCTGTTGATCGGATTGGATGCTGATTGTGAAACGTGGCTGCGCTCGGGGGAGTTTGGCGTGGAACGGGCGGACAGCCTGGCCGCCGGGTTGGAGAAAATCGAGGTCCATACTTTTGACCTCATCCTGGTGGAGCTCAACCTGCCGGACAGCCGCGGGCTGAACACGTTCAGCCAGGTGCGGGTCAACGCCGCGCACACGCCGGTCATCGTGGTGGCGGACCTGGCCGAAGAGGAGCTGGCCGCGCGGACCATCCTGCCGGGTTCGCAGGATTATCTGCTCAAGCCGCAGTTGACGGGTCCGCTGCTGGTGACCACCGTGCGCAAGACGATTGACCGGCATCGCAGCCAGTTGGCGCGCAACCATGAGGGTTTCCTGTTGCAGACGCTGATGGACAACATCCCGGACGCGGTTTATTTCAAGGATACGCGCAGCCGTTTTTTGATGATGAGCCGCTCGTTGGCGAAAAAATGTCACTTGGCTGACCCGCACGCGGCGATGGGCAAAACCGACCACGACTTTTTTACCAAACCGCACGCGGATCAGGCGCTGGCGGACGAGCGGCAAATCCTGCGCACCGGCGTCCCGGCGGTGAACATCGAGGAGAGTGAAACCTGGCCCGACGGCAGCACGAGTTGGGCGTCCACCACCAAAATGCCTCTGCGCAACGAGGACGGGCGGATCGTCGGGACGTTCGGCATTTCGCGCGACATCACCAAGCGCAAGCTCGCCGAGCTGGCGCTGGCGGAGCGCACCTTGCAGTTGCACAAGAAGAACGAGCAGATCGAGGATGAGCTGAAGATGGCGCGCGAACTGCAGCTCGCCATGTTGCCGCAGAATTTCCCCAGCATTTCCGGCCATGCCTCGGAGGCGGAGGCTTTGAAGTTTTTCAGTTTCTTCATCCCCAGCGGCGCGGTCAGCGGCGATTTTTTTGACGTGGTGCCGTTGTCCAAGACCTCGGTCGGCATCTTCATCTGCGACGTCATGGGCCACGATGTGCGGGCGGCGCTGGTCACCGCCATGCTCCGGGCGCTGGTGGAGGATTTGAGCGCCAAGGCCACCGACCCCGGCCAGTTGCTCTCGGAAATCAACCAGATCCTGTCCAAGGTGTTCCGGCAGTCCGGGGCGACGATGTATGCCACGGCGTTTTATCTGGTGGCGGACGTGGCCACCGGCCAGTTGTCCTACGCGAGCGCGGCGCATCCGAATCCGCTGCATCTGAAACGTCAGGATGGCCGGGTGGAACCGCTGGGGCCGGATGCCGGGAGCAAGAAAGGCCCGGCGCTGGGCTTGTTCCGGGATTCAAAATTCCCGACCTATCAACGGCCCATGAACGAGGGCGATGTCATCGTGCTTTACACCGACGGCCTGGTGGAACAGGAAGGCCAAAACGACGAAATTTTCAGCCAGGAACGGCTGGCCGAAACCGTCCAGAGCCTGGGCGCGCTGCCGACCAAGGCGTTGTTGGCCAAAACGCTGGAGACCATCCGCAACTTTTCCGGCCAGCAGGAATTCTCCGACGATGTCTGCCTGCTGGGCATTGAGGTCAGCCAGATGCCCCCGCCCGCCGGTGAAATCTGATTGAAAAACGCGCCCGCAAACGGCAGATTCAGGGCATGACGAAATCTGTTTTCACCGGCCCGGTCTATGTCGTGCGCGACAACATTGACACGGACCAGATCATCTCCGCGCAATTTCTCAACCTCGTGCCGACCATCGCCGAGGAATACGAGAAGCTCGGCAGCCACGCGCTCGACGGCCTGCCCGCCTCGCTCTATCCGAACCGCTACGTCAAGGAAGGCCAGCTCGACAGCGAATATCCCATCGTCGTCGCCGGCAAAAACTTCGGCTGCGGCAGCTCCCGCGAACACGCGCCCATCGCGCTGGGTTCGGCCAACTGCGAACTCATCCTCGCGGAAAGCTTCGCGCGCATCTTCTTCCGCAACTGCGTGGCCACCGGCGAACTCTATCCGTGCGAATGCGCCGACCGCCTCTGCGACATCCTGAAGACGGGTGACGTAGTGACCGTGGACCTCGACGCCGCAACGGTGACGGTGAAGGCGACGGGCAAGGTTTACCAATTCAAGCCGCTGGGTGATGTGCGCCCGGTGGTGGACGCCGGCGGGCTGTTCAACTTCGCCCGCAACAGCGGCATGATCGCGAAGTAAAATTCGCAAATTAATCTGCTTCCCACTCCCCGTTCGCTGGAAAGGCGACCGGGGAGTTTTCTTTTGCCCAGACGGAACCCGTTGTCGGCCGTTCGGCTGTCGCTTTCGGACGACGTGCCGAAACACCCAGAAGGTTATACGCTGACCATTTCCCAAACGGGCATGAAATTTTTTGCGAATCCGGCGGTCTGTTCAATTTCCCCCGCAATAGCGGCTTGATTGTGAAGTGAAATAAACTGCTCTTGTCAAACTGGATGCCGTTTGATATTTGCGTGGGCAATGAAATCAGAGACTTCAGGAAAATCAAGGCAGGGACTGTTCTTTCATTTCCTTTGCTGCATTCTGGCGGGAAGTTTATTGACGGGTTGTGCTTTTAGCCGGACGCCCGTGAAATTGAGCTTTTCCCCGATCGTGAAGCAGCCATTGAAAGCGGAGCATAAGGGGGCGATAGAGGTTGGGGAAGTCAAAGACTCGCGGCTTGTGAGCGACCCTCTGGTTTTGATGCATAAGGCGAACCAGTATGGACCGACCTCCGGTGCTTATGTCACGGAGGTGCCCGTCGCCACGATTTTCCGTGATGGACTGAAATTGGCGCTGGAGCAGAATGGATTCACCGCCACAAATGCGGTTAATTATGAGCTGCACGCCGAACTCCAGAATTTTGGGATAGGCTCCATACAAAATGGTTTATTTTCAGATATAACCTCAAAATCCTGGCTTGAAGTTCGCTTTGAATTGGTAGAGCGGTCAACGGGTCAGCCGGTATGGCATGACACCTTTACCGGCAAGTTCACCGAACCGCTTTCACAATGGACGGGAGCAGACGGGAAATTTATTGCAAAAGTTTTCTCCGAGGTGTCCCAAGAAGTGGTGAAGCGGCTTATTTCGGACAAGTCATTCCGAAATTTTTTTGAATGATGCTGGTGAGGGGGGCGCTCTGCCATTGCAGAAAGATGGGGTTGCGCGATTTAATTGCCCGGCAGTGCGGATCAGATGAAGGTTATTTCAGCACGTTGGATATATTTCCATGTTTATTCCAGGTTCAATCTGTGGCTAATTGAAGGCCGATGCTAAAACGTTCAACTTTGAACCTGCTTCCCCATCCTCGCTCGCTGAAAACTCTTCGCGGCACGTTTAAGCTGCCCAAGCAGAAATCGCTGGCTGCCATCAAAGTTGTCCGCACCAAGTCTGCGCCCAATCATCCCGAAGGCTACGCGCTCACCATTTCCAAAGGTGGCATCGAGATCGCTTTTCGTGAAAATGGCGGCTTGCGCGCGGCGAAGGCGACCTTGCGGCAATTGTTCCACGAATACGGATGCAAGCTGCCCTGCCTGAAAATCCGCGACTGGCCGGATTTCGCGCGGCGCGGCGTGATACTCGACATCTCGCGCGGACGCGTGCCGAAGCTGGAGACGTTGCTCGACCTCGCGGAGAAGCTGGCCGATTTCAAAATCAACGAGCTGCAACTTTACACCGAGCACACGTTCGCCTACAAAAAACACAAATCCGTCTGGCAAAGCTGGGGCGCGCTGACGGCGAAGGAAATACAAATCCTCGATAAGCGCTGCCGTGAACTGGGCATTGACCTCGTGCCGAACCAGAATTCTTTTGGCCACCTGCGCTATTTTCTCGAAGACCCGAAGCTGAAAAAACTCGGCGAATTGTCGGAACCATTTCTCGCCGAGACGAAGGATTTTCTCCGCCGTCCGACCACGTTGGCCCCGAATCATCCCGGCACCCTGCCCTTTCTGCGCGGCTTGTATGACGAGCTGCTCCCGAACTTTTCCAGCGAGTTCTTCAACATCGGCGGCGACGAGACGTGGGACTTGGGCAAAGGCCAGAGCAAAAAACTTTGCGCCGCGAAAGGCAAAGGCCGCATCTATCTGGATTTCCTGAAGCAGCTTCACCGCGAAGTCAAAGTGCGCAACCGGAAGATGATGTTCTGGGGCGACATCATTCTGAAACATCCCGCGCTCATCCGCGAACTGGCTAAACTTGGTAGGGCTGACCTGCCGGTCAGCCGGCGAGGGCTAAAACAGGCTGACCCGCAGGTCAGCCCTACCAGCATCATTGCCTTGAACTGGGGCTACGAGGCGGACCATCCGTTCGCCAAGGAAGCCGCGCAGTTTGCGAAGGCGAAGATTCCGTTTTGCGTCTGCCCCGGAACTTCCACCTGGCAGACGCTCATCGGCAAACACGATAACGCGCTCGCCAATCTGCGCGCCGCCGCGAAGGCGGGAAAGAAGTTTGGCGCGATGGGCTTGCTCAACACGGACTGGGGCGACGGCGGACATCCGCAACCGCTGGCCGTGAGCTGGCCGCTATTCGCCGCCGGCGCGGCGCTGGCGTGGAACGCAAAATCACTGGATGAAAAAGTTCTCACCAAAGTTTTGAGTCGCGATGTGTTTGAAGATGCCACCGGCAAGGTTGCTGCGGCTGGATTTAAGCTCGGCTTCACGCATCAGAAGCTGGGGGTGAAGGCCGTGAACGAAACGCCACTCGGCACCGTCCTTGCCGCGCCGAAGCCAGCGGAACAGGAGTTATTCTGCCGGAACGGACTGAAATGGTTCGCCAAGATTCCGAAGCGGAACATTCTCGCCACGTTGAAGGAAATTCAGAAACAGCGCGCGGTCTTGCAGCGGAACGCCGAGCACCGTCTCGGCACGTTCCAAAAGCAAGCGCCCGCCCGCCGAGACGGTGCTCGGCGCTCCATCCTCATCGAGGAACTCGACCTCGCGGCGCGGATGGCGGAGCAGTCGTGTCGGTTCATACTCTGGCAGCAGACGGTCGCGGCCGGAAAGAAACCGGAAGCCAGAAAACTGGCGCAGCAAGGCCTCTATGAACTGCAAAAGCTGGAGAAAGATTTCAACGCCTATTGGCCGCTGCGAAACAAGGTGACGCCAAAGCATTGCACACAGTTTCTGCGCTGGCGGATGGAAGATTACCGGCGCGGCGACTGGTCTTAATACTTCCCCGGGAACTTCGGGCGCGGCTGGATGGTTGGCGGTGGCGGCGATTTCTTTTTCAATGGCGGCAAGGTGGGCGGCGGGACTTTCGGCCAGTTCTTCTCCGCGAACTGCGCGACCTGGCCGCTGGTGGCTTCCGGCGCTTCGACCACCGGCGTGCCAACGATTCTGACCTGGGGCGGCTGGCTGGGCAGCGGCTTGACTGCCGCCTCACCAATCTTCATTTCAGGAAACTTCATCTCGCCCATTTCAAAATCCTTGGACGAGCCGGCGGCGCCCAGGGCGGCGAAGTCCAGCTTCGGCATCGTCGGCTGCACCGACGCGGCCAGCGCCGTGTAACCGTTCACCACCCAGTCGAGTTTGCCGGTCTCGATGTCCAGCATCAGGCCGTGCACCGGAATCTTCGGGCCGATGAGCGGGCTGCTGCGCACGAAATCGCAGGCCTTGATGACGTTCTGCCGTTCGCTGCCGAACGTGCCGAAAAACTCGCTGAGGTTGTCCGGCAGACGGCTGCGGTCCACGCCAAGCGACTTCAGTTTTTCCAGCAGCGCAACGGTCGTCGTCTTGGCGACCTGGCAATCCGTGTGGCCGATGATGGCGATCTCCTCGCCGCCCTTGACGGCGCAGGCCAGCGCGAGCGAGCGCATGGTGCTGCTCATCGGGCCGGTGATGATGTTGCCGGCGTTGCGCAGCCAGATGAACTGTTCGCCGGGCAAGGCCAGCGCGTTGGGGAAAAAGGCGTTCAGGCGCGGGTCAACGCAGGTCAAGGCGATGACCGGCAGGTTGTCCGCGAAATCCGCCGGATGCAGCCCGGCGCTCGCGTCACCGGCGACAGCCCGGTGATTCGCGTCAATGATGGCTTCAAAAAGGCGCATGATTTTTCAATTTAAGGCTTCTTCAATCTCTCAAGCTCTGCTTTCAGCCGCTTGTTTTCCGCCACCAGATCATCGTCTTCAGCGTTTGTGTTGGAATCACTGCCGGATTGGGCCTCCGATGCGCCGGGGGGTTCCACGATCTTATCATCAGTCCAATAAACACCGGAAAACATGCTGGTCTTGCAATAGGCCTGATGGATTTTGCCCTGGGCATCTTCGTAAACCACTTCGTAGATGCGCTCGTTCTTCGAACCGAACCAGCCGCGGCCAAAGGGTGACCAATTGATGCTGCGGGTTTTGCCCCCTTGCTGCTCGATGCTGTCACGAATCCGGCCGTCATCCGTGGAGCCGGCGCCAAACCGGATCAACACCGCCAGCACGATGAAACCGATGACCAGAAAAGGGATGACCGCGCCCGCGTCGCCGCCGCCACTTGAGTGAATAACGAATGAAAATATCATGACTCAATCCTTCCCCTGCCCCGTTTCCGCGCGGCCGGCCTCCAGGCCTTCCATGACGCCCTTGGCGGCGGCCTTGGCGACCGTTTCCACCGCGCCCTTGGTTTCCTCGGCGACATAATTGGCGGAATCGGCCGCGACGGGAGCGACCTCGCCGGCGGCAAAACGCGCCACCGCGCCCATGAACCCATACATGGACAGCACGCCCCCGACAAACATCAGCGGCATTCCGACGAACGCCAGCCAGAACAGACGCGGCGGACCAAAATCATTCGCGCCCGCAAACATGCTGCCCACCGCGATGACGACGCAGATGACTCCCGTCAGGAAAATGAGCGGCCCGGCAATCCGCAGCGCCGTGCGGATGGAGTTTTGCTCCGGCACCTGCAGCCGTTTCAATTCCAGCGATGCCGGACGGGATGAATTGTTTTCCTGGGGCATGTTCAAATGCACGTTGTCTGGTTTCTTCCGTTTATTTTACGCGCCTAGTTGTTTCTTCCGTTCCGGCCGGCGCACGAAATAATAAATCAGCGCGCCGATCCAGTGCGTGAAGATGATGACGAGAATCCAGATGACTTTGTCGTTGCCCTGGCTGGATTCCTTCGTGGCACAGTCCACCAGCATCCAAATCCAGAATGCAAAGGCCAACAACAGCAGCGGCAGAAGAATCAAAAACATCAATAGCGGAAGGAGTACCATGGTTTTGTCTTTTGTTGTGGTAGGGACGCCGCGCGGCGGCGTCCAGATAGCGCAGCGCGCTGTCCCTACCTATTATTTGGTTTCGCCGGGTTCATCCTTGCCCATCGCCTTGCGCAGCGCGGGCACCTGTTCCAGCAGTTTCTCCAGCTTCACGCCGGTGAGGCTTTCGATGATGGGCGGCAACTGGCTGATGATGGACGTCACATCGCCGGTGAGCTTGCTCGCGCCGCCACCGGGGCCGTTGCCGGCGTTGATGATGACCATCTTCTCGGTCTTGGACAGCGGTTCGCTGATCTTGCCCGCCACTTCCGGCAGGATGCGCGTGATCATTTCGATGACGGCAGCCTCGTTGTATTGCTTGAAGCTTTCGGCCTTCACGCGCATCGCTTCGGCAGTGGCTTTGCCTTGCGCCTCGATGACCTCGGCCTGCGCCAGACCGCGCGCCTTGTTCGCATCGGCCTCGGCGAGACCGGTGGCTTTCACGACGTCGGCACCGGCAAAACCCGTGGCCTTGGTCGCGGACGCGGCACCGGCGGCCTCCGTCTCCAATTGAAACTTCTTCGCATTCGCCAGCGTCTCCACGCGATAGCGTTCGGCATCGGCGGGCTTTTGCACAGTGGCTTCCAACTCGCGCTGCTTGCGCAGAATTTCCTGCTGTTGCAGCTCGATGTTCTTCTGCTTCTCAACGATGCTGACCTGCACCTCTTCGGCCTTCACGAGCTGGCCGGTTTTGAAGCGCTGCAAATCATACGCGAGATCGGCCTGCGCCTTCTGCACGTTCACAGTCGCTTGGTATTGCGCGACGTTGGATTGGTAATCGCGTTGCGCCTCGGCGACTTTCGTGTCGGCTTGGAACTTCGCCTCCTGCCCGGCTTGGTTCGCCTGCGCCGAACGGATCACGGAATCGCGGTCGGCCTCAGCCTGCGCGATGATGGCGTCGCGCTTGACCTGGGCGATACGCGGTTTGCCGAGCGCATCGAGATAACCCTGCGTGTCGCGGATGTCACGGATGGTGAAGCTCACGATGCCCAGGCCCATGTTCGCCATGTCGCCGGCGGCGACTTCCTGCACCTTGGACGCAAACGCATCGCGGTTCTGGTAAATTTCCTCCACCGTCATCGTGCCGAGAATAGCGCGCAAGTGACCTTCCAGCGTCTGCATGGCGATGTTCTTGATGTCGTCCACGCTCTTGCTCAAAAACTGCTCCGCCGCCGTCGCGATGGAGATGTCGTCGCCCTTCACCTTGATCTGCGCGACGCCGTCCACCTTCACCGGCACGCCTTTGCTGGTATAAACTTCCGGCGTCTGCACATCAATCGTCAGCAATTCCAGCGACAGCACGTCCACCTTTTCGAGCACGGGCCAGACAAACACGCCGCCGCCCTTGACGATACGGAAGCCGACTTCCTTCACGTTGCCGTCGGGGTCGGTGATCTTGTGTTTGTTGCCGGAGATGACGAGCACCTGGTTCGGGCCGGCCTTCGTGTAACGGCTCGCCCAGATGATGGCGATGACGAACACGACGAACAGCACGGAGCCGGCGGCGAGGGCGATTTTCAACCAAGAAGAGCCGGACGGCTCCACCTGGGCAAGCATGGCAATGAGGTTCATTTTAGTCAGTAGTTTATAGTTGATGGTTGATGGCTAAATTTAGTTCGCGACTTCGACGTAAAACTGCGAGCCGACGATGCGCGTGATCCGCACCGTCTGACCGTTGGCAATCGCGCCGTTCTTTTCATCGCGCGCCGGGGCGGTGTAACGCGAACCGGACTGGATGTAGGAAATTTCGCCCACGCCATTCACCGGAATCGGCGAGATGATGGCGGCGGTCTGGCCGATGAGTTTGGCCACCTGCCCCTCGCTGGAGCTTTGCGTGTTACGGAAAATCTTGTTCATGCCCCACAACACCAGCAGCGCGATGAGGAGACCGCTGACGAAAGACAGCGGCGCGTTGACCCAGATGCTTTTGGTGGCGGGAATCTCCGACAACACCAGTCCGAACGCGCCGAACGCCGTGACGAAGCACGACAACACCGTGGGGCTGAAGAAGCTGATGCCTGGCACCCCGTCGCTCTGCATCCCCGCGTCCGCGTGGCCACCGGTGCCCACGGAGTCGTGGCCGCCGAAAAGATGACCGATGAAAGCGCTGATGACGGTGAACATCAGACCCAGCACCAGACAAAAGGCGTAGATAATCATAAGCTTGCTCCCGGTTGGTTTGTCAGGCGCATTAGAACCTGAATCCCGCCGGCATGGCAAGCCGGAACGGCAACTGATTTTGTTTCAACGCGCTGCATCACCACACTCAACCAAAAACCGGTGCCGGGCGCATTGATAATTTTCAGCGTTTTTTGGAATGGCTTCTCGCTTGCCAACTGGGACAGCCTTTCGCATTGTTTGATTCCATGCAATCGCACGAACTACTCCGCGAGGTCTTCGACAAGAAGGGCACGAAGGAAATCTCCAACGACCTCGAATTGTCCACCTCGATGGTCTATAAGTGGGCGCAGCCGGCGACGAACGGCGGTGGCATCGAGAACCCGCTCGACCGCGTGGACGCCCTCATCCAAAGCACCGGCGATCCGCGCATCGCCCAATGGGTCTGTCAGCGCGCCGGCGGCTTCTTCATCACCAATCCCAAAAACGCGCCGCATCCGCACCAGTTGATCCCGGCGACGAACCAGATCGTCCAGGAATTCGCAGACCTGCTGCACACCATCGCCCTCGCCACCGCCGATGAAAAAATCACGGAGACCGAGGCCAAGGACATCCGCGCGCGCTGGGAGGAATTGAAAAGCGTGACGGAAGGTTTCGTGGCCGCGTGCGAAGAGGGCGACTTCGGCGCACTGAAGGAGCCGGAGTTAACACAAAGGCGCAAAGACGCGAAGGCGCAGAGTTAAGCTGGCAAAAGGCAGACCCTCACCTCACCCCGGCCCTCTCCTCCCGCTGCGGGAGCGGAGAGGGAGAAATAAACACCACTTTGGCAAAATTATCAATTCGCTTGCGACTTCGCGTCTTTGCGCCTTGGCATTAAATGTCTTTTCCTTGCCGGCAAAGAACAACGCCCGCAGGTGAGTGCGGGCGTTGTTGAGGAAGATGAATGATTTACTTCGCCGCCGGGGCGTTGGTCTGGACGGGCAGCGTGGAGAGCAGGTTGCCGCTGGCCGGCGGGGTGGCCGGACCCGGGCTGGGCGGCAGCGTCGAAGCGGGTTGCGCCACCGTTCCCTGCTGTTGCTTCAACTGCACCTGCTTGGTGAAATCCGAAGCGCTGTTGTCCGTGTGCGCCTTGTCATGCAGATAGCCAAGCGCGACCGCGAGCAGGATGAACACGATGGTCGCGGTCTTGGTGATCTTCGTCAGGGCGTTGCCGGAGCCCGCGCCGAACAGCGCGTCCGCCGTGCCCGCGCCGAACGCCATGCCCGCGCCGGCGTCCTTCTTGGGCAATTGCACCAGCACCAAAAGGATCAACAGAATCGCGTTCAGGACGATGACGAACGTCAAAATACCAACAATGAATGCCATAATCGGGAAAGTTTAGATGGAATTCTTGATGATGTCAGCAAAACTTCTTGCCTCCAGCGCCGCGCCGCCGACGAGCGCGCCGTCCACGTCGGGCTGGCCCATCAGTTCCTTGGCGTTGTTGGGCTTCACGCTGCCGCCGTATTGGATGCGGACCTTGCGCGCGACCTCGGCGTCAAACATCGCGGCCAGCACGCCGCGGATGAATTTATGCGCGTCCTGCGCCTGCTGCGTGGTGGCGGTCTTGCCGGTGCCGATGGCCCAGACGGGTTCGTAGGCGACGACGGTTTCCACCATCTGTTCCTTGGTGAGGCCGGCGAGGCTGCCGCGCACCTGGGTTTCCAAAACTTTCTCCATCAAGCCGCCTTCGCGTTCGGCGAGGGTTTCACCCACGCAGACAATCGGCTTGAGGCTCGCGGCATGGACGGCGGCGGCCTTCTTGGCGATGAGCGCGTCGGATTCCTTCTGGAACTGGCGGCGTTCGCTGTGGCCGAGGATGACGTAGCGGGTGGAAAATTCCTTGAGCATGCCCGCGCAGATCTCGCCGGTGAAGGCGCCGAAATTGTTCTCGCTCATGTTCTGCGCGCCGAGGCGGATGTTTGAGTCGAGGATGGCCTTGGAGACTTCGCTCAACGCGGTGTAGGGCGGCGCAACGACGATGTCCACTTCCTTCACGCCCGCAAGGTCGCGCTTGAGGTCGGCGACGAGGGTCAGCGCCTCGGCGACGGTCTTGTTCATCTTCCAGTTGCCCGCAATGATCAGTTTACGTTCTTTGTTCATTTGAAAATTGTTTGAAGTTAAAATTTATTTCTCGCTCAACGCCGCCACGCCGGGCAGCACCTTGCCTTCGAGGAATTCCAGGCTCGCGCCGCCGCCAGTCGAGGTGTGCGAGACTTTCTTGTCCGCGCCGTATTTCTTCGCGGCCGTGGCGGTATCGCCGCCACCCACGACGGTCGTCGCGCCCGCCGCCGTCGCGGCGATGATGGCGTCGGCCATGGCCTTGGTAGCCTGCTCGAACGCGGGGAACTCGAACACGCCGGGAGGTCCGTTCCAGATGATCGTCTTGGCGCGGGCGATGACGGAGTTGAATTCCTTGATGGTTTCCGGGCCGACATCGAGGCCTTGCCAGCCGGCGGCGATGCCGCTCTTCAGCGTGGCGCTGCCAGTCTTGGCGTCGGCGGCAAACTTGTCCGCCGTGATCCAATCCACGGGCAGATGCAGCTTCTTGCCCTTGTCCGCCGCCTTCTTGAGCAGTTCGGGAACAATCTTCGCGCCTTCGGGATCGAAAATGGAATTACCAATCTCCATGTTGTCGCGCACCTTCAAAAACGTGTAGGCCATGCCGCCACCGATGATGATTTCGTCGGCCTTGTCGAGCAGGTTGCTGATGAGCTGGATCTTATCCGCGACCTTCGCGCCGCCGAGGATGGCGAGCAACGGGCGTTTGGGGTTGTCGAGCACCGCGCCAAACGCGTCGAGTTCCTTCTTCATCAGGTAACCACAGGCGCGTTGCGGGAGCTGCACGCCGGTCATCGAGCTGTGGTCGCGATGCGCGGTGCCGAACGCGTCATTGATATAGACGTCACCCAGTTTCGTGAGGCTGGCGCGGAAGGCTTTCACCTTTTCCGGCTCGGCTTTAACCTTGGTGCCGTCTTCGCGTTTGGCCTTGCCTTCTTCCTCGATGTGGAAGCGGAGGTTTTCGAGCAAAATCACGTCGCCGGGTTTGGCCTGGGCGCAGGCGGCTTCGACTTCCGCGCCGACGCAGTCGTTCAAGAACTTCACGGGCTTGCCGAGCAGCTTCGCCAGCGCGTCTGCGACGGGCTTGAGGGAAAATTTCTCGATGCGCTGTCCGTCTGGGCGGCCGAGGTGGCTCATCAGGATGACGGAGGCGCCCTTGTCGAGCGCGTATTTGATGGTGGGCAGCGCGGCTTCGATGCGCTTGGTGTTGGTGATGGCGCCGGTGACTTTGTCCTGCGGCACGTTGAAATCAACGCGGATGAGGGCGCGCTTGCCTTTCAAATCAATATCTTCGATGAACAGTTTGGCCATAAATTAAAAAGTGTTTGTTTTTCCTTGCGAACAAGGTCGCAAAGCTTATCAAAGGTTCGTCGCCAGTAAAGTGAATTTGCGGACGCAATGAAGTCGCCTGACAGTCCCGGACATTTGGCAGACAGCGGAATTGGGAGTATATTGTGCCGGCTCTGATGGCAGGCCGATCTGTGCAGAGGTTCCTCCGATGTTCAGGTTTTAAGACTGACACCAGGGCCATCTGTCATTGGAGGAATCGTCAAAACAGAATTTCCTACGGGGTTGCATCATTGGCCACTTGCCCGGGGCGGGTGAAGATGCGATGCGACACTGGTTACCAAGGGGTAAGGGCAAACAAAACCGCCTGCTGAAGTTCGCAGTGTGGAAGGGCGGCAATCGCCGGGCGGGCCGTCAAATCATTCGTTCAAGCCGGAGTGATTGTATCCTTGAATGCTCTTCAGCAGGCTGCTCATCTTGGTCGCACGCGTCGTGAGCGTGGGTCGGGATTCTTCGACCGTAACGCTTCCGGTGGAGGTGGATTCTTTCCAAGTGATCAACAGCTGTCGGGACACAATTATCGCCACCGGCAACGCCTGTAGAGACGATTTCACTGCATGTAGGCTTTGCGGAGTCATAATCTGTTTTAGCCCCGACCTGATTTTCTGTCAACAACTACTTATCCACCGCCCGCCTGAACGGGTTTTTAAACCCAAGGCCAATAACCCCCCGCCGCGCAGGCAGGCCGATGACGAAACCGTGCCGGCCACGCGCCTGCGCGTTGACAATTTCCCCGCCCTGCGACACTCTGCGCGGATGTCAAAACCTGCTCTAGGCCGGGGTTTGGGCGCGCTGCTCGGCGGAAATCCGCCGTTGCCCGCCGCGACCGCTCCCCTGCCCGCTGCCGTCCCCGATGATCGGGAACGCGTGCGCCGCGTGCCGTTGAACCGCGTCCGCCCGTCGCCGATGCAGCCGCGCAAGGATTTTTCCCAGGAATCACTCAAGGAGTTGGCGGATTCGATTCGCGAACAGGGCATCGTGCAGCCGTTGATTGTCCGCGAGCGCGGTGGTTTCTACGAGCTCATCGCCGGCGAACGCCGCTGGCGCGCGTCGCAGCTTTTGAACTTGCCGGAAGTGCCGGTCATCGTGCGCGAAGCGGACGACCGTTCGGTGCTGGAACTGGCGCTCATCGAAAACTTGCAACGCGAGAACCTGAACGCGCTGGAAGAGGCGCTGGGTTATCAGCAGCTCGCGGAACAATTTCAGCTCACGCAGGAGCAAATCGCGACGAAGGTTGGCAAGAGCCGCGCCGCCGTGGCCAACGCCACGCGCCTGCTCAAATTGCCGGCATCGGTGCAAAGTTATCTGCGCGAAAACCGGCTTTCGGTCGGCCACGCGAAAGTCATTCTCGGCCTGCCGGACGACCAGCATCAGATCATTGCCGCCGAACGCATCATCAAGGACGCGCTGAACGTGCGGCAGACGGAGGGCCTCGTCGCCAAGCTGCTCGCCCGCCCGGCCCGGCTCACGAATGACAACTCCAAACCCAAGGCGGTTGTCCCGATTGATTCCAATGTCGCGCGGCTGGAGGAAAACCTGCGGGCGAAGTTTGGCACGAAGGTGCATCTGAAATACGCGCACGGCAAGGGCGCGGTGGAAATCGCGTTCTTCAACGACGATGACTTGCAGCGCATCCTGGAAATCCTCAACATTTCAGCAGATTAAAATTTCAAAATTTCATGGTTCTCGAAATTGTCAGATACGGCCATCCCGTCCTCCGCAAAAAGGGCGAACGCATCGAAAGCGTCACGCCGGAAATCAAAAAGCTCATCGCCGACATGTTCGAGACGATGAACGAAAATCACGGCGTCGGCCTCGCCGCGCAGCAGGTCGGCGTGGCGAAACAGCTCACGGTGATTGACGTGCGCGAAATCACCGACCGCCCTTCCACGCTGGAACTAAACGGCAAGACTGCCGACGTGGCGAGCATCATGCCGCTCGTGCTCATCAACCCCGAAGTCACGCTTGTCGGCGAAGCCGTGAAGGGCGGCGAAGGCTGCTTGAGTTTCCCGGAAATTTTCGCGGAGATTTCCCGTCCCGGCACCGTGGATGTAAAGGCGCTTGATGCCAAGGGCAAGCCCATCGCCTTCCGCTGCGGCGGCCTGCTGGCGCGCGCTGTCCAACACGAGACGGATCACCTGAATGGATTACTGTTCATTGACCGCATGGACAAGAAGACCAAGGCCGAGTTGCAACCGGAATTGGACGACCTTCAGGCCGCCACCAAAAAAGCGCTGGCGAAGAAATAAATCCTCGCCCGCTTTCAAAGCCGCAACCTGGGCGGCGCCCTTACTTCAATTCGCCAGCAATCTGTTCGCCCAATGCCGCCGCTTCGGCGATCGGCTTTTTCCCTTCCCCGCGCTTCACCACTTCGTCGCGGAAGGAAATCGCCTTGAGCGTGATCTGGTCGCCGGCAATGGTGGCGTGCGCGCCGACGGGGCTTTGGCAGCCGCCGCCCATGCCGCGCAGAAACGCGCGCTCCGCCGTCACCGCGTGGAAGGTAGGCGGATGATTCAGCCGTTCGACAATTTTCCCGATGCGGTCGTCGCCTGTGCGGATCTCGATGCCAATCGCACCCTGACCAACGCATGGCAGCATCACGTCCAAATCCAGAACCGTGGCGAGCATGCCCGCCGGCACGGCATCGCCGCTGATGGTGCCGTCGGCGTTGATCTTGAAACTCAGCCGCGTCAGGCCCGCGAGCGCGAGGATGGTCGCGTCCACGTTTTCGTTGTCGGCGACCTTTTGCATCCGCGTGGCGACGTTGCCGCGAATTTCGACGATGTTCAAATCGGGACGCACCGCGAGCAGTGACTGTTTCCGCCGCGTGCTGCTGGTGGCGATGGTGGCGCCCGGCGGAAAATCCTTCAGCGTCGCGTGGGCTTTGAAACCGCGCTTGGCGGAAAAACCGTCCGCGCGATAAATCAGCACGTCGCGCACATCTTCGCGCTTGGGGGTGGCGGCGAGATACAGGCCGGCCGGCAGTTCGGTGGGCAAATCTTTCAGGCTATGGACGGCGAGGTCGGCCGTGCCGGCGAGCAACGCCACTTCGAGTTCCTTCGTGAACAATCCTTTCGGCAGGCTGGGGTCGGTCTTGGCCATCGAAGCCTTCTGCAATTTGTCGCCGGTGGTCTTAATGATCTGCAACTCGAACCTCAATTCAGGAAACGCGGCGCGGCACAGCGCGGCAATCATGTTCGACTGCGCCAGCGCCAGCGCGCTGCCGCGCGTGCAGATGATGATCGGCTTTTCAGACATAAAAATTGAACCACAGATTCACACGGATGAACACGGATGAAAAGAAAACAAAGTTTTTATGGCTTTGGAATCCGTTTTTATCTGTGTTTGTCCGTCGTTGAAAACTTGTTCGCCGCCAGCAATGCCGCGACCTTCTCGGCGATGATCTGGTTGCAACGGTCAAGCTCCTCGTGGCGCAGTTTCAGATATTCGTCGGCGATGGCTTTCAGGTCGTCCACGTTGTAGAGATACACGTTTTCCAATTTGCTCACCGCCGGGTCAATATCGCGCGGCACGGCGATGTCCACCAGCAGCAGCGGACGGTTCTTGCGCCGGCGCATCAGCGGCTCCAGCTTGGCGCGGTCGAGGATGTGCGTCGTGGCGGCGGTGCTGCTCACGGCGATGTCAATGCGCTCAAACACTTCCGGCCATTGCTCAAACGGGACGGTGCTCGCGCCCTCGCCCAGTTCGGCGGCCAAGGCCTGCGCGCGTTCCGGCGAACGGTTGGTGACGGTGATCTTCTGGACGCCGCGTGATTGCAGGGCGCGAGCGGTCTTCTCGCTGGTCTCACCGGCGCCGATGACAAGGACTTCGTGTTCGGCGAGCGAGGAAAAAATCTTCTCCGCCAGTTCCACGGCGGCGGACATCACAGACACGCTGCCACGCTGGATGTTTGTCTCGGTGCGGATGTGCTTGGCGACGTTGAACGCGCGCTGGAAAGCCCTGTTCAGCCGCGCGCCGGTGTGCTTGTGCGTGAAGGCGAGGTCGTAGGCTTTCTTGAGCTGGCCGAAAATCTCCGTCTCGCCGATGACCATGGAATCAAGCCCGGCGGCGACCTTGAACAGGTGGTGCAGGCTGTGCGGCTCGGCAAAGGTGTAAAGTTCATCGCCGAGTTCTCCGTCGTAGGCGTGATGCTCGACGAAGAATTTTTTGACGCGCGCAAAAAACTGGTCGTCCGGTGCGAGCGCGGTGGCGGCGTAGATTTCCACGCGGTTGCACGTCGAGAGCACGACGCCCTCGGTGACGAGGCCGGATTCGCGCAGCTGCTTCAACGCTTCCGGGATGTTGCTTTCAGGAAAGGCGAAGCGTTCGCGCAGTTCGACAGGCGCGGAGCGATGGCTCAGACCGATGACGACGACGCTCATTTAATTGTGCAGGACAGAGAAATGGTTGGTGATGCCGAACGTCAGCAGCAGGAACGCGAACGCGATGACGACGCCGAGGGCGAAGCGCCGCGCCGGGCGTCCAAAAAATTTGTGCGCGACGAGCATTTCGAGATACACCAGCCACAGCAGCGCCGACCAGATGACCTTGGCGTCGGCGAAATAACTCGCGCCGTCCTTGCGCGGCAACTGGCTGCCCGCCACCAGCCCGATGGTGAGCAAAACAAAACCGACCATCGTCAGCCGCGTGGTGATGACTTCGAGCCGCTGAATCGAAGGCAGGAACGACAGCAGCGCACGGAGCTTGTGCATCTTCAGATCGTGCTGCTGCGCGAGAAACATCATCGCCGCCACCGCCGCGAGGCCGAACGCGCCGTAGGCTTGCAGAATGGTCGCCGCGTGCAGGCTGCGCAGCGCGCCGGTGAATTCCGGTTTCGGCCCATGCACATCCAGCGACGGCATCAGCGCGAACACGCCGACGGTGAACAGCACTGGCGCGGCGAAGGCGCAGATGAATTTGAATTTTGGCAGCAGCGCATACACGAGCGAGGCGAGGCCGAGCGCCCACAGCAGAAATGTCGTCGCCTCGTAGAGATTGTTGACCGGGCAACTGTGCAGCGTCAGGCCGCGTTTCAGCATGGAACCGGTGTGCAAGGCTACGCCGGCGGCGAGCAGAAAATAATTCACCCAGTCGTCGCGGCGAAAACCTTTACGCCAGAGGAAAAGGGAATAAACCGTCGCGCTGCCATAAAACAGCACGGCGAAAAAAAACAAATGCCGGTCAGTGAACCAAGCCATGCGGACAGGTTAAAGGCGGCGACGAATGGTGCAAGCGGCAATTCGGAGTCGCCGGGCCGGGCTTCACACTAATCCGGCGACGGTTGGCGGCCACCGGATTTGCCGGTCACCGCTCCTTGTAAATAACATCCACGGCCAGCGCAGCGGCGAGCAGCAGCGTGGTCCGTTCCGGCGTGGGATCCTGGTTCAACGCCAGCATGTAGTTGTCAGCGGAGGTGAACAGCTCCTTGCCGATGCCCGCCCATTTCTTGGTGATGGTGCCGAGTTCGATTTCAGATTTGTCCAGGAAGCGGAAATTCCAGCCCTTCCAATCACCTTTGACCTGGGCGACTTCATTATCCGTGGCGTCAAAGACATAAAAACCGCCGCCAAACGAAAACGCCTTGCTCCGAAACCAACCGACCTGCGCGCCCCGGACGTCGCAGACCCTCACCTTGGAGCGGAAGAGGGAGAAGCCGCGCTGGATGGAGAACTGCAACTGGCTTTCATCCTCGTGATTGCCGCCGGCATAGATGAAGACCTTGGTGGGCAGCATCTGCTTGTTGACCAGCAGGCGCAGGATCTGGATGAGCGCGCCCGGCTTTTCCTTGGCGATGCCGATCTGTTCCTGCGACTGCGGATCAAGTATGTCGTAGGTGTCGGACAGTTTCAGGAACCCGACATGTTCCCGGATGAAATAAGTTTTTCGATTTAGCATGGTGTTCCCTTGGTGGTGTGAAGGACAAAGGAAACTGATAATAAGCGGTGGTTGTCAATTGAAAAACTAAAAGAGCGCGTTGGTGATGGACGCCGTAAACGGCCAGTTGATTCCGAATTTGAACCGACGGCGAAATGGATTACTTTCCGGCTGTGAAACTCCGCGTTGTTCTCGTTATCCTGATTGCCAGCGGCTGGCTGGTGCCCGCGCAGACGAATGCGCCGGCGTTTGATGTCGGTGAGTTGGACGTGGACACGGTCATGGACGCCGCGACGCAGTTCGCGCAGGACAATCTCGACGACAATGTGCTCAAGGCTTTGCAGGACGTGGACCGTGACAAGGTGGCAGACTTTCTGAAAAGCTTTCAGTCCTCCCTCAACGGCGATTCCGTGGTGGACGTCGCGCCGTTGAAGGACGCCGCCAACACCGTCCTGCCTCTGCTCGACGCGCACGCGGAGACGCAGCCCTACGCCGCGTGGCTGCGAGCGCGGCTGGATTACTTCGACGCGGCGAAGGAACTCAAGAATCTCCCGCCGCCACCGCCGGGCACCAACATCCCGCCGCGCGTGGCGAATCCCTCGTTCGCGGCGGAGCAGGAAATCTGGATCAAGAAAGTTTCGCCGCGACCGTGGCCGGCGGCGGCGAAAAAATTCGTGCCTGCGCTCAAACCCGTTTTTCTCGCCGAAGGCGTGCCGGCGGAACTCGTCTGGCTCGCGGAAGTCGAGTCCGGTTTTGATGCGCACGCCCGCAGTCCGGCGGGCGCGGTCGGGATGTTTCAGCTCATGCCGGCGACCGCGAAGAATCTGGGCTTGAGCCTCTTTCCGTTTGACCAACGCAAGCAGCCGGAAACCGAAGCCCGCGCCGCCGCGAAATATCTCCGACGGCTGCACACGCAGTTTGGCGACTGGCGGCTGGCGGTGGCCGCCTACAACTGCGGCGAAGGCACGGTGGGAAAATTATTGAAGCGCCATCACGCGACGAGTTACGAAGGCATTGCCACCTATCTGCCGGCGGAAACCCAGATGTATGTGCCGAAAGTCGAGGCGACCGTCGCGCACCGCGAAGGCGCGGCGCTGGAGAAGTTGAAAGCCGTCTAAATCCGATACAGCGAACCGTCCGGCGACAGCGTTGCGACCAAATTGTAAACATCCCGCTGCGCGCAGAATGCCACATCGTCGCGCAAGTCGGGCAAGGCCAGCAGCCGCCGGCCATTCTTCGCACGGCCCAGGGCGGCAAGCAAATCCAGCTTGGCAGCCTGCCAACTTTTTGAGGCACTCTCTGCTGCCGCCGTCAAGGTGGGGCGAGCGTCCCACCGAGCCGTCAATAATTCCACCAGCGCACCCGCCGCCAGCACGTCCTCATCGGCCACGTCGTTGCCGGTGCCGGCGCAGACGAGCAGGATTTCCGGTGGCGACTGCGCCAGTAGATATTCCGCCGTGACGCCGAGGTTCAGAAACGAGCCGGCCAGCACCAGCTTCGCCCAAGCGCACGACTGCAACGCGCGGGTGCCGTTGGTGGTGGTGCTGACGAGGGTCTGCCCACGCACGCGTTCCGGCGCGAACTCGCGCGGTGAATTGCCAAAATCAAAATCCGTTCCGCTCGACTGCGCGGCGCAGATGCGCACGCCGTCGCGTTCGCCCGCGAGCCGGTAGGCGGGGTGCTGCCGGCGCAAGGCGACGGCCTCGGTGATTTCGCTGACGGGAATGATTTTCACCGCGCCGTGATGCAGGGCGGTGACAAACGTGCTGGTCGCGCGGAGAATATCGAACACCACGCAGGCGGCACCGCGCAAATCGCGATTGGCAAGCGCGGGCAGTTCTAGCGGCGAAAGCAGCGCATCAATTTTCATCGCGGTGAATACTATTTCAATCTCGTCCGCATGTAATGGAAAAGATACTGCTGCGCATAGCCGGCGTGTGGCCCGAAATGCGTGTCGGCAAACCGCCGCAGCCGTTTCTCACTCGCGTGGCGTTTTGGAAAATAGAGCTCCTGCA
>Ga0265324_10000644_pt1 | contig 23701 bp, 17 predicted proteins | sample 41419metaG_FD_198634 | JGI IMG/M metagenome (GOLD analysis project Ga0265324, IMG submission 198634) | Rhizosphere microbial communities from Carex aquatilis grown in University of Washington, Seatle, WA, United States - 4-14-19 metaG | ecosystem: Host-associated > Plants > Roots > Rhizosphere...
TCAGTTTTCAGCATTTGTCTTCAGGTTTCAGCTTCCGATGCGTCGCATCCGTCGCATCCGTCCTATCCGCCGAAACAAGACGCCCGCCTCCCGATTGATGCCGAGGCGCGGAAGGAAAACCGCACCATGCCCACTGCCAACTATTTTTTGTTTCTGGCGGTTTCAGCATGTCAGCATTTCAGCTTTTCAGCATTTGTCTTCAGATCAATATTTTGCCAGCGCGCCTTGCTTTTCTTTCCGAAAAGGCTATCAAGGATTATTGCATCGTCACCCATCCACGCCGGCCGAACCAGCGGGACATCGAGGTGTTCTACGAAGAAGCGATGTAACCTGACGAAACGCAATGAAGAGAAAGGATCACCCTTGAGCGAATCGGAAAATTTGGACAAAGGACGTAATAACATCACCGGGTTGGGGGAAAGCTCCTCGCCAAAGAGCTATTATCCCGAACTCCAGTCGAAACTGGCCGAATTGGAACAGACCAAAGCGGAGTTGGCGGCAGCCAACCAGGAATTGCTGCATTCCAACGCCAAATTATCACGCGCGGTGGAGCAAAGTCCGGTATCCATTGTGATCACCGACCTGAACGGGAACATTGAATATGTGAACCCCAAATTCACCGAGGTGACCGGCTACACTTCGGCCGAAGCCATCGGGCAAAATCCGCGCATCTTGAAGTCGGGCAAAATGCCGCCGGAAATTTACCAGCAGCTTTGGGCGGCGCTCACGTCCGGCAAGGAATGGCGCGGCGAGCTTCTTAATCGGAAAAAGAACGGGGAGCTTTATTGGGAATGGGCATCCATTTCACCCATCATCAACGAGTCCGGCCAGATCACCAATTTTCTGGCCGTCAAAGAAGACATCGCCGAACGCAAGCACGTGGAGGCGGAACTGAACAACGAGCGGAATTTGTTGCGCGCTTTGATGGATAATTCCGACGACCGCATTTATTTCAAAGACCTGCAGTCGCGCTTCCTGCGTTGCAGCGCCGCGCTAATGCAGAGCTTCCACGCCAAAGGCGTGAGCAATGTCATCGGCAAGACCGACCACGACTTTTTTGCAATGGAACATGCCAATGACGCGCTTCAGGATGAGCAGAAGATTCTCCGCACCGGCGAGTCGCTCGTCGGTAAAGTGGAAAAAGAAACCTGGCCGGACGGCCGCGTCACCTGGGCGCTCACCAGCAAAATGCCGCTCCGCAACGAAGCCGGCGAAATCGTCGGCACCTTCGGCATTTCCAAGGACATCACGGCGATCAAGGAGGCCGAGGCCAAGGTGAACGCGCTGCACCATCAGCTCATGGACGCCTCGCGGCAGGCGGGCATGGCGGAAGTGGCCACCAGCGTCCTGCACAACGTCGGCAACGTGCTCAACAGCGTCAACGTCTCCAGCTCGCTCATCGCGGAAAAAGTCCGGCAATCAAAGGTATCGAGCCTGGCGAAAGTGGTGGCGCTGCTCCAGACCCATGAAGCCGACCTGCCGGGTTTCTTCGCCAATAATACCCAAGGCAAACAATTGCCGTCTTATCTGGCCAGCCTCGCCACCCGCCTGACGCAGGAACAGGTGAATGTTTTGAACGAGATCGCCGCCTTGTCCGCCAACATCCAGCACATCAAGGAAGTGGTTGCCATGCAGCAAGGTCACGCCAAAACTGGTGGCCTGACGGAAACCGTGCCGGTCATTGACATGGTCGAGGATGCCCTCCGGCTGAACCTTGGCTCGCTGGACCGGCACAGCGTAAAACTGGTGCGTGAATTTTCCCCGGTGCCGCCCGTCTCGGTGGAGAAACACAAGGTGCTGCAAATTTTGGTGAACCTCATCCGCAACGCCAAACATGCCTGCGACGATTCCGGGCGGGACGACAAGCAGATCACCCTGCGCGTCGCCGGCAGCGATGGCTCGTTGAAAATTTCGGTTGAGGACAACGGCGTGGGCATCGCGCCGGAAAACCTGACGCGGATTTTCGGCCACGGTTTCACCACGCGCAAGGAAGGCCACGGCTTCGGCCTGCACAGCGGCGCGCTGGCGGCCAAGGAATTGGGCGGCACGCTGATAGCGTTTAGCGCAGGTCCCGGCCAAGGCGCGATTTTCACCTTGGAACTGCCACTTAAATCAGCAAAGGTAAACCCATGACCATCAACCCGGACAAAAATCATCGCATCCTCGTGATTGACGACAACAAGGCCATTCATGACGATTTCAAAAAGATTCTGGGCAAGGGAAATGCGCCCGACGATCTGGATGCAAAGGAGGCGGCCATGTTCGGCGCGGAAACGCCGGCCATTGTCCTGCCGGAATTTGAGCTTGATTCCGCATTTCAAGGCCAGGAAGGGCTGGCCCTGATCGAAAAGAGCCTGCAGGAAGAGTATCCCTACGCGATGGCCTTCGTGGACGTGCGGATGCCGCCCGGCTGGGACGGCGTGGAAACCACCGCGCAAATCTGGAAGAAATATCCCGACCTTCAGGTCGTCATCTGCACCGCCTACTCCGATTACTCATGGGAAGAGATGCTGGGCAAGCTGGGGTATTCCGACCGGCTCGTCATCTTGAAAAAACCGTTCGACAATATCGAGGTGCTGCAACTGGCGATTTCCCTGACCGAAAAATGGCGGTTGTATCATCAGGCCAAGCTCCGCCTGAACGACCTTGAGGCGATGGTTCACGACCGGACCGCCCAATTGCAGAAGGCGAATTCGGAAATGGAGAAGACCAACTCCGAACTGGCCACCGCCAACCAGCTTTTGAAGGTGGCCACGGATCGAACCCGGAAAATGGCCGAGGGCGCGCTCGCCGCCAGCCGGACCAAGAGCGAGTTTCTGGCGAACATGAGCCACGAAATCCGCACGCCGCTCAACGGCGTCGTCGGCATGGTCAACCTGATGCTCGATACGCCGCTTACCCCCGAACAGCAGGATTTTGCCCGCACCATCAAGATCAGTTCCGACTCGCTCCTGGGCATCATCAACGACATTCTTGACTTTTCGAAGATTGAGGCGGGCAAGATGACCTTCGAGCAGGTGAACTTTGACCTCCGCGAAGTCGTGATGAACGCCGTGGCGGTCGTGATGCCGCGCGCCCAGACCAAGCGGCTGGCGTTGACCTGGTCGGTGGATGAACAAGTCCCGGCGACGATTGCGGGCGATCCCTCGCGGCTCCGGCAAATCCTGCTCAACCTGCTCAGCAACGCCGTGAAATTCACCGAGCAGGGCGAGGTCGCCGTGGAGGTTGCCCCGTTCGGCGTGACGAACGGGGAAGTCGGCCTGCATTTTGCCGTGCGTGACACCGGCATCGGCATCCCGGAAGAGGTTCAGAAAAATTTGTTCCAATCGTTCACCCAGGCCGACACCTCCACCACGCGACGGTTTGGCGGGACTGGACTGGGGCTGGCGATCAGCCGCAAGCTCGTGGAACTGATGAAAGGCACCATTGGCGTTCAAAGCACGCCGGGCCAAGGCACGACGTTCTGGTTCGACCTCCAGTTTGGCGGACATGCCACTCCCGTCGCACCGGTGGCCAAAACCACCATTGTGTCATCGCCCGCAACCGAAAGTTCTTCCCCCTTGTTTCACCCGAAGTTGATTGGCGTTCATGTCCTGTTTGCCGAGGACAACAAAATCAACCAGATCGTGGGCGTCAGGCAGCTCAAAAAAATGGGCTGCGTCGTGGAGTTGGCCAACAATGGCCTTGAGGTGGTGGAGGCGTGGCGGCGCAACCGGCAGCCCGTCATCCTGATGGATTGCCAGATGCCGGAGCTGGACGGTTACGAGGCCACGAAAAAAATCCGCGCCCTGGAAAAAGAACTGCATCTGCCGCCCACGCAAATCATCGCCCTGACCGCTGCGGCCATGCAGGGCGACCGCGAGTTTTGCTTGGCCTCAGGCATGGATTATTATCTTTCCAAGCCCGTGGAGGAAGCGGCGCTGCGGAGCACGCTGGAAAAGGCCGTTTCCAGTATGCCGGCGAAACCGCCCGGCCCGCCGCCGGCACATCCTGAAAACCTCACCCATTGAAACCAGTGCGCCTTGTATCCATGTCACCCTAAACCATGCGCGAGGGTCGGCGAGGGGTCGGTTCTTTACTTTGTACACTCCCTGCCGTGGGTTTGGGGCAGGGTTCGCAAATTACGCGAGGAAAATGCAGGTGCCATCTACCCCGTGAGCTAGAGGGCAATTCTCCCGCAACCACCCTCGCCCCCACTGCCAACTGACCACTGCCAACTGCCTACTGACGACTGCCAACTATTTTTTGTTTCTGGCGGTTTCAGCATGTCAGCATTTCAGTTTTCAGCATTTGTCTTCAGTTTTCCGCTCCGTCAAATTTATTTTTGAAGATAATTTTGTGGCTGCGTGGGGGTGCGGTGGTGGTCGCATGGGGGTGCCGTTCGGGCGACGAAAATCCGCCGCGCCGTTGTCAGAAAATCCCGTGCTAAAGTTCGCCCATGCCGGCGAACTCCACCCATCCTGATTACGACGTGACCTGTAATCATCAACCGTTCGTCGGGAATAAAAGATCGGCGGACAAGACCCAGCTCAGCTCGCGCAATCGGGGTGAGCGGGAAAGGACCCTATGCACGACGAGAACACCGGCCAACGAATGAAATCCCGGCGGAGGAATATCATGAACAGATGCCGGACTGGCAGGGGTAGGGGTGGTAGGGCGGCGCTGCTGCGTGGTCCTTCTCCGCTCTGGGGAGACGTTCGCAATGTGGGAAGTTGCGAACGGAATTCGGACGTAGGACGGAGGCCCGGAGGGCCGAGTGCGCGGGAGCAAGCGAGTCAACGTGTCGGAACGACGGATGAGGTGTGCCGCGTCTGGCAGACCTTTACCTTTCAAAAAATTATTTTGGTAAAGAAAAGGTAAAGAAAAGGTAAAGCGGATCGGTGAGGCGCTTGCCAGTGGCGCTGCCACCGTCCGCGAGCCGTGCAGCGCGACTCGCAGCCGCCGGCGCACAAAAAACGGGGTGACAAAAACGCCAAAACGCGCCAAATCGTGCCAAATCGCGACAAAACACAAAAAACGACCTATGACAGTTTCAATCAACCTTGGCCCCAAGCGGCCCGGGCAGGGTGGTGGAGGACGGTGCGCTGCGCCGTCCGCTGTCCGGCGCTTCCCCGTCTTCCGCCGGACCGCCTTTGCCCCCCACTGACGAATGACAAATGACGAATGACGATGGCCAACATTGATTTTTCTGACCGGCTCTAAAGCGGGCTTGGTCAACTGCTCGTCGCGGCCGATCTCAATCGGGATGCAGGGTGCGATGGACGGTTTCGGCCATTGTCCGGACGGTGCTGGGTTTTTCCAGCAACTCGCGGAAGCCCAGTGCCCGCACTTTTTCGACATTCAGGGAGCCGCTGTAGCCGGTCATCAAGATGATGGGGAGGCCGGGCCGGATTTGGAGCATCTCGACGCCGAGATTCAGGCCGTCCATGGCCGGCATGGACAGGTCGGTGATGACCAGGTTGAAGGCGTCCGGTTTTTCGCGGACTGCGGCCAGCGCTTCGATGGCGCTGGTTTTCATGGTCACGTTGTAGCCGAGGCCTTCGAGCATTTTTTTGCCAAGGCTGGTCAAGGACTCCTCGTCGTCCACGAGCAGGATGTGTTCGCCCTGGCCGAGTGGGATGGGCGACACCGCCTTTTCCGGCACCACGGCCTGGGTTTTCATGACGGGGAAATACAAGTGGAACACGGTGCCTTTGCCCGGCTCGCTGTAAACGGAGATGCCGCCGTCATGGCTTTTCATGATGCCGTGCACCACGGCCAGCCCCAGGCCGGTGCCTTCGCCCACGGGTTTGGTGGTGAAAAAGGGATCAAAAATCCGTTTCACGGTGGCGCGATCCATGCCGCAGCCGGTGTCGCTCACCGAGAGCTGCACATAACGCCCCGGCTGGAAGTGCTGGGTGGCGACGAAGGCCTCATCCGCCTCCAGGACCTGCAATTCGATTTTGAGCGTGCCCGGTTGGTCGTGCATGGCGTGCCAGGCGTTGGTGCCGAGGTTCATGATCACCTGATGAATGGAGGTGGCGTTGGCCAGCACGGTGGGGGTTTCGACCAGGTTGGCTTGTATGTTGATGGTGGCCGGCACGCTGGCCCGCAAAAGCTTGAGGGCTTCCAGAATGATGGGATTCAACTGGAGGGGTTCGCGCTCGGTCTTGCTCTGGCGGCTGAAGGTCAGGATTTGGGCGACCAGGCCGGTGGCCCGGTCAGAGGCTTTTGAGATGTGTTCCAGATAGGCCAGGATGTCCGGACGGTCGGCCGCCGCCGCGTGGGCCAGGTAAATGTAGCCCACGATGGCGGAAAGGATGTTGTTGAAATCATGGGCGATGCCGCCGGCGAGTTGGCCGATGGATTCCATTTTTTGCGCCTGCAGGAACTGCGCCTCCAGTTTGCGGTGCGCGGTGATGTCCCGAAACAACCAGATGCGGCCATAATATTTTCCGCGCTTGTCCCGGACGGGCGACGAGTAGCGGTCCAGGATCGTGCCGTCGGCCAGTTCAATCTCGTCGTGGCCAACCTCGTCTCGATGGGCATAGAGATGTTCCACCCGGGCAAGATATTCCTCTGGATGCTTCATCTGACGGGCGGCGTGTTGCAGCAGCTGGTTGTCGCCCGGGTTCCCGGCAATCTCCGGGGGCACCTGAAACAATTCGAGGAGCCGCTGGTTTTGCAGCAGTATCTTGTTCTGGCTGTTCACCACCAGGATGCCGTCGGGCGCGGAATGCACCTGCGCCTCGAAAAAAGCGGTGCGCCAGCGCAGTTCGTTCTCGACCTGCTTGCGCTCGGTGATGTCGCGCGAAATACCCATGATGCCGATGATATTTCCGTCGGCGTCGCGCATCGGCATTTTCGTGGTGGACGCCCAGGTGACCCGTCCGTCCTGCCACACCTCGCGCTCCTCCTTGGCGATGATCGGCCACCCGGTGCGGATGATTTCCTGTTCGTCCTCAAAGGCGGGCCGGGCGTGCGCCTCCGTGAAGAAGTCAAAATCCGTCTTGCCCACCAGCTGGTCCGGGGAGCCCACCCCGAACTGGCGGGCCTGGGCCTTGCTGGATTTGATGAAGCGGGACTGGGTGTCCTTGAAATAAATATGGTCCGGCGAATTATCCAGCATCGTCTGCCACAGATACCGTTCGTATTCCAGCGCGGCTTCCGCCCGCTTGCGTTCGGTGATGTCCTGGATGGCCGCGCGCATGCCGACAATGACGCCGTCCTCCCGTTTCAGCAGCCGGTCCTTGATGAGCACCGGAAAGGTGGATCCGTCCTTCCGGCGGAACGTCCGCTCGAAGCCTTCCGGCGGCGACAGCTCCCCGCCCAGTTTCGCCAGCGCGGCCCGGCGGGATAGTTCCTCATCCGCCGCCAGCTTCCAGACAAACTGCCCGAGCAGTTCTTCGGCGGTGTAGCCCAGCATTTTCAGCTCGGTGTTGTTGATGCGGACGAGGCGGCCCTCGGTGTCCACCTCGTGAAAACCCACGGGGGCGTTTTCGAACAGGTCCTTGAATTCCTCACGGCTCCGGCGCAGCACCGCCTCCGCCACCTTTTCCTGCGCTTGCAGCCGCTTTTGTTCCAGCGCGTGTTTGACCGCCTGGCCCAGGCGGGTGATCCGGTCCTTCAGCAGGTAGTCCGTGGCGCCTTGCTTCATGGCTTTCACGGCCAGCTCTTCGCCGACCGTTCCCGAAATCAGGATGAACGGAATATCCAAGCCGCTCGCCTGCGCCAGTTCCGCCGCCCGCAGGCCGCTGAACTGCGGCATCGCATAATCGGAAAGGATGATGTCCGGCAGCTTTTTAAGTTCCGCCAGAAAATCCGGTTCCGTCTCCACGCGCCGCCACGCCGGGGCAAAGCCGTCGCGGCGCAACTGGGCCAGCACCATTTCCGCGTCATCGGCCGAATCCTCGACAATCAAGATGTTCAGCGGTGTGGCCATGGACGGTCAGTGGTTGGGCGGCAGGTTGAGTAGCAGCCAATACATCCCCAGATCCTGCACGGCGGCGGCGAAGCCTTCAAAGTTCACCGGCTTGACGATGTAGCTATTGGTGCCGAGTTTGTAACTTTCGATCACGTCCTTCTGCTCCTTGGAAGAGGTCAGGATCACCACGGGAATCGTCTTTGTGCGCGGATCGCCCTTGACGCGTTGCAACACTTCCAGACCGTCAATTTTCGGCAGCTTAAGATCGAGCAAAATCAATTTCGGCCCGTTTTCCACCTTGCGTCCGGCGTGGGCGCCCCGGGCAAAAATAAAATCCAACGCCTCGGCGCCGTCGTGGGCGATTTGGATGTGGTTGGCCAGATTCGCCTTGCGCAGCGCCCGCAGCGTCATGTGCAGGTCGTCCTGGTTGTCCTCGACCAGCAGGATTTCAACTTCCTTGGTTTCATTCATGGTTGGTTTTCTCCTTCGATGGTGAAATAAAAAGTGGCGCCGTGGTTCAACTGCGCCTCGGCCCACACGCGCCCGCCGTGGCGATGGATGATCCGCTGCACAATCGCCAGGCCGACACCCGTGCCCTCGAACTCGTCCGCGCGGTGCAGCCGCTGGAACACGCCGAACAGTTTGCCCACATACTGCATGTCGAAGCCCACGCCGTTGTCGCGCACAAAATAAACGTTCTCGCCGTCGTCCCGCGTGCAGCCGACCTCCACGATCGCCGGCGCGCGGTCGCGGGAGTATTTGATCGCGTTGGACAACAGGTTGATCCAGACCTGCTTCAGCAGCAGGGGATCGCCCTGGCACGTCGGCAGTTCCCCGATCCGCAGCTCGATCTGGCGGTCTTCCAGCAGCGGCTTCAATTCATCCAGGGACTCCTGGACAATCCGCATGGAATTCACGGGCTGCCGGTTCATGGCCAGCCGGCTCAACCGGGAGAACGCGAGCAGGTCGTCAATCAATTCCCCCATGCGCTGCCCGCCATTGCGAATCCGCTCCAAATAATTCCGGCCCGCATCCGGCAGCAGCGGGCCGAAATCATCCAGCACGATTCCGGCAAAGCCATTCACGGCCCGCAGCGGGGCGCGCAGATCATGGGAAACCGAATAGGAGAACGCCTCCAGCTCCTTGTTGGCCGCCTCGAGTTCGACCGTGCGTCGGGCGACGCGCTGTTCCAGTTCCGCGTTCAACTGACGGATCTCCGCCTCGGCATTTTTGAGATCGTTGATGTCCACCACGGTGGTCAGCTCCTCGTAGTTTCCGTCGGCGCATTTGCGGCGTTGGAAGGTGAAGGCGACCCAGACCACCTCGCCGTCCAGTTTGACAAAACGCTTCTCCAGCGAGATTTTTCCGGTCCGATCCGGTCCCAGCAGTTCATCGGCAAGTTTCTGTTGCCGGAGGGCGTCTTCGGGATGGACCAGCCGTTGGTAAATCCCCGGGCTCTTATCCTGTTCCCTCGTGAGGCCGCAAATCCGCAGGTGGGCATCGTTGATGATGCGCTGGTATTGTCCGTCCGGCTGCACGATGGCATAAGCGATGCCGACGGGCGTTGACTCAAAAATCAACCTGAAGCGCGCCTGCTCCCGCGCCGCTTCTTCCTGCGCCCGTTTGCGCCCGGTGATGTCGGCGCGGATGGCGACGTATTGGCGGGGTTTGCCGTCATCGTTGAGGAACGGCACGATGGTGGTGTCCACCCAATAGAACGAACCATCCTTGGCCCGGTTCTTGATCTCGCCATGCCAGACCTGGCCACGCGCAATCGTCGTCCACAGATCGCGGATGAATTTCTTGGAGTGATGGCCGGAGTTGATGAGGCGGTGATCCTGGCCGAGCAGTTCCGCGCGGGAGTATTTGGAGATGGCGCAAAATTTGTCGTTGACGTAGGTGATCTTGCCCTGCGCATCGGTGATGGCCACGATGGCGTGCTCGTCCAGCGCGGCCTTGAGGTCATTGACCTCCTTCAGCGACGCCTTGAGCCGGTCCTCCGCCTGTTTGCGTTCGGTGTTTTCCTCGCGCAAGGCGTGTTCCTGTTCCCCGATGTCGGCGAGCATTTGGTTGAACGCGTCCGTGAGCAGGCCCAGTTCGTCCGCGCCGAATTTCCTGGCCCGGACGGAATAATCCCGCCGTTCGGAAATGGCCTTGGCCGTCTCGGCGAGCGCCAAAATGGGCTGCGAAATCTGTTTTTGCAACGTGCGTGAAAGCAGATAAGCCACCAGAATCGAACATGTGACAATAAATGCCGAAAGCCAGGCATACGCGCGGTAGCGGCTGGTCAGGGCGGATAAGTCGGATTGGAGAAAAACGGTGCCGAGCATCCGGTCGCCTTCGATCACCGGGCAGAAAATTTCCAGATGCCCGTTCCGATAACCCGATTTTCCGGGCCGCGCCGGGAAAAGCCCGGGCGCCGCGGTGGCTGGAAACTTTGCGAAAAACTTCCCTTGATTGTCGTAAATGCCCGCGACCATGATCCGCTTGTCCATCTTGAGCGCAGCCAGCACGCTGGCGGCGTCGGATTCATTTTGGAACGCCAGCGCCGCCGTTGAATTGGCTGCGATGATCTGGGCGCGAGTTGTGTAGCCCTGAATCATGCCTGTGCGCAGCGTGACAATTTCGTAAGTGACAAACGCCGCGCAGGTCAGCAGCAACACCACGCCGCTGGTCAGCAGGCTGACCGCCATCAATTTTTGCCGGATGGGAGTGTTTCTAAACATGGTCAATCCTTTCCGGGAACAACAATTTCCGCCAACCGGAGCAGCTTGGAACTGATGGCCAGGTTGGCGGCTTGGGCGGCGGCTAGGTTGATCCGTAGGTGGATCTTGTTTTTCTCGGTGACGAACCGGATCATGCCACCCCGCTGGGCAAAACTCTCGGCGTCACCCACCGTCAGGATGTTCCGGCCCTTCAAGCTTTCAAAAATCCGGTTCAGCCGGTCCGCTTCCGACTGGCTGACGAACAGGATGTGGCACGTTTTGATTTCCTCCGGACGGCGATAGTGCTGGATGACCAGCGGATGCTGGTTCACCGTTTCACCGCGCACTGTTTCCTCCAGATAGTTGCCAAACGGGTTTTCGCCGAGCACGCCGATGACCAGCGGCGTCTGCGCTCCGGGAAAAGCATTGGTCGGCCACTCGACAAATTGCGAGAAGTTAAAAAGAAACACGGCCTTGATCTCGTATTCCTTTGAAATCACCGGCTGGGCCGCCTGGGTCAAGCCGCCCAGCAGCAGCAGCAGCGCCAGCACGGCAGCACTAGCACCGGGCAAACGAAAATGCCGGCCGCCGCTTCGCGCACCACGCAATGTGCTTAAAACTCCCATGAGATTTTTCCGTAAACGCTGCGGGCTATCTCCTCCCGGCTCGAACTCGGAAAACCATATTCCGGGTGATGATCGTGCAACAAGTTTTGTCCGACAATGGACAGTTCAAGCTGTTTGGTGACATGCCACGCCAGTCGGGCATCCATTTCAAAATAACTCGGCACGATGCCGGGGGTCGGCCCGTTGTTGTTGTGCAGCCTGTCCACCCAGCGCAGCCCGGCGTCCAGTTCCACGTTGTGCGGCAAATCCATCGAGGAACGGATTTGGAACTGGTTTTCGGGGTCGGCCGTTTCATTCAACCCATGGCTGAAATCCGTTTCCCCCGGTTTGACGCGAAGATGCTCTTTGAGGAAATCGTAGCCGGCATGCCATCGCCACCAATCAAGCATCTGATAGGTGGCATTCAACTCGACGCCATAGGTTTCGCCGGCAAGGTTGTTCGCAGCCACTATCGGGAAGCCGAAAAAAGCGGGCGGCGGGCTGGGGGTGAAACTGCGGATATTGTCGTAATCGTTGTAGAAAGCGGAGACGGATGCCGAAACTTTCGAAGAAAGCTGTGCGCGATAACCCAGCTCGTAGGCCAGCAAGGTTTCTGATTCAAAATGGCTGCTGCCATCCAGAAGGCTCGTCGGGAGTGGTGTCGAGAAACCCGTGGGTTCCACCAGGTCACGGTCAATGCGCGAAGGCGTCCGCACGGCGCGGGAAATGGCGCCCCAAACCATTTGTTTGGGCGTTACATTCCATTGCAGCCGGCCGCTCGGTTCAAATTCAAAGCCGGTATAATCGTTGTGTTCAACCTTCGTCCCGAGCGTGAAGAAGAGGTCTTTGCGCAGCTTGAATTCGTCCTGCACGAACCCGCTGAATAAATTCTGATCCAGGACCGGGGGCGCAAAGCCAAGGCTTGGCGCAGCTTGCACCATGTCGTGGGTGAACCGATAACCCAGGCCCCACACGATGTTGTTGCGCGCCCCCAGATGAAAACGATGCTGAAAATCCAGGTCGAAAGTATCCAGGTCATCCTTGAATATCCCGGCCGGCTCTAAAAACACCGCCGGCCGGGGCATCGCCAGGTGGGTGCGGTCATAATACAATTGCAAACTCATGTCGGAATCGTCCGAGAAAGTATGCGACCAGCGCCCAAGCACGTTGCCGCCGCCGGTTCGCGTAAGGCCGCCAGTTTTCATGTTTTCATCGCCCAGATAAAAATCGCCCTGCAACGTCAGATGATTTTGCGGGATGGCTTCGTCATCCATGCGAAACCCGCCCTGGCCCATCTGCCATGAGTCGGAGGCGTTTTTCCCGTTGGCCAGGACTCCATCGCCGCGGCCAAAATATTTTCCATAGACGCGATAATAAACATTGGTGGCCAGCGTGCCGCCGTAACGCCCGCCGACAAAATCCTCCAACTGTGAACCACCGCCCGCTTCCGTATAAAGACCCTGCGTGTCTTTGGCATCCTTGGTGGTGATGTTGATGACCCCGTTGACGGCATTGGCACCCCAAAGAGTTCCGCCCGGCCCGCTGATGACTTCGATGCGGTCAAGGTCTTCCAGCAAATAATCCTGCACGTCCCAAAAAACCCCGGAATACAGCGGTGTATAAACACTCCGGCCATCAATCAAAACGAGAAGTTTGTTGGCCAGATCGGTGTTGAAGCCGCGCGCGCTAATGTTCCAATCATGGGAATTCTGCTGCGCCACTTCCAAGTTGTCCGCCAGCCGCAAGGCTTCGGGAATGCTGGAGGCGCCGGAGCGGCGGATTTCATCACCCGAGATGACCTCAATGGCCGCCGGCGCCCGGCCATAAGGCTCCGGCTCTTTGGCCACCGAGGTCACCTCGATGTCCATCAGCTCTTCCACGCTCAATTTTTTCAGCTCGCTGGGCGGCGGCAGCGTTTCGTTGGTCTGGGCCAGGCCAGGTTCCGGGGAACTGAGCAAACTGAAAAGGACAACCAGCAACGCCAGAAGCTGCGGCCGCCGCTGCCGGGGGACCCGGCCGGCCTGTCCGGTCGCGCTGAATTGGGCGTTGAATATTTTCATAAATGTTGGTTTGAAAAAATCAGCGGACCCGCAAGCATCCCAGGTTATTTCATGAATTTATCAAACGTATCGGTTCAAGGCGTCGGTTCAGATTCGTTGAAATATTTTTTGGAGCATTCCGGGCAGATGCCGTGGGTGAAAGTGACATCGGATTTTTGCGAGAGATACGTTTCGACCTGCTGCCAATAACCATGGTCGTCGCGGATGCGCTTGCAGGAAGCGCAGATGGGCAGCAGGCCGGCGAGGGTCTTGACCTGCCGCAAGGCGGCGGTGAGTTCCGTGATCAATTTCAAACGATCCTGCTCATCCTGCTTTTGGCGGGAAATGTCGCGCGCAATCGCCGAGGCCCCGGTGATTTTGCCCGCGGCGTTTTTGATGGGTGAAGTGGCGATGGATACGGGGATGACCCGGCCATCCTTGCGCCGCCGCTCCGATTCATAGGTGCCAACGAGTTCCCCGCGGCGGACGCGCGCCATGATTTCGAGCAGTTCATCCCGCCGGTTCAACGGGAAGAGCACCGCGATGGAGCGGCCGATGATTTCTTCGGCGCGATAGCCGTAAATCCGTTCAGCGGCCGGATTCCAACTGACGATGAGGCTGTCCAGGTTCTTGCTGTAAATGGCGTCCTCGCTGGATTCAACGATCGCGGCAAAATGCTGCACGGCCGCTTCGGAGTTCATCCGGGACTGGCGGGCGCGGGCCGACTCCATTTCGCGTTCAATGGCCGGCACCAGCCGGGCGAGGCTGCCTTTGACGATGTAGTCGTCCGCGCCGGCTTTCATCATGTGCACGGCGGCTTCCTCGCCGCAGGTGCCGGACACAAAGATGAAGGGGATGTTGAGCTTTGATCCGGTGATCAGCCGGAGCGCCTCGGAACCGCTGAATTGCGGCATCGTATAATCAGACACCACCACGTCCCAGCTTTGCTGCTGGAGGGCGGCCTGCATTTCCCCGGCGGTTTCGACCTGGCGGTGGGTCGGTTCATACCCGTTGCGCCGCAATTCGTGCAGCAGCAGCAGCGTGTCATCAGCGGAGTCTTCCACCACCAAAACATTTATCGGTTTTCCCATAAAACATTTTTCCAGTAGTTCCAGTCCGCCTCAAAAACTGAAAATCAAGTTTCTGCTCGTTGCCTGGTTGAAAAGTTACGCCTGCAGGGACAAGGCTGGTTTCAGCAGCGCCCAATTCAGGTTTAACAGCGGCGTCACCCGGCTCAGCCCGTGAAAATCCACCGGCTTCATGATATAGGTCTCGGCTCCCAGCCGCCGGCATTCGGCGATGTCCGGTCCCTTTTGCGACACCGTCAGAACCACCACCGGAATGGCGCGCGTTTTTTTATCGGCCTTGATCCGGAGCAGCACTTCCAGTCCGCTCACCTTGGGCAGGTTCAAATCCAACAGGATGACTTGCGGGTTGTCTGCCACCGGGCGCTGCGCGTGGCTGCCCTGGCAAAAAAGATAATCCAGCGCTTCCGCGCCATCGCGCACCACCGTGATGCGGTTTTCAAACCGGGCTTTTTGGAAGGCATGCCGGGCCATCTCCTCATCTTGCGCATCGTCCTCGACCATGAGGATGTTGACAAAACTTCTGCTCTGGCCGTGGCTTCCGCCGCCGTCGGATTTTTTCTGCTTGTTGATATCGGCCGGGAAAAGGGCGGTCACGGAAATATCCAGCGCGCGGGCGAGCCGGGTGATGCTTTCAAGGGACAGGTTGCGCGCGCCGCGCTCCACATCGGATATGTAGGTGCGATGCAAATCCGAGCGTTCGCCAAGCTCCTCCTGTGAGATGCCCCGACGGTTTCTCCAAGCCTTGACCGAAGCCCCGAATGTTTTTTTTACGTCAAATATTTGCACAAGCCGGATTGCTTTTGTCTCGCTATCAAAGTTCCCGTGTCAACTCCACCCTATCACGATATAAATTTTACTCAACAGACTATAAGTGACTCTGCTTAATGCCGTAAAGGCAGAATGAAGCCGGGCTGTGAGCTTGAATCGTTGGCGAAGAGTGGCAAAAATCAACGGCTGCCAGGTGAAGCTTTCCCGGGGTTTGCGCGGCGGTTCCTTGCGGCATCGTCAAAAACAAAAAAAAGGTTCCGCCAGCGTTGCCGGCGGAACCCTTGATGTTCTTTCAGATTGAATCAGTAAGAATAGGTGGCGTTGAACATATTGCTTTCCGCGTCATGCACGACCTTGAAGCCGACCTTGCGGCAGATGTGGTGCATTTCGTGGTTGTCCGCGAGCACCTGGCCGGAAAGCTTGGTCAGCTTCTCGTCGCGGCCAATCTCAATCAGGCGCTTAAGCAGCTCGGTGCCGAGTCCCTGTTCGTGCCATTCGTCGCTGACGAGCACGGCGAATTCCGCCTCGCCGGGCGCGTGCTGTTTGCTCAGGCGACCGACGCCGAGAATCTTCTTCTCCTCGCCCTTGGCCACCTTCAGCTCGGCGACGAGCGCGATTTCGCGGTCGTAGTCGTTGAAGCAGATGCGCGTGAGGCGCTCGTGCGCGATGCGCTGCGAAAGTTTCAGCGCGGAGAAATAGCGGTTGTAGACGCTTTCCTCGGACAACGTCTCGTGGAATTTCACCATGAGCGGCTCGTCTTCCGGCTTGATGGGGCGGATGAGCAGCGGCGCCTTGTTCTTCGTCTTCCACGGCGTCGCGTATTGGTTCGGATACGGGCGGATGGCGGACTTGGGCAACTTGCTTTCCGGCGTGTCCAACGGATGCAGGACCACGCGTCCGTCGAGCGCAAAGATGCGTTCGGCGGAGACGAGCAGGGGATTGATGTCAATTTCCGCGATCCACGGCTGCTCGACGACGAGCTGGCTGAAGCGCACGAGCAACTGCTCGATGGCGGCGAGGTTCGCCGACTTGCGGCCGCGCACACCTTTCAGCGCGGTGTAGATCTTGGTGCGTTCCATCATGCGCCGCGCGAGCGTGGCGTTGAGCGGCGGCAACCCGAGCGCGCGGTCCTTGAACACTTCCACCAATTGGCCGCCGGTGCCGAAGAGCAGCACCGGTCCAAACTGCGGGTCAATGCTGCTACCGATGATGATTTCATAACCGTCGAGCTTGATCATCGGCTGCACGGTGACGCCCTGGAAATGTTCCTTGCCGGCCTTCTTGGCGCAGGAGCTTTCGATGGACTTGTAGGCCTGGCGCACGGCGGAGGCGGTGCGGAGGTTCAGTTGCACGCCGCCGACGTCGGTCTTGTGCGTGATGGTTTCGGAATGGAGCTTCAGCACCACCGGGAAGCCGAGGCGCGCGGCCTGCTTGACGGCGTCGCTCTCGGTCGTAGCAATATGCGTCTCGACCGTCGGGATGCCGTAGGCCGCGAGCAGCTTTTTGGATTCAAACTCGGTGAGCAGCGTGCGCCCGGACTTGCGGACTTCCGCGATGATGGCCGCCGCCTTGTCGCGGTCAATCTCGCCGCGTTCGTCTTCCGGCGCCATCGCGGGGGTTTCGTAAAGTGAGCGCAGATTCTCGCTGGAGTTCCACATATAGTAGAACGCTTTCGCGGCGCGGTCGGGATACTTGAAGGTCGGAATGTTCGCGGCATTCAAAATGTCCTCGCCCTTGGCCACGATGTCGGCGCCCATCCAACTCGCGATGACGGGCTTGTTCGGGATCTTCGCGTAAGGCTTGAGGCATTCGGCGGTGGCGGTCGGGTCGGTCATCGCTTGCGGCGTGAGGATGACGAGCATGCCGTCGGTGTTCGGATCTTTCGCCGCGATTTCCAAAGACTTCGCGTAAAGCTCCGGCTTGGCGTCGCCGATGATGTCCACGGGATTGTTGTGGCTCCAGGTCGGCGGGAGAATCTTGTTGAACGCCGCCATCGTTTCCGGCGTAAGTTCGGCGAGTTGTGCGCCGCTGCCGATGAGCATGTCGGTGGCGATGACGCTGGGGCCGCCGGCGTTGGTGACGATGGTGAGGCGCGGGCCTTTCGGGCGCGGCTGCTTGGCGAGCACTTCCGCCATGTCGAACAGTTCGGAGATGGTGTCCACGCGCAGCACGCCGACGCGCTGGAACGCGGCCTGCAACACTTCATCGCTGCCGGTGAGCGAGCCGGTGTGTGACGCGGCGGCCTTCGCGGCGGCATCGGTGCGGCCGGGCTTGATGATGATGATGGGCTTGGTCAAAGCCACTTCGCGCGCGGCGGACAGGAATGACCGCGCGTCGCCGATGGATTCCATGTAGATGACGATGCTCTTGGTCTGCGGATCATCGCCGAGGTGCTGGATCAAATCGCCCCAGCCGATGTCGAGCATCGAGCCGAGCGAGACGAAGGCGCTGAAGCCGACGTTTTCCTTCAAGCTCCAGTCGAGAATCGCCGTGCAGAGCGCGCCGCTCTGGCTGATGAACCCGACGCTGCCCGGCTTGGCCATGTCGGCGGCAAAGGTGGCGTTGAATTTGTTGCCGGGAACCATCACCCCGAGGCAGTTCGGCCCGACGATGCGGATGCCGGCCTTGGTGGCCTCTTCCAAAACCTGGCGTTCAAGTTCCACGCCGACCGGGCCAATTTCCTTGAAGCCGGCGGAAATGATGATGACGCCCTTCACGCCCTTGGCGCCGCAATCGCGCACGATGCCCGGCACGGTCGGCGGCGGAGTGATGATGACGGCGAGGTCGGGCGTTTCGGGAACGGCGGTGATGCTGGGATAGGCCTTCACGCCGAGCACGGTGTCGCGCTTGGGATTCACCGGGAAAACCTTTCCGGGAAAATTTCCTTTGATGAGGTTTTCGAGAATCGTGCGGCCCACGCTGCCCACGTTTTCCGTCGCGCCGATGACCGCCACGGATTTGGGCGAGAAAATCGGGTCGAGCGGGCGGCGGGTGGTGTGGTGCAGGATGTCGTGGGCGGATTCGAGCTTGGCCGGGGCGGAAGGGATGTTCGTCATATGGTTAATTGGGCAATCAGTTTCGTTGCTGGAGTGAAAATGGCAGTGGAAGCGAGCGGCGACTTCACGCTGATTGGCAAATTATCACCCGTAATTGCCATCCGGGCAATCCGCGGATCGGTTTGGCCAATATTGGTGCCGAGCTTAGAGACAGTTTGAAAATGGCGTGATCACCAAATCGTCCTCGTCCTCCTCGTCGTCGTCCTCGAAATCCCGGGAAAATCCGAGGAGGAGAACGAGAACGACGACGAGGAGGAGTGCCAAAACTTCATTTTAAGAAAACCTCTTAAATCTGGCCTTGGGAATCCGTCCAGCGCAGTGCGTAGCGGACCAGTTCGGTCGCGGTTTTCAGGCCGAGCTTTTCCTTGATGTGGGCGCGATGCACCTCCACCGTCTTGACGCTCAAGTGCAGTTGCTCTGCGATCGCGCGGTTGCTGACGCCCTGGCCGATGAATTGGAAGACTTCAAACTCGCGGTCGGAAAGCTTGCGGACCGGCGAGCCGCCTTGGTCGCCCTGCTTGCCGGAAAAAACTTCCAGGATGCGCGCCGACATCGCGTCGCTCACGTAAATCTGCCCGCCGAGCACCTGCCGGATGGCGGTGAGAAATTTTTGTCCGCCTTCCTGCTTCATGATGTAGCCGCGCGCGCCGGCCCGCAGCGCCCGCTCGGCGTAAACCATTTCGTCGTGCATGGACACCACCAAAATTGGCAGCTCCGGGCACAGGGAGCGGAGATCCTTGATGAGTTCGAGGCCGTTTTTGTCCGGCAGCGAAATGTCCAGCAGCGCGAGTTCAAACCGGTGCTTCGTCGCCAGATTAATCGCTTGTCCGGCGGTGCTCGCCTCGGCGATGACCTTCAGGTCCGGCTCGTTGCCGATCAACTGTGCTAGTCCGGTGCGCATCATCGGATGGTCGTCCACGATGAGGATGCGCTTGGCGGAAATCTTGTTCTTGACGCTCATGGCTTAATTTTTGGGGGCGGAAAAAACGACGCTCACGCCGCCGGCGGGCCGCTGCTCGACGGTCAGTGCGCCGCCGACCATGCCGATGCGCGACTGCATGATGCGCAGACCCATGCCGGTGCCGCCGGTGAAATTTTCCGGGAAACCGGCGCCGTCGTCGTCCACGCGCAGCCGCAGTTGCGCCGCGTCCTCGCGGAGTTGCAGGGAAATATTTTTCGCCTTGCCGTGCTTGATGGCGTTGGATACCGCCTCCTGCGCAATGCGAAATAGATGCGTGGCGGCGGCGTGATTATCCATCTTTACCAGGTTGGGGCAGTCGAACCGGCAGTTCACGCGGAACATTTTTTCCGTGTTCACAGCCAGTTCCGCGAGCGCCGCCATCAGCCCTTCTGCCTCCAGCGTGACCGGTGAAAGCCCGCGCGCCAGCAGCCGTGTCTGGCTGATGCTTTCGCGGACGGCCCTGGCGATGTCCGTCGCGCGGGCGGCGGCATCCTTCGATTTGGGCGTGAGCTTTTGCGCGAGCACCTGGCTCAACATCTCGATGCCGGCGAGATGCTGGCAAAGCCCGTCATGCAAATCCTGCCCGATGCGCCGCTGCTCGCGTTCGCTGATTTCAAGGATTTCTTTCTCGAGCCGCTTGCGCTCGGTGATGTCGCGGATGAAGCCGGTGAAAATCCGCCGGTCGCTCAGCTTCACCTCGCTGACCGACAAATCCATGGGAAACAGCGTGCCGTCCTTTTTGCGCGCGAACGTCTCGCGCCCGATGCCGATGATCCTGGCATGGCCGGTGCGCTGGTAGTTTTCGATGTAGCCGTCGTGCCGCTCGCGGTGCGGCGTGGCCATCAGCACACTGACGTTTTTGCCGATGACCTCGGCGGCGGTGTAACCAAAAATTGTCTCGGACGCGCGGTTAAAGGACTCGATGAGGCCGCGCTCGTCAATGGTGATGATGCCCTCGACGGCGGTTTCGAGGATGGCGCGCAGCCGCTCCTCGCCGTCACGGACGGCGGATGCGCGCGGCTTTGAGCCTGACAGTTTTTTGTTTTCCTTCATCCCGTTGTTGGCGGGAATATCGGAAATTCCCGGGCCAAAGCCAATGCCAATCGTGGAATCGGCGATGACCCGGGCGGCGGGGGTGGCGCGGGGCTTGGGCATCCGGCGCGGTCAGTGCGCCAGCAGTTGCGCGCGGTATTCGGTCGGCGACTGGCCGAGGATCTTCTTGAACACGCGGTTGAAGTGCGTGAGCGACTGGAACCCGACCTCAAAGGCAATTTCGCTGATGCGCAGGTTCGGGTTCAGTAAAAGATTTTTTGATTTTTCGATGCGGATGCGGGCGACGTAGTCGGTGAAATTGATGCCGGTGACCTTTTTGAACATCTTGCAGAAATAATAGCTGCTCATGTTCACGGCCTTCGCGACCTGGCCGAGCTTGATCTCCTCGGTCTGGTGCTCATGGATGTAGGCGCGCGCCTTGGTGATGACCGGCGGCTCGGCGTTCTCCTGCTGGATGAAGACCTGGTTGCTCAACATTGCCAGATGCTGCGCAAAAATTGAAAGGAGCTTCACGGCGGACTCATGTTCCTTTTGCGAGACAACCTTGCCGGAAAAATAGGCCTTGCGCAACACCTCGCGGCTCACGTCCAGTCCCCATTTGGTGCAGAACTGCGTGGCCTTCTTGAACTGCGCCTCGGTGGGTTTCTTGCGGAAGACCTGCCCGATCTGGAGGAAGCCGATCAGGCGGTCGCTCATGCGCACCGGCACGGCGGTGTCGCACAGGCCGACCGGGCAGACCACGGATTCGGCTGTGGCGGCAGCCTTCTGGCACAAGCGTTCCTGCACTTGCAGGCACGCGGCGCACGCGCGGCTTTTTTTGGAGAGCAGGGCGCAAAAGGGGTTTTCGTTGCGCTTGCCGTGGTGCGGCAACTGCCACGTCTCCACCGGCTGCAGGGCGATGGGCAGGCCGGTCATGTCGCCGAACGCCCGTTCGTATTCGCGGTAGGTGCGCGAGTTGGTCAGGGCGTCCACCAGCGCGCGGTTGCTGGTGCTGTTTTCCGGCGCGGTGCCGTTGTAAGGGGGGGTGAAAGATGGTTCGGCCACGGGTTCGTTGCCGTTCTCCGATTTAGCAAATATTGTTTGCACGAAGACAATTTAGGATAAGAGCTCGTTGCCTACAATTGGTGATTAACCTGATTAAAACTAGTGGTGCCATCTATCTAAATAGGGGATACACCTATTTAGGCCGGGCGGGAAATCCACGCGCGGCGGCCTCCCCGACTCGCCGGGCCGGAATTAATTCGCTTGGAGTCTGGTTGCCAGACTGTTAAAAATTTTTGCCATGCCAGAGCCGACCGCCAAACCCGCATCCGAAAACCTGCCCGTCGCCATTCTGGGCGTGCCGTTCGACAGCGTGTCGCTGGCGGCGGCGCTGGACTTGGTCGCGGGGATGGTTGCGTCAGGGCAGCCGCATTATGGCACGACCGTGGGCGTGGATTTTTTGGTGCAGGCCCAGACGGACGTGGAGTTGCGGCGCATTTTGTTTGATGCGCACCTGGTGCTCGCGGAGGAGCAGCCGATTGTCCGGGCTTCCCGGCTGCTGGGCAACCCGCTGCAAAAATCCGTGACGGTGCCGCAGCTCATTCCGGCCGTCCTCGCGCTGGCGGAAGACCGGGGCTGGCGGGTGTTCCTGCTCGGGGCGGAGGATGCCGTGGTGGAAAAAATCCGCAGCCGGCATCCGCGCTTGGTTGTGGCCGGCGCGTTCGCCCCGCCGGAACAGCCGCTGTTGGAGATGAACCACGCGGAGATTTTGCAGCGGGTGCGCGAGGCGCATCCCGACGTGCTGCTGGTGGCCTTCGGCTGCCCGAAGCAGGAGAAGTGGATCAATATGAATTTCCGCGAGGCCGGGGTGCCGTTCATGCTCGGAGCCGGAACCGCCTTTGATTTTGCCACGGGCCAGACGGTTCGCCGCCCGGGCGGCGGCTGGGCGGCGCGGGGAAAATTCTGGCTGGCGGTTTTGCGCCAATGGTGGCGTTTGCGCCTGAAGAAAACCTCGCAGCCCGGCCCCGCCGCCGAGGTGCTGCCGGATCCATTTGGTAATTTTGTCGTCCGCGCGCCCGCCCGGCTGGGGGCGACGGAAGTGCAGGTCGCCAAGGCGGAGTGGCTGCGCGCCGTCGAGAACGGGCACGTCATGTTTGACCTGGGCGAGACCTGGTTTGCCGACAGCACCGGCATCGGCACGCTCATCCGGCTGCGCAAGCGGGCGCGGGAATTGGGCCACCAATTTTTTCTCGTCGCGCCCCGGCCGCCGGTGGAGGCGGCCCTGAAGCTGATGAAGCTGGACGAATTTTTCAACATCCAGACCAGCACCGCCGGCGCCCGCATCCTGCTGGAGGACGCCCGGCGCACGCCGATGGTCACCAGCGGCGTGCAGCAAAACGAGCTGCACATTAACTGGAGCGGTGAAGTGACTGCGCTGAACGCCGTCGAACTGGGCGCGCACACGGATTCGGAGCTGACTCAAGCGACGTCCGGCATGACCGTGGTGGTGAACCTTTCGCGGCTGACGTTTGTGGACAGCACGGGCATCGGCCTGATGTTGCGGCTCAAGAAAAATCTCGCGCGGCGCGGCCTCATGCTGCAATTCCAGAATCCTTCCGCCTCCGTCCGCAACGTGCTTGCCCACACGCGGCTGGAGGAATACCTGCTCGGTGAGAAAAAATGATGCCGGTTTTGCCGCCGCCGTCCGCCAGCGACATTACGCTTGCCAGAACGCCGGTTTCCGTTAGAATGCCACTCGTCTGTAAGATAATTTGACCTTTCGACCATGGTGAATCTTCAAGTGAACTTGGTTCAGTGATGATTTGAAACCCGGCAGTCGGGAACAGACGAAAACGGTTAGTATTGAACAGCAATCATCAAATGAGCACGAAACTGTTTGTGGGAAATCTTTCCTTCAACACCACAGAAAACTCGTTGCACGAGGCGTTCTCCGCCCACGGCAATGTCGTTGAAGCCAACCTTATGATGGACCGGATGACCGGCCGTTCACGCGGGTTTGCCTTCGTCACCTTCTCCACGCCCGAAGAGGCGCAGAAGGCCATTGAAGCCATGCACGGTGCGCAGCTTGACGGCCGCGCCCTGACGGTCAATGTTGCCCGTCCGAAGGAAGAACGTCCCCCCGGCGGTGGCGGCGGCGGTCGTGACCGCGGTCCGCGCCGTGAATTCGGCGGCGGCGGCGGCGGCAGCCGTGGTGGTTACGGCGGTGGCGGCGGTGGCGGTGGCCGTGATCGCTATTAATCAATAATCAATCATCAGCTTGGGCAGCACCTGAAAATGTTGCCCAAGCTTTTTTGCTAAAAAGTTCAATGGAAGAGCACATTGAAGTTGAAGGGCGGATCGCTTCCGTATTGGCGGGAACGATGTTCCGGGTTGAACTGGACAACGGGCACGAGGTGCTGGCGACCATCTCCGGCAAAATGCGCAAGCGGTTCGTGCGCCTCACGGCGGGGGACCGCGTGAAGATGGAGATGTCGCAATACGACCTCAACAAGGCGCGCATCGTCTGGCGCATCGGCTGAAC
>Ga0265324_10000653_pt1 | contig 23426 bp, 20 predicted proteins | sample 41419metaG_FD_198634 | JGI IMG/M metagenome (GOLD analysis project Ga0265324, IMG submission 198634) | Rhizosphere microbial communities from Carex aquatilis grown in University of Washington, Seatle, WA, United States - 4-14-19 metaG | ecosystem: Host-associated > Plants > Roots > Rhizosphere...
ACTCCCGTCGGGTTGTACCATTCGGAGATCTCCGGATCGAAGCCTGTTTGCGACTCCCCGGAGCTTTTCGCAGCTAACTACGTCCTTCATCGCCATCTGACGCCAAGGCATTCGTCGTGTGCCCTTAGTAGCTTGACCGCCAACTTTGCGTGAGTTCCCGAAGGAGCTCACAAAAAATGTTGGGTGGTCGAGCCACCATCAATTATCGCGACACGCCGTCTCGAACTGTGGATCATTACTGACTCACAGTTCCCGCACCTAGCTGGTTGCTTGCGCTATCCAGCGGATGCGGTTCAAGGTCGAGATCGAAGCTCGTCAAGCGAACTTCGAGCTCTGGATTCTTTCGACGCTCGTTTTCATTCATTCTCAAGACACGCTTTCGCGTCGTTCTTATCTATTGAGTTTTCAGAGAGCTTCGATGGTCTTATCGACCACCTATCCATTCACTTCCGAAGAGGCAAATGCATCGATGTTCGATAGTAAGTTATGTCGGACTCGGTGGAGCGTAAGGGGTTCGAACCCTCGACCCCCGGCTTGCAAAGCCGGTGCTCTCCCAGCTGAGCTAACGCCCCAGAAGGTCCAGGGCCTCCCCCGGTCACACCGCCCGATGCGGTGGGCCTGGAAAGATTTGAACTTTCGACCCCACGCTTATCAAGCGTGTGCTCTAACCAACTGAGCTACAGGCCCAGGCTCGTAATTTAAGACGAAAGCGCTCGCGGCCACTTGCCGCTGCGCTGTCAGTCTCTCAAAGCTGAACAGCAATTTCGAGAAGAAACGAATCCTTGAGCATGACCTGACTAGAGAGTCTCCGAAGAGTCCCCCATGTCTCCAGAAAGGAGGTGATCCAGCCGCAGGTTCCCCTACGGCTACCTTGTTACGACTTCACCCCAGTCACCAGTCACTCCTTAGGGACCTGCCTCCTTGCGGTTGGCGCGGCCACTTCTGGAGCAACTGACTCCCATGGTGTGACGGGCGGTGTGTACAAGGCCCGGGAACGTATTCACCCCTGCCTGCTGATCAGGGATTACTAGCGATTCCAACTTCATGCAGTCGAGTTGCAGACTGCAATCTGAACTGAGGCCGGTTTTTTGCGATTGGCTCCCCCTCGCGGGTTAGCGACGCTTTGTACCGGCCATTGTAGCACGTGTGTAGCCCTGGGCATAAGGGCCATGAGGACTTGACGTCATCCCCACCTTCCTCCGGTTTAACACCGGCAGTCTCGTTAGAGTGCTCAGCCGAACTGTTAGCAACTAACGACAAGGGTTGCGCTCGTTGCGGGACTTAACCCAACATCTCACGACACGAGCTGACGACAGCCATGCAGCACCTGGACATCTAGTTCTCTTGCGAGCACATCCACATCTCTGCGGACTTCTAGAGGGTTCCAACCCAGGTAAGGTTCTTCGCGTTGCGTCGAATTGAACCACATGCTCCACCGCTTGTGCGGGCCCCCGTCAATTCCTTTGAGTTTTAGCCTTGCGGCCGTACTCCCCAGGCGGGATGCTTAACGCGTTAGCTACGACGCCTCCGGGGTCAATACCAGAAACATCTAGCATCCATCGTTTACGGCGTGGACTACCAGGGTATCTAATCCTGTTTGCTCCCCACGCTTTCGCGCCTCAGCGTCAGTCTCGAACCAGGTCGCCGCCTTCGCCGCCGGTGTTCCTCCCGATATCTACGAATTTCACCTCTACACCGGGAATTCCGCGACCCTCTTTCGTACTCTAGCTGCTCAGTCTCGGATGCACTTCCTCAGTTAAGCCAAGGGCTTTCACATCCGACTTAGGCAACCGCCTACGCGCGCTTTACGCCCAATAATTCCGAGCAACGTTTGCACCCCATGTATTACCGCGGCTGCTGGCACATGGTTAGCCGGTGCTTGCTAAGGAGGTACCGTCAGGGCCGGTAGTTGGCCGGCTTGTTCGTCCCTCCCCACAGAGCTTTACGACCCGAAGGCCTTCATCACTCACGCGGCGTGGCTGGGTCAGGCTTTCGCCCATTGCCCAATATTCCCCACTGCTGCCTCCCGTAGGAGTCTGGGCCGTGTCGCAGTCCCAGTGTGGCTGATCATCCTCTCAGACCAGCTACCCGTCTTAGGCTTGGTGAGCCATTACCTCACCAACTACCTGATGGGCCGCGGATTCATCTTCCGGGGACAGCTTCCAAGGAGAGGCCATCTTTCTCGACAGGGACCGGAGTCCCCGCCGACGTACGCGGTATTAGCAGTCCTTTCGAACTGTTGTCCCCCGCCGGAAGGTAGATTATCCACGTGTTACGCACCCGTCCGCCACTTTACTAGAAGGATTGCTCCTTCATTCTCGTTCGACTTGCATGTGTTAAGCCCGCCGCTAACGTTCGCTCTGAGCCAGGATCAAACTCTCCAATTAAACTTTCAAACACCGGGCCGAAGCTCGGCGTCCATTTTCGATCTGATCCATCCAGGGGCGTTGCCCCTGGGCATTACTAATAACTCAAGGATACGGTGCCGAGTCCTTCGCTTTCCGAAGAAAGCTCCGGAACTCGACTATCTTCTCGATTTGCTATTCAGCTTTCAGAGACCGACTTTTCCGCTTCGGCTTCGGCCTTCTTTCGTCGGCCACCGCCGCAGCGGGGAGTGGGATACTAAGCATTTCGGAGAACTTGTCAACAAACAAAATTCGTCGTCGATGCTTTTTTCTGTGCTGCCAGCTACGAAGCTTTCGAGAGCAGGTCCGCAGCCTCTTTGGCGTGATAACTCACGATCAAATCGGCGCCCGCCCTACGCACAGAAAGTAGAGTTTCCATCATGGCTCGCTCGTAGTCAAGGAAGCCCTTCTCCGCCGCCGCTTTTAGCATCAGGTATTCGCCCGACACGTTGTACGCAGCGATCGGAAGGTCGAATTCGCGGCGGATTTCGGCCACCACATCGAGGTATGGCAGAGCCGGTTTGACCATAACCATGTCGGCGCCCTCCTCGACGTCGAGCTCGACCTCGCGAATGGCCTCGCGCAGGTTCGCGGGATCCATCTGGTAGCTGCGGCGGTCTCCGAACGCTGGCGTCGATTCGGCGGCGACGCGAAACGGCCCGTAGTACGCGGACGCATATTTGACGGCGTAGGACAGCAGAATCGTCTGCTCGTGGCCGGCTTCGTCGAGAGCGTCGCGCAGAAAGCCGATGGTCCCGTCCATCATGCCCGAAGGCGCCACGATATCGGCACCAGCGCCGACTTGGGCGAGCGCTACGCGCGCCAGGTTTTCCAGTGTCGAATCGTTGTCCACGTGGCCGCTTTTCTTGTCGAGAAGAACGCCGCAGTGGCCGTGGCTGGTGTACTCGCAAAGACAGCAGTCGGCCGCCACGAGGAGGTCCGGAACGGCCTTTTTCAAGGCGCGGATCGCGCGCTGGACGATGCCCTCTGGATGCCACGCTTCGCTGCCGACTTCGTCCTTTTTCTCAGGCAAGCCGAACAGCATCACCGACGGAATGCCGAGCTTGGCGATGCTTTCTGCTTCGCGGGCCAGCTCGTCGACGGAAAGATGGAACTGCCCCGGCAGCGACACGATCTCCTTGCGCACGCCTTTGCCCGGACAGACGAAGAGCGGATACATGAAATTGCTGGGCGAAAGCGTGGTCTCGCGAACCATGCGGCGCAGAGCTTCGGTGCGACGTAAGCGACGGGGACGATTCTCAGGAAACGACATGGGATCCTCCTTGAGCGGAAAGTGAAACTGCAATGGCGTCGGCAAGCGCGTCGACGGTCGGCGCGGCGGCCACAACCGGCGCGAGGCCTTGCGCCCGCGCCTCGTCCGCGGTCGTGGGACCTAGCACAGCCACGATTTTTCCGTCGAGTGGCCTAGTGCCAATCCCCGCGAGAAGGGCGCGCAGAGCCGATGGGCTGGCAAAGATCGCGACGTCGAACGGCGGCGGCACCAAGTCGCGCTTCGCCTCGGTTCGATACGCAATTACGACATCGACGCTGGCCCCTGCGGCCCGGAGTGCCTGTACGAGCAGCATGCGGCCTTCGGCCGCAACTGGAAAAAGCACTCGCGCAGCGACTGCGGCGCTTGTCATCGCCTCGGCGAGCCCCTCCTGGCGCATGTCCGTGGGCACAAGAGCGACCTGTCCACCTGCTTGGCTGATGGCCACCGCAGTGGCGTCCCCGACCGCGGCGATCTTCGTGCGCATGGCTGCCGGAAACCGACCGCCGGGTAAGCGCGAGGAAAAATAGGCGACCGCGTTTTGACTGGTGAGCACCAGCCAATCGTAGGCGTCCAGGCGGCCGACGGCATCGTCGATGGGCTGCCACGATGGCGGCGGCGCGAGCGTCACGGTTGGAAATAGAACCGGGACGGCTCCTCTTTCGGCAAACGCCGCAGCCCATTCGTCGGCGCCGTCGCCTTTCGGGCGCGTGATGAGAATGCGTAGACCTGCAAGCGAGAGCGGCGACATCGAGAAAGGCCGGATATTACGCGCGGGCGAGCCTATTCCAAAAGCTCGGCATTCCAGTACGACGCGTTCGCCAAGTCGAGGAAGGGCAACCATTCGCGGTAGCGCACACGATCCGCACCGGCTCGGAAGGTCGGCGTCCAGCGCGGCCGCGTCGGTACTTTCAGCAATTTCAGACCGGCCTGGTCCGGAGAGCGCGCGCCTTTCCTGACGTTGCAGTCGACGCAGCAGCAAACCACGTTGTCCCAAGTCGTTCGTCCGCCGCGCGACCGCGGAATGACGTGGTCCAGATTGAGCTCGGATCGGGGCAGTTGCTGGCCGCAGTACTGGCACGTGTTGTTATCGCGCGTGTAGATGTTGTGCCGCGAGAAGCGAACCTTGGCGCGCGGAATGCGGTCGTAAATCTGCAGCAGGATCACGCGCGGAACCCGAATTGCGCGGCTGACGGTATGGACCACCTCATCGCCCGTCTCGGCGGAAAGCTCTGCCCAGCTATTGAAGTCGAAGGTGCGAAATTGGCGATCCACGGCTTGCGCCGAGCCGGCATACAGCAGTGCAAAAGCGCGCCGCACGTTGGTCACGTGGATGGGCTGAAAATGCCGATTGAGAACTAGGACCGGTGAGTCGAGCACAACGCCTTCCTTCGCTGCGGCACAAGGGGCCCAAGCTGCGCCTTTTCCTGTCGGCCGTGTCCTTTGGGGTCAGCAATCCCCCAGCTCGATCTCGAGCTGCGATGGGACGCCAGCCGCCGCAGCGGCCTTCTTCGGTCGGCCGCATCCATGAAGTGGACGGTATGCTAACAGACGAAGAGACGGTGGGCAAAGGCGGTACAATCGCCCGGCCTTGAATACCCAGACCCTTTCAGCCCTGGTAGCCGCCATCGTGGGATTGGCGGTAGGCGGCGCCGTTCTCTTACGCGACAGTCGTCGCAGCGTCCACGTCTTGTTCGCAACCTTCGCCTTCAACGTGGCGCTGCAGCGGATGCTCATGTTTTTCGCGGCATCGCAGGACTCGGGCTCGCTTCTGCGTTGGGGCGCCATGCTGGCAGCGGTGTCGCTGCCGGCCACGGCACAGCGATTCTTCCGCGCCTTTTTGGGCGACGAAGCCGGCCCGCCGCCCATGTCGCGCATCACTCTCTTCGGCGCGGCGGTGCTTTACCTCGCGCTTTTGTCGAGCCTGTTCGTCAGCACGCCCATTCACACGACGAAGTGGTTTTACGGCGGCCTTCTCGCCTACGTTTTTCTCGGTCTTTACCTTTCGATTTATTACCTCTACCGCCGGTACCGCCGAACACCCTCGCGAGTGGAAAAGATCCGCTTGCTCTACCTGCTGGTGGGTGGGCTCGCCACGGTCACAGCGGCAATTTTGGATCTCGTCCCGTGGGCACCGTCGGTCGGAAACATCTTCATCACGATTTACTTGTACTTCCTGTCTCAGACCCTCGTGCGCTACCGGCTGCTCGACCTCAACGAGCTGCTCGGGCGCATGGTCGTGCTGGCGGCACTGGCTACCATTTCGACTGCCATCTACGGGCTGCTCGTCATCAAGCTCGTCGACCTCAACGAAATTGGTCTTCTCTTCCTGAACGCTCTCATCGCCTCCACCGCGATCATCATCGTGTTCGAGCCGCTGCGATCGCTGCTCGAGCGCGTCGTCAATCGCTGGATGTTCCAGGAAAAGTACGAGCTCTTCCGCCGCATCGAAAGCCTGCGCGCCGACCTGATGAACGTCATCGACGTGCGCGACCTCGTGCCTCGAGTTTTGTCCGCGCTGGAGGATTCCCGTCGGGTCACGCACGGTTCGATGTACATCGTGGATCCGGACGGATCGGCGTACGACCTGGTCGGCCACATCGGCCCACGTCCCGAAGGTCGCATCGATGCCGTCGCTCACCGCGGTTTTATCGAGCGCCTGCGCCGCTCCGGCGTGGTTTCGGTCGAGGGCCTCGAGCGCGAGCTTCTGGCGCTGCGCAATCGGCAAGGCGAAGAGCGCGAAGCCGTGCTGCTGGTTCAGCGCGCGCTCGAGCTGGTCCATGGCTCGGTCGTGCTCGCCATCTTGGGCGAAGAGCAGCTGCTCGGCATGCTCGTTCTGCGCGACGAGCGTCTGAGGGAAGCGTACTCGTCGGAAGAAATCGAGCTTTTCCGAGGCGTGGCGGCTTCCATTGGCGTCACCTTGCAGAACTCGCAAATCTACGAGCGCATGAAAGAGCGCGACCGTCTCGCGGCGCTCGGTCAAATGGCGGCCGGGTTGGCGCATGAGATCCGCAATCCATTGGGATCCATCAAGGGCGCGGCTCAGTATCTCCAGCCGGTCGAGGGGCAGGTACCCGACGCCAGCACGCGTGAATTCTTGGACATCATCGTCGAGGAAGTCGATCGCCTGAACAAGATCGTTTCGCAGTTCCTCGACTACGCACGACCGTACCGCGGCGATCAAAGCCCGCTCGACGTGAACGACGTGGTTCGCAAGACGATCAACCTGATCGAGAAAGAACGCAGCGGCTCGCGCGTGGAAATCGTCATGAACTTGCTCGAAGGCTTGCCGCCGGTGCGCGCCGATGCGCAACAGCTTCGGCAGGTCTTCCTGAATCTCGCGATCAACGCGTTCGATGCCATGAGTGAAGGCGGCAAGCTGCAGGTATCGACGAGCTTGCGCCGCTCGACCCGGAGAGGCGCCTCGGCCGCGTTCTTGGAGATCCGCTTCCGCGACGACGGCATAGGAATTCCCCCGGCCGACTTGCGCAGCCTTTTCATTCCGTTCTTCACGACCAAGGAAAAGGGCACGGGTCTAGGATTGCCCATCAGCCAGCGCATCATCGAAAACCACGGTGGAACCATCGAGGTACGGTCGCAGCCGGGCTCGGGCTCCACGTTTACGGTGCTGTTGCCGGTCGAGCCCGACGCCTACGCGTCCTATGCCGAGGCCAAGAAAGCGCCCACGATCCGAAAGTCGATGGCCGATGCGGGAAACAGCGGCAAGACGAGCAAGGCGATTTCGTAGCCGATCTCGTCGACGAGACTGCCTTACGCCACACCCATCACGAGATTGTCGCGCGTGATGAGCGCGTCGTAACCGCGGTAGCCGAGAATGCTGTCGATCTCGTCGCTTTGTTTGCCGGCGAGCTTGCGACAGGCATCGGCGTCGTAGTTGACCATTCCACGGCCACGCACCCGGCCACTGCCGTCGTGGATTTCGACCACGTCGCCTTTGTCAAAGGTGCCCTCGACGGCCGTGACCCCGACGGGAAGAAGAGACGCCTTGCCTTTCTCCAGCGCTCGCAGCGCGCCTTCGTTGAGCACCAGCACGCCGAACTTCGGGCTTGCGACCGCGATGTAGCGCAAGCGCGCGCGCCGGCGGTCGGGTGTGGGAACGAGCGTTCCCACGTCGTCGCCGGCTAGAATTTTCGCCAAAATGTCCGGCTCTTCGCCGTTGGCGATGACCACCGACGTGCCCTCGCCGGTGGCCAGCCGTGCCGCCTCGAGCTTGCTCAGCATGCCGCCCGTGCCACCGCTCGAAGAGCCGGACGCGCGGCCGAGAGCCGCATCGTCGATGTCTTCCAGCATGGCAATGCGCTGGGCGCTCGGATCGCTTTTCGGGTTGGCGGTGAAAAGTCCGTCGACATTGGTGAGCAGCACGAGCAAATCGGCAGCGAGCGCGACCGCCACCCGCGCCGCGAGGCCGTCGTTGTCGCCAAAAACTCGGGTGGGCGGTGCGCTTCCCTGACGACGCTGGTATTCCACCAGCTCGCGGATGCTCACGCTGTCGTTTTCGTTGAGCACCGGCACGGCACCAAGTTCGAGCAGGCGCATCAGCGTCGTGCGCACGCACAGCGCGCGGTCGCGATCGCCCAAATCTTCTTGCGTGAGAAGGACCTGCGCCGCCAGCACCCCCTGCTTGGCAAACGCGTCGGCGTAGGCCGCCATCAGATGCCCCTGGCCGACCGCCGCGCAGGCCTGCCGCAGGCCGAGCGAGCGAGGACGCTGGCGCAATCCCAAGAGCCGCATGCCCATGCCGACCGCCCCCGACGTCACCAGCACCACGTCGCGCCCGGCTTTGCGCTCTTGCGCCAGCCCGTGAACGAGATTCGCCACGCGCGCGACGGCGAGCTCGGAATCTTCCGTGGTCACCACGTGGGTGCCGACCTTCACCACCAGGCGGTGGGCCTCGCGCAAAACGAGGCGCTGGTTTGCTTGCTGACTCATGCGGGACCGCACTTTACCTTGAGCGCGCTTCGTGTGGTAATGCGCCCGTGACTATCCTCGAAGCAAACAAGACGTTGGGTGTGATCGGCTGTGGCACGATGGGCGAAGCCATCGTTAGCGGCCTTCTACGTTCGGGCGCGCTTGCGCCGAACCAAATCTTCGCCAGCGACGCGCGCGCCGACGTGGCGAGCGCACTTGCCAGCAAGCACGGCATTCGCAGCGGGACCGACAATGTGGCCGTAGCCAAGGGCTGCGACGCGGCCCTCGTGTGCGTGAAGCCGTACCAGCTTGGCGCCGTGCTCGACAACGATGGCATGCGCGGCGCCTTGGCGAGCAAGACCGTCATCAGCATCGCGGCCGGAGTTCGCTTGGAAAAGCTCTACGGCTTTCTTCCCCAAAGCCTCCTCATCCGCGCGATGCCCAACATGCCGGCCCTCATCGGCGAGGGCATGGCCGGTCTGGCGCGCGGCAAGGGCGTCACCACCGAGCAAATGGCGTTCGCCTTGGCGCTCTTCGCTTCGGTCGGCAAATCGCAAGAGGTGGACGAGGCGCACATGGACATCGTTACCGCGCTGGCCGGCAGTGGGCCGGCCTTCGTGTTCGTCATGATCGACGCGTTGGCCGACGGCGCGGTTCGACTGGGCCTGCGCCGTGATGCCGCGGTCGCCATGGCCGCGCAGATGGTTCAAGGCGCCGCGCGCGCCGTGCTGCAGACCGGTACCCACCCGGCGGTGCTCAAAGATCAAGTCACGACACCTGGCGGCTGCACCATCGCGGGCCTGGGCGTCATGGAAGATGGCAAGATCCGCTCCGTCCTGGCTCGGACCATCGAAGAGACGGCACGCGTAGCCGGCAAGCTCGGGTAGGAGAGAGCACAGAGGGGGAAGAGGGCGCAGAGAATCTTCCTGACCCCTGGGCCATCCAACTGAGCATGACCATTAGGCCTATCGCGCAGATTGTTCTTCCCCAGCCAACGGTCGAGGGCGCAGGCGTTCAGCTGATGCGCAGTATCGGAACGCGCCAATTGACCAACTTGGATCCGTTCCTCTTGCTGGATCACTTCGAGTCATCGGCGCCGGCCGACTATCGCGCGGGATTTCCATTTCACCCGCATCGGGGAATCGAAACGGTAACTATCTTGCGCGCGGGCCAGATCCGCCATGGCGATTCACTCGGTCACAAGGGTGTGATCCAAGGCGGCGACATCCAGTGGATGACGTCGGGCTCGGGCATCTTGCACGAGGAGATGCCGGTCGTGCAGCCCGAGGGAATTTCAGGGCTGCAATTGTGGCTCAATCTACCCGCCCGAGAAAAGATGACCCGGCCAAGATACCGCGACTTGCGCGCCGACAAACTGGAGTCGCGCGTGACCGACGACGGCGCTCGACTGCGGGTAATCGCTGGTGAGGCCGACGGCGGCCGCAGCAAGGGTCCGGTGGATGGGCTGTCGGTTTCGCCGAAGTTCGTCGATGTTCAGCTCGCGCCGGGCGCTCTCTTCCGCGAAGACGTGCCGGCGGGCCACACCGCATTCGCCTACGTGGACCGAGGCCGAATCGAGTTTGGTACGGGCGATAGTGCCCAGACCATCGACGGGCCGGCGCTCGTCGTGTTCGGCGACGGGGACTTCGTCCGAGCACGCGGCACCGGCAAGGGCGGCCGCTTCTTGTTAGCAGCGGCGCGTCCCCTCAATGAGCCCGTCGCACGCTATGGACCCTTCGTGATGAATACCCGCGAGGAGATCGAGCAAACGTTGGACGAGCTTCGCAGCGGTCGCTTTATTCGCGAAGAAGCGGCCGACGCGTAGCCCGCATTATTCATGAGCGCACCAGTTGAATATCGCGCGGGCTAGGAAACGCGTGGGGAGCCGCCAAGCTTTGCGCGGCGCGGACAGGGTTTCCAAGCCTACTAATCCGCCATCGCCAAGGAGCTGAATGCGGTCTGTTCGGCGAAGCTCGTCGGCATCACCATCGTCGTGGACGATGCGGGCTAGGACGTTGCGCGTGCGTGGGCACTTGGCTTGCGCGATCGTGGCGCTCGTCGCGTGCGCTTGCCGGGCATCGGCGCCCAAAGAGCCTGCCGCGGAGGTGACCGGGCGAGCGGTATTCGACGCGGGGTTCGCGGGCGTTTTTCCCGCCAGCGCGGCGCCGTTCGCAGCAGAGGGTCCGATGACGTTCGGTCCCGGCTTCGCTCGCCGAGTCTACCGCACAGACAAGAAACGTGTGGAGATCACCGTGGCGCGCCTGGGAAAAGAGCCGGGCGCATACGAACGCTGGCTAGCAAACTCCGCCGATTATCCGCAGGCGCCCCTGCCGTCTGAAGCCAATGGCTTCTTCACCTGCTCCGCAAGCGACCGCATCGCGGGCTGTGACCTTCACATCCAAACGCGTTCCGGATTTCACGTGGAGATCATGGGAGACGGCCACGTTTCGCGCGATGAGCTGATCGCGCTACTGAGCCATCTTCGTTTGGCCGACTTGTCCGACTCTTTCCCACCTCTCCTGTGAGATCCCTTTTCAGTTTCCAAGCTCGGCCGTGTCTGTCTCTACTGGAAAGAGAGGGATCTCATGACACGTTTCGTTGCCTACACCACACTTGCAGCGTCACTGACTGTTGGCCTTGTCGCGTGCCAGCCCAAGGACGAAGCCGGATCGGAATTTGCCACCGGCGTTCCGCGCTCGAGCACGGTGGCCATGTCCGTTCCTGGCTCGAATGCCCAAGCGCTGACCGTCGAGACGGGCACCTACGCTTTGCTCGGACAGACCGCCGAGTGGTACACCACGACGCGCGCCGTGACCGGTGTCGTGAACGGCGCTGCGCTCACCGTCGGAGCGTTGGTCCGGCTCGTCACGGACTATCCGGCCACGACCGTCACGGCAGACACGGCGGTGTGGGGACCGTGGCAAGGACCCCTGGATCCTGTGGAATGGAAGATCACAGTCACGCGAACCGCGCCTCATCTGTACGCGTACAAATTCGAGGGCCGTGACAAGCACGACCAGGCAGCAGCGTTCGTGACTGTGCTTTCCGGCACGCATGCGCCCGGCCTCGATGCGAAGGGCCTTGAAATGGAAGGCTTCGGGAGCGGCACCTTTACTTTGGATTGGGATGCGCGCGCGACGTTGCCTCAGTCCGACGGCAACGTCGGCACTGCCAACTATGTCTACAGCCATGTCGGCCCGGCCGAGGTCGTGACCATCTCGGCCAAGTTCCGCCAGGTCAAGGACGATAAGCAACCTGGCAGGCTCGTCGATGTAGACTACGCCTTCGTTCAAAATCCCGGCGCAGACGGCAGCATGGACTTTCTTTACAACGTTCCCGCAAGTACAAGCTTGGCCGGCGGCCTGGGCAAAGTGCGCAGCCGTTGGCTGTGGACGGGCGAAGGACGGTCGGACGTGTTAGCCACCGCCACCGACAGTACCCTGACCTACACACTCAGCGAATGCTGGGATGCCACCTATGCCAGCGTGTACAAGTCGGTTCCACTGTCAACGAGTGCCACCGACAACTACGGAAGTGAGTCGAGCTGCGCCTTCAGTCCGGCGCAATACTCGTCGCTTTAGCAACTATGGCTGGCCGCCAGACCCCAACGTTTCAGGTCATTCCAGGCGAAAAGGGCCTGGCGGCCAACGATCCGCGCGCTGCCTTGCGCGAGCTCTACGAAAAGTACGGCGCGAGCGTCCACGGCCGCTGCGCCTACATCCTCAAGGATCGCAGTAAAGCCGAGGATGCCATGCAGGACGTTTTCGCCAAGGCGCTCACTCACTTGTCGGGCTTTCGCGCCGAGGCTTCGCCACTGACTTGGCTCATCAAGATCGCCACGCACCATTGTCTCAACGTTTTGCGCGCCGACAGAGCCGCCTGGCACGAACGCTACGAACGCGAATCGAGGGCAAGAGGCGGCAGCGATCCTGGGCCACAGGTGTTTGAAATGCGCGAAATGGTCGCCAAAATGCTGTCGCTCGTGGATCAGGAAACGCAAGCGGTGGCCATCCACTACCACGTCGATGAAATGACTTTGGAAGAGATCGCTGCCTTGCTCGGTCGGTCCGTTCCGACTGTGCGCAAACGACTGGGCGAGTTCGCCGCGGTTTGCGGCAGGGAGTTTTCGCCATGACCATCGTTGAGGATCGCCAAGGATCGTCGAACCACATGGGCGAGCTGACGCTTCGTCGCTATCGCGCCGCCGAGCTTGCCCGGCCAGCCTGCGCCGAGGTGGACCAACATTTGGCGAGCTGCCCGGTCTGTCGATCGAAGCTGCGCGGGCTGGTCGAAGAGGAGCGTGGATTTCAGCGCGAAATTTCCTTCGAGCGCTTCGCGGGCGGCGTCGAGCGTGCACAGCGGGTGCCACGCCAGCGTCCGCGGCGAGCGCTGGCCTGGAGCCTCTCCGGCGTGATCGCAGCAGCCGCGATGGCACTTTTCCTCGTGCAAGTGTCGTCCTCCACACGCAACCACACCAAAGGTGCCAATGTGGAAGCGACGGCGCGAATTGCTTCGAATAGTGGCTCGGCACAGCGGGTTGCGCCTCCCGGCTCGCACGAAGTTCTCGAGCTCGGGGATCGGGTGCGCCTCGGCTATAAGAGCGCGGACGTGCGCTATTTGGCTGCGGTCTCCATCGATGACCGCGGCGATATTACTCCGCTCTATCCCGAGTCCGGCGGCGCATTGCCCGTCACTCCCACGCTAGAAACGGTGTACTTGCCTGACAGCCTGGAATTTACAGGCGCAGGCAGAGAGCGTGTTTTCCTGTTCATGGCACGCAAGCCGTTCGCGGTCGACGCTGCCAAACAAGCCGTCAGGGCAGCCCATCAGGCGGCAAAAGGCGATCTCGAGATTTTTCCCAATCCCGCCTTCACCGGCGGGCAAGACGTATTCTCTTGGCTCTTTCGCAAGCCATGAAGTATTTCCATTTCACGGCCAGGGCGGTACCGCTTCTGGCCTTGCTGCTTTTCGGCGCGCCAGCGAGCGCGGCCGTCCAGCACCGCTTTGCTCTCATTGTGGGGAATGACCAGGGCGGCCCGGACACTCGGCCATTGCACTTTGCCGCGGAGGATGCTCGCAAAGTGCATGCCGTGCTCACCCAGTTGGGTGGTGTGAGGACAAGCGACGCGACGCTGGTGCTAAATCAGGGGGCGAGTGAATTCTGGCGAGCATTCAGCGCTGTGGAAGCGCACGTCGCCGACTCCAAGCTGCGCGGCGAGCGCGCGCTCTTCATTCTGTATTACTCGGGCCACGCCAAAGATGGCGATTTGCGCCTGGGCGACACGCGCGTCCGTCTCGACGAGATCAAGACGCGCTTGTCCGGGGCCCGGGCCGACGTGCGCATCGGCGTTTTCGATTCGTGCCACTCGGGGATGGTCACGCGCAGCAAGGGTGCCCGGCACGCACCCGCCTTCGAGGTTCAGTCCGGCGGCTCCGAGGACACCCGCGGCCTGGTGCTCTTGTCGTCGGCCAGTGCGGACGAAGACGCACAAGAATCCGACGAGATCGGCGGCAGCTATTTCTCCCATTACTTGGTGAACGGCCTGCGCGGCGATGCCGACCGGTCCCAGGACCGGCGCGTGACCTTGTCGGAGGCCTACGCCTATGCCTACGCGCGCACTGTCGCCGACACCGCCGAAAGCGCAGCCGGTGCCCAGCATCCGACGTTCAGTTACGACTTCCAAGGCAACGCGGACTTGGTGCTCACTGACTTCGCCAACCGCCAAGAAGGCATCTACGTGCCCGCCGAAGCTCCTACCGGCATCTATTACATCGTCGACGAGAGCGGTTTGATTGCGGCCGAGATCCAGAAGGTCGCCGATAGCGACCGGCAGATCGCCCTGTCGCCGGGGCGCTATCGCGTGCGTCGGCGATTGCCGGACCGCCTGCGCATCGGCGAAATCAAGATAGCCTCCGGACAATTGTTTTCGCTCGACGAATCGCGCCTTCGGGACGCGCCGTTTAGCGATGACCCAGTCAAAGGTGCTTTCCGCGAGGAAGGTACGCGCCTGAGCCTTACCTTGGGGGGAGCGATGCAGTCCTTCTTCGACGGCCCGACCCGCGACGAGCTTTTCCCGTCTACCGGCATGCTGGGTCTGGACTTGGAAGTGCGCAATTTCTTCCGGCGCGGCTGGTTGTGGGGGATCGACTTTGCGGCAGGCAGCTCGCACGGACAAGTGGACCGCTACGGAACGCTGTTGCCCTTTCAATTCAGTGAGCTGACCGCGGGAACGACCCTGGCGGCCGAGTGGCGCTTTGGCCAAGGCGCGATGGCGGCGTTCACCGGCCTTCGTTTGGCGGTCGTGCTCATGAACCGCAAGTTCGACGATCCCACATTGCCAAGTCAGTTCTTTGCCACCTTCACGCCCGGGCTTGTCCTCGGGACCCGTTACCGACTGTCCTCCAGCTTTGCCGTCCTGGCGCGTGGCAGACTTCACTACTTGCTCTACAGCATGGACGAAGAAGACCGCTCCCTTGGCTATTGGGAGCTCTACGCGGGGATCTCCTATGATTTCTAAACCTCTACCTACAGTCGTTGGGATGGTCAGCGTGGCTTGTCTTGCGGCATGCGGAAACTATTCCAACGAGGACTTGGACTTTCAGTTGGCTTTGCCGCAACAGAGCGACATTGGCGCCAACGTGCAACTGTCGATGGCCCGACTCAACTCCGCCGAGTACTACCGCGATACGCGCAATGCCATTACGACATTCAATACGATGATCAGTGATTTGCTCGGACTCATCGAGCACGTTCGCGGCTACCCCGCGACGGCGCGACAGGGGAACCGACGCATTTGGGGGCCATTTCCCGCGGACAAGTATCCAACCACCTGGCAAGTCCGCATGGTCATGGACAGATCATCGGTTTCGTCCACACTCTTGCATATGGACTACTGGGTCCAGGTGAGACCCGTCGGGACGGACGATTCGGCGTGGGTTTCCTTCATGACTGGATCGTATAGCTCATCGGGCAGCGCCCGGACCGGCACCGGCGACATTCACTTGCTGGCGAATGATGCACGGGTCGCAACATATCCAGTGGATGATGACCCAGGTCTCGTCAAATTGGACCACATGGACGTTCAATACGACAACACGACATATCCTATTCGTGTGACCTTGACCATGGTCAATCTCCCTGACGCCGAGACACAGTCAGGCACCTACGACTATTCCGAGAACCAGGACGGCTCGGGCAGTATGACCTTCGATTGGCAGGGCACCACCACGGACACTGGTGTACCCATCGCCGCGAAGATGAAGGCCCAATGGCTGGGCTCTGGCGCCGGACGTGCGGACGCAACCGCGCACTTGACTGCCACCCCCGATGTCTCCATCCTACTCGGCACCGACTGTTGGGGCGTCGACACAGTGGCTAGCTATTCGTTCCGGGCTGGCCAGACGCCCGTACCGCCGCTCAACGATCCCGCGGCCTGTCTTCTCTAGCGCTTCTGACAGCGCGCACAGAAGAACGTCGACCGTCCCGCATCCACCATCCGCCGAATCGGCGCTCCACAGCTCTTGCAAGGCTCGCCGTCGCGACCGTACACGAGCAGCGCCATGGCATTTCGGCCGGACTCGCCGACGCCGTCGACAAAATCGCGGAACGAGGTCCCGCAATTGACAATGGCCAACTCCAGCGTCTCCCGGATCGCGCCCACCAGCACGCCCGCTTTCTTGCGCGCGCGGCGGGCTTCGGTGCGCGGGTGGATGCGCGCGCGAAAAAGCGCCTCACTGACGTAAATATTGCCAAGCCCGGCCAAGCGCCGTTGATCGAGCAGAAAGCTCTTGATGGGAGCGCCTGACTGGTTGAGCAAGTCCGCGAGCGTTTTCTCGTCGAGCTCGGCGAGCGGATCCGGGCCGAGTCCCACGACTTCCCGCAAGCCGTCGACGTCGGCCGCCGCCTGCACCCAACCGAAGCGTCTTGGATCCACGAAGCGCAGCTCCCGCTTGCGCGGCAGCGTCCACACCACGTGCGTGTGCTTGGCGCGCTCGAGGTGCTCCTCGACCACGGTCAGTCGTCCGGTCATGCCCAAGTGCACGAGAACGCCGCGCCCGGAATCAAAATCGATGAGAATGTACTTGCCGCGCCGACGGACAGCACGAATCGTGGCACCCACGCAGGTGCGCCGCAGCTCTTTGTCGTCGAGCTTGCGCGCCATTCGCAGCGGCAAGCCGCTGAGGTAGACGTCGCGGACCTTCTGGCCAACCACGTGCGGTCGCAGCGAACGCACGACTGTCTCGACTTCGGGCAACTCAGGCATGGGAAGTGGCCAAAGCATTGGCCAGACGGGCGAAGTCTGCCACCGCCAATTCCTCGGCGCGTTTGGTGCCCGCGATGCCGGCGGCTTCCAAGGCCTGCGCGGCGCGCTCGCCAAACTCGGGTTCCAGCGAACGACGAAGCATTTTTCGTCTCGCCCCGAACGCCTCGCGAACCACGAGGGCAAAAAGCGCCGGATCGGCGACGTCGGCGAGCGGCGTTTCTCGCGGCCGCAAACGAAACACCGTCGACGTGACGGCGGGTGGCGGAAGAAATGCACCGGCACCCACGTGAAACAGAATTTCGGCGTTCGCCGCCTGTTGCACCATCACCGATAGGCGGCCGTACACCCGGCTGCCGGGCGGCGCCAGCATCCGCTGCGCGAACTCTTTCTGCACCATGAAGATAGCGCGATCGACGACCTGGCCGCCGGCGGCGGCTTCGATGGTCGCAAAAAGCACCGGCGACGTGACCACGTAGGGGAGGTTGCCGATGACGACCAGCGGCTGCCCGGCGGTGCGCGCCGCCGCCTTCCAATCGAAATCGAGGGCATCGGCTAGCACGATTTCCAGATTCGCCCGACCGCCGAGCTCGGCACGGAGCACGTCGACGAGCTTGCTATCGCGATCGATGGCAATGACCTTCTTCGCCCGCTCCACCAATCGCGCGGTCAGAGCACCCAGGCCCGCGCCGATCTCGACGACGACGTCGCTTGAACCGATGTCCGCCGCGGCGACGATGCGTTCCTGCACGCGCGCGTCGACCAGAAAATTCTGCCCCAGCGCTTTCCTCGGCGAGAGTCCGTAGCGGCCGAGAAGCTCTTTGGCCGTTGGGAATTTGATAAGTGGCCGGGCGATGGACTCGGTCATACCAGCGGCAACCCCGGATCCACGCTCAGGTCGAGGCCGCCGCGCTCGCCGTGTGCAATCGCCCAGGTGCCGGCGAGCGCAATCATGGCGGCGTTGTCGGTGCACAGGCCCGGCGTGGGAATGTAGAGCGCGAACCCGTCCTCGACGGCGGCCTTGGCCAACCCTTCGCGCAAGCCACGATTGGCAGCGACCCCGCCACAAACTACGAGATGGCGAAGCCCCTCGCGCAGCAAGGCCCGGCGAGACTTGCGGACAAGGACATCGACGACGGCAGCCTGGAAACTGGCGCAAAAATCAGCCAAGGCCTGGTCTTGCGGTCGGCCGCCAGCGGCGATTTTCATCGCGACGGCGGTCTTCAGCCCGGAAAAGGAAAAATCGAGATCGTCGCGACCCAACAGAGCACGCGGCAACGCGATCGCCGTGGGGTTTCCCGTGGCCGCAAGCTTGTCGATGACCATGCCGCCGGGATAGCCGAGCCCGAGAAGCTTGGCGGCTTTGTCGAACGCTTCACCGGCAGCATCGTCCCGGGTCGAACCCAAGAGCGTTGTCTCGGCTTGCCCTTCCACGCGAAACAGCGTGGTATGCCCGCCGGATACGAGCAGCGCAACATGCGGATAGGGCGGTGGCTCGGGATTCTTTGGGTGTTCTAGATAGACCGCCGCCAAGTGCCCACGCAGGTGGTTGACCCCGACGATCGGCTTGCCCGTGGCGTAGGCCATGGCCTTGCCCATTTCCAGCCCGACGAGAAGCGGTCCGACGAGGCCCGGCCCGCAGGTAGCCGCGATGCCGTCGAGCTCGCCTGCCTCGACGCTGGCGTCACGAAGAGCTTGGCCGACGACTTTCACCACCGACGCCAAGTGCTGGCGAGAAGCCACTTCAGGCACGACGCCGCCGAATTCAGCGTGCACCAGCACTTGCGACGAAATCGCGTTCGAGCGGATGCGCTTTCCATTCTCGATAACAGCGGCCGCCGTTTCGTCGCACGATGTCTCGATGCCGAGAATCAGCATGCAAACACCGTCGAAAGCCCTACTTGAGACGCGAATCGAGAAGCCATGAGCGCTGAAAAGATGGCCTAAAATTGCAACGTAGGCACTAGAGATTGCTCAGGATCGCGCGCAACTCGCGGGCAAAAGGACCGTCGGGGGCGAGCTCCAGGTATTTCGTGTACGCCGCCCGCGCCTCGTCGGTCTTGCCCGCCTCCTGCTCGGCCGTTCCGAGAAGAACGTAGGCATCGAAGCGGTGGGGATCGACGGCCAGCATTTTCTTCGCCAGCGATTTGGCCTCCATGAGGTGGCCGCGGTCGATTTCAGCGCGCGCCAGAATTCCCATGAGATCGACCGCGTTCGGCTCGGCGTCGAGGGCAGGGCGGCACACGGCGGCCACGGCCTTTGCCTTGCCCTTACCGTCGTCGTCTACCGCGACGCACTTTCGGCGAAGCTCAGCGTCCGGCGACGCGCCAAGCAGCGGCGCATGGACCTTGGCGGCGGCTCGCGTGGTGTCGGGAGCAGGCGGCTTTGCGGGCGGCCTCGTAGGGGCGGGCGCGATGGATGGCGTAGGCGGCGCTTCGGGCCGGCTCGCCGACTGCACCGTCGGCGGCGAAGGAGTAGGCCCGAGCTTTTTGCCGAAGGCCAAATAGCCGATAGCACCCAAGGCGAAAGCCGCCGCAACGAAAGGCCACAGCCGCCGACGGGTGCTCCGCTCTCTCGGTTCAGCCAAGGCCTCAGCATCTGCCTGATCTAGCGAGGAGGTCGCCGATGGACTTGTGGTCTCAGCAGCCGCAGACGAGTGCATTTCGGTCTCGGGCGCTGCCAGCTCTCGGCTGGAGGAGGGCGCAGCGGGGGCGGATTCGAGCAAGCTCGACGGTGACGTGACTACCGAGCTTGAGCTGGAGCTTTCTTGCGACGCCCGACCGGCGAGCGATGGGCTGGCGGTCGCCTCGGATTCAAGCTCCGACTGACGACGCTCGCCGTCGGGCCAAACGGAAGGAAGTACCCGAGAAGCATGCGGGGCCGTCCCGGGCGCAGCGCTTGTCGGCCACTCGCCCCAGTCGACTTCCTTGCTGGGCCGTTCGGGCTTTGCCGCTGGCGAATCGTCTAGGCGGGTCTCGTGCGATGAAGAAATGACCTCTTCGACGAGCGCAGCCGCTGCGAGGGCATCGGGATCGCCGTACTCGCGGGTCTGGCGTCCGCTCGCGATCGGACCTTGCACCTTGCCGTCCTCCTCCGTTATCGCTTCGTGCATGGCCGATACACGCACGGCCGAATCCTCGCTGAGGAGGCGCTCGGCCAGACCGAGGGGCTTCGTGGAACGCGAATCCGTGAGAGTTTCAACGCCGCCAGGCTCGAGAGCTACCGGCAGCTCGGAGGCTTGTGGGATGGCACCCGATCCATCAACCGCTAGAAACAAGTTTCCGATCGGGATTCCCTTGAGCGTTCCGCTAGGGAGAGAAACGTCGGCGCTCTTTTCCGACATCTCAGGCCGCTCGGGCAAAGCGGCGCTCAGTGAATCTTCCGCGGACAAGAGCTCGACAGGAGCTGCGTGCTCGCGGTCGACGGGAGCGGAGTTCTCGGCCGGGCTCGCCAGCGCGTCGTCTTCGGTGGGCGTTGGCAAGGAGTCTGCCGTTGCCGTGCGCATGGCTTTTGTCTGGCCGGGCGGGGGCGTCGACTCGGGGATAAGCTCGCCGTCGGGCCGTAGCCCCGGCATCGGACCTGATTCGGAGGCCTCGACGCCTTCTTCGGCTGCAGCCCCATCTTCAGCTGCGCCTTCGGAAAGCCAGTGAGCGAGTCGCTCGCTTGGCGCGGCTTCCCCAGCGCGGTCGAAAGCTTCGCGGGCGAAGATGATTTCTCCGGCGGAGAGCTTGCTGATGATCGACAAAGCCTCGAGGTCAGGATGCTCGCTGTCCTCGACAACTTCCTGCAAGGTTCGCGTGCCGTCGCAAAGCCGCAGGACGGAGTTCATTTCGTCCGGCAACTCGGCGAGTTCCTCGGCAAGTGCGCGACAGTCGACCTCGAGCACAGCCGTCAACGGAGGGAGGTTTTCGAGCAAATGCGCGCTTTCGTCGAGTCGGCGCATTCCCTCCATGAGCAACGGTGCGATGGGGGTGTCGATGACGTCGTGACGACGGATTTGCTTGAACTCGACGGCAAACTGGCCCTCCGACCAGGAGAAGAGTCGATACATGGCGTTCGCGCTGGATAGCCTGCCCACTTCGGCATCGATGACTTTGCCGTCGCGAAAGAAGACGGAGCCACGTCGGCCATCGCGGTTGACGATGTGAATGATGCCGGACTTGCGATTGAGCTCGATGGTTTGGACGAGATCGACGACGCCGACGTCCGAGAGGTCGCCTGCAAAGCGCGTGCGGCCTTCACGACGCGATTCCATGCGCTCGCGCTCGGCACGCTGGAGGGCGGTGCGGACGCGGATGCCGATCTCTTTGATGTAGATCGGTTTGGTCAGATAGTCGTCGACGCCGAGCTCGAGGCCGCGGATTTTGTCTTCGATCGATTTTCGGCCGGAAACAAAGAGGAAGGGGATTTTCGCCCATTCGGAGCGGCCTTTGATTCGGCTGCACAACTCGAAGCCGTCCATCTCGTCGAGATCGGTGTCCGAGATGATGAGGTCGGGGGGACCGGCCTCGAGCACGGCGAGCGCTTCACGACCGCTGGTGGCGGCGGCGACTTCGAAACCTGCCTTTTTGAGGCTCACATCGAGGACGCGGAGACTCTTCGGATCGCCGTCGACGAGGAGAAGCCTGCTCTTTGACTGAGTCGTTTCCATCCCGCCGCGAGTTGTGATTGTATCCCTCCGGCCGCCGCAGAGCCATCAAGCCGTCGACGAAGTCAGGACGAGTCTAATGATATGACGCTTAGGGTAATGGTGGTCTTGAGGGGAGCACGGAGAGGAGAGCAAAAAGGTATATTGGTCACAATGGCGCCGAGCGAGCTTGATAGGATCTGCCGCGTTGCGAAGGAATGGTCCGTCGACCTTACGTCCGAGACAGCAGCAAGGCTCGGCCACTTCTGCGCGATCTTGCTGGAGTGGAACCAGCGGGTGAATTTGACCGGCGCGAGGAGCTTGGATGATCTTCTAATGAATCACCTGCCAGACAGCTTCATCGCGGCGCGCTTCATCGCGAATGGCGCGCTAGTGGTCGACATTGGTTCAGGCGGCGGCTTGCCGAGCATTCCTTTTGCGATTCTTCGACCAGATTGCAAATTGACGCTGGTCGAGCCAAGAGGACGGAGGGTGGCCTTTCTAAATACTGCCGTTCGCACATGCGGGTGTGGACACGCGAGCGTGATCCAGTGCCGAAGCGAAGTGCTGGCGAGAGGAAGCTACGAGGTAGCAATGTCACGAGCGACGTTTGAGCCCGGGACCTGGCTTGAGGTAGGGAGGGAGTTGGTCAAGGACGGAGGGCGCGTAATTGCGTTCTCAACGACCGAGGTGGCGTGCGAGGGTATGAGATTGGCGGACAGCGTTGGCTACCATGTAGGGAGGGACGCGGCTAGGTGGGCTGGACTCTTCGTGAGGACCTAGGTCTTGTTTCACGTGGAACTATGCTGACTCACTCTGCAACAAGGGAAACGTTTCACGTGGAACACTTACGCTCACTGCCCCAAAACCGCCGCAATTGACAGCCTTCCTCCTACCGTCCAGATTGCGTTCGTGCCTCCTCTAGCCAGCCACCTTGAATCAGAGGTCGTCGACCTCCGCCGAAGCGAGAGCCTGCGCTCCACCCAGATCCTCGACGGCCCCAAAAGAATCCGGCCTACCCTTTCTACCGGCCAGCCGATTCTCTCCTTCTCTTCCAACGACTACCTCGGCCTTTCCAGTGACCCGCGCCTCTTCGCCGCCGCCTCCGCAGCTTTCTCCACCTCCGGCTTCGGAGCCGCTGCCTCGCGCCTAATCTCTGGTTCCTTTCCCGAGCACCACGCTCTTGAAGCAGAGCTAGCCTCCTTCCTCGACCTTCCCGCCGCGCTACTCTTCCCGTCCGGCTACCAAGCAAACATCGGCGCAATTACCTCCCTTGCAGGCCCCGACGACCTCATCGTCGCCGACCGCCTCGTTCACGCCAGCCTCATCGACGCCTTTCGCTTGTCCCGCGCCAAACTCGCTATCTACAAGCACCTCAACCTCGACCAAGCAGCTCACCACCTAGGCCGCCTCGGAGCTGCCCATCGTCGCCGCTTTCTGGTTACCGAATCCCTCTTCAGCATGGACGGCGACGTTGCGCCCTTACCAGCGCTTGCCGAGCTCGCTGCCAGGTACGACGCTGCCCTCGTTGTCGACGAGGCTCATGCCTTTGGCACCCTTGGGCCCTCGGGTCGCGGACTCTCTGCCCACCTCGGCTGCAAACCAGACGTCTTCATCGCTACCCTCGGTAAGGCCTTTGGCGCCTCCGGCGCCTTCGTCGCCGGCTCTGCCAATCTCGTTTCGGTCCTCGCCAACAAAGCCCGATCCTTCATCTATACTACCGCTTCTCCGCCTCCGATCGCGGCCGCAGCCCGAGCTGCCCTCCGCATCATCGCGTCCAGCGAGGGCGACCAGCTCCGCCACGCGCTCACCAGTCGCTCCGCTCAACTCCGTGCCGGCCTCGGCCTCTCTTCGAACCCCTCCGAGATCGCTACCCCGATTCTTCCCCTAGTCCTGGGCGACAACCGCGCTGCTCTAACCGCTGCTGAAACTCT
>Ga0265324_10000659_pt1 | contig 23275 bp, 22 predicted proteins | sample 41419metaG_FD_198634 | JGI IMG/M metagenome (GOLD analysis project Ga0265324, IMG submission 198634) | Rhizosphere microbial communities from Carex aquatilis grown in University of Washington, Seatle, WA, United States - 4-14-19 metaG | ecosystem: Host-associated > Plants > Roots > Rhizosphere...
GCCAGGAGCAGAGCAAAGAGGCACAACAGGAAGGACGCCGTCAGAATCAGCGGCACCCTGCGGAACGCCATCCTCGCGGTGAGCGACTCGACCAGGCCCACCGCGACCACCACCGCGAGCACCGCGCCCGCGAGCGCAGCCGTCCCCGCCAGGGGCGGCAGCGCCCCGACGGGAAGCACCACCTGGCTCAGAAGTACGGCGAAGAGCAGGAGCTTCATGGACGCCCCGTGCAGGATCACGGCGAAGGGCGGCCCGCTGTGGTCGAGCACCATGGCCTCGTGGATCATCGTCAGCTCAAGGTGGGTGTTCGGGTCGTCGAACGGCACCCGGCAGTTCTCCGCCAGGAGGACGCAGAACAGTCCGGCCGCTAGGAGCATCGCGCCGGAGCCGACCGAATGCGAAAGCATGTCGGAGAGCGTGACGTTGCCCGTCTGGACGCTGAGCGCCAGGACGGCCGTGATCAGCGCCACCTCCGAGAGCACGGCAAAGCTCACCTCGCGCGCGGCCCCCATCCCCTCGAACGCCGATCCGGTCTCGAGCGCGGCCCAGGCCGTGCAGAACCTCGCCAGGGCCAGCAGGTATACGAGCAAGAGCACGTCACCCCTGAAGCTTATGGCGCTGCCCGCCGGACCGAGGGGCATCAGCATCGCCGCACCCGCCAGGGCCACCCAGGCGACGGCCGGGCCCGCGACAAACCCCGGCGAGGCAAGGGTGCTGATGACGACGCCCTTCCTCCAGAGCCGCGCGAGGTCGTAGTAGAGCTGCAGGACGGGGGGACCCCGCCGTCCCGCCACCCACGCCTTCACCTTGTTGATGACGCCCGGCAGCAGCGGCGCCAGAAGGAGCCACATCGCCAGGCGAGCAAGGGTTTCGAGGATCTGGATCATGGACCGGCTCCAATCCACACGAATATTGCGACGACTGCGAGTCCGCCCAGAAGGTACACGACGTAGAACTGCACCCGGCCGTGCTGGAGCCGGCGGGTCGCCGCGGATGCGCGCATGACCGCGGCGCTCGCCGGCTCAATCACCCGCCTGAGCACGGTGTCGGGAAACTCCTCGATCCATCCCGCGCGGGCGGGAAAGGGACCCCTCGGGCGGCGCAGCGCCCGGTCCGGGCCCGCGGCTCCGGGAAACCATCCGGCGACGATGCCGCTGAACGACCCACCGGTATACTGCATGCGCGCCGTCGGGGCGGCATAGCCGCAGTCCCAGGTCGGCGCCCTTCGGAATCCGTTCGCGCGGACCCTCCTCCAGAGCCACGCCGCGGCGCACAGAAGGACGACGGCAAGGGCGACGTGCACCCAGCCAAGCGTGACGATCGGGGCGGGCGGCTCCGGCGCGGCCCATGACGGGCGCCATGCCCCGACGGAGCGCGAAAGGGCCCGCCAGAATAGGACCGGGGCGAGACCGGCCAGGACGCATGCGGCCCCGAGCGCGAGCATGGGCGCCCGCATGAGCCTGCCGCACTCGTGCACGTTCTCGGCGGCCCTCGTCCGGCAGGAGCCGAGGAACACCGTGGCTCCCGCCTTGACGAAGGTCGCAAGCGCCAGCGCCCCGCACAGCCCCATCGCGAGCGCCGCGGGCATCAGCATCCAGGCCCCGGATCCCCGGCCGGCCGCGGCGTCGAAGAGCCCCAGATAGATGAGCCATTCGCTGACGAAGCCGTTCAGGGGAGGCAGGCCCGATACCGCGACCGCTCCCAGGGCGAAGAGCCCCGCCGTCCAGGGCATGGCGCGCCAGAGCCCGCCCAGACGGCTCATTTCCCGGGTGCCCGTGGCGTGCAGCACCGATCCGGCGCCGAGGAAGAGCAGCGACTTGAACAGGCTGTGGTTCCAAATGTGAAGGAGGGCCCCCGCTAGGACGAGCCGCCCCCAAGGGGCGTCGCCGTGGGACGCGCCGACCAGGGCCCCCCCGAACCCGATGAGGATGATGCCCACGTTCTCCACCGTGCAGTAGGCCAGGACCCGCTTGAGGTCGGTCTGGACGAACGCGAGTGCGATGCCGAAGAGCGCCCCCGCGGCCCCCAGGCCCAGGACGGCCCACCCGGCGGCGGAGGGAACCGGAAGCCAGCCGCTGAAGCGCAGCACGCCGTACAGGCCCATGTTGACCGCGACGCCCGACATGAGCGCCGACACGTGGCTCGGCGCGTTCGCGTGGGCCGAAGGAAGCCACACGTGCAGCGGGAAGACGCCTCCCTTCACGCCAAAGCCAAAGAGGGCGAGCCAGAACAGGGGCGCCAGTTCCGCGCGCTCCGCCATGGGACCCAGGTCCCAGCTGCCCGTCCGGGCGGCGAGCGCCGCAAAGAAGGCGAGAAGGAGCATCGCCCCCCCGTGCGAGGCCGCCAGATAGAGCCAGCCCGCCGAGCGGGAGGCGCGGCTTGCCCGGTCCAGGGTGATCAGGAAGTACGCGCTGACCGTGAAGAGCTCCCAGGCGATCAGGAAGTGCAGCCCGTTCGAGCAGACGAGGACAAGGCCCATGGCCAAGAGGAGGCAGCTCATCCAGAGCCGCCCGCCCGGGGCCGAGGCGGGGTGGTCCTCGTCCGACCAGTACTCGCGGCAATAGACCGCGCTCGCCCCGCCGACGAAGGCGACGATCACAAGGAAGAGAGCGCTAAGGCCGTCCAGGCGCAAATGGACCCGCTCCCCGCCGACCGGGAAGGCGCTCCTGCACTCCCATTGCGCCGGCGCGAGGCCGACAAGCAGGGGCAACGCGGCGCCCAATGCGGCGGCGGCCGCCGCCAGGGTGAGCGCAAGCCAGACCCGGGGGTGCCTGGCGCCAAGCGCCGCGCCCGATACGAGGCCAAGGGCGGCAAACAGCAGCAGTCTTCCCGGCGTCACGTCGCGTCCCCGCCCTTGGCGCCGGGAGCCGCCCTGTCCGCATCGGCCGCGGCCTTGAGGATCTCGTCGTCCGGGGCGCCGCGAACGACAAGGTCTCGCAGCGGCCCGCGGGCCAGGCTGCGGCTAAGGCGCCCGAGGAGGTCAAGGTGGGCTCGCGGTGACGGGGCGATGAAGAAGAACAGGCGCGTGATCGGCACGGAATCCGCCGGCGGCTCCGCAAAGGTCAGCGGGTCGTCCAGGAGCACGAGCGCCACCGTGCCGGATTCGCGACCCAGCGCGATTCGCGCACTCGGATGAGGCAGGGCGATGCCGCCGCCGACCGGGGCAATGTTGACCCCACCCCTGGCGCGCAGGCCCTGGATGATGAACTGGCGAAGGGGCTGCGACGTGGCCGGCAGGGCCGAGACAACCTTGACAAGCACCTCCAGGAATCCCGCAGCCGGCACCCCCCGCCAGACACCCCCGGTGCGCAGCATCCCCTCGAGCGAGACTCCCGTGGCAAAGGCGGGCGTCACGGGAGCGAGAAACCCCGCCTTTGCAGCCAATCCCCTCACCGCGGCCCAATCGGCGACCTGAGCGCGGTCGAAAAGGAGGCGTCCGCGGTCGGGGGTGTGCGGGAGCCCCTCACGCCGGATCCATTCCTCAACGACCTTTTCCGAGACACCGAATGACTCAGCAATCTGGATGAGGTTTAGGTACATTTCCGAACCGGGGACATTGCCAGATCGCCCCGCCTATAGGCGAACATCTTTCTGCGTCCGCCGTGCGGGGATTGCACTCAACGTGCATCCCCCGAGAGCACGAATGCCGCCAGAGCTGCAAGGCCAACAACAATATAGAGCAGATAGGCCTGGACGCGCCCGTGCTGGAGCCTCCGAACAAAGTTAGAAATCTTAATGACCACATAACCGGCGGGTTCCACCACGTGCTCGAGAACCGTCTCCGGTGCGTGCTCCTCGAAGCTCGCGGTGGCGGGGAATGCCGTAACGGGAAGGTTCGCGTGGCGCGTCGGCCGGACGATCCAGTCGAACCACTCGTTGATGATTCCCGCAAATGAGCCGCCCGTGTACTGCATGCGAGCCGTCGGCGCGGCGTAGCCGCAGTCCCATGTGGGGCCAAGGCGGACGCCGCGGCTTCCCACCTTGCGCCAGAGAAGCACCGCAGCCAGGGCTCCCAGGACGACAAGCGAAACGTCGGCATAGCCCAAGGTGGCGATCGACACCGGCCCCCCGAGATCCGCCCAGGCGGGATTCCACTGCTTGGCGGCCCGCGCGACCGCGATGAAGAAGAAGGCCGGAGCAAAGCCGATCACGACGCAGGCCGACGCGAGTGCGACCATGGGCGCCCGCATGAAGAGGCCGCACTCGACGGCGCGCTCCGCGGCGCCCGTGCGCGCCTGCCCAAGGAAGACCACTCCGCACACCTTGATGAAGCAGGCGAGCGCGAGGGCCCCCGTCATGCCGAGCAGCACCAGGGCAGGTATGGAGGCCAGGGCGACGCCTCCCGGGGTGTTGACGGCGTCAAAGAGCCCCAGGAAAACGAGCCATTCGCTGACGAACCCGTTGAGGGGGGGAAGACCGCAAATGGCGGCGGCCCCGAGCGCGAAGAGCCCGGCCGTCCACGGCATGGCGCGCCAGAGCCCTCCCAGGCGGCTCATCTCCCGGGTGCCCGTGGCGTGGAGCACCGAACCGGCGCCGAGGAAGAGAAGGGACTTGAACAACCCGTGGTTCCAGACGTGCAGGAGTCCGCCGGCCAGGGCCAGGAATCCCCACGCGGCATTGCCGTGCTCCGCGGCGACAAGGGCAAAGCCGAGGCCGATTAGGATGATGCCGATGTTCTCCACGCTGTGGTAGGCGAGAAGCCTCTTCAGGTCGTGCTGGCCCAGCGCAAACGCGACCCCCAGCACGGCGCTGACGACCCCGAGGACCGCCACCATCCATCCCGCCCCGGGGGGCACCGGCATCCACCCGCTGAAGCGCACGAGCCCGTAGATCCCCACCTTAATCGTGACGCCGGACATGATGGCCGAGACGTGGCTCGGCGCGTTCGCGTGCGCGGAGGGCAGCCAGACGTGCAAGGGAAAGAGGCCCGCCTTCACTCCGAAGCCAAAGAGTGCCAGCCAGAAAAGCGGCGCCAATTCCGGACGCCCGTGCATGGGCCCGAGGTCCCAGCCTCCCGTTCTCGCCGCGATTGCGGTGAAGTAGGCGAAAAGGCATAGGGTCGCCGCGTGCGATGCCCCGAGGTAAAGCCAACCCGCCGCGCGCACCTCGGCCCTCTGGCGGTCCAGGGTGATGAGGAAGTAGCTGCTCACGGTCAGCAGCTCCCAGGCGATCAGGAAGTGCAGCCCGTCGGAGGCCAGCAGCACGACGCCGACGCTGAGCAGCAGCAGGCTCCACCACATGCGGCCCGCCCGCGCGGACCGGGGGTGGGCGCTATCGGGCCAGTACTCGCGCGAATACACGGCGCCGGCCGCGCCGACGACGCACAGGAGAGCGAGGAACAGCGAGCTGATCGCGTCCAGCCGGAAGTGGAGCGGCTCGCCGCCGACGGGAAACCCGCTCCGCCAGTCCCATTCCGGGCCGCCGGAGAGGACCCAGACCGCGGCCGCGAGCGCCGCGGCGGCACCGGCAACCGTCATCGCAAGCCACACGCGCGGGGCGCGCCGACCGGCGACGGCGCCGGTGAGCGTGCCTGCGGCCGCGGCGAGCAGGAGGTGCCCGGCGGTCATCGGCGGATCGCCAGGGAATCGGGGGCCATGGCCTGGTTGGGTTTCAAGGGGACTTTCGCGCGGGAGGCCCGGGAGCTGCCTTCGCTCGGCGCATCCGCGCACCCTACGTAGATATCGAGGTTGGCGCCGGGCTCAAGCAACTCGTTGTGGAAGCCGAGTTCGGGGCCCTTCCTGGTCCGGACCTCCGTCAAAAAATTTGAAGGACTTCGCACGCCGTTGGTGTTATGCGAATTGCTAGCTCTACCCACCCAATTCCCATGCAGAACACATCCGATCCGCTGGACCCGTTGCTCGACCGCTGGACGGAGCCAAGAGGCCCCGCCCCGAACCTGGCGCCGGAGGTGTGGCGGCGCATCGCCGAGGAGGAAAAGCGCCCGCGCGGGATCGGCGCCATCTGGGCTGACATCGACGCATGGCTCTCGCGCCCCCCCTTCGCGGCCCTCTTCGTCACCTGCTGCGCCCTCCTCGGGCTCTTCCTGGCCGAGGTCCGGGTCAACCGCCAGCAGCGCGAGCAGAGCGCCCTCTTGGCCCGAAGCTACCTCCAGCTGATCGATCCCCTCTTGAAGGCGAACCCGATCGCCAAGACACCATGAAAACCGGCGTCCTCGTTCTCCTCCTTGGCCTGGCGGTCGGCGTGGCGTCGCACGTCGTCTATTTCAGGATCCACAAGCCCTACGATGCCAGCTCCCTCGACGGCCAGCTCGCGTGGATGAAGTCCGAGCTCCAGCTGAGCGACGCCCAGTTCGCGCGCATCAAGGAGCTGCACGAAGAGTCGAGCCCGCGCCTGCGCGCCCTCGCGGCCCAGGTCGCGCGGATGCAGGCGGAGTTCGTGGCGTTCGAGAACACGCGCCGCACCTCCGACCGCGTGGACTTCATCGAGTTCGCCCGGTTCGTCGAGGTGCGCCGCAACATCGATCGCGAATGCCTCGATTCGACGCGCAGACTCGTGATGGCCGCCGCCGGCGAGATGACCGCGAGGCAGCGCGAGCAGTACTTAGGAATGGTGGCGGCAACAACCTCCCAAGCGAACCCGTCGAACAACTGAGCGCAGCCCCGCGCGTCGTGTCCACCGACCCTGTCACTGATCGTGAGAACCTGCTCGAGCTGCAGCGGGGCGATGCCGCGGCCCTTAACCGGCTGATCGCCAGGTGGCAGCGCCCCCTCCTCGCGTTCGCGTACCGCTACGTCCAGAACTCGGCGGACGCGCAGGACCTTGTGGCCGAGACCTTTGTCAGGCTTTACGGACGCAGGGCCAACCTGAGGCCCGACACCAACCTCCCGGCATGGCTCTTCACGACGCTGTCCAACCTCTGCCACAACCACCACCGCTGGAAGCGTAGGCACCCGACCGTCGCCTTCGGCGCCCCGGTGAATGGATCAAGCTCCACGGGTTACTCCCAGGAGGTCATCCCGGATCCGGCGTCCCTCGACGAGAGCCCCGACGCGGCCCTGGCCCGTGACGAGTCACTCGACGCGCTCAAGGCGGCGATCGAGGCGCTGCCGCACGACCTCAAGGTCTCGGTGCTCCTGCACCACTACGAGCACCTCTCCTACCGGCAGATCGCGGTGATCTCGGGCTGCACCGAGCGCGGGGTTGAGACCCGACTGTACCGGGCGCGCCGGCTGCTGCGGACCGAGCTGGCCCGGTTCACGGACGGCGCCTAGGGCAAGTCGCGGTTGCCGACCGCGCTCAAGGGACCCACGTCGACGTGTCCCTCCCTCAGGCGCTTCACCACGAAGCCGTGGCTGTCCTGGCCGAAGAACTGGGAGGCGTACTTGGTGATTTCCGGAAGGGACCTGTCGAACTCGTTGCGGTGTTCCAGTATGCTGAACCTTGTTACCCAGAGCACCTTGCGCACGTTCTGCCTCCATAGGAGCTGGAAGTCATAGGCCACCAGGCCGACGAAGTAGCGGTTCGATTCGATCTCCTCGAGCATGTTCATCGCGTCGAACTTGAACGAGAGGGACTTGTTGGGGAAATCAAACCCGAGCATGCGCGCATTCCTCATGTCGTTGGAGCTCTGGGCCAGGCCTCCGATCGGCAGGGTCTCGGTCGTGCTGGAATACGTAGGGTTCCTCGCCATGCCGGACGACCCGCGCGTCGAGACCACCGTGTAAGGCATCGAGAACCCCGGGGCCTGCATCGATCCGCTCGTCGTCCCCCAGTACACCACGATCAGCAGGTTCGTCCTGCTCGGGTCCCGCGCAGGAAGGTAGTTCTGGTCGGAGAGGGGCCCCGCGATATTCTGGGCGACCTGCTCGAAAGTCATGTTGTCGATGGTCGGGTCCGCCATGCAGATGTCCCACCTCGAGCCGTTGCCCAGGGCGTAGGTCTCGGGGGCAAAGGAGCCGTCGGCCTGCGCCTCGCGCGTGTACCCGCCATAGGAATGGGCCGAGACCATGGTATAGCCCTTGGTCACGGTCGGTCCGCCCGAGGCTGCCACCGGCAGGAACGGAAGTCCGAGGGGGCCGAACGGGCTCTCTTCGGCGCCGCGGGTTGCACGGGGTTGACCGATCCGGCTGTCCGAGGCCCCGGTCGTCCCGCCGCTCTGGGCGGGATCCTGGCTCTTCGCCGGCTCCGCCGGCTTGAAGTCAAAGTCCTGTCTCGCCAGGACGAGCACGGGCTTACCCCTCGACAGCGGAGGTTCAAACTCCCACTGGGCGACCGTCGTCACGGCGATGGCCGCGAGTTCCTGGTTCGCCTCGTTCGTCTCCTTGCTGACGCTCGGAATCCTGACGTGGCCCTGCTCATCGATGTAGAAGTCGACGGACACGCGGCCCCCTCGGCTGCTGAGCGCAAGCGCGTTCGGGTAGACGGGCTTTACGACCTTCTTTGGCGTCGGGATCCGGTCAAGCTGGCCGAGGGTGCAGGCACTGTAGGCCATGGAGTTCGGGAATATCTTGAAACGCAGGAGTTCCGAATAGGTCATCGGCGTCATGCTCACCACCACCACGCCCTCCACCTCAAACCTGAACGTGAGGTCCGCCTTGGCATTGCGCGGCGAACCGTGCACGCGGGCCGGCTCAAACTTCCACTTTTTAAGGGCTGCTATGGCGCTGTCGGCAAAGCCCGGGTGGCTGTACGCCGTCACCACGTAGTCCGCCATCTTGCCCGTGTCGTCAATGGCCACCGCAATGCTCGCGGCGCCGCTCTTGATCCCGATGTTGACCAAGGTCTGGGGGTACACCGGGCTCTCGGTCTGGTCGATCTTCACCGGGACGTAGGTGGGTTCACCCATCTGGGCGGCCAACGGCTGCGCGACGAGGAGGGTAGCCGCGCACAGGATCGGGAAACGGAGGCATTTCATGGTCATGATGGATCTGCCTTGTATAACACCAGACACTGCCCCTCCCCTTCAATGTCTCCCCAGGCGTCCCATGCCGAAAGATAGGTGAAGGGGGCCGGTCGACGCCGGTGTTTCCTGCTTGGATTCCCCCTGCTCCCTCGCCCCATGACCCTGCCTAATCCACATCCCGTTGGCCCCGCAAGTCCATCCGCAGCGTGAATACCGCCTTCGAGCAACGAATTGAGCGATTCGGGTGCGCCTTCTACGGCGCGGGAATGGCGGCAATCGGCGTCCAGCATCTGGTCAACGCCGATTTCGTGGCCGTGATCCTGCCCTCATTTCCGGCGTGGGCCCCCTGGCGGCCTTTCTGGTTCTACTCATGCTCGCTCGGGCTGATCGCCGCGGGGGCCGCGATATGCGCAGGGTGGCGGACCCGCTCCTACGCCACCGTGCTCGGGTCTGCGCTCCTCGTCCTCATCCTCCTGGTCGACATCCCCAACCAGGCGGCCACGGCAATGGGCTCCCTGGGGGCCTGGAACAACACCCTGAAGGCCCTGACCCTCTCCGGGGGTGCGTTTGCCGTCGCGGCGTCCCCCTCACCCGAGGCTAACCCCTGGGACCGGCCCTTTGTCTCCTTCGGCTGCTATGCCATGGCCCTGACTGTGGCGATATTCGGCGTGGAGCATTTCCTCTATGCGGCCTTTGTCGCGGATCTCGTGCCCTCGTGGATCCCCTGGCACCTGTTCTGGACCTATTTCTGCGGTGCGGCGCTGGTCGCAGCGGGAGCGGGGATGGCCCTCAACGTCCGGGCGCGCCTCGCCGCGAACCTCCTTGGCTCGATCATCTTCATCTGGCTGCTCGTCCTTCACATCCCCAGGGCCGTCGCCGATCCGGTCAGCGGGCACGGAAACGAATGGACGAGCGTGTGCGAGGCGCTCTCCTTCAGCGGCATCTGCCTTGTCCTCGGCAGGCGGCTTCCCGGGGCGCCCGGCAGCCGCTAGGCGGCACCGTCAGGGACGGCGCCTGCCAATCCCTTTTCCGCCGGGGAGCGCCTCACGTGGCTCCAGCGCCACGAGTCGAGGTCGGGCCAGCTTTCGACGGAGAGGCGCACCTCGATCTCGTCGCCCACTTCGAATTGGTCGCGGTCCGTCCGCAGGATCCTGTACCCCCAATGCGGCGCCCGGTGGGGGTCGAGGGGGCCGGAGCCGAGCGAAAGGTCGCCGTCGACAAGGGCGCGGAAATATACCGCGTAGCCGTCGAGCCTCCCCGCGTTCACAACCTTGCGGGTGAAGACGACCTCCTTTGGCAGGTCCGCCTCCTTGACGGTGTGCAGGTCGATCGACAGCACGGGTTCCGGCTCGCCCAGGAAGTGCTCGACCAGGCTCAGGTCGCTGCTGACCAGGTGGTAGTAGCCCGGCCTCTGGGGCCGGCTTCTCTCCAGCGCCGAGAAATCATACCCGTGCACGCTGAGCTCCCAGATGAACGGGACCAGGCGATCGTCCCTCACCTTGATCGGCTCGCAGTAGAATTCGAAGACGCTCGGAAGGATCAGGCCGCCGGGCCTTAGGATCCTGTCGCGCAGGTCCGTGACGTTTGCGACCATCGCCTCGTCAAAGAGGCAGTCCCCCATCTGCTCGTGAAGGATCACGTCGACCGGCTCCTCGGTCGTGAACTGCGTGCTGTGCGTCGCCACGAATTCCACGTTTTCTATCCGGTTCGCGGCCGCGAGCGTGCGTGCATGTGCCAGGATGTCGGAATGGTCGATGGCGTAGACATGCGCAGCCCCGCGGCGGGCCGCGAAGGCCGCCAGGATCCCGGTTCCCGTTCCCAGGTCCACCACCCGGTCGCCGGGCTGGATGTGGCGGGCGATCGCCGCGTGGTAGAAGTCCATGCGGCGCCGGTCGGCGAGCATCCGCTCCTGCTCGTGGAAGTCCGAGAACATGCGCCCGTTGTTGGCCCGGCGCTCCTCCTCCTCTGAAGGCCTCACCCGCGAGAAGATCCAGGCACGGCACCACCCGAGGAGCCGACTCAGCACCGACGGGGCGGTGATCCTGGCGCTTTGTGGGTCTTGTTTTGGCATGCTTGTCCGGGCCGGGCCCACGGGGTCGGCGAATCTCGCCGCTTTCCGAAGGGAAAGCAAAGTGAATTGGTCCGCGTCAAAGCCGGTTCCCGGCTCCCCAAAGCCCCTTCCGCGCTACCCCGGCCTCGGGCTCATCAGGCCGGGACGACCCCGGTACCGGCGAGAATGCCGGCGCGGCCGGCCCCGGGAAGGGAGGCGGGCGACGGCGCATATCGGGCCACGGCCATCCGGCACAGGGATCCCGCGCGCTCGAGCCGGCGGCAGGTGTCCGGCCGCCGCTCGTAGATCGTGCACAGCAGCGAGACGGGATCCAGTGCGACGCACGCGCCGTCGCCGCGCTGCTCCATGCATCGGACGCCGTCGTGCTCGACGACAAGGCCCTCGGGGACGTCGTCGACGCCCGAAATGAGCTCGACGACAAGGTGGCAGCATCGGCCGCAGCCGGCGCATGGGGGTAGGTGGTCGGTTTGCTCGGGCATCGTGGCCTGCCTACCCTACACAGATTCGTCCCGGCGGCGAATCGCGAACGGCGCCGCCTGCGTCGGCGCGCCGTGGCTAAGTGGCGGAGAGGGAGGGATTCGAACCCCCGGTACCTTTCGGCACACCTGATTTCGAGTCAGGCGCAATCGACCACTCTGCCACCTCTCCTTCCGGTGCTCCCACGAGCGGAAAGTCGACCTGAATGCCCGCATTCGTGGACGAGGTCAAGAGGGATGGTTGTGGTTCCCCAAAGGAGCCCAAGCGGCGTGCCGGAATGGGCGCCGGCCAACCTCCCGGCCCATGCTCGGGGGTCCGCAGTTGCGGTTGGGCCGCAAAGCCGCGCCCGCCGCGGGTCAGGCCTTCGGCACTATCCGGATAATATCGGTCTCAACGGCGAAATCCACGTTGTCCCGCTTTGACATGACAAGGGTCCGCACCTCCTCGATTGTCGGATAGTCCTTGAACGAGCCGAAACTCCGGGCGTCGTCGATGAGGATGACGTGCCCGAGGTCCGGCGCCGCGAGCAGGTGGTTCAATTCTTCCATGATGGGAGTCTCCTTGTCCGCCTTCGCGGTCACCCCGGAAGAATAATGGCCGTCGAGCCAGAATAGCGCGGGCCTATCGATCCGCTTCACCAGCTTCTCGAGCTCGATAGCGCTGTCCCCACAGAGAAGCGTCACGTGCCTGTCCCCTTCAAACCGTCTCTTCGCATTCTCGTGCAACTCGCGGCTGAGCTCGATCGAGTAGACTTCATCAAACTCCCTTTTCAGGGCCTCGATCATGTCTCCCATGTAGGTCCCTGTTTCCACGAGGACCCGCAGGCCGTATTTCTTCGCATAACCTCTCAGTATCCTCTGCTTCACCCCGTGTGGAGGAGGGGGAGGCCGGCCCTGCGCTTCCCATTCCCTGATCTGAGACCGCTGGAATCGCTTGGCTGACCATGCCTTTACGGCATCTCCAAAAAGAGGAATCGAATAGATGATTCTCTTGATGCGCTGTTTCATCCTTGCTGTTTCATGTTGGCGCCGCGGGCGGTCCAAGAAAAGGCGATTCGCACTCCCGTCCCGCAATAGGCAAGGCGGCCTTCCGGGGGCGCAGGCGGCCGCGGGTCAGTCGTTCTCGTCCCCGGCTGCAGCCTGGCCGGTCCCCTTGTTCGCCGGAAGGTGCAGCGGAAACAAGAGGTAGTACTGCATGAGCCACCAGCTGCGCGAAGAGCGGTAGAAGAGGACCGGAAACCCCACGGATCCGACGCCCGCCAGGGCAATCGCAGCGGTCGTTCCGATGACCCCCTCGTAGGCCAGCACCATGACCGGCGTCAGGAAGCAGACGAGGGTGACCCCGTAGTTGAGCGACATGGACCCGATAAAGAATCCCTCGTCCCTCTCCAGGCGCAGGCCGCAGTCGGGGCACGCCTTGTTCAGGTCAAACATCGATCCCTTCCGGAAAAGGTGGCCCCCCCCGCAGTTGGGGCAGCGGTTGCGCAGCCCGCGCGAGACCACCTGAACACGGGTGACGGTCATGGGAGTGATCCCAGCCGGACCTTTAGGAGCCGAGCTGGAACCTGACAAACCTGCGGACCTGGATGTTCTCGCCGGTCTTCGCGATCGTCTCGGTGATGAGGTCCTTCACCGACTTCTCCGCGAGTTTCACGAACGACTGGTCGAGCAGGCATACGGTCGAGTAGTACTTCTCGAGCTTGCCCTCCACGATCTTCTGGACGGCGGCGGGCGGCTTGCCCTGGACCTGGGCGGCGGCGATCTCGCGCTCCTTGGCGAGCTCGGCCTCCGGGACCTGGTCCCGGGAAACGTAGAGCGGGCTCGCGGCTGCGATCTGCAGGCAGAGGTCCCGGACGAAGGTCTTGAACTCGTCGTTTCGCGCGACGAAGTCCGTCTCGCAGTTGACCTCAATGAGGACGCCGACCTTCCCACCGACGTGAATGTAGCTCTCGATCAGGCCCTCCTTGGTCATGCGGTCCGCCTTCTTGGCTGCGGACGCGGCGCCCTTCTTGCGCAGGATCGTGATCGCCTCCTCGACGTTGCCGTTGGACTCCGTGAGAGCCTTCTTGCAGTCGAGAAGCCCGGCGCCGGTCTGGCCGCGCAGGTCATTGACCATTTTGGCAGTGATGGGAGTGCTCATATCATTCAGCCTTCACCGGCGCCTTGCGGGTGCGTGCGATCTTGCGCGACGTGGCTGCGTCGGCCTCGGCGGTGGTCAGCTCGATCGGGATGTCGATCTTGGAGAGGTCTATCTCGCCCTCGACGGGCGCGGCGACGGGCGCAGCCGGCTCGCTCGCGGCCTGGGCGGCGGCCTTGGCGTCGGCGCCGCGCTGGGCCCGGCGGGAATCGCGCTGGGAGAGTCCCGCCTGGATGGCGGCCACGATCGTCTCAACGATGATGCGGATCGACTTCACGGCGTCGTCGTTGCCGGGGATCGGGTAGGTCACCAGGGACGGGTCCGAGTTGGTGTCGACGAGCGCGATCGAGGGGATCCCGCAGCGGGCGGCTTCGGCAACCGCGATCGCCTCGTGCCCGACGTCGACGATGAACAGCGCAGAGGGCAGCCCGCCCATCTCCGCGATTCCGTTGAAATTGCGCTGCATGCGGCTCATCTCGCGCTTGATCGCCGACTCCTCCTTGCGGGGGAGCTTGGACATCTCGCCGCTCGTCTCCATGGCCTGGTACTTCTTGTACTTGGCGATGGACTTCTTGACGGTCTCGTAATTGGTGAGCGTGCCACCGAGCCAGCGGTCCACCGAGAAGGGCATTCCGGTCGCGGCCGCCGCCTCGCGGACGAGGTCCTTGGCCTGGCGCTTGGTACCGACGAGAAGGACGTTGCCGCCGTTCGCCACGGTGTTCTCGATGAAAGCGCAGGCCTTCTCCAGGTTGTCGAAGGTCTTGGCGAGGTCGATGATCGTGACCCCCTGGCGATGGTCGAAGATGAAGGGCTTCGAACGGGGATTCCAGCGCTTGGTCTGGTGCCCGAAGTGGACGCCTGCGTCCAGCAGGTCCTTAGGTGTGATGCTGATGCTCATGTTGATCTGATGTATCTGTCGGTACACAGGTCGGCCAAAAGGGCCGCCTTGCGATCGATGTTACTGACGTTGACGTTGTTGGTTTATACTGACGGAAGGTCCAAAACAGTGTCTTCGGCGCCGGCTTGCAAGCGCGAAGTGTTCGATTAAGGAAGCTGCCCATCGGGGGGAGGTTGGCCGGCCGGGAACGCCTCCGGGCTACGTATTAATACACATTAACTTCCGTCAGGAACTCATTGTAGTGTTTTCCCATGCGACAAGCTGATCACGGGGTCCGGTTCCTGCGAGCCCACCCCACCCTTTGCGTGCCCCGGAATCGCCTTTACCACGGACACATTTCGGTTGGCTTCAAATCCGTACCAAATCAGCTTCACTTTCAGGCCCGTCCGACGCTGATAGTCGAAGGTCCCCATATTGCGCGATATCCGAAAATCAACGTCGACCCGAGGCTTCACCATCATGGAGGTGGCATTGGCTGCCACCGTGCTGGCGCTGACGCTCGTCGGGATGATCGGCGTGATCGAGTCCGGGACGCAGATGCTCGACCTCTCGCGCAAGCAGACGCTCGCGGCGCAAATTCTCCACAGCGAGATCGACCAGCTGCGGCTGCAGAGCTGGCCCACGGTGTCCGGGTACTCGACCACGGGCACGGCCATCGGCAGCGGGTACGCCGCGGGCCCGACGACGCTGACCTCTTCCACCGACCCGTCGCTGGCAACCTTCATCGCCAACTATCCCCAGGTGGCCAACATCTTCACGCTGACGCGGACCGTCGCGTGCGTGAAGCCGAGCCAGACGAATCCAAATCCGACCGCCTATGCGAGCACGCCCCTCCTGCTGCAGGTGACGTTCACGATCACCTGGAAGGGCGTGACCGGCCGCTCCTACTCACGAACCAGCACGACCTACGTCGGCTATAATGGTCTCTACCAAGTCTTTCAGAGGTCATAGGTCCCCCACCCGAAGCGCGGGTGGGTTCACCCTGCTCGAGGTGATGATGGTGACCCTGATCTCCTCCTTTGTCTTCGCAGGGGTACTCTCGGCCTACATTTTTCTCGGCCGCGGCCTTGCCCGGCAGATCAACGCCGAGGGACTCGAATCCCGGACCCGGCTCGCCCTCTACTGGTTCGCAAGGGATGTGTCGTCGGCGACGTCGATAACCGCCCAGAACCCGGGGGCGACCACCACGGGGAACCGGATGACCCTGGCCGTGCCCTCGCTGGGCACGGTCTATTACGCCTGCGACTGGTCGGGCGGCTCGGGACAAGGAAAGCTCACGCGCCAGGTCGGATCGGGCGCAACCCTGACGCTCCTCACTAACCTATCGTCATTCGGCGTCGGTTGCTACGACCTCACGGGCAACGCGATAACCCTTCCCTCTTCCGCGCCGTCGACGCCACAAGTGGATATCAAACAAGTATATATGACCTACACGGCCACGGCGGGGGTCGCCTCCACGGGAGCCCAATCCAACTATACTGTGGTCTCGCCAACGGTAATCCTGAAGAATAAAGGCTTCCTTCAGGATCCGACCGCACCATGAGCCTCCGCTCCAGACAGCCCCTGCCGAAAAGCCAGCGCGGCGCCGCCATGCTGGCGGCGCTTTGCCTGGCCATGGTGTTCGCCATCAGCCTCTCGAGCTACCTCGCGCTCTGCTACACCTCGCTCACGATGAGCACGCGAAGCATCGCGCTCATGCACACGTCGGAACTTGCCGAGACGGGCGTCGAGAAGGCGCTCTACGCCTACAACAACAGTGACTGGAACAACTGGACATTGTCCGGGAGCACGGCGACGCAGACCATGACCATGACCAGTTCCGGCCTCGTGCTCACCAGCACAAGCCCGACGCCGCTCAATTACGGCAGCGGGATGACCGGCCAGGTGGCCATAACGATTCAGAACTACAACACGACCTCCCCGTCGGTTAGGGCGCAGGCGACGTTCACGCTCCCCTCCTACGCGGGCAATGCGGCCCCGACCACAACCTCGTCCACCGTTAACTATACGGCCCCCGCCAGCCCTTCGACCGGCGCCGGCCCGGTGTTCGTCAACGCGGTGGCCGCCATGACCGGCACGGTCCGATTCCGTTCCGCGGGCACGGTGGACAGCTACGACTCGGTCCAGGCGGCGACCGCCTTGGTGAATGGATCCGTTTGCCAGATCATCTCGGTAGGCACCACAAACTGGACCTTGATCGGCGCGGCGTCGAATAACGTTGGCACGGTTTTCACCGCAACGGGTCCGGGAACGGGCACCGGCACTGCTTACGTCAATTACAATAATACCGCCGTCACGAGTACGACCTACGTGAACTCAGGCTACTCCGCGGTAGTGCTCTCCCAGGACAGCTCGACCTCGTCGGCTACCGTCCGCCTGGGCAACGCGGTCGTGCATGGCTACGCCGTCGGATACAATCCCTACTACCCGGGCACCACGAACTGGCTCTCCTACAGCACCAGCGGGAAGTTGATCGGCCCCCTGACCCCCACGGGGACCTCCATCGACTCGAGCCGCCTTGTCACCAGCCCGGTGCCCTACCAACCCATGGTCCTTGAGAATCTGCCCACAAGCTGGTCGAGCCTCCCCGGTGCCGCGACCACGGACGGCTACACGCTCAATAGGACGTGCACGCTGGGTAGCACGTTGGCGACCGTCCCCAAGGTCTACTCGGCGGGCAGCGGCGTCTACCTGACGAGTGGACAGATCGTCACCATCCAGGGTCCGGTCGTGCTCATCTGCTACGGGGACGTCACAATATCGGGAACCTCGCAGATCAGGCTGACGACGCCGCAGGCCTCCCTCCAGATCTTCATCGAATACGGAAACCTGAACCTGGGCGGCAACGGGATCACGAACACCAACGCCTTTCCCCTGCCCAAGAAGGTCTCGATCCTGGACACGACCAACTACTGGAGCACGGCCACGATCTCCACCAACACGCCCTTCTACGGTGTGATCTATTTCCCGTACATGCCCATCGCGGTTACCGCAACCAGCCCCACGATCTACGGTTCGATCGTCGGTTCGTCGGTTTCGTTCACCAACTCCCCCACGTTCCACTACGATCTCGCCCTGCGTTCCCCGATGCCGTCCTACACGAGCGCCATTCCGCTTCAGAGCGGGTCTGCGTTCGACTATCTGAGCGCGCCGGCGGGGTTCAGCAGCATGACCGCGTCGGTGCCCTAGGCCCGACCCGGGGGTTCTGACGCCGATTGACAGGTACGGGGTGCTGTTGCCTAATAAGTTGCGCATGTTCAAACGCAAGGAACGCCACGGTGTTCTGATAAATCTCACGGACCACTGTGTGCAACTGGCCCGATTGGGGCGCCTGGATGTGCGGCCATTGACCGTCGACACGTTCGCGGAGGTCTCGGCGTCCGACACCGGTTCGGTGGCACGGTGGCTCGACGTCAATTTCGGGGACCGGGCCGGGAGGTTCGTATCGGCGTACTGCGGATTCCACCCGTCGGAGCGCATTTTCCAGCGCGACGCCATCAACGCCCGCAGGCTGGGCGACCGGGAGTTCCTCTTCAACACGATCGCCGAGCAGGCGAAAATCGTCTCGGCAAAGGCCTGGCATGTGGCCGCGCTCAACCCAAGCGACGGCATGCCCCTGACCGTCGAGTCGAATTCCCGAACGGCCCTCTACCTCGGCGTCCCGTGGTCGGCCGCGCGCGAGGCGCAGGTCCGGCTGCGCGATTGGGGCGTTCGCCCGAGGCGCCTTGAACTGGGGACGCCCGTGCTCCTTGGCGGGCTGACCCGCTATGCGAGCTTGACCGGCTACCCCCACCTGATCGCCGCCTGCGAGATCTACCGCAACCAGACCCACCTTTACCTGATCGGAAAGGACGGGGTCCACACCCCGCCGCCCCTGCCCCATGGGCTCCTCTCGATCGAGGAGGCCGCGATGAAGGAGCTCTCGGCCCCCGACTCGGCCGCCGCCCGCAAGCTCCTGGAGCAGCCCACCGAGGAGTTGAAGCACCACGGCCGCCGGCTCATCAGGATGCTCTCCCGCCACCTACGGCCGGCCGTCGACTACTTCGAGATGCAGACCGGCCAGCGGATTGGCGCCCTGTTCTGCGCCCACCTGCCCGAACGCCTCGCATGGCTTGAGGAGGCACTCGCCACCGCCGTGGACCTGGAGTATTTCTCTCCTGACTACAGCAAATGGCTTCCCTCGGTCGGCCTGGACGCTCCCGGCCACGCGATGCTCGGCCCCTCATGGCTCCAGCCGCTGTCCCTCGTGGCCCAGCTGGCACCCACCCCCGCAAGCCCATGACGCGCGCAAGAGAACGCCTCATGATGGCGCCGCACTGGCACGTGGACTGCCGGTTGGTCGCCGAGCTGCCCGAGGACAGCGTCGTCGGCATACGTTTCATCACGTACGCGATCTCCTGCGCCCTCGCCCTTGCGTCGGTGCTCTTCACGGGCTGGTACGCCTACGCCGACTTGACCGTCAGGCACCAGATCGAGGACGCCGAGCAGCGCCTCGAGGACGACCGCTGGGAGGTGATCGAGATCCGGCGCCTGCAGAGGTTCTACGAGATCGAGAGCAAGAAGGTCGAGAGTGCCTACTCGGAGATGAAGAACCCCATTCTCATGTCGGAGTTCATCTCCAAGCTCGGCCACTCGCTGCCCGAGCGGATGATCGTCGACTCGATAGATTTCGCGGACAACAAGTTCATCGTGCGCGGCCGGCTCAGGGAATCGTCGGAGCGCGCGAGCATCCAGCTCGGCGAATTCCTCGACAAAATGCGCGGCGACCCCGAGGTGGGGCCGCGGTTTAGCTCCATCAACGTGACGGGCCTCGACCGGTCTATCGAGGACGACCAGGTGATGAGCTACGCCATCACCATGCGCCTTAAACCCCGGGAGCCATGAACGTCGCCGACCTCATGCATTGGCTCGCCGTCGTGCGGCGCCATCCCCTTAGCGCCCTCTGCGCGGCGATCTGCCTGATCAGCGGCGCCATCTGCTGGTACATCTACACGAACATGAAGTGGCTCGACCTCGAGCACAAGCAGGTGACCCAGGACACCGAGATGGCCATCCAGTCGCTCATCTCCGGGCCGTCGGTGCGCCAGGAGCTCGCCGCGGCCCGCGAGGTCACCCGCCGGATCGAGGACAACCTCGTTGTCGAGGACAACATGGCGGAAAACCTCTGGTACTTTTACAAGATCGAGTCGCAGACCAAGGCCCACATCGCGGAGATGCGCACACCCAACTCGATCATCTCCAGTTCGAGGTCCTACTATAAGCGGATCCCCTTCTCGATCCGCCTCACGGGTACCTACGAGCAGACGGCGGCGTTCCTCTACGCGGTTGAGACCGGACCCCGGCTTTCCAACGTCACCTCGCTGACCTACAGGCGGTTCGAGCCCAACAGCGCCAACGTGCTCCTCGACTTCGACGTCGAATTGCTCGGCAAGAAATGAAGAGCCAACGCAACCAGGTGATCGCCCTCGTCCTGCTGCTCATCATATGGGCGGTGAGCTGGCGCTTGATGCGCGCCCCCGCCGCCCCGCCCTCGGTGATCAAGACCACGGCAGCCAAGGCCTCGAGCCAGCAGGACAACCTCCTGAGGAACCGGTTTCACCGAATCCGTTCCGAGATGGACGGCCTTTACCATTACAGGATCAAGCCCGCTCCCTTCGATGCGAGCGGCAACCCTTTCCGCATCAATGGCATGATCACGGGCGGCGACAGCGGCGTTCCCAGCCGCAACCTCACCCCGAACACAGTTGTGGTGGCGCCCGGACAGACCCCGGGACCCGAGCCAGTCCTCGAAACGGGTACGACACTCCTGAAGCATGCAATTGAGGCCACCCGCTTCGGGGGCGTTGTCACCCTGGGGGATACGACCGAGCTCACCGTGGATGGGCAGCTTCACAAGGAGGGCGAAGTGTTCACGACCAAGGTGAAGGCGCGGCTCGTCCTGATCCGGATCAAGCACCTGACGACGAGCTCGGTGACCCTGGCCCTCGACGACCCGGATGCCGGAAACGCCGAGATGAGGGTCCGCCTCAAATAGGGAAAGGATTTGACAGGAGGCGTGGCGCTTAGCACCGTGACCCTCCCCTTGTTGCAGGGTGGAGCAGCCTGGTAGCTCGTCAGGCTCATAACCTGAAGGTCGCTGGTTCAAATCCAGCCCCTGCACCCAATTTGAAACCTCCGGAAACCTCTGGAGGTTTCTTGGTTTCAGGGGGTTGGGAAAGCTGACGATGTGAAGCGGTCGAAATTAAACTCCAGGCAGCGTCGGGAAACTTCGTGAAATCGGTGGCGTAGTTTGCGACGTAGTTTTTTTTGGAGTTCAGAGCGCGACCTTCAGGGTGTCGCCTGAAGGTTTGGAACAGATCCATCGCCTGGGTTCATGGAGGTGGACGCTCCGGCACCGGCCTTCTTTGGTTGCTTCGACAATTGCTGCAATTTTTGCGGCGATCATGCGGTCATTCACCGCAACGACGGTTTGGGTATCCGCAGGAAAATGCGGGGCCATGCGCCGAATGCTAGGATGACGGCCGCGTTCGTTAGGACGATCGCCTCGATCGACACATCACCCCGGGTCCAGGCCGTGAACAAATCGAAGTCCATCACCAACAAGGTGATCGTGACCGGAAATCCCACCAGAAAAACGAGAGAGGGCCGCAGATAGCGCGAACGATTTCGGAATCCCAGCCTCCAACCCAGCAACACCACGAGCAGCAGAAGCAGCGTCGGCACGCAGACATAGGCAACCAGCGCTTGTGTGAAATGATCCTTCCAGGGGGCCCGGAAGGCCCAAACCGCGAGAAAGACAAAGGAAAATACCGAGCGCTTCAGGTGAACCGAAAACGGAGGCGCTCCGGGCGGCCGCTTGGGGCCGCCGCCTCCCCGCGGCTGCGGCCTCCATTCGGCTTCGTCCAGAGTATGGTCTTCGATCTGAATTTGGCGCTGCCGGATGGACCGCCAGCGCCACAGCCTTGTGGTAAAAGCCCAGACGGAGAAAAAGAAGGCAAAAAACTCCATGTCGCGGACCAAGGGAGATCGGGAAGACCAGCCCCGCGCAATGATCCAGGCGATCGCCAAAAATGGGAACACCACTGCCGCCTGTACCCAGGCGATCCGATTCACGAACTGCTGTTCCCGCGGCGACTTGGCTCCATCGGTCATCCCCTTGCGGGTCACCAGTGCTCCCCCAAAAAGTGCGAACACGCTGCCGAGCGGACCAGCCGCGGCCCAGGCGCCCTTGGCCGCCGATCCCGAGGCAGCGGCCAGGCCCGCGCCCACCGCTTTGGCGGAGGAGGCCGCAGCCGGCAGTGCGGCCAGCACATGCTGGGTGAACGCTGGCTTCGGCGAGGTCCTCTCCAGCGCGCTTTCTACAAAGGCGAGGACTTGCTCCTGGAGGAGCTTCCGGCCCCGAGACAGGCGCTGCCGGACCGCGTCTTCGGACAGCTCCAGCGCCAGGGCCACCTGCTCAATCGACGCGTGCTGGCGGTAATACAGGATCAGGGGTTCGCGGTATGTTTCGGGGATGTCCTCCAGCTGGCGCCAAAGGATGCCTTCCTCCTCCCGGCTAATGGCCTGATCGAGCGGATGGGGCTCTAGGGCGGGCAGTTCGTCGGCGACCTCCAGTTGTTCCGCCCGGAGCACGGGCTCGAATTTCTCGTCGCGGCGGGCCCGGCGGGAGAGGTTCCGGACGATGCCGCAAAGCCAGGAGCGCAGTTTCTCGGGCTCGCGCAGGAAGGGGAGCTGCTTCCAGGCGACGACAAAGGCGTCCTGGGCCAGATCTTCGCTTTGAGTCAGGCCGCCCGTGGCATTGTAGGCCACGGCGCAGATCAGCGCCTGGTAGCGGGCGACGATCCGACCGAAGGCGTCGCGATCGCCGGACTGGGCTTGGGCGACGAGTTCCGCGTCGGCAGTTTCAAGGGGACGCAACTTCTCGGACGGCATCATAGTACTGAAGGAGTGCCAATAAGGGCCAAGCTGTGACAAGGATCGATGCCCCGGAAAAAACTATATCCGTTTTCGATCACTTGTTTGTCACGACCCGCGCTCTTTTCGGCACTAATAGTGTGGATGCTCCTGGACCTACAATCAGGCGCCCTTCCAATGATACTTCCGTTGAGGGTCGCGGGCGTTCGTCCCGACAACCGAAACCAGCCCAGAGCTCACCAACCGCGCCAGGCGCGTACGCATGGCACGGGGAGAAATGCCAGCTCGCTTGGCCAGCTCGTGGGTTGACAAGCCCGTGTGACTCGAGGCCTCAAGCAAAGCCTCTCGAACGGCCGCTGTAACGCCATCTAGCTGCACTGGCTGATCGGCAATCAGAGAGATCGTAGCCCGAAACCGAAGGGCGATCTCCTCCAACTTTGGCTCGCGCAATCCAGCCTGCCGGCATTCGCCCGTCGCTCGCTGGATGCCACTGCCCCATTGTTCTATGAAACCCAGTTCCTTAAATACCCGGCCGATAACGCGATTTCGGAGCTTCGATACCCCGTGCTTGATGTCTTCGACGGTCAGCCCTGCCAAGAGTACACCAGGATTCTCGATTTCAATCCGATCGGAAAAGATCGAAACGCGGATGGGCGCACCTTGCTGGGCGTAGTCGGCATGAACCACCGCGTTGACGAGCAATTCGCGAACGGCCCGCAGCGGAACGCTCGATAGATCAATGCGTTTGAGCCCGCCGATCTTTGCCGAAACCTGCGCGTGCTTCTGAATGAACTCATAAGCGGATTCCAGGGCGCGTGGAAGAATCCCGCGACATTCCAAGCTATCCGCCAAAACGGACTTGTCGGTCCCGGAAAAGCGACCGCATTGAATCCAGGCATCGGGGAATTCGCGCTCC
>Ga0265324_10000662_pt1 | contig 23249 bp, 27 predicted proteins | sample 41419metaG_FD_198634 | JGI IMG/M metagenome (GOLD analysis project Ga0265324, IMG submission 198634) | Rhizosphere microbial communities from Carex aquatilis grown in University of Washington, Seatle, WA, United States - 4-14-19 metaG | ecosystem: Host-associated > Plants > Roots > Rhizosphere...
TTCGGCCTGTGCCGTATTTGCTTCCGTGAATTGGCCCTTCAGGGCGAGATCCCCGGGATCACCAAGGCATCTTGGTAAGCCGGCACATGGGTTTTAAGACTGGGAATGAAGGAAAGAGAGTAGCATGAGCGGAATCACAGATCCCATCGGCGATATGCTGACGAGAATCCGGAACGCCACCCGCGTGGGCAAGCGCATCGTCGAGATGCCCTCATCCAGCCTGCGCCGGGAAGTGGCCAAGATCCTCGTCCGCCGGAACTTCGTCCAGAAGTTCGTCATTCTGGACGACGGCAAGCAGGGCACCATGAAGATCCTGCTGAAGTACACGGACGGCCAACCGGCCATCCAGGGCATCCAGCGCGTGAGCCTACCCGGCCGCCGCACTTACGCCCGCGCCACCGGTCTGCCCCGGGTCATGAACGGCCTGGGCATGGCCATCGTATCGACGTCCAAAGGTCTCCTCACCGACTACGAAGCGCGTGAGCAGAACATCGGCGGCGAAATCATCTGCAAGGTCTGGTAGAGGTAATCATGTCGCGAGTAGGCAAATCGCCCGTCAAGATCCCCGCCGGGGTGAAGTTCACCATCAGCGGGCAAGTCGTTAACATCGAAGGTCCCAAGGGCAAGCTGTCCTTGACGATCCACGAGCGCATCAAGGTCCAGAAGGAAGAGGACACCCTCGTCCTGGTCCGGGAATCCGATTCGGGTACCGATAAGGCCCTGCACGGGACTTCCCGCGCCAATCTGAACAACGCCGTCACCGGCGTGTCCAAGGGTTTCTCCAAGGAGCTCGAGATCAGGGGCGTGGGCTATCGCGGCGAGCAGAAGGGCAAGGCCGTGAACCTGCTCCTCGGCTTCTCGCATCCCATCGTGTATACCCCTCCGGTCGGCGTCAACGTCAAGATGGACGGCAACGTGAAAGTAGTGGTGGAAGGCATCGATCGCCAGGCCGTGGGCCAGGTGGCGGCCACCATCCGCGGCTTCAAGCCCCCGGAACCCTATAAGGGCAAGGGCGTGCGGTATATGAATGAAGTCGTGATCCAGAAAGAAGTGAAGAAGTCGTAAGCCCGGTGCTTATGACTAGGAGAGGATGAAGAACCATGTTCGCGGATAAAGCGCTGATTCGCCGTACCGGACGTATCGCCCGGCACGACCGGATCCGGAAGAAGATCGATGGCACCGCCGCCCGCCCGCGCCTAAGCGTGCGCCGTAGCCTCAGCCATATCTATGCCCAGATCATCGACGACGTGAGCGGCAAGTCGTTGTTGAACCTGTCTTCCTTGTCCCCGGAGGTCAAAGCGGCCTCCGAAGGCAAGAAGAAGACCGAAGTCTCCAAAGAGCTCGGCAAGCTGGTGGCCCAGAAGGCCATTGCCGCCGGGATCAAGAACGTGGTGTTCGACCGCGGCGGATACCTTTTCCATGGCCGCGTGAAGGCCGTTGCGGATGCCGCCCGCGAAGCCGGATTGGAGTTCTGATGAATCAAGGGAATCAAAATCAGGGTCGCCAGGACAGGGAACCCGTTGACAAGGAATACCAGGAGAAGGTCGTAGCCATCAACCGCTGCGCCAAGGTCGTGAAGGGCGGACGCCGCTTCTCGTTCAACTCCATCGTGGTGATCGGCAACGGCAAGGGCCGCGTGGGCATCGGTTCCGGCAAGGCCAATGAAGTCGCCGAAGCCATCCGCAAGGCCACCGAGAACGCCCACAAGAACCTGGTGGACGTGATCATCCTGAACAAGACCATCCCGCATGAGGTCAACGTGCGCTTCGGCGCGGCGAAGATATTCATGAAGCCGGCCTCGCCCGGTACCGGCGTTATCGCCGGCGGCGCCGCCCGTGCGGTGCTCGAACTGGCCGGCGTGCATGACGTACTCACCAAGAGCATCGGGTCCACCAACCCGCATAACGTGGTGAAGGCCGTCCTGCGCGGGCTGCAAATGCAGCGCGGCAAGAAGGAATTCGCCCTGCTCCGCCAGGTCGTTAAGGCTTAAAGAGCTTAAGAGGAAGCATCCAAATGTCCAAATTGAAAATCACCCAGCTCATCAGCGAGGTCCGTTCCTCCTTGAAGCAGAAGCGCACCCTGGAAGCCCTGGGCCTCCACGGGATCCGCAAGAGCGTGACCCGGGAAAAGTCCGCGACCCTGGACGGCATGGTCCGGGTCATCGCCCATCTCGTTAAGGTCGAGGAAGTCAAATGAAGTTGAACGAACTCCGCCCCAAAAAGGGCTCGCGCAAGAAGCGTTTCAAGGTTGGCCGTGGTCCGGGTTCGGGCCTTGGCAAGACCGCCGGCCGCGGCGGCAAGGGCCAGACCGCGCGTAAGAGCGGTCCCGTGGGCGCCGCCTTCGAGGGCGGTCAAATGCCCCTGCAACGTCGCGTTCCCAAGGTGGGTTTTAACTCCCATTTCCCCGATGGACCGCAGGTCGTGAACCTGGACGATCTCGAACGGAATTTCGATGCGTCGGCCATCGTGTCTACCGCCGAACTCAAGGCCAAGGGTCTCATCCGTAACGCCGCGAAGCCGGTGAAGATATTGGCCAAGGGTAAACTGACCAAGGCCTTGACCGTCAAGGCCAGCAAGTTCAGCGATACCGCCAAGGCCGCCATCGAAGCCGCGGGCGGCAAGATCGAGTTGCTCCCGAAGGCGAGAAAGGCCTAACGTGCAGGCGCTGCAAGGGTTCTTGAATATCCTGAAGATCAAGGATCTGCGTGACAAGATCCTCTTCACGCTGGGGATCCTCGCGATTTATCGCCTGGGCGGATTCGTACCCCTTCCGGGCATCAACAGCACCGCCATCGCGGAGTTCTTCTCCAAGAATTCCAACAACCTGTTCGGCCTTTACAACACCTTCGTGGGCGGCGCTTTGCAGCGCGCGTCCATCTTCTCCCTGGGCATCATGCCCTACATCTCCTCTTCCATCATCATCCAGTTGATGGGCACCGTGGTGCCTTCCATCGCCCAGCTCCAGAAGCAAGGCAATGAAGGCCGCGCCAAGCTGAACCAATGGACCCGCTACGGGACCATCGTCATCAGCGCGTTGCAATCCTTCGGCGTCGCCACCTGGCTGGGCAGCCAGGCCACTCCCACCGGCCAGAGCCTCTTGGCCGTCGGCGTGGGCCATTGGTCCTTCACCCTGCTCACCGTCCTCACCCTCACCACCGGCACCATCTTCATCATGTGGCTGGGCGAGCAGATCACCTCCCGCGGCATCGGCAACGGCATCTCGCTCATCATTTTCATCGGCATCATGGCGCAGATGCCCCGCGCCATCTTCAGCGAAACCGAAATGGTGCTCTCCGGCGAGCGCAGCGTGCCCATGGAAGCGGTCATCTTGGCGGTCGTGCTGGCCATCATCGCCTTTATCATCTTTATCGACCAGGGCACCCGCCGCATTCCCCTGCAATCGCCCAAACGCGTGGTCGGCCGCAAGATCATGGGCGGCCAGTCCAGCTTCCTGCCCTTCAAGGTCAACACCGCCGGCGTGATGCCGGTGATTTTCGGCTCGGCCATCATGTTCGTCCCGGCCCAGCTGGCCTCCTACTTCCCGAACATCAGCCTGGCGCAAAACTTCGGCGAGGCCTTCCTGCCCGGCCATTGGGTCTACTCCGTCGTGTTCACCGTGCTGATCGTCTTCTTCAGCTACTTCTACACGGCCATCATGTACAACCCGAAGGACATCGCCGAGAACCTCAAGAAGTCCGGTGGCTTCATCCCGGGCGTCCGCCCCGGCCGCCGCACCGCGGAGTTCATCGACCAGATTTTGACTCGCGTCACCCTGCCGGGAGCCATCTTTCTGGCGGTCATTTCCGTGGGCCCGCTCTACCTCAAGCAGGCCATGAACATGCAATTCTATATCGGCGGGACCAGCGTACTGATTGCCATCGGCGTCGCGTTGGAAACCCTGCGGCAATTCCAAACCCATCTGCAGAACCAGCACTATGAGGGCTTCATGCGGAAGGGCAAGATCCGCGGCCGGAGAGGATTTTAAGTGTCCAAACAAGAAGGCATCCAGGTTGAGGGCCGCGTGCTCGAAGCCCTACCGAACGCAATGTTCAAGGTAGAGCTCGACAACGGCCATGTCATCCTGGCCCATATTTCGGGAAAAATGCGGAAGAATTACATCCGTATTTTACCGAATGACAGGGTTTTGCTAGAATTGTCGCCCTACGATCTGTCTCGGGGGCGGATCACCTACAGGCATAAGTAAGGATTGAACCATGAAAGTCAGGGCTTCCGTGAAACCGCGTTGCGAACACTGCAAGATTGTGCGTCGCAAAGGGGTTATCCGCATCATTTGCAAGAAAAACCCCCGTCATAAGCAGCGTCAGGGCTAAGGCCCGTCCGATCGCAGGAGATAAGAAACAGTGACCCGTTTAGCTGGCGTCGATATTCCGAACAACAAGCGTACCGAAATTTCGCTGACCTACATCTTTGGCGTGGGACGCAAGTCCGCCATGGACATTTGCAAGAAGGCGAATGTGGACGGCGCCAAGAAGGCCGGGGACCTGACCGATGACGAGATCGGCAAGCTCCGCCGCGCCATCGAGTCCGGCTACCAGGTCGAAGGCGATCTGCGCGCCCAGGTGGGCATGAACATTAAGCGTCTGGTCGATATCCAGTGCTACCGCGGCATCCGCCATCGCAAGGGCCTGCCGGTCCGCGGCCAGCGCACCAAGACCAATGCGCGCACCCGTAAGGGACCGCGCAAGACCATGGCCAACAAGAAGAAGTAAAAGGCGAGGGCTGAAGGCCCTCACCCGTATTAGCGGCCCCGAGACGGCGCCGACCATTGAATAAACGAGGAATCCAGATGGCAGACGAAAAAGCGAAACCCGAAGAGAAGAAGGCTTCCAAGGCTCCGGCGGCCAAAGCCGCAGCCGAGGGCGAAGCCGCTCCCGCCAAGGGCGCTGCCGAAGGCGCAGCCAAGGAAGAAGGCGCCGAGGGTGATGCGAAGGCCAAGGCCAAGAAGAGCAAGCGCAAGGTGGACGTGCAGGGCGCCTGCACGGTGAAGGCCACTTTCAACAACACCATCATTTCCATCATGGACGTTCGCGGCAATGTGGTCTCTTGGGGCTCGCCCGGTAAGGTCGGCTTCAAGGGTTCCCGCAAGAGCACTCCCTTCGCGGCCCAGGTCGCGGCGGAGTCCGCCGCCAATGCCGCCATCGAAATGGGCATGCGCAAGGTCGACGTCCGCGTGAAGGGCGCCGGAGCCGGCCGCGAATCGGCCATCCGCGCTTTGAAGGCCGCGGGCATGGATATCATGTCCATCAAGGACGTCACCGGAGTTCCGCATAACGGCTGCCGCCCGAAGAAGCGTCGCCGCGTCTAACCTGGTCCCGTAGTTAATTAGAGGTTTCTCGACGATCATTGTCGAAAAAACACCGTAAGGATAGAGGTATACAGGATGAAATGGAAAGCGCTCCACATGCCGAAAGGCATCGTTAAGGAAAAAGGGGACTCGAAGTACGGCAAGTTCGTGATCGAGCCTTTCGAGCGCGGCTGGGGCATTACCGTGGGCAACGCGCTGCGTCGCGTCCTGCTCTCGAGCCTCCAGGGCGCCGCCGTTGTCTCGGTCAAGAGCGAGGGCGTGCAGCATGAGTTCTCTACCCTCGAAGGGGTGAAGGAAGACGTCGCCGAGATCATCTTGAACATCAAGCAGCTCCGCGTGAAGCTCCTCTCCGACGAGGATGCGACCTTGCGCCTGGATATCTCGGGCGAAGGCGAAGTCCGCGGCGAACATATCGAGGCCAACCCGGACGTGCAGATCCTGAATCCCGAGTTGCACATCGCGACCCTGGGAAAGAACGGCAGCCTCACCATTGAATTGCGCGTCTCGGACGGCCGCGGTTACGTGATCTCCGACGAACTGAAGCGTGAGGATGATCCCATTGGCGTGATTCCGATCGACGCCAACTTCTCGCCGGTGACCAAGGTCGCCTACGAGGTTTCGGATACCCGCGTGGGCCAGCGCACCGATTTCAACCGCCTGGAAATGGAAGTCTGGACCGATGGCAGCATCGACCCGGAAGACGCCATGGCCTACGGCGCCAAGCTCCTGGTGGATCACCTGGAGATGTTCATCAACTTCGAAGGCGATCTTGAAGCCGCCGAGGAAGTGGTGAAGGACGAAGAGAAGGAACGCATCCGCCAGCTGCTCAAGATGCGCGTGGACGAGCTCGAGCTCTCCGTACGCTCCAGCAACTGCTTGCGTTGCGCCAACATCCATACCATCGCCGACCTGGTCCGCAACCAGGAATCGGAAATGCTCAAGTACAAGAACTTCGGCCGCAAGTCCCTGATCGAGCTGAACGAAGTCCTGAGCAACATGGGTCTGTCTTTCGGGATGGACGTGGATTACTACCTGGGAGACGAGAAGTAAAACAGTCGAGCCGCGAAACGCGGCTCGACTTTTGTAAAAAAGGGCCGCGATTCGCGGCCCGCCCTTTCCGCCGGCCAAGGCCGGCGCATCGATAGGATTCGGAGCAGAAAATGTCCAGACATGGTGTAGTTGGAAAGCGGCTTAGCCGCAATGTGGGTCATCGCAAGGCCCTGCTGAAGAACCTGGCCACCTCGGTGATCGCCCAAGGTTTGAGCGAAGAGCCCATGGAACGCCATGTGGTGACCACGGTGACGAAGGCTAAGGCCATCCGCGGCCTGGTCGAGCGCCTGATCACCTACGCGAAGCAGGGCGACCTGGCCGCGCGCCGTCAGGCCGCGCGCTTCGTGACCCAGCCTAAGGTGCTGTCGGGACTCTTCGACACCCTCGCCCCCCGCTATGCCAAGCGCGCCGGCGGCTATACCCGGGTGTTGAAGCTTTCGGGCAACCGCATGGGCGATGCCGCGCAGATGGCGGTCATCACCCTGGTCGAAGAAGAAATCGCCCCCAAGACCCGCAAAAAGGTTCCGGCCAAGCCTGCCAAGGCCAAGGCCGAGAAGAAGGTGGATATCACCAAGGCCGAAGCTCCCGCCGCCGAGGGCGCCGCCCCCGCGGCCGGTCAACCGGCCGCCTAAACAGCCAAGACAGGGGCCGCGCAGGCGAACCCCGGTCCATCCTCATCCTCAAGGCCCCCGCCCCAAGCGGGGGCTTTTTTCATTCCCAGGCCCTCACGCTTAGTTCCGCCGCAATCCGGATGCGGGCATCCTGCTGCAAGGGCGATTATCACCAATAAAAATGGCGCATTACGGGCCCGGCCGGGGGCGTATTTTAACCGGTAACGCGCACTCCGCTTCGCGCGGGACCGACATGCCCTAGGTGGCGCGATCACTTGGCAGCAAGAGGCGCTCTACTCAGGTTTAACCGGAGGGGTAGCGCCCGCATCGTGGGGAGAATGGAATGCGGGTGCATTCTTCGTTTTCAGCGGCGGGCCGGGCCCATGGGTGTTCAGCGTTGGTGGAGGCCTTTTTCGAAACCGCATCTTTCGATCCGCACGCTTTTGGAGCTACTCCGATGCGCCTTTCCTCGACAGCCTTTTCTCCACGACAGCCGATGCGGTCTACACCCCCGATTCGGTATCCGGTTGGTACACGGATTGGGAAATCCGCTTCGCGGCCGGCGCGATGTATCGCACGCATGCGCGACTGGCCCCATAACTGACCGCCGAAGCCGGCACGACACGCGTCTGGGCCAAGCCCCCGCAAGGAACGGACGATGGGCATGCGGAGGATGCATCCATCGGGATCGGCTTAGAATGCAGACCCGGACCGCACTGGCCCCTGCGAATAGAAATCCGATCGGGCCGGACCCGCAGCGTCGACGGATGGGGAAGTCCTTTCCTGCAAGGCGGATTGCGTGTGACGCGGGAACTTTGAAGCGGGCGAGTTTGTGCTTGACAGGTTCGCTATGGCGAACTAATTTTTCCCTCGTTTGACGGAATTGGTTTCTTTCGGGAAACAGATCTTTTCCCAAGCCCCTTTCCAAGGAAACCTTGAGGGGGGAGCTGAGGGCGAAGGGCTAAAGCTCAGGGAACGGTATTCGCATCGGATTTCACTCGTCCATGACGGGAATCCGAGGCAACGGAAAAGGGACAACCAGGGGTCTTCCATCCCGCCGGGTTCGCTTTAGCGAACTGGATGGAGGGATCCGATAGCGACCAGGACATGTACGGCAGCACTTACACCTGGCTTTGCAAAGCCGGAAAGGAACCGTCATGCGATTAGTGATTCTGTCCTGCCTGTACTTCTTGTTCCTGCAAGCCTGTATGCAGGTGGACCTGTCCAAACCGACCGCGAGTACTGCTTCTGGTCCATCCTCCAATCCTGCATTGGCCCTACAACAATCAGCGCCTATCGATACCAATCTTATGCGCCAAGTGGCGGATGATAAGACGGCGGGCCGAACTCCGCCGCCCGTATCCGTGTATAAAGATCCTGCTACCGGAGATGAATACCAAATCAATTCGGGCTGGCGGATCGTGCCCCGGCAAACCACGATCTTCGCCGCGAGCCAACCCCTGGCGAAAGCGGCCGGCGGCCTTATTCAGACCTGGACCGATTGGTCCGGGCAGGTGGAAACGCGCATCTACGAATGCGTGACCCCGACCCCCGCACAACACCAGTCGCTTGGATGCCAGGTCGAACCCGGATTCATGTTAACGGGGGGTGGGGCATATGCGGATTACGGAAGCGGTCCTGGAGCCTTGCTTTGGGAAAGCCGGCCTTTGGATGGAAACCTGATCACGTGGTTGGCCAGCTCCAAAGACCACACCGAAGCGAATCCGCATACTCTCCATGTCTATGCCATCGGGATGCGCATCAAGGATAATACGGGCGCATACATTCCCGTCGAAAAATTACGGGGTCCCATTTTCACCATGGAAAACCTCACTTCCAGTCCAGCGGTCCATTATCCGAGTCAAATGATACAGGGCTCTCCCTTCATCGGGGGCGGAGCCAGAACCAATTGGACCTGCTGCGGAAGTCTCTTGACGGGTCTGGAATACAGCTATCCTCATACGTATTCGACATTCACCGCCTCGGCGAAAGATCATGGCGTTGGAGAATTGACCACCATCACGGCTTACTCCATATTCGCACTATCCCTGGAATGCTGTCACGACCAGGTTCCCATCCCGAACTTCGGGGTCCTGCAATTCTGGTGGCCCGCGGCCAGGGGCAATGCGGTAGGTACCGGGGTGGCGGTGGCATATCTCGATGCGGATCCGGGTTGGGTGATCACCGGTCCCGGTGGAACGGCCCAGTGGACCTCAGGTCCCGGAAGGCTGTTATTCGGGGTCAAACCGACGGGGACCTATCAAGGCCAAGTCGGCGTCTTCTCGAAAGATCACCGAACGGTTTCCGGCGGGTACAATGTCGTGAGTTTCGCGGAAGTGCAAAAGGCCCGTTAATTATTTCGGTCTGGAATGAAGGCGCGATTCACCTCCATCAGGAGCGAACGGGATATGAACCTTTTCCGGTGCTTGCTTGTAACTGTTTTACTCTGTTCCTGTATTTCGCAGACGCAAACCGAACAGGGCGCCGACTACGGAGGGCTGGTTGGTACTTGGAGAACCCAAACCGACCCTTCGCTTGTGCTCACCCTGAGCCGGGTCTGCTGCGGCTCCAAATCGGGACTCGGAGGCTCCCTTCTTTGGAAAGCAAGTCAAGCCAACCTGGAATCGTTGAGTTACGCCATCCTGTATCCCATCCAAAAGCCGGATGCTTCGACCGAGTATTCCTTCGAGATAGTTTTGTCCCCCCATCTCGATCCGATTTGCGCCGTGGATGGATTTGTCCAAGACGGATCCGGGAAGAGCGCCTTTCCTCAGCCCGTATTACCGGATTCCGCCGTCCTGGCGCTTACCCTTTCGAGCCGCACGGTACGGGGTTGTGATTCGCTCTGGACGACAATGCTGTTCGAAAGGAGGCCTTGAGGAGGTCTTAAGGAAGACTTCTCGAAGTCCTGAGCGGCGGACTTATTTTTTGCGGGCTGGAGCGGCTTTTTCCCGGGTCGATTTGGCGGGGCTTTTGGTGGCGGTTCGCTTGGAGCTACCCTTCGCCTGGTACTTACCCGCCGACTCGGCGACCAAGGTCTCCAGGGCGGAATCGGCGAATAGGTCCGACAAACCGATTCCCAGGCCGGAGCAGATCTTGGCCAGGGTGCTTAGGCGCGGGTCATTCTTTCCATTGAGCACTTCGCTCAAGGTGGATTTCGGGATTTGGTTTTCATGGGCGAACAGTTCGATACTGCCCGAAGCGCGGGAACTGAGGATCCGCCGCCGAAGGTTTTCGCCCAACTTTTGAAGATAGTCCATTGGCTTGACCCGTAAGAGCCCCTAACAGAATGCGGGCTCTAAAGAGGCCAAAGCTAGGGATTATTCCGAAATGGCTCGTTCGCTATGGCGAACCGGGCGGATCCAAAGCGGTATCCTTGGGTGGATACTTGGCTGGGTATTTATAGAGGGACCCTTAAGGCCCGAGGATCAATTTGCGGGTGAAGACGCGCTGCGCTTGGACCACTGTGAGGAAGCCAAGACCCGTATGCCGCGGCAGGGCATAACGGGCGGGAGCTTGGCCCCGGGTCTCCCAGATCGTTTGACCGTGGAGGTTCCGAAGGCTGGCGGTGAAGGCGCCAGCCAGCGTCAGCGACAGGATGTTTCCTTCCGTGCGAAAGGCGAAGGATTCGGGAAGCGGCCCGCCGGGGGCGATGGAAGTGGCGGTGCAGGCCGCCGGGTCACTCTTCAGGTAATAGGATTTGTAATTCGCCGAAGCGGGGTCCATGCAGCCCACGAGATCGGCCACTTCCACTTTCCGGAAGCGGATGGGCGCCCCTTCGCCTTGGATCCCGATGGTCCCTCCCGTAACCGGGGTGTTGGGCACGATGGGAAGGGTGTTGTTTTTCACGGAGCCGTCGTTCCTCTGCACCGGCTTATAGAAGGTGAACACGTTCTGCCCCGCAGCGAAATACTTGATCACCGAATCCCCCAGCACCAGGGCCGAGACCGCGGTCCACGTCGGCGCCAGGGTCATGGGGTTGGCCGTCGCGTTGGTGCAATGGTCGGCCACCAAGGTCCCGGCGGCGTTGTGGTAGCCGATGCCGTCCGTGCAGACATTGGCCGTGCCTACGGCCTTGACCCCGTTGGAGGGGCCGACGATTTGGAGCTCCAGGGCGATGGACCAATCCTGGTTCAGCCCATGGCTGGCCATGGTTTGCGAATGCAGCAGCAAAGCGCTTTGCTGCATGGAATAGGTTGGCGTTCCCGGCGCCTGGGTCCCGAACAGTTGGTATTCCGCGCGCACCAGATAATGGGTGAAGGTTCTCGGCTTGTAGCCGATATGGCTCCAAGGGGTCCCGTTCCAGTTGGTGTAATTGGAATAGTTCAGTTCCAGGCAATTTCCCGGATCATTGACGCAAGGGGCGACGCGGAAGGTTTGCAATGAATCCCAATTCAAAGGATGGCCGGTGATTTTCACCTCCCAATCCTTGAGATCGGTTCCATTGAAGAGCTGGGTCCAAACCGTGTCGTTGGGGCCGGCCGAGGCAAAGGCGGTAAGCAGCCCGAGGACGGCGGAAATTCGTTCGCGTGTGTTCATGCCCAATATATAACTGCTATTTTACTTTCATGACCTCCGATTCCGACGGCGCCCTTTCGGCCGCCATCCAGGCCAAACTGGAAGCCCTACCCACCCGTCCCGGCGTCTATCTCATGAAGAACGCCAAGGGCGAAATCGTGTACATCTGCAAAGCGGTCAATTTACGCAACCGGGTCCGGAGCTACTTCAACGCCCGATCGCATCAGGCCAACCACCTGGCTTCCACCCTGCTTCGGGCCGTGGCCAAGGATATCGAGTGGATCATCACCGATAACGAGGTCGAGGCTCTGATCCTGGAAGCCAACCTCGCCAACAAGCATACCCCCCGATACAACGTCCAACTCAAGGATGATAAGCATTTCCCTTATATCCGGGTCACGCTCTCCGAGCCCTACCCGCGCTTGATGGTCACGCGACAGGCCTCGGGAAAGACCAGGGACCTGTTTTTCGGGCCGTACACCAACGTGCGCGCCATGCGCAAAACCTTGAGCCTGTTGAACAAGGTCTTCCGGATCCGCGATTGCGACCTGAAGCTGCCCTTGGACCAGCCCATCCGGCCTTGCCTCAGTTACCATCTCAAGCGCTGCGATGCGCCCTGCGCCAATCTCACCACCCCCGAGGCCTACCGGCATCTGGTCGAGCAGGCGGTCCTTCTCCTCAAGGGACGCCACCGGGACCTGCGCAAGGATCTGGAACAACGCATGCTGGACGCGGCCAATGCCGATCGCTTCGAGGAAGCGGCGCGCGTGCGCGATCAAATCCGCGATCTGGACTCGCTCCAGGAAAGCCAGAAGGTGGACTTGGGGACGGATGCCTCCAAGGACCTCATCGCGTGCGCCCGCACGGGCAAGATGGCCTGCATCGTCATCCTTGAGATCCGGGACGGGTACGTGAGCGGCCGCAAGCATTTCGAGGTGAACGCCCCCCTGGAACAGGACGAAGACAGCGTCATCACCGAGTTCATCAAGGGCTATTACGTGCGCCAGGGGGCCGAAGGCATCCCGCGCGAATTGATCCTTTCGCATCCCACTTTGGAAGAGGAGAACGTGGAAGCCGTCTTGCGCGACCTGCGCGGCGGCGCCGTCGATATCGAAGTGCCGCAAAAGGGGGAGAAGCGCCGGCAGATCAACCTGGCCTTGGAGAACGCCAAGCTGCTGGTGGCCGAAATGGTGTCCCGCCGCGAGCGCAAGAACCGGCAAAGTTATATGGTGACCGCGCTGCAGGAGGACCTTGGTCTGCCGCAACCTCCGCATCGCATCGAGGGCTTCGATATTTCCCATCTCTCCGGCACCGATACCGTCGCATCCCAGGTGGTCTTCGTGGACGGTAAGCCGAGCAAGAAGGATTACCGGCATTACAATGTGAAAACCGTCGCGGGAATTGACGATTTCGCCTCCATGAAGGAAATCGTCGGCCGTCGCGTGCGGCGGTTGATCGAGGAGAACCAGCCGTTCCCGGACCTGATCCTCATCGACGGGGGCAAAGGGCAATTAGGGATGGCCTATGAGATCCTGCGCGAAGCCGGCCGGCCCGAACAACCCATCATCGGTCTGGCAAAGCGGCTGGAGGAAATCTTTTTCCCCGGCCAATCCGAGCCCTTGCTGATCGCCAAGACTTCGCCCAGCCTGCAATTGCTGCAGCAGGTCCGCGATGAGGCCCACCGCTTCGCGATCACCTTCCAGCGATCCAAACGCAAACAGCATATCGAATCGTCCTGGCTGGACGAGGTGCCCGGCGTCGGGACCAAGACCAAGATGAAGCTGTTGCAGGCCTTCGGGGCGCCCGCCGCGATCGCCGCGGCCCCGGAAGCGGACCTGGCGCAAGCGGCCGGCAAGGTGGTGGCCGCGCGCGTGCGGGCCTACCTGGACGGGAAGGCGCGGTTGGTTTCGGGTCCCAACGGCCTTGCCGTTGGGAAGGGCGGGGAAGGGTTTACGCTCCCGCTGCCACCGACCGCTCTGCCTTCCCTGCCGCAATCTCGCCCAACAACTCCCGCACCCGGGCCGCCGGGTCCGCAGCCAGGCTGATTTCCGTCACCATCGCCACCGTTCCGACCCCGCGCGCGAAAAGCGAACGCAAATGCGAGCGCTTGATGCCGCCCATGGTCGTGAACGGATGCCGGCTGAGCCCGGCCAATTCGAGTACGGCATCGGCGCCCAAGGCCCCGTAGCGCGAATGATCCTTGGTGGCGGTCGGGAACATCGGGCCGATGTTGACGTAATCGAGCGGCTGTTCTTGCGCGGCCAGAAGCTCTTTGCGGTTATGGGTCGAAAGCCCGATGATGGCTTTAGGCCCCAGCAGGCGGCGGGCTTCCTCGGGGGGCATATCCTCCTGGCCCAGATGCACGCCGTCGGCCCCGAGGGTTAGGGCGATATGCACGCGATCGTTGATCAAGAGGAGTGCGCCGTGGCGGCGGCAAAGTTCTAAGGCGGCGCGCGCCTCGCGTTCGAAGCCGCTGTCGGGCAGATCCTTGTCGCGGTACTGCACCAGGCGGACCCCGCCCTCCAAGGCGGCCGCGATCACGTCGGCCTGGGGCCGTCCGCCGGTGAGGTTGTGGTCGGTGACGAAGTAAAGCGGGGGCAAGGCCGGGTGCGCGTCCATAATCTCCAACCTAGATGGATTCCCATCCGTTCGCAAGAGCGCGGGCCCACCTTCATAACCGTTTGATAGCCGCCCACTCCTCCGCGGTCAGAAGCAGGCCGTGGGGGCCCTTCCCGGCGTCCTTCATGGCCGAGATGCGATCGCGGGTGGCCGGATGGGTGGACAAGAACGCGGCCCAGCCGGGAAGCTCCTTGAACTTGAGGAATTTCCGGAACAGGGTTTGCAGTCCGGAAGCGGCGTAACCGTGCGCCCGCAGGGTCTCCAGGGCGAAGGCGTCGGCTTCGGCCTCGTCCCGGCGTCCGTAATTCAGGTTGATCAGGTTCCCCGCATTGTCGAGCAGGACCGAACCCGCGCCGCTCATGTCGCCCAACAACAAGGAAACCCCGAGTCCCAGCAGGCTGCCGCGCACCAGGCGCCGCGTACCGTGCCGCAAATGCAGGTGCGCCCCTTCGTGGGCGAGCAATCCCATCCACTCCTCCTGGGTCTCCAGCAAATGCAACATGCCCGTGTAAACCACGATAGCGCCCCCGGGAAAGGCGAAGGCGTTCTTGATCGACGTGTCCTTCACGATGAGAATACGAATGCTATCGCGTAAGCCCGGCCGGAGCGTATGCACCATGGCGGCGCTCTTGTCCAAGGCGCGCTGGGCCGCCGCTGTTGGCGGCTTGATCAGCTTGGATTCGAAGGCTTGGGTGGCCGAGCTCCCGAGCAAGTGATCGATTCCGGCGGGAAGCGCCCGCACCGTCGCGTTCACCAGCATGTCCAGGCCGGCGAAATACATGAACGCGCCGAATACGATCAGGAATCCGGCCAGGATCAGGGCCCGGCCCCAAAGCGGCGTCGCGGACCACGCGTTCCGGCGGAGGAGCCCGGCGGCGCGCAGCCATTCCAACGCTTCGGGCCGCTCCCGGAAGGCCAAGGCGGCGCCGGCATGCGGCTTGAGCGCCAGGCTGAAGAAGCGGTCGTCCCCGCCCCGTTCCGTCAATTCGAATTCGCCCCGTCGGTAAAGCCCCGCCGCTTCCCCCTCCCGGACCTCCAATCCTTGAGGTCCGATCGCGACGATAATCACATGGGCTTTGGCTTGCCTGCCATCGAAGAACTCCGCCGTTCCCTCCCAATAAACCGGGAGCGCGGAGGCGGAATCGGGATCCAAGCCCGGATCAGAATCCAAGTCCCACGCCCAAGTCCAACGCATTGCCAAGGGCCTCGCCGGTGACGCCCGCTTTCCGGCTGCCGACTTGGAGGGCCGCTTCCAGGCGGGATGGGTTTTCCAGCTCCACGCGGGAGATGAAGAAGCGCATGCTGCGCGTCACCGCCCAAGCCGAGCCCAACCCCAGGGTGAAGAAAACGAGCAAGAGGTTGGTGAGGGCGAGTACGAAGGTTTCCCCGGCCTTGATTTCCCCGCGGAAGCGGCAGCCGCCCACGCTCAAATGATCGAGAAGGAAGGCGAAGCGCTTCGGCAGCCAGAAGAAGTAATAGACCCCCACGGTGAGGATGGACAGGAAATATCCCTGCATGGCCAACCGCCAGTAGGCGCCCGCATCCTTGCGCCAAGCGAACTTCAGATTGCCGAAGGAAAGATTGTCGTAGATGCGGCCGATCTTCCAATGGGTATACAGGGGAAACGCGAACCCGAAGGTCACCAAAGCCAAGAGCAGGCGGGGGATGGAGTCGCGCGCGAATAGGAGCGGGTTCCCGGCCAAGCGGAAATCGATTTCGCGAAAGCGCGCCCGGGACGCCCGATAAGCCATGGTGGCATAGATGGCGAACTGGGTGAGGAACACGATGGCGGCGAAGAAAATCAGGGTGACCACGATTCCTGCTGCCTTCAGCTTGTACCGGCCTTGCAGGTATGTCCCCGCGAAGAAAAGGCCGTACAATAGGATGATCAACCCGATCGCCTTCAAGGTCCCGATGAAAATCTCCTTGCCGGTTCCGGTAAAGCGGAAGCGCGAGCCGGCGAATTCGGTGTTCCCGTAGAAGAACTTGTAGACGCGGGCCTTGCCCCAGGCGAAATAAATCCCGAAAGTGAGGACCGTGAGCGCCGAGTTGGCGAGCCAGAGCAAGAAGAGATCGCCCCCTTTTCCGTGGAAATCGCCGGAGGCAGGGGGTTCTTCGGATGCCGGCGCGTTGGGCGGGAATTCGTTTGACATGGGACCTCCGCGGGTTGGAAGCGCAGTCGCGGCCGTATAGTAACGGCCGTAACGAAACGAATAATAACAACACCGGGCCGCGGGGCGGGACCAGGAAAACTGCCCTTAGCGGAGGCCTTCCTGGGGGCTGGAAGCCGACCCGTAAAGCTTTCGCGGGATGCGGCCGGCCAGGTGGGAATCGCGACCGGCCTCGCATGCCATCCGGAAGGAACGGGCCATGCGCACCGGGTCCTTCGCGCCGGCGATCCCGGTATTGCATAGGATCCCGTCGACGCCCAGTTCCATGGCCCGCGCCAGGTCCGAGGCCGTCCCCATGCCTGCGTCCACGATCACCGGGCAAGACAAAGACTCCATGATGATGCGGATGTTGTTCTCGTTGAGCACGCCCTGGCCGCTGCCGATGGGGGAGCCCGCCGGCATCACCGCCGCCACCCCCAGGTCTTCCAGTTTTTTGGCCAAGACCGGATCGTCGTTGGTGTAGACCATTACGGTATGGCCTTCCTTCACCAGGATCTTGGAAGCCTCGTAAGTGGCCAAGGGATCGGGTAACAATGTTTTTTGGTCGAAAAGCACTTCCAGCTTGAGGTACTTCATCCCCTGGGCCCCGGCCAAGCGCGCGATGCGCAATGCGTCCTCCACGTTGTAGGCCCCCGCCGTGTTCGGCAGCAAGGCATACTTCTTCGGATCGATGAAGTTGAGGATGTTCTCTTCCTCGGGACCGTTCAACTTCACGCGGCCCAGGGCCACCGTGACCATTTCCGCGCCCGAGGCCTCATGGCATTGTCGCATGATTTCGAAGTCGGGATACTTGCCGGTTCCGACGATGAGGCGGGAGCGGAAGGTTTTTCCGCCCAGTACGAGCGGCTTATCCTGGGGCATGGCGAACCTCTGACGATGTAAGATGGAAGCTGCAAAGATAGGAAATGGGTCTGGCCGTTCCCTTTGGCGGCCGCGCATGGGTCGGGCCGGCCCGCGATTCCGGCGCTAGCGGAGGCTCGTGCGCGCCGCCTTCGCCAGATAGGCCGCCAAGGCCAGGAACAGCGCCATCGACGCCCATGCCAACCAAGTCGGATGCCAAGCCACCGCCAACGGGACCTTCAGGTACACGCAGGCCGCCAGCGCCACGCCCAGGATGGATTCCCCCGCGATCAGTCCCGAGCTCAGGAGCACGCCCGCGTTGGAAAGTTCGTCTTCGGCCGCGCCTTCGCCCGCGGTCCGCGCCAAGGCCCTTTGGCCCATCCAACGGATCAAGCCTCCGATCAAAATGGGTACGGACAAGGTGAAGGGCAGGTACATGCCTACCGCGACCGGCATCGGGTGCAGGCGGAAGCGCGATCCACGCGCTTTCAACCAGGCATCCCCGGCGATAAATGCGATTCCGATCCCCAGCCCGATGCCGATCAGTCCCAATGGAATGCTGCCCTTTCCGAACAAGCCGCCAGCCAAGCTCGCGAACAACGTCGCCTGCGGCGCCTTCAAGCCTACGCCGATCCCGTAGGAATGGTGCAGCAGCGACAGCACCGGGGCGATCACGAAGGCAGGGGCCACGGCCCCGAGCACTTCGGCGTACTGTTGCGCCTTCGGCGTGCTGCCCACCAGGTATCCCGTCTTCAGGTCCTGGGAGCAATCCGCCGCCGAGCACGCCGCGCAGCACACGATGGCCGCCACGCCCAAGGTCGCCAGGATGGCATTGTCGCCTTTGAATCCCAGCAGTAGGAAGAAACCGGCCGTGCCCAGCAAGGCCGAGATGGTCATGCCCGATACGGGATTGTTCGAACTCCCGACCAGCCCCACGATATAGCTGGATACTCCGGTCAGGACGAAGGATGCCACCAGCATCAGTAAGGTCGTAATGAGGGTCAAGCCGGGCGATTTGAGCAGGTAATAATACAGCCCCGCCGTAAGCACAGCGCAGATAGCCAACAGCAGGAGCAGAAAGCGCCCGGGCATGTCGGTATCGGTGCGCGCCGGTCGGATGGAGGATTCCCGGCGATAGGATCGGGCCAGGCTTCCCAGACCCTGGAAGATTCCCGCGCGGATGGAAAAGATCGACCACAGCCCGCCCGCCACCATTGCGCCCACGCCCAGGTACCGGATTTGCCCGGACCAAAGGCCCCAGGCCGCGTCCAAGGGCGCGGCTGCGGCCATGGCCCCCGTGGGCCTGAGCAGCGGAAGCCCAATGAGCCAGGCCAGCGCGCCGCCCAGAAAAACCTGCGAGGCCACGCCCAGCCCGGTGATGAAGCCTACCGAGAGAAGGGCGGGGGAGAGATCGCTCCCCAGGAAAACCACGCGTCCCGCCGCGTGCCCGGCCCATTCCAGCGTTCCGTTCAGCAATCCTAAGCCCGCGGATAAAAGCTTAAAGGCCCCGCCCAGCGCGAAACCCTTCACCAGCCAGGCCACGCCGCCCTTCGCCCCACCGGCCCCCGATTTCAGCACCTCGGCGCAGGCCACGCCTTCGGGATAGGTCAAGTGCGGGCTTTCCACGATCAGCAAGCGCCGCAAGGGCACCATGAAGGCGATTCCGAGCAAGCCGCCCGTCATGGAGATCAAGGTGGTGGGCCAGAAGCGGAAATCTTTCCATGCCCCCACCAGTACCAGCGCCGGTATCGTGAAGATGGCCCCGGCCGCCAGGGATTCCCCCGAACTCGCCAACGTCTGCACGATGTTCGATCCCAACACTTCACGCCGCCCCAACATCCGGTACGCCGCCATGCCTAACACCGCCGAGGGAATGGAGGCGGAAACCGTCATGCCCGCGTATAGCCCTAGGTATACGTTGGCGGCCGTCATGACCAGGGCGATGCCCAGCCCCAGGCCCACCGAAAGCCAAGTGAACTCGCCCGGGGCCCCGAAAAAGCCCGATTCCCCGACGCCGTCCCGCCCGGACCCCGCGCCTTGCCTAGTTTTGCCGGCCCCTGGTCCCCGCACGTCCCCGCCGCTTTCCGAGGTCCCAGTCCGCATTTATCCTCCCGTCCCCGACGATCAACCCCAAATCAACGCAAGATCTTCAAAAAATAAGGCTTTTTTGCCCCTAGGCCCATAAATCTAGCCCCATCCCTTCGGACAAGCGACCCCAGGGTCCTTGACGAAGTAAGGCCCCACAGGAACCCCTTGAGCGCGGCTGTACAGACCGGTTTACCGGGCCCCGCGAAAGGGAGAGGCGCGCCAGCGCCGACCGAAAGGGGGTGTTTGACCGCACCGAACAGGCGGAGAGGCGCGCCAGCGCCGACAAACGAGTAGTTTTCTAACAAGCCCCTGGTTAAACTGGAGTTAGGCGCACCGACATTGAAGGAATCATGGCTTCCGACTATATTTACCCCTCTCACAAAATTTCTGGAGCCGCCCGATGAAAACCGGAATCCATCCTAAGTACGAACCGCAAACCTTCAATTGCTCTTGCGGCAATATCATCGAAGTGCGCGCGACCATCCCCGGCCAGGGCATCGAAATCTGCTCCAACTGCCATCCGTTCTACACCGGCAAGCAGAAGATCCTCGACTCCGCGGGACGTATCGAAAGGTTCACCTCTCGTTACACCACCATCGTAGGCGCCAAGCGCAAGACGCGTACCGCCTCGAAGGACGCCCCCAAGGCCGAATGAACCCCGTCCGCAAAGGGATCCACCGCCTCACGTGGACCCTGTCCTTCCTCGCCAACTACCAGCCGGAAAGCATCGGCGGGCAAGCGGTGATCGAAGGCGTGCTGATGAGGAGCCCGCGGCGCTTGGCCGTCGCGGTGCGCGCTCCCGACGGTTCCATCGTCGTCGACAATCAGGAATTCCTATCCTACTCCCGGCGGCATAAACTCCTTTCCTTGCCCGTCCTGCGGGGCGCGGCCTCCCTGGTCGAATCCCTCGCCATCGGCATCCAGGCCTTGAACTTCTCCATGTCCGTTCAGGATCGCGCGGCCAAGCCCGGTGACGATTCCGAAGCGGCCCATGCGACCGCTCCCGCCGCAAAGCCCTCCGGGGCGAAGCCTTCCGGACGCGAAAGGCTCATGGTGACCCTTAGCCTGCTCTCTTCGCTGGCCCTCGCTCTCGGCCTTTTCCAGCTCCTGCCCTATTTCGTAGCCGGCCACTTGATTGGCGGCACGCGCCAGGCTCCCGCCGATCCCTTATTGTTCAACCTCGTCGCCGGGGCGGTACGCATGGCGCTGCTTTTGGGCTACATGTGGGGCATTTCCTTCCTGAAGGACATCGGCCGGGTCTTCGAATATCATGGCGCCGAGCATAAGTCCATTTTCGTCCACGAGAGCCGCAGCCCCCTCGATGTGGCCTCCGCGCGCCTGCAAAGCCGCTTCCACCCGCGTTGCGGCACCAGCTTCATCCTCATCGTGGCCCTGGTCTGCATCGGCTTCTTCTCCGTCTTCGATTCCGCGCTCTGGCAGATTTTCCATTTCAGCTATCCCTCCGCCCTCGCCCGTTTCCTGCTGCATCTGCCTCTCGTGCCCTTGGTGGCCGGCCTGGCCTTCGAGGTCCTCAAGCTCACCGCCCGTTTCCAGAACTCCCCCTGGGTCCGTCCCTTCGTGGCCCCGGGCCTATGGCTCCAGAAAATCACGACCCGCGAGCCCGATGAAAAGCAGCTCGAGGTGGCCATCGCCAGCATCCGGGCCGCGCTGGCTTAGCAGTGGTCTAAGCGCCCCTTCCGATCCCACTCCCGCCCCCGGCCCCTCTCTTTCATCCACCCCTTCGACTAACTACCTTCCCCTCGTGGATCTAAAGCAACAAGCCAAGAAAGTCATCGAACGCAGCGAAGAGACCGAGGCGCAGCTGCAGCGGCCCGATATCCTCTCCGACATGGCGCGCATGACCGAGCTCAACCGCCTGCACAAAGGCCTGGCGGAGACCGTCGCGAAATCGCGGGAATACCTGGCGCTCCTGGCCGATCTCGGCGAATGGGAGAAGGCCTCGGAGGATTCCTCCGATCCCGAATTGCAGGCCTTGGCCCAGTCCGAACAGAAGGTGCTAAGGGAAAAGATTCCCGTTCTCGAAGAGAAGTTGAAATTCCTCTTCATCCCTAAGGATCCGAACGACGAGCGCAATGTCATCCTGGAAATCCGCGCCGGCGCCGGCGGCGACGAGGCCAGCATCTTCGCGGGCGATCTGTTCCGCATGTACAAGTACTACATCGAGTCGCGCGGATGGAAGCTCACCGTGGTCAGCGAGAGCGAAGGCACGGTGGGCGGCTATAAGGAAATCGTCAGCGAGGTGATCGGCGACGGCGTGTACGGGGTCCTCAAGTACGAGAGTGGCGTGCACCGCGTGCAACGCGTCCCCGAAACCGAAGCCCAAGGCCGCGTGCATACCTCCGCCGCCAGCGTAGTGGTCATGGCCATGGCCGACGAGATGGACGACATCGTCATCAAGGACGAGGATCTGCGCGTGGATACCTACCGCTCCGGCGGCGCGGGCGGCCAGCACATCAACAAGACCGATTCCGCCGTGCGCCTCACCCATTTGCCCAGCGGCATCGTGGTGGCCTGCCAGGACGAGCGTTCGCAGCACAAGAACCGCGCCAAGGCCATGAACCTGCTCAAGTCCAAGCTTTTGGACGCCCAGATCGCCGCACGCGATGCCAAAGAGGCCGCCGCGCGCAAGTCCCAGGTCGGCACCGGCGATCGGTCCGCCAAGATCCGCACCTATAACTTCCCGCAAGGCCGTTGCACCGATCACAGGGTGAACCTCACCCTATACAAGCTCGACGCCGTCATGAAGGGCGACATCCAGGAGCTCATCGACGGCCTGGCCATGGAGGCCAACGCGGAAAAGCTACGCGAGCTCGAGAAGCAAGGCTGACGCGCATGCCCGCGGAGACCGCCACCCTACTCGATCTTCTCAACAAAACTTCCGACTGGTTCAAGGCCAAGGGCATCGAGAACCACCGCCTCGATGCGCAGCTCCTGCTCGGACACGTCCTCGGCATGAAGCGGATGGATCTCTACATGAACTTCGATCGCCCCCTCGATGAAGCCGAGGTGGGCCGCTTTCGCGAATTGGTCAAACGCCGGGGAGCGCGCGAGCCCCTTCAGTATTTGCTCGGCGAGCTCCCCTTCCGGGAATTGAACCTCCGGGTGGACAAGCGCGCCCTCATCCCCCGCCAGGAAACCGAGCTGATCGTGGACCTGGTCCGCAAAACCCTTGCTCCCGGCCGCCAAAGCCGGGTCCTCGACGTGGGCGTAGGCGCCGGCCCCATCTTCCTCTCCATCCAGAAGGAAGTTCCCAACGCCATCGTTTATGGTTGCGATCTTTCGCCGGACGCATTGCAATTGACGCGCGAAAACGCTGCGCGTAACAATCTGGCCGACGCGAACCTTTTCCAGGGCGATCTTTTCTCGGGGGTATCTTCCGAGTTACCTTTCGATTGCATCGTCTCCAATCCTCCCTACGTAGGCGAACGGGAACGCGCCTCCCTTCAGCCCGAAGTCCGTGATCATGATCCCGCTCTCGCCCTTTTTGGCGGCCCTGAAGGATGGGAGTTGCCGGCCCGGCTTATTTATGAAGCCTATGACCGCTTGGCCGATGAAGGTGCCTTGATCATGGAAATCGGCGCGGGCCAAGCTCCGGTTCTCAAAGAGAAGGCCGCATCCCGACCCTGGAAGTCCGTAGCGACATCCAAGGATTACGAGGGCATCGATCGCTTTCTGATCCTGCACAAATAGCCAGGATTTCCATTCAGAAACTTGAGGCGCAGGGGCGGTTTCGCTGCAAATGTGGATTACTTATACACATTTGTGGATAGACCGTTGAAAAGTATGGAAAACTGCGATGATTTTCTGCCATATCAATCCTATTCAACCTTTCTTCTCAACCCAAACAGCAAAAATTTTTCCCTGCAAATCGTTGACGGAACTGGAATAGGGAGGTATCTTATCAATCCCCCGCCAGTAAAAAAGGCGTGGGACCCGGCCCTTTGAGACCGGGTGGCTCTTTGAGAGAAGAATCAGGAACAAGCAGTAAATCACAGCGGAGCGGGAG
>Ga0265324_10000666_pt1 | contig 23164 bp, 23 predicted proteins | sample 41419metaG_FD_198634 | JGI IMG/M metagenome (GOLD analysis project Ga0265324, IMG submission 198634) | Rhizosphere microbial communities from Carex aquatilis grown in University of Washington, Seatle, WA, United States - 4-14-19 metaG | ecosystem: Host-associated > Plants > Roots > Rhizosphere...
GAGCGCCTCAGCCAGGTCGACCCCCTCATCGGCGGCGCGGTCGCCCTGGCGGTCGCCAGCGTCACCTGCTACGTGATCTGGCGCAAGCTCCGCAAGTAGCGAGTGCCCCGCAGGACCGCGCGTCAGCCGGCGCTCTTGGTCAGCGCGTCGTACTCGGTGGGGGAGAGCAGTCCGGCCGCGGGCACCTGCCCGTTGGCGACCTGGACCCGGAACATCCAGCCGAGCCCGTAGGGTTCCGCGTTGATCAGCCCCGGGTCGTCGTTAAGCTCCTCGTTGACCTCGGTGACCTCGCCGTCCACCGGGGAGTACAAGTCGCTCACCGACTTTGTCGACTCCACTTCGCCGCAGGGCTCGCCGGCCGTCACGGCGGCCCCGACCTCGGGCAGCGACACGTACACGACATCGCCAAGCGCCTGCGTCGCGTAATCGGTGATCCCGATCGTGGCGGTGCCGCCGTCGATCGCGACCCACTCGTGCTCCTGGGTGTACAGCAGTTCAGCGGGAACGCTCATCGTCCTTTTCTCCTGTCGTAAAACGGCAGCGCGGTCACCTCGGCCGGCTCGGTCGTGCCCCTGACGTCGATGCCGAACGGCCCGTTCGCGTCCGGCTCGACATATGCCATCGCTATCGGCCTGCCAAGCGTCGGCGACGGGGCGCCGCTGGTGACGACCCCGGCTGCTTCGGTGCCGGACAGCACGGCGTAGCCGTGCCGTGGCACCCGCCGCGACCCGGAGAGCAGGCCGACGAGTTTCCGCCGTGGCCCGGCTTCCGCCCGTGCGGCCAGCGCGTCCCGGCCGACGAAGTCGCCTGGCTTGTCGAGCCGCACCACCCGGCCGAGCCCCGCCTCGTACGGCGTCACGTCCGGGCCGAGCTCGTTGCCGTACAGGGGCATGCCGGCCTCGAGCCGGAGCGTATCGCGGGCGGCAAGCCCGGCCGGCGGCACGCCGGCGGGCGCCGCGGCGGACAGGGCGTCCCACAGCGGCTCGCAGTCGGCCGGCGCGCAGAAGATCTCGAAGCCGTCCTCGCCGGTGTACCCGGTCCTGGCCACCCACGCCTCGCGTCCCGCCACCGTGCCGTACGCGCCCGCGTAGTACTTCATGTCCGCCAGCGGGATGTCGGTGACGGAGGAGAGCACCCCGCATCCGTTCGGGCCCTGGATGGAGACGAGCCCGGTGGCCGCGGACTCGTCGGTGACCAGCGCGGCACCGGAGCACCGCGCGATGAGCTCGGCGAGGACCACGGCGGTGTTGGACGCGTTGGCCACGACGAGGAACCGCTCGTCCGCCTGCCGGTAGATGATCAGGTCATCGAGGACGCCGCCGTCCGGCGCGCACAGCATCGTGTACCTGGCGCGGCCGACGGCGAGGGCCGACGGCCAGCCGCAGACCGCGTAGTCCAGCGCGGCGCCCGCGCCCGGACCGGTCACCGCGATCTCGCCCATGTGGCTCAGGTCGAACAGCGCGGCGTCGGTCCTGACCGCGGTGTGCTCAGCGGTCTCGCTCCGGTAGCGCAGCGGCATGAGCCAGCCGGCGAACTCCGTCATAGTGGCGCCGAGCCGTTCGTGCACGGCCCGAAGGGGCGTGTCCTTGGTGGAGGTCACCTGCCTGATCCTAGCGGTGCCGGGTACGGTCGTTGACATGGCGACTCTTACTTCCGAGCAGGTAGCATCCGAACTCGCGGCAACCCCCGGCTGGACCATCAGCGACGGTCAGCTCACCCGCACGGTGACTCGCAAGGACTTCCGTGACGCGCTGCTGTTCCTCAACGCGGTCGGTTTCCTCGCCGAGCGGGCCAACCATCACCCGGACGTCCAGGTTTCCTGGAACAAGGTGACGCTGAACCTGATCTCCCACTCGGCGGGCGGGCTGACCGAGAAGGACTTCGCGCTGGCCCGCGAGATCAGCGAGCTGGCCTGAGGGCCCGCTGGTAGAGGGCCCGCGCCTGCGGGCCGAGCACCGCGCCGTAAAGCACCGCGAGGTCGCCGGACATCTTGTAGGTGGTGACCGCGGTCACCAGGCCGCTGCCCCGCCGCGGGCGGAACCCGGCCAGCCACGGCCCGCCGCTGTCCCCGGCCGTCATGCCGCACGGCATCCCCACCCGGCCGCCCGCCGCGGTGACCCGGCCTGCGCAGAAGGCCAGGTAGAGGCCCGTGTAGGGCGGCTCGGCCGGGTAGCCGAATACGTACGACCGGGTGAGCGCGGCCATGTCCTGGCTGTTTGCGAACTCGACGGAGAGCCCGGGCGGTGGCTTGGCCGCGCCCGGCCCCTCGCCAGGCGTCGCCGGGGTGACCTGGACGAACGCGAAATCATCCGCCTCACCGCCACTGGGCGCCGTCCAGCCCGGCGAGACGAGGAAGCGGTGCGCGGTGTACTCGCCGTAGGGCAGCCGCCCATCGGCGAAGCCGGGTACGAACACCCAGTTCGTCACCCACTGGGTGGCGCGGCCACGCCCGGGCCCGCCGGTGACGCAGTGCGCGGCGGTGAGCACCACGTCCGGGTGGCCGCCGCCCACCAGCGCACCGGAGCACACGTAGTCAGTGCCGCCGAGGCTGAAGAAGATCCGGCCGACCGCGGCGGCCACCGTGCCGCCGTGCGTCCAGCGCAGCCCGGCACCCGCGGTGTTACCGGAAAGCCAAGCCAGCCGCGTGTCCCGTGGCGGCTGCCGGATCAGGTCCCTGGTCATGCGGCTGGCGGTCCAGTACCGGACGGCGGCGGCCTGCGCGGTGGCGCCGACGGCCTGCTGGCTCACCCCGGCACCGGAAGCGCTGGCGGCCGGGCGGCCGGCCAGCGTCGGCACGACGACAGTGATCGCGAGCCCGGCGACGATCGCGACCAGCCGGCTACTGAACGTGGCTCTCATCGGTACGGGGATGGTATCGAATACGGAGAGCAATTGACTGGTGACTCACCGAAGTCATTCGGCGCAGGATCCGCCGCGCCGGGTTCGCGCCGGGTCGTCTCGTGGCGCAGAATGAGCGGGTGACTGAGACGCTAGCCCCTCGTGACGTGGTGATCCTCGGCTCGACCGGGTCGATCGGCACCCAGGCGCTCGATATCGCCCGCCGCAACCCGGAGCGCTTCCGGGTGACCGCGCTCGCCGCGGGCGGCGGCAGTCCCGCGCTGCTCGCCCGTCAGGCGGTGGAGTTCGGCGTGCCGGTGGTCGCGGTGGCCGACGAGGCCGCCGCCCCGGCCGTGACGGCTGCGATCAAGGAGGAGTCAGCCAGAACGAGGGCAGGCTCCGCCGCGCCCGCCGCGGAGATCACCGTCCTCGCGGGCACGGAATCGGTGTGCCACCTAGCGGGCATGCCCTGCGATGTCGTGCTCAACGGCGTGACCGGTGCGGCCGGGCTGCGGGCAACGCTCGCCGCGCTTGAGGCCGGCCGTACCCTGGCGCTCGCCAACAAGGAGTCGCTGATCATCGGCGGCCCGCTGGTGACCAGCCGCGCCAAGCCGGGGCAGATCGTGCCGGTGGATTCCGAGCACTCCACGATCGCCCAGTGCCTGCGCGCAGGAGCGAACTCCGAGGTCAAGCGGCTGGTACTGACCGCCAGCGGCGGTCCGTTCCGTGGCTGGCCGCGCGAGCGGCTTGAGGCGGTCACCCCGGAGCAGGCGCTCGCGCACCCGACGTGGCGGATGGGGCCGCTCGTCACCACGAACTCGGCCACGCTGGTGAACAAGGGCCTCGAGGTGATCGAGGCACACCTGCTGTTCGGCTTCGGGCTCGACAAGATCGACGTGGTGGTGCACCCTCAGTCGATCGTGCACTCGATGGTCGAGTTCGCCGACGGCGCGACGATCATCCAGGCCAGCCCGCCGGACATGCGGATACCGATCGCGCTCGGCCTGGCGTGGCCGCACCGGGTGGCGGACGCGGCACCGGGCCTCGACTGGACGACGGCCGCGACCTGGACGTTCGAGCCGCTCGACGACGCGGCGTTCCCGGCGGTGGCGCTGGCTCGCGAGGCCGCCAGGCTCGGCGGCACCGCGCCCGCCGTGTACAACGCGGCCAACGAGGCATGCGTGGCCGACTTCCTCGCGGGAAGTATCTCGTTCACGCGGATCGTTGACACCGTGGCTCGCGTAGTCTCGGAGCACGACACGTCGCGTACCGGGGCGACCACGCTTGAGGATGTCCTCGGCGTGGACGCCTGGGCGCGGGCCCGAGCCAGGGAACTGACCAGGAAGTGAGGGACGACTAGGTGGACGCGCTTGGCTGGCTGATCTTCCTTGTTGCCCTGCTCGTCTCGGTGATGCTGCACGAGACCGGGCACTTCGTGACGGCCAAGCGGTTTGGCATGAAGTGCACGCGCTACTTCGTGGGCTTCGGGCCGACGATCTGGTCCTTCTGGCGCGGTGAGACGGAGTACGGCATCAAGGCGCTCCCGGTCGGCGGGTTCGTCAAGATCGTCGGCATGACGTCGATGGACGACGTGGACCCGGAGGATGAGGAGCGGTCCTTCCGCCGGGCGCCCGGCTGGCAGCGGCTGATCGTGCTCGCGGCCGGCTCGTTCATGCACTTCGTCCTCGCCGCCGTGCTGATCTTCGGGCTCGCGCTCGCGATCGGCATAGCGAACGTCAACACCACGCAGCTCGGCACGGTGGCGACCTGCGTGCCCGCGAATCAGCAGGCGATCGCGAGCGGGATCGCGTGCCCAAGCGGCGCGGCAAAGTCGCCCGCGCTGCTGGCAGGCCTGCGGGTGGGCGACCAGGTGACCTCGTTCAACGGGACCGCGGTGGCGAACTGGACGGAGCTCTCCAACGCGATCTTGCAGGTCAAGCCGGGCACTCCGGTCACGCTGACCGTCTCAAGGAACGGGCACCCGGTCACGCTGCACACCGCGCTCACGAATGTGCCCAAGCACGGCACCTACTTCGGCATCGCGCCGACCACCGTGTTCCAGCGGCAGAGCCCGCTCGCCGCGGTCAGGTACGTGGGCACCAGCTTCTCGCAGGTGGTCTCTGGCTCGGTGAGCGCGCTCGCGCAACTGCCTGCCGCGGTGCCGCACCTGTTCTCACAGAACCGCTCCTCGACCGCGGCCGGGAACGTGACGAGCGTGGTCGGCGCGGCCCAGATGACGGGCCAGGCGGTCGCCGCGGACGTGGGCTGGAAGTCCAAGGTCAGCTTCGTGCTGCTGCTCGTCGCGTCGCTCAACATCTTCGTGGGCGTGTTCAACCTGCTGCCGCTGCTGCCGATGGACGGCGGGCACATCGCGGTGGTGATCTGGGAGCGGATCAAGGCCCTTTTCGCCCGGCTGCGCCACAGGCCGGATCCCGGCCTGGTGGACTACCGTAAACTCGTCCCGTTGAGCTTCAGCATCTTTCTCGTGCTCGTCGTCTTCGGCATGATGCTCATCCTCGCGGACATCGTTAACCCGGTGAACATCGGGTGATCGCCCGGTGACATTTAGGTATTAGGCTGACGCGAGGGTCAGGGTAGGCGGGCAAGGGCACGAGTCGCTGGGCGAGAATGGACTGTAGTCCCTCGGGGGGAGAGCCACCGAACCCCCCGAAGTTGGCCGAGCACCCGACGGGATGGAAACCAATGAGCGTTGACCTTGGCATGCCAGCTACTCCTCCGGCACCGCTCGCCGAGCGGCGCAAGTCGCGTCAGCTGATGGTGGGGAACGTCCCGGTCGGCGGTGGCGCGCCGGTGAGCGTCCAGTCGATGTGCACCACGCTGACCGCGGACGTGAACGCGACCCTGCAGCAGATCGCCGAGCTGACCGCCTCCGGCTGCCAGATCGTCCGGGTCGCGGTGCCGTCGCAGGACGACGCGGAGGCGCTGCCCGCGATCGCGAAGAAGTCGCAGATCCCGGTGATCGCCGACATCCACTTCCAGCCGAAGTACGTGTTCGCGGCGATCGAGGCCGGCTGCGCGGCGGTCCGGGTGAACCCGGGCAACATCAAGGAGTTCGACGACAAGGTCAAGGAGATCGCGCGGGCCGCGTCCGCGGCTGGCACCCCGATCAGGATCGGCGTCAACGCCGGCTCGCTGGACAAGCGGCTCCTCGCCAAGTACGGCAAGGCCACACCGGAGGCCCTGGTCGAGTCCGCGCTCTGGGAGTGCTCGCTATTCGAGGAGCACGGCTTCCGTGACATCAAGATCTCGGTCAAGCACCACGACCCGGTGGTGATGATCCAGGCCTACCGGCTGCTCGCCGCCAAGTGCGACTACCCGCTGCACCTCGGCGTTACCGAGGCGGGGCCGGCCTTCCAGGGCACCATCAAGTCCGCGACCGCGTTCGGCGCGCTGCTCTCGCAGGGCATCGGCGACACGATCCGGGTGTCGCTGTCCGCGCCGCCGGTCGAGGAGGTCAAGGTCGGCATCGGCATCCTCGAGTCGATGGGCATGCGGCAGCGCGGGCTCGAGATCGTGTCCTGCCCGTCGTGCGGCCGCGCTCAGGTGGACGTCTACAAGCTGGCCGAAGAGGTGACCGCCGGACTGACCGGCCTTGAGGTGCCGCTGCGCGTCGCGGTGATGGGCTGCGTGGTGAACGGCCCAGGCGAGGCCCGCGAGGCGGACCTCGGCGTGGCATCGGGCAACGGCAAGGGCCAGATCTTCGTCAAGGGCAAGGTGGTCGCCACCGTGCCCGAGTCGAAGATCGTGGAGACGCTGATCGACGAGGCGATGCGACTGGCCGAGCAGGCTCTCGCGGAGGGTGCCGAGGAGGCGCCAGGCCAGCCGATCGTCACGGTCAGCTGACGGGAGCCCTCTCCAGGCAGTGCCTGCCTGGCCCCTCCCTCCGGGGCGCGCGCCGGAAGGAGGGGCCAGCAGGCCCCTAACTGATGATCTCGCCGACCCGCCCGGTGAGTGCCGTGTACCCCTCCGCCGGGAACAGCGCGTCGGTGACCAGCACGCTGACCTTCTCGACGGGGGCGAACGAGGCCAGGCTGACCACGCCCCACTTGGAGTGGTCGGCGAGCACGACCACCCGGCGGGCCCGGTTGATCAGGGCCCGGTTGGTCTCCGCCTCGGCGAGGTTCGGCGTGGACAGGCCCACCTCGGGGTCGAGCCCGGTACAGCCGAGGAACAGCGTGTCGAAGTGCAGCGACCCGATCGTCAGGTCCGCCACAGGCCCGACGAGCGCGTCTGATGCGGTTCGCATGCCGCCGGTCAGCACCACGGTGCCCCCCTCCGGCCCGCGGGGCGCGCCGAACAGGCCCGCCACGCGCAGCGAGTTGGTCACGATCGTCAGGCCCGGCATGTCGATCAGGCACTGGGCCAGCGCGAACGTGGTGGTTCCTGACGCGATCGCGACCGCGGTATTCGGCCTGACCAGGGCCGCCGCCGCGCGTGCGATCGTGTTCTTCTCCGGGCGTTCGAGGACGAGCTTGTCCTCGAAGCCTGGTTCGTGACCAGCATGTGAGCCCGGCAGCACCGCGCCGCCGTGTACCTTCTCCACCAGTCCATCCTTGGCCAGCACCTCGAGATCGCGCCTGATCGTCATGTCAGAGACGCCGAGTTGCTGGGTGAGGTCGCTGACCCGTGCGCTTCCGTCGTTTCTGACGGCCTGCAGAATCAGCGACTGGCGATGTCTAGCCAGCATTCACTACCCCCTCAATAGTGTCCGAACACTTAAAAGTATGACGCTTTACCGCCTTGTTGGGTTACGACCAACAGTGTCGGATATTTGCTCGTAACGCGAGAAAAAATTCGGCGTTGTCCCTCTTGTCCCGAATCGTGTGCCCCAAACTGGCAAAGTGGAACGACAGGCATCGAATTAATGGCGGTCTGTGTCGAAAAGATTTCGGTGGGTGACCTACTGTGTGCGGGTCGGTCCGCCGCCGTGGGGCGCGGCGTTGTCCCTGGTGCGCCGGGCCAAAGCGGCCGGCGGGATGCGGCAGGATGGAGCCAATGTTGATTCCCCGCGCGGTGCCGCGCGCTCTCGCCTCACTCGCCGTGCTCGGCCTGCTGGCCGGCCTGGCCGCCTGCACATCCGGTGCCTCGTCCGCGACGGCGGGCGGCGGCCCGGCTACGTCCGCCGCGCCGGGCGGGCAAGCCGCGTCATCGGGCACGGGGGCGCCGAGCAGCTACCCCGCGGGATCGGCGGCCATCGTCCCCACGGCGGCCACGTCCACGTTGAACTGGCGGGCGTGCTCAGGTCAGCTGGCCGGGCTTAAGTGCGCCTCACTCCAAGTGCCGCTGAACTACGCCGACCCCGGCGGCAGGAAGATCACGATCGCGCTGTCCATGGTGCCCGCCACCGCGCCGTCGTCGCAGCAGCAGGGGATCATGCTGGTCAACCCGGGCGGTCCCGGCGAGCCCGGCCGGTCGTTCGCCGGATTCATCGCGTCCGGGGTCAGCCAGCAGGTGCGGGCGGACTACGACATCGTGGGCTTCGACCCGCGCGGTGTCGGCGGCTCCTCGCCGGCGCTCAGCTGCGACCCGACGTTCTTCCAGGGCGTGCGGCCGGACTATATCCCGGCGAACGCCGCGGCCGAGCAAGTGCTCATCAACCGGGCGAAGGACTACGCCGCCGGGTGCGGGAAGCGGTTCGGCTGGTTCCTGCCGTACGAGACGACGGCGAGCACTGCGCGGGACATGGACCAGATCCGCCAGGCCTTCGGCGTCAAGCAGCTGACCTACTACGGCTTCTCCTACGGCACTTACCTGGGCCAGGTCTACGGCACGCTGTTCCCGGGCCAGGTGCGCCGGATGGTGCTCGACTCGACCGTGGACCCCACCGGCGCGTGGTACGCGGACAACATCAGCCAGGACTACGCGTTCCAGGGCCGGCTCGACGCCTTCTTCGCCTGGATGGCGAAGTACGACTCCGTCTACCACCTGGGCAGCACCGCGGCGCAGGCGCGGGCCGCGTACTACCAGATTCGCGCGAAGCTCGAGAAGTCGCCGATCGCCGGGCCGAGCGGGCCGATGATCGGCCCGGACGAGCTCGACGACACGATCCTGATCGGCGGGTACCTGAACACCCTGTGGCCGGGTTTCGCGCAGGCGCTCTCGCAGTACCTCGACCAGGGAAGCGGCGCCGACCTCATCACCCAGTACCAGGAGTACGGCGCCCAGAACGAGAACGCCTTCGCGGTCTACAACGCGATCGAGTGCGGCGACGTGAACTGGCCGAGGAACTGGGCGAAATGGCAGTCGGACACCCTGCGCGTCTACCAGACCGCGCCGTACCAGGCCTGGGACAACGCCTGGTTCAACGCGGCGTGCGCGTTTTGGCCGGTGACCGGGCCTGCCGAGCCATTCCAGGTGAACGGCGCGAAGCTGCCTCCGGTGCTGATGCTGCAGGGCACGCTCGACGCGGCTACCCCGTACGCGGGCGCGCAGGATGCGCACAAGCTCCTGCCGACCGCCCGCATGGTGGTGGTCGAGGGCGGCGGCAACCACGGGCAGTCGCTTGAGTCCCCATCCGACTCCTGCGTCGACAGCTACCTCAACAATTACCTGGTCGGCGGCGCGGTTCCGGAAAAGGCCGGACTGGTCAACGCGACCTGCGCGCCGGTGCCCGATCCCACTCCGTGAGGTTAAGAGGTTAATCTCAGAGAGTGCGGCTAGGCTGGCAATATGTTGCGCGTTAGGCAGCGTTCCGATCAAGCGCGGCTGCTCGATGACCGCGACCGGGACGCCGCGCTCGACCTGTGTGCCGCGGACCCGGTGGCCAACGTCTTCGTCGAGTCACGGATCAGGGCATTCGGCCTAGACCCTGGCCGGCTCGGCGCCCAGGCGTGGGGCCTGGAGCAGGGCGGCCGGCTGGCCTCACTCTGTTACGCGGGCGCCAACCTGGTCCCGGTGCAGGCCAGCCCGCAGGCCGTCGCCGCCTTCGCCGAGCGGGCGCTGCGCCAGGGACGGCGCTGCTCGTCGATTGTCGGCGCGTCCGCGGCGGTCGGCGAGCTGTGGGGGCTGCTCCGCCCGTACTGGGGCCCGGCCCGCGACGTGCGGGCCGCGCAGCCGCTGATGGCGATCGACGGCCCGTCCCCGGTCGACGCGGATCCCGCGGTGCGCCGCGTCCGGCTCGACGAGATCGACACCCTGCTGCCCGCCTCCATCGCCATGTTCACCGAGGAGGTCGGCATCTCGCCGCTGGCCGGCGACGGCGGCGCGTCCTACCGGGCACGGGTCGCAGAACTTGTCAGGTCCGGCCGGGCGTTCGCCAGGATCGAGGACGGACAGGTCATCTTCAAGGCGGAGGTCGGCGCGGCGACCCCGCGGGCCTGCCAGGTGCAGGGCGTCTGGGTCCACCCGGACTTCCGCGGGCGCGGCCTCGCCGCGCCAGGCATGGCGGCCGTGGTCCGCGTGGCCCGCGCGTCGATCTCCCCGGTGGTGTCCCTGTACGTCAACGACTTCAACACGCCGGCCCGCGCCACCTACGTGCGCGCGGGCTTCCGCGAGGTCGGCGAGTTCATGTCCGTGTTGTTCTGACCTTAGTCGCGCTCGCGGTTGAGCCGCAGTTCGGCCAGGAGCGGCTCGTAAGCGCCGGTCAGGGTGCTGAGCTCATGCTGGCCGAGCTGGTCGATGAAGTGCCGGCGCACGCTGGCCACGTGGTGCGGCGCGACCTGGCTGATCATGGCCGCCCCGTGCGGGGTCAGGACCGCGAACGTGCCCCGCTTGTCGCCCTCGCAGTCTTCCCGGCTTACCAGGTCCCTGGCCTCCATCCGGTTCACCTGGTGCGAGAGCCTGCTGCGGGACTGCGCGGTCCGGTCGGCGAGCTCGGTCATCCGCATCCGGCGGTGCGGCGCCTCGGACAGCTCGACGAGGATCTCGTAATCGTGCATGGACAGCCCGAGGGGATGAAGGTCCCGGTCGAGCTGGCGCATCAGCAGCTGCGCGAGGCGTATGTAGGCGCGCCACGCGCGCTGCTCTTCGTCGCTGAGCCAGCGCGGCTGGCCGGTTCGCGGAACACCGTCAGTAAGGGGCTCTGTCGGCATACGAGGTAACCTACCGTTCCTTTAACACCGAGTGATAGTAACTATCGGGTCGGTGGGTGCCCGCGAGCGGTCTTCAAGCGCCTGGTTGCCTGCCGTGGTCCCGTGAGGCATGCCGGTCTGACCGCCAGCTGGCTGCCGGGTGCCTCGTGGGGGCGGCGGGTTTCCTTGGTGCGGCCACAGCCGCCGGGGTTTCCGGGGTCGCGCCGGGGCTAGCCGTGCCTCGTCCTCCGGCGTGGCACGGTTCCCGTTCGCGCGACGATCGGCCCGGCACGCACCGCGGCGAGGCGGTCGCAGTCCAGCCCGGCCCCGCGTACCCGGCCGCCCGAGCATGCAAGGCGCCGCACCACGGTCCGGCAGCTCCCATACAGCCATGATGACGCGCCGCGCCGACATTCCATCCCCGCTAGGCCCCTGGTCCGCACCCTTCGGTAGAAATCCCTCCCGGCGCCTTGCCGGGGACATCACGCCACACGATCACTATCAGGCAGTACCACTCACTGTCGATCACTATTCCGGCAACGGTTTGAACCCCGGCAGGAGCGATGCGCACCGAAGCGGGTACGGTAACGTCAAGCCAATGTCCGCGACCGTACGTGCCCCTCGGCGAAGCAGGCTGGCGTGGCTCGACGCCCTGCGGGGGTTCGCCGCGCTATGCGTTGTCTTCGATCACGGGTCGACGCTGCTGCTACTGCCTGCCCGGTCGTTCCTGTACCAGTGGCTTAACCTCGGCCAGTACGGCGTCTTCGTGTTCTTCCTGGTCAGCGGCTATATCGTGCCTGCTTCGCTGGAGCGCAAGGGCTCCGTCCGCGGTTTCTGGATCAGCCGTGCCTTCCGCCTCTACCCCATGTTCCTCGTCGGCCTCGTGCTCTCCGCGGTCGCCTACAAGACCGGGCACGGCACGATCGATAACGCGGGAGCGCACCGGCTGACCGCGGTACTTGGCTGGCTGTTCATGCTGCAGAACCTCAACGCCGGGCTGAACGTGCCCGTGGTGACCTGGACCCTGTCCTATGAGATGGTCTTCTACCTGCTGCTCGCCGGGCTGTTCAGCTGGGGCGTGCACCGGCGCAGCGGCTGGTACGCGACCGCCTTCGCGGCGGGCGCGGTCGCCCTCGGCGGCGTGCTCCCGATGGCGGGCATCGCCACATGGTCAAGCGGCCCCGGGGCCGGCCCGCTGGTACTTAACGCGGTCACCGACGTGCTGATCCTGGCAGGCCTGGTGCTCGCGGTGTCGTCGCGGTCCTGGCTGGTCAAGGGCGGCACGTCGCTCGCCGCCCTGGTCGCTCTCGTGCTGATGACCTTTAACCAGAACTACCCGTACCCGTGGTCCGGCTGCGTCATCCTGGCCCTGATGTTCTCCGGCACGCTGATCTACCGCGCCGAGCAGGGCCAGGTCAAGCGGATCGCGGCCGCGGGGCTTGTGTTCGCGGTGCTTGCCCTGGCCGCGGTGGCGGGGGTATGGCACGGGGCGCGGTTCGGGCATCACTGGCAGGTGCAGTGGGTCACGTCGGTGCTGCTCGCGGGGGCTACGTTCGGTATCGGGCTGGCGGTGCGGCGCTGGCGGGTGCCCGGCTGGTGCGCCTGGCTTGGCATGATCAGCTACTCGGTCTACCTGCTGCACCCGCTGGTGTTCAACGCCTACCGCTCGGTTCCCGTCCTGCACCGCACGCATACCATGCCAGACCAGGTGCTGTTCTTCGCCGGGCTTGTCGCGGTGATCATCGGGCTGAGCGCGCTGACCTACTACCTCATTGAGAAGCCCATGCAGCGGCTCGGCCACCGGGTGGCGGCCAGGTTCCCTAACCCCACGGGGACGCCGCCGGGTGACGACTCTTCCGGCCTGGCCGACGGCGCGCCCACCGCGGCGAGCCGGAGCGCGTCGAGCAGCACCGCGGTCGCGGGCGGGTCGGGCGGCTCGCCGTAGCGGACCGCGACCACGTGCCGCCGGGTGCCGCGCAGCCGGGCCGTCCGCACGCCCGGGTTGCGGGCCGCGCGCAGCGCGAGATCGGGCAGCAGCGTGACGCCGAGGCCGGCCGTCACCAGGGCCTGGGCCGCGACGAAATCGTCGGTGGTGAACGCGACCCGTGGGGTGAAGCCGGCCGACGCGCACTGCTGCAGCAGGTGCTCACGGCAGCGGTCGCACCCGGCGATCCACCGGTGCTCCGACAGCCGGGCCAGGTCGGCGGGCCACAGTTCGGTCACCGCGGGCGCCAGCGGCGGCTCGCCGCCGCACACCGTCGTGTCGGGCATGATCAGGTGCACCGCCTCGGACAGCAGTACCTGCTCGCGGATGTCGTCACGGTCCGCTGCCGGTACGGGGTCGTCGTCCGGCCCGGCCCGGCCCGCCTTGTCCTTGTAGCCCGCCTTGTCCCGCGAGCCCGCCTTGTCCTGACGGGCCGCCGTGGCTTCCCGCGGCACGTCCCGCGGACCCAGCCGGCCGCCGTCGGTGCCCTCGTGCCGGAAGATCAACGCGACGTCGACGTACCCGGCGCGCAGCATCCGCACCGCCTCCGGTGGCTCCGCCTCGGTCAGCCGCAGGTCCACGCTCGGATGCCGCTCATGCATGATCGCGGCGGCGGCCGGCACGATCGTGCTGAGCGCAGAGGGGAAAGCGGCCAGCCGCAGCCGCCCGGCGCGCAGCCCGGAGAAGACCGCGAGCTCGTTCTCCGCGGCGTCGAGGCGGCCGATCACCTCGACGGCCCGCTCGGCGAGTAGCCGCCCCGCGTCGGTGAGCCGGATGCCGCGCCCGGCCCGCTGCACGAGCTTGATGCCGGTCTCGGCCTCCAGCCGCGCCAGGTGATGGCTGACCGACGGCTGGGCGTAATTCAGCGCGCGGGCGGCGGCCGTGACCGACCCGTGCCGGGCGACGGCGACCAGCACCCGGAGCCTCGTTACATCCAGCATGGTCCGACTATAGACGCTATTGATTGGTGCGCCCAGATGCTAATACCCGGCTAATTCTTCCAGGTCAGGATGGTCAGCCCCGTCCCTCGAGCAGTGGGGAGTCCGGCATCCGCGCGGGCCGCGCCGGATCCCCGGCCAGGGCCCGGCGGCGCCAGGCGATCCCGGAGAGAACCTCGAGCACGACGCGGTTGGCGAGATACCCGGTGACCTCCGCGTGGTCGTAGGGCGGCGACACCTCCACCACGTCGACCCCGGCCAGCGGCACCTCCATCGCGATGCGGCGCACCGCGTCGAGCAGTTGCCTGCCGGTCAGCCCGCCCGGTTCCGGCGTCCCGGTTCCGGGCGCCATCCCCGGGTCGACCACGTCCACGTCCACCGAGAGGAAGACCTGGTCGCAGTCGTCGAGTGCGATCTGGAACGCCTCGGTGAGCACGGCGTCAAGGCCGCGCTTCACCACCTCGGTCATCTCGAACGACCGCATCCGCTGCTGTGCCATCCAGGCGAGCGTGGGCGGCTCCGGCCAGTAGCCGCGCAAGCCGATCTGCAGGAACCGGTCGCCGCGCACCGCGCCGGACTCGATCAGCCGCCGCATCGGCGTGCCGTGCCCGTACAGCGAGCCCCACTGGGTGTCCGCGGTGTCCGCGTGGGCGTCGAAGTGAATGAGCGACACCCGTCCCCAGCCATGGTGCCTGGCCACGCCCGTCGCGTCGGGAAAGGTGATCGTGTGGTCGCCGCCGAGGATAACCGGGATGGCACCAGACGCCGAGACCGCCTGGACGACGGCCTCAAGCCGGCGTAGCGACTGGTCCGTCTCACCGGGCAGCATGACCACGTCGCCGAGGTCGGCGACCCGGAGCTCCTGCAGCGGGTCGACGCCAAGCGCCAGGTGCGGCCGGGACCCGTCATGCGGCAGGTAATCGGTTCCCCTGATCGCCTGCGGCCCGAACCGCGTCCCGGCCCGGTGCGAGGTCCCGCCGTCAAACGGCGCCCCGACGATCGCGATGTCCAAGGGGTCGCCCGCCAGCGATTCGAGCTCGGCGCGCGGTACCCCGACGAAGGTAATCTCCGGCCCGTACATCGCGGGCGTCATCTCAGGTTCCGGCATGATCACCATTTTCCCCGCCCCCGGGTAAACCAGACCCGCCAGCCCCGCGTCTCACCAATGAGGCTCGGTGGGCGGGAACACCGGGCCTCTGCCGTCTTCCGCGTTGCCGGGGCGTGCGCCGGGTGGTTCAGGTGTCATGATGGTGTCGCGATGAGCTTGGATGACATTGACGCGCGGATCGTTACCGCGCTGATCAAGGACGCGCGTGCTAGCTACGCGGTGATCGGGAACGAGGTTGGCCTGTCCGCGCCGGCCGTTAAGCGGCGGGTGGACCGGCTGCGCGCGTCCGGCGCCATCACCGGGTTCTCCGCCCGGGTCGACCAGGCGGCGCTCGGCTGGACGACGGAGGCCTACGTGGAGCTCTTCTGCCGGGTGTCGACCACGCCCGAGGAGATCAGGGCGGCCGTCCGGCGGCACCCGGAGGTGGCCGACGCCTGCACGGTGACCGGCGAGGCGGACGCACTGGTCCATATCAGGGCCGCGGACATCAGGCACTTCGAGCAGGTGGTGGAGCGGATCGCGGCCGAGCCCTTCGTGCAGCGCACGCGAAGCGTCATCGTGATGTCGAGACTCGTCGAGCGCGCTGACTCGATTGCGCCGCATATACGGTGATCAGCGGGTAGTGTCTGCCCATGCCAGAAACAAACACCGACGCGAGCGCGGACACTGGTCGTTTCCAGGCGTTCAAGGACCGCAGCGACGACTTGCCGCCCGCATGGCGGATGAGGGCACCGCGGTCCAAGATCGGGCTGCTCGCGGGCATCGTGGTGGTCGTCGCCGTTCTCGCCGTGATCTTCGGCGCCCTGCTCGTCGGCTGAGCCTGCCCGGGCGTTACCAGGGCGGGAACTCCGCCGACCCGCGAGCGATGAGCCTGACCGGCACCTGGACGAGACGCGGCGGTCCCTGCTGCCCGGCCAGCCGGCGCAGGAGCAGCTGGCCGGCCGTGTACCCGATCCGCACCGGGTCGTAGCTGACCACGGTGACGGGCGGTGAGCCCACCTCGGCGAGCTCGAAATCACCGAACCCGACCACCGCCACCCGCCGCTCGGCGGACGGGCCCTCCCTCCGCGCGGCGAGGGCGCGCAGCGCCGCCTGGGTCAGCGACTGGCTCGCGCAAAGGACGGCGGTCACCGGCAGGCCCGCGTCGGCCAGGGCCGCGGCGTCAAGTGCCTGCCAGGCGGGATCGGCCGGCAGGCCGGCCGACGCCATCGCTTGCAAGTACCCGTCCCGTAGTGCCGTGCGCTGCTCGCCGGCCGGGCGACCGACCAGCCCGATCCTCCGGTGCCCGTGCCCGGCCAGGTGCGCGATGGCCGCCTGCGCGGCGCCGCGCGCGTCGGGCATTACCGCGTCGGCGCCCGCCAGTTCCGGCGGGTGCAGTACGGACACGGTGGCCACCCCCGCCTCGATCTCGGACCCCAGGTAATCATGGGAACCGGGCGCGGGGATGATGATCAGCCCGTCCACCCGCCGGGCGCACATCGCGAGCGCGAGCCCTTCCTCCCTGGCGGGGTCACGGTCGGTCGAGCCGGAGTACATCAGGTACCCCTGCTCCCGCGCGATGCTCTCTGCTCCCCGGTACACGGCCACGTCGTCCGGGTCGGTCCAGCTTCCGGCGATGAACCCGAGCGTGGCGGTCCGCCCGGTGCGCAGCAGCCGGGCCGACTCGTTCCGTCGGAAGCCGAGCTCCTCGATCGCGCCGAGAACACGGCTCGCCGTCTCCGGCGTGACGCCCGGCTCCCTGTTCACCACCCGGGACACCGTCTTCAGCGCGACGCCGGCCCGGGCCGCGACATCCTTCATGGTCGGCCGTCCCCCGGTCCGGCCGGCGTCACGGGGAACGGGGACATGCCTGTCCACCGTCTGCACCTGGTTACTCATTGTTCCCTCCAGTAACAGTCTGCTCAACAGTGAGGCCCGGGACACCTACAATGACGTGGGAAAATGGGCGAGGGCGGCAGGGCGGGCCGGGCGCTAAGAACTTGTTATGATCAACGCCCCGGGACCGGGGCAAGCCGCGTCCGTTCGGCATAATCAAGACCGTGACCAGCACGGACAGGGAAAGCGAACGGCTGACCGCGCTCGGCGGGCTCGCTGCCCTCTCCCTGGACGCGCTGTCAAGCGTCGCCTACGGGCCGGAAGCGATCCTCGTCGTCCTCGTCACGGCGGGCGCCTCCGCCCTGCGGTACAGCCTGCCGGTGACGATCGCGATCGTGGTGCTGCTCGCCGCGCTGGTGATCTCCTACCGCCAGGTCATCGAGGCATTCCCGAACGGCGGCGGCGCGTACGCGGTATCCCAGCGCCACCTCGGCCGTGATGTGCCGCCTGCGGTACCGGCTGGCGGCGCTCGCCTCGGCGCCGGACGGCGAACACGCGACGCCAGGCGGCGAAGACGCGACACCGGACGGCGGTGACGGCCCGCGCGCAGCGGATGCGCGCTGACCTGCGATGCCCGGCGCCCGTTCGGCGGCAAACCGCATGGAATGCCCGCGAGTGGCAAGATATGCGTCATGGGCAACCAAACGCGGCGGGGGCGGTGACCACGCCCGCGCGTTCCGCGCTGCCGGTTGCCGTGGTCACCGGCGCGAGCCGCGGGGTCGGCCTTGAGGTGTGCCGCCAGCTCGCCGCGCTCGGCTACGGGGTGGTGCTCGGCTCCCGTGACCTGCGCCGGGCGGAGCTCGCGGCCAAGGAACTCGACCCGGAGGGGGAGCGGGTCGTCCCCGCTCGCATCGAGGTGGACAACTCGGTGAACGTCGAGCAGTTCGCCCAGTGGATCCGCGAGCGGTTCGGCCGGGTGGACGCGATCGTCAACAACGCCTCGACCGCACCCGACCAGTGGGGGATCGCCGGGTCGGCGGACCTGTCCTCGGTGGCCGAGGCGCTTGACGTGAACCTGTTCGGCGCCTGGCGGGTCGTCCAGGCGCTGCTGCCGCTGCTGCGCTCGTCTCCGCGGCCGCGCGTCGTCAACGTGTCGAGCGAGAGCGGTTCGATCGCGCTGATGAGCGGCGGCCGCCCGGCGCTGAGCGTCTCGAAGGCGGCACTGAACGCGCTGACCAGGACGCTGGCCGGCGAGCTGTACCGGGACGGCATCCTCGTCAACGCCGTGTGCCCCGGCCAGGTAACGACGGACGGCGCCCTGGGCAGCCGGAGATCCGCTGCTCAGGGCGCCGCCAGTGTCGTCTGGGCGATCACGCTGCCCAACGGCGGCCCCACCGGCACCTTCACCAGGGACGGCCGCGAGCTGCCGTGGTAGCCGCGGGCGCTTAGCCGCGAGACGGCGCGGCCAGCGGCCAGCCGCCGGCCGCGAGGTGCGCGCGGACCCGGGCGATGTCGGCGTCGTTCACCGTGTGGTGGGTGACGCTGCCGATCGCGTTCTTGATGGCGTCGGCCGACTCGGGGTCGGCCGCGGTGGCCAGCTCGTCGGCGATGCTGCTGACCTCGTCGTTGGTGAGCTGGCTGCCGAGGAGGGCGAACAGCGGGATGTAGTCGTGCTCGGGCACGCCCTCCGGGTAGCCGGCCCGGAGCCAGCCGACGATCTTGCTGAGGAATTCGGGGAGAGCCATCTGTTGATCCTGCCTTCTCGGGGGAGCCGGACGGCTACTTCTTCGGGGCTGGGTGGCCGAGGGTGTAGATCTCGTAGATCCCCCAGCCGATGGCGGCCAGGATGATGAGGACGCAGACGGCCGCGATGACCATGCCGACGACGCTGCCGCCGACGAGCACGTCGGAGTCAGCGCCGCCGTCGGCCCCCGCCACCTGTGCCCGGCGCGGGCCAAGCGACAGCGAGTACAGTCCCGCCGCGAACAGGGCCGGCAGGCCGGCCCCGGCGAGGAGCCCGAAGACGAGGATCTTCCACAGCGCGCTCAGGTTAATCCATGACATGTTAGCTTCGCCTTTCGCGCTGCTCAGGCCGCAGCCTTCGCGGTGGCCGGCTCGGCCGGCGCCACGGTGCCGGTCCATTCCGCGTTCACGTTGTTGTGGTCCACCTTGGTCTGGCGGGACCGCCAGAAGATCAGGCCGGAGAGCGCGGCCAGGATGACGAGGATCACGATGACGCCGGCGGTGCCGCCGATGCCGTGCGCGATGCCGTAGGAGGCCGCGCCGACGAGCCCCGCGGACGGCAGCGTGAACACCCATGCGGTGGCCATCCGCCCCGCCACGTTCCAGCGCACCTCGGCGCCCCGCTTGCCGAGCCCGGTGCCGATGATCGACCCGGTCGCGACGTGCGTGGTGGACAGCGAGTAGCCGAAGCTGCTCGACAGCAGGATGACCGCGGCCGAGGCGGACTCGGCCGCCATGCCCTGCGGCGACTCGATCTCGACGAGGCCCTTGCCCAGGGTGCGGATGACCCGCCAGCCGCCGAGGTAGGTGCCGATGGAGATGGCGAGCGCGCAGCAGAGGATGACCCAGACCGGCGCCTGTGAGCCCTTGGCCAGCGTGCCGTTCGCGATGAGGGCCAGGGTGATCACGCCCATGGTCTTCTGCGCGTCGTTGGTGCCGTGCGCGAGGGAGACCATGCAGGCCGAGCCGATCTGCCCGATGCGGAAGCCGTGCTTCCGGGCACCCGAGGTGAGCGAGCGGCTGATCCGGTACAGCGACCAGGTGCCGACCGCGGCGATCAAGGCCGCGATGACCGGCGAGAGCACCGCCGGGATGACGACCTTGGAGACGAGCCCGTGCCAGAGCACGGCGCTGCCGCCCGCCGCGGCGATCGTGGCCCCGATCACGCCGCCGATCAGCGCGTGCGACGAGCTGGACGGTATGCCGAACAGCCAGGTCAGCAGGTTCCAGATGATGCCGCCAGCGAGACCCGCCGCCACCACGGTGAGGGTGACGTCGGCGGTGGCGACGAGGCCGCTCGCGATCGTTGCCGCGACGGCGAGGGAGAGGAACGCGCCGACGAAATTCAGCAGCCCGGAGATCGCCACCGCTGTCCGCGGCCCCAGCGCCCCCGTCGCGATGGACGTCGCCATCGCGTTCCCCGTGTCGTGGAATCCGTTGGTGAAGTCAAAGGCCAGGGCCGTAATGACCACCAGTACGAGAATGGTGTCATTGCTCACACCTGTGACGTTAAGTCCGTCTTAGGAAGTTGCGAAGGTCATCAGAAGTGACCAGTTCACCAACTTTAAGTGAACTAAGAGTTATATCGCATACGATTTCCAATAACGAACAGCATCGGAGCGCTATTTCCGGAGTTGCCCCTGTCGCCGCCCGCTTGTCCCGTTACCTTGCCGCTACGCCTCCGCGGCGCGCTCGGCGGGGTCGGGCGGCTGGTAGCGGTACCCCATCCCTGGCTCGGTGATCAGCCAGCGCGGCCGCGCCGGGTCTGGTTCGAGCTTGCGCCGCAGCTGCGCCATGTACAGCCGCAGGTTGCCGCCCGCGTTGTCGTACCCCGGCCCCCACACGTCGTTGAGCAGCTGCCGGTGGCTGAGCAGCTTGCCCGGGTTCCGCAGCAGCACCTCGAGCAGGTGCCATTCGGTGGGCGTCAGCCTGATGTCGCCGTCCGGCTGGCCGCCCGTCCCGCCCGCGCCCGCCGCCTCCGCTTCGGCCCCGCCCGCTCCCGCCGAACGGGCGCGGCCTGCTCCGCTCCCGTCCCCGGTCACCCGCTTGGCGGCGAGGTCGATGACCAGGGCGCCGAGTTGTACCCGCGGCGGTGCTTCCGCGGCGGGGGTGCGCCGGACCGCGGCGCGCATCCGGGCGAGCAGTTCGTCCATGCCGAACGGCTTGGTCACGTAGTCGTCGGCCCCGGCGTCCAGCGCCTCCACCTTGTCGGTGGAGTCGGCCCGCCCGGACAGCACGATGATCGGCACCGCGGTCCAGCCGCGCAGCCCGCCGATCACGTCGACGCCGTCCATGTCCGGCAGCCCCAGGTCGAGAATGACCAGGTCCGGGGGGTGCGCGGCCGCCTCCTCGAGCGCCTGCGTGCCGCTGGCCGCGGTCGCCACGTCGTACTGCCGTGCCCGCAGGTTGATCCGCAGCGCGCGCAGGATCTGCGGCTCGTCGTCCACGACAAGCACCCGCGTCATGCCCTCACCCTCTCAGTCACCGAAGAGCCTGTCTTAGTCACCGGGTGCCGCCGGGAGGCTCACCGTCATCGTCAGGCCGCCGCCCGGGGTGTCCTCGGCGGTGAGGGTGCCGCCCATCGCCTCGGTCAGCCCGCGGGACAGCGCGAGGCCGAGCCCTACCCCGGTCGTGTTGTCCGTGTCGCCGAGCCGCTGGAACGGCACGAACATGCGTTCCCTGTCCGTCTCAGGTATCCCTGGCCCGCGGTCCACCACCCGCAGCTCAACCCGGTCCCCGAGGGTGGACGCGGCAAGCAGCGGCGGCTTGCCCGCCGGCGAGTAGCGCAGCGCGTTCTCGGCGAGGTTCGCCACCACGCGTTCCAGGATGGCTGGGTCGGCGCGCACCGCGGGCAGCGTCTCAGGGATCTCCACGACGATGTCGCGGCCGGCCGGCCCCAGGTCGTCGAGGGCCAGGGCGACGATCTCGTCAAGCCCGGACGGCCGTGGGAACAGCGACAGCGCGCCCGCCTGCAGCCTGGACATGTCGAGCAGGTTGCCGACCAGGTGGATGAGCCGGTCGAGCGACTCGTCGGCGGTGGCGAGCAGCTCGGCCGTGTCGGCGGCGTCCCAGTGCATGTCGGGGGACCGCAGCGAGGTGACCGCTGCCTTCGCCGAGGCGAGCGGGCTGCGCAGGTCGTGGCTGACCGCGGCGAGCAGCGCGGTGCGCATCCGGTCGGCCGCGGCGATCGGCTTGGCCGCCTCCGCCTCGGCGGCGAGCCGCTGTTGTTCCAGCGCCACGGCGGCGTAGGCGGCGAACGCGCCGAGCACCCGGCGGTCCTCGGCGGGCAGCGGGCGGCCGGCCAGGGCGAGGGAGAGCGCGTCGGTAATCGGGATGTCCACGTCGGCGTCGTCCGGCCGGGAGACTGGCCGCTCGCCAGAACAGGCGGCGATGGCCCACTCCGCCGCCGGGCCGCGCCCGCCGCTTACCGGCTGGCCCTGCCGTTCGAGCAGGCTGGCCGAGCGCATGCCGAACGCCTCCCGAGCCCGTTCGAGCAGCGCGTCGAGCGCGCCCTGGCCGCGCAGGATGGAGCCTGCCGTGGTGACGAGCAGCTCGGACTCGGCGTTGGCGCGGGCCGCCTGCTTGCTCCGCCGAGCGGTGGTGTCCACCACCCAGCTCACCGCCAGCCCGACGGCGATGAACACGCCGAGGGCAACCACGTTGTTCGCCTCGGCGATGGTGAATTTGTACAGGGGCGGGGTGAAGTAGTAGTTGAGCAGCAACGATGCCACGATGGCCTCGGCCACGGCGGGCAGGAAGCCCCCGACAAGGGCAACGGCGATCACCGCGACAAGGAACCCGAGCACGTCGCTCGTCAGGTTGATGCCGGACCTGCTGCTCGCGAGCGCGAGCGTGACGAGCGGCGCGAGCACCGCGGCGAGAATCCACCCGGCCATCTGCCGCTGCCTGGTGATTCCGCCGCGATAGCGGGGGAGGATGCTCCATCGGCTGCCCACGTGCGGGTGGGTGACGATGTGCACGTCGATCGCGCCGGAGTCGTGGATGGTCCGCGACCCGATGCCGGGGCCGGTCAGCAGGGCGAGCAGCCAGGACCGCCGGCTGGCCCCGAGGACGAGCTGCGTCGCGTTCTCCGCCTTGGCGAAGGTGAGCAGCGCTTCGGAGATCTCGTCGCCAACCACCTGGTGGTAGGTGCCGCCGAGCGACTCGACGAGCTGCCGTTGCCTGGCCAGGTTGGCCGGGTTGGCGCCGGTGAGCCCGTCGGACTTGGTGACGTGCACCGCGAGCAGGTCACCGCCCGACGACCGCGCGGCGATCCGCGCCGCCCGCCTGATCAGCGTGTCGCCCTCCGGTCCGCCGGTAAGCGCGACGACGACCCGCTCCCGCGCCTCCCAGGTGGCGGTGATGTCGTGCTCGGCGCGGTACTTCTGCAGCCCCTCGTCGACCTTGTCGGCCAGCCAGAGCAGCGCGAGCTCGCGCAGCGCCGTCAGGTTGCCGGCCCGGAAGTAGTTGGTGAGCGCGGCGTCGATCTTCTCCGGCGGGTAGATGTTGCCGTGCGCCATCCGGCGGCGCAGCGCCTCCGCGGTCATGTCGACCAGTTCCACCTGGTCGGCCGCCCGCACCACCGCGTCTGGCACGGTCTCCCGCTGCGGCACCCCGGTGATCTGCTCGACCACGTCGGTGACCGACTCGAGGTGCTGCACGTTGACCGCGGAGATCACGTCGATGCCCGCGTCGAGCAGTTCCTCGA
>Ga0265324_10000667_pt1 | contig 23156 bp, 24 predicted proteins | sample 41419metaG_FD_198634 | JGI IMG/M metagenome (GOLD analysis project Ga0265324, IMG submission 198634) | Rhizosphere microbial communities from Carex aquatilis grown in University of Washington, Seatle, WA, United States - 4-14-19 metaG | ecosystem: Host-associated > Plants > Roots > Rhizosphere...
TGCCGTCCTCGGCGTTGCTCTTGGCGCGGCCCATGCCGCGGATCTTGCTCCGCAGCGACTCGGAGACCGAAAGGCCGGCGGCGTCGTCCGAGGCGCGGTTGATGCGCATGCCGGTCGACAGTTTTTCAAGGGACTTGGCTAAGGCGTCCTGCTGGGTTTCCAGCGCACCCTGGCCGATCATCGCTGAGATATTATGATTGATGCGCATGAGACGAACCTCCGTGTTGTTCTTTCGCTCGGTTGCATCCTTGCAGCCTCGCGGTTCCGCGTTTCGCGGACCCCGCTTCTCGCGGGCCCCCGGGACTCCCTCCCGGGCCTACATCTCTTTCTTCGGATTCTTTTTCCCCGGAGTTAAGGACTTTTTTCCGCATAAGTCCAATCCCTGCGGCAACTTAACGCAAGACCTAAAGCGGATTGAAAGGCTTTTCGCGAAATAATCCCCCGGAATCCGCGAAATCACACCCGTAACGCCCAGGTTACGCAGCGGGAATTGAAGCGGAAGTTGAAGCGGATTGTCGGAGAAAAAAGCGCTGGGGAAGAAACATCTTCCGAACGGCTGCCCCGGCCCATCCGGCCGGGATGAAATGCGGGTTCCCGGAGTGGGGTGGAATATCCGGTTATGCCGATACGAAACGGACCTCGGGTAAGGAGATCCCGTTCGGAATTTTCGGCTGCCTTTTTCCTGGTCGAAATGGTAATAGACTCCACGAAACGGAAAAACATGGAAATATGTACAATTTATTTTGGTGCGTTAATGATTTTTAGTGAGCGGACTCTAAACCCAATCGATACAAAACCAAAACCATTATTTATAGCTTTTCATGGGTATCAGGATTATCCGTCCAACTTTTCACCAAATTAAACCGAGGATCCCGGAGAGAAAAATGAAAAACAGGTTACGGCTTTTTTTAATCGCTTCACTTATGATCACGGCGAACGTGCACGCCCAATGGTACAGCGATACGGATATCGGATCCTATTCCATCCCGTTTACTTGGGCGATGTCGATTGGGGGCCAATTCCAATCGACCCAAGACATCAATTTGTCTCAGACAACCATGCCATTTGCCAGAGGCAAAATTATTGGAGTCTCTGTTATATTAAAAGACGATTTAAATACGCGCATATTTAATTTGAGCCGATCAGCGGAAAAAACCCATGGAGGCCAGCAATGTGTCGCCGCCCAGGACTTCAGTGGCGGAGGCAACTCAGAAATTACCTTCTGGGATGCGAGCATCGCACCAGGAATCCTGATTCATTTGCATCTTGATTTGCAAGCTACATCCGGGAACCGCAATTATTTTTCACAAATTGCCGCCAGTTCATACAGTTCTGGAACCATTAATCGTGGTTATATTCTGATCGACTATTTGACTCATTGAAAACAAACCCAAGGGAAACAACCAAATGCTAAAGTTCACCCTCAAGATGATTCCATTGGCATTAATATGCCAACCATTCGCGCAGCAAATACAAACATATTATGCGAAAATTCCCGCCTGGAATATGCAAACGGTAAGAGATTTTTCAATTGATTTGCCTTCAGAAATCACCGTTTCAAACATAGTTTCCGTCTCTGCCGTAATCCATTCGGATCCTGATGCGAGCGGAAAGATTGAGGTCCAAAATTTTGAATCTGACGCTATCATTCCGGCTAATACCCGATACTCCGGAAGAGGAGGAATAATTCAGGTTGAAAACAATGGTGCAGCCGCCCGGATCCATCTAATGGTACGGCCCGATGATTATGCTTCTGGTAACGGATCTCCAGCAAGCAGGTTCAGTTATCCATCCACAAATACCACTCTTTGTGGTTTTGGAGGGATTATCAATAATACTGGAAGAGGATTAAAAACCTTCACAAGCCTACTTCTAGCACGACGTGGTTATGTGAAGATATGTTATCTGGGTACACAAAACTCCTCCTCATTAGTTGTAAAATCAAAAGTTCAAATGATAGGCGACTGGAATATGTCCAGCGACCACTACGACATGGATGTGTGGGATGATAATTCGCATGCGTGGACACAAAGAACTTTTTATGGAAATGTTATGCCATTCAGTCAATTCGGATTCGCGGCGAACCGAATTACCGCAGTTGATGTCTCGATCAATTCCGAGGATCATGGCTCTACGGTCTACACGAATTTTCGCAGACTCAAGCAGGACATAGGCGGAGAGGGCCCGAGTACTCCCGATGATCAAGATGGCGGTGAAATTATTATCGATGAAGCGAAAGATTCTTTCATCCTAGACATTAATGGCAGGACTGGACCTTATCCTTGGATTCAAAGTTATTTTGCCTCAAATCATTCATCCGCAGGAAACCGCGGCTACAGGAGAGTTGATTATCTCGCGGGCGGTTGCGACGCCGGAGGATCCGGATTCTCCCTGAAGGTGATCGGGTTATCCTCCAAAACGGCGACTTGTACCGGAACCGGGAATACCGTCATCGAAGGATCGGGCCTGAAGGTGCATGACGCCGCCGATGAATTTACCTATGAGTACCAGCAGGTGACAGGAGGCATGCGGTCCCTGATCACTCGCGCTCAAGGCATTTCGCCGGCATCCGATTTTACGACTCCGAGTTCGGCCCGGGTCGGAATCATGCTTCGCGGCGGACTTAACAATAACGACGCATATGCGGCCGTACTCGTCGGGAACCAAGGCACCGGATTCTTCCGATCCCGGAACGCCACTGGCGTGAACAACGCGGATGCGGGGACGGTTTCCATTCCGGTTGGCTCCTGGCTGAGGCTCGACTTAACTTCGGGTTCGGTTATCAAAGCCTATGTCGGACCCTCTGGAGCCAATCCCCCCACGAATTGGGGGGGTCCTATCGGCAGCGTAACCATTTCCGGATTCCCGACCACCCATTACGCAGGCCTGTTCGCGGTTAATGGAGGCGAACCCAGAACCGTCACGGGGACCTTTTCAAACTTGAGCGGATTTTCTCCAGGATCGGTCAACGGAAACTATTACAAAATCATTAACAAAAACAGCAACAAAGCCTTGGATGTGTCGGGTCCTTCTTTGGTGAACGGCGGAAATGTCGACCAATGGACATATCTGGCCAACAAAAACCAAGAGATATGGCAGATGGTCGATCTCGGGACCGGGTATTGGAGGATCGTCAACAAAAACAGCGGGCTATCATTGGACGTGAACGGCGGTTCCACGGCGAATGGTGCAAATGTGCAGCAATGGGCCTGGACCGGTGGTACCAACCAGCAGTGGTCAATTACCGATTTAGGAGGTGGAAATTATCAATTGACTGCCAGGCATAGCGGCAAGGTACTAGACGTCAATGGCAATTCTACCGCGGATGGCGCCAACGTGCAGCAATGGACATACGGGGGCGGCGCTAACCAACAATGGCAATTCCAGGCGCCTTGAATAAGCCTTTAGGCGTGACACAGGATGTGTTGGGGACCTGGCTAAGGACGGACCGACAAGTCAGCGGGAAGGTGTTCCCGCGGCCCTAGGCGCGCTGCCCGACGGCTCGCGTTCGGACCGCGGGAGCGCTCCATCCGTTCGTTAGTAAAACCGGACGCGCAACAGTCCCGCGGCCAATTGGCGGGGGAATTCCAGCTTCAAGTCGCCGGAAACGCCCTGGCGGGCGTAGCTCCAAACCTTGCGACCCGAAAGATCGAAGGCGTCCAGGCCGGCGGCATCCGCGGGCAGCTCGATGGGCTGGAAACCGGAAACCAGGGCGCTGGCCACGGCCCCTTGCGAGCGCGCGGACTTGGCCAGGGAGGTCGCCGGGGCGCAGGCGTCGTTGATGGTCCCGGTATAATCGAAGCGGTTCAAGGCGGCGTTGTTGTCCCCGTACCCGCTCTGGCTGTATTGCAGGACGTACAAGGAACCGTCCGGCCCATAATCCGCGGCGATATCGCTGTTCTTGCCCAGGACCGCGAGGTCGTAAAACTTGCCCAACTTCCCGTCCGAGGTGAAATCGATGAACTTATGGACGCCGCGGGTCCAATCCCAGATGAAGAGGCGGCCGTCGTACTGGGGCGGGAACTTCGTTTTCGAAACCAGAGTCTTGTCGTAGCGGTACATGGGACCCCCCATGGCTGTCTCCTGGCCCGTACCCATCTGGGGGAAGTCGGTAGTATTTTGGACCGCATACCAGATAAAGGGAGGCCGCGCCGGCGGCAGCTTATTGACGCCGGTATTGTTCGGGGAGTTGTTGACCAACTTGGAGCAGTCGAACTTGGCGCCGATTACCCCTGTGGTGGTGTTGGTGGAGTAGTCCACGTTGTTATACGCGAACTGGTTGCCGTTGCAGTAGGGCCAACCGTAATATCCCGGGTCCATGGCGAGATTGAATTCGTCATGCCCCGAGCGCCCGCGGTTGGGATCGGTTGCATCGGCATCCGGGCCGACTTCGCCCCAGATCAGCCAGCCGGTCTGATCGTCCACGGTGAAGCGATAGGGGTTGCGCATGCCCATGGCGTAAATCTCGGGGCGCACCTTGGTCAGTTCGTCCGCGGTCCAGAACGAGGCCATCGTCTCCTTGAGGTTGCCAGCCGGAATGGTATACCACTTGCCATCGGTCAGGGCCGCTTCCGGATGGATGCGGCTGATTTTCCCCCGCAAGTCGTTGGTGTTGCCCGCCGACTTCTGGGCGTCGGAACCGGGATCGGGCGTGTAGATGGGCGCATAGCCGGCGTTATGGGTATCATGCGGATTGGAGTCGTCTCCGGAGCTGAGCCAAAGGTTGCCCTTCTTGTCGAAATGCATCCCCCCAGCGTCATGGTAAATGCCGTTCTTCCAGCGCGGGATGCGTAGGATTTCGGTCTTGGTGGCGTTGTCCATCAAGTCCCCGTTCATCTTGTAGCGCCAAAGCACCTGGGCACGGTTGGAAGTAGAAGGATCGTTGCCCAGCACGTAAAGGAACTGGCTGGTAGCGAAATCCGGCGGGACCGCTACGCCCAATAGACCGTTCTCGTTATCGAAGTTGACCGGAACGTTTCCAGCCTTAACGGGAGAAGCCTGCCCGGGCTTGTAGACCTGGATGTTGCCGCTGATCATTTCGCCGATGAAGATACGGCCGTCGGGAGCGATGGCCATGTGGACCGGATGGTCCAGGGTGGCTGACGAAAGCACGGTCGTCTTCTTGAAATCGGCGGCCGCGGGCTCGGGGCAAGTTTGGGCCGCGGCACGGTTGGGCCAAACCAAGCAGGCCAATGCCGTCGCAGTCAGCAGAACCCGGCCTGCCCGCAACTTATTCCTCCCCGAGGCTTCCTGGTATACTCCCATTTTCCAAATCGTCTGCATAGGTTCCTCTTCCCCTTTACTCCACATTAATCACAACCCGAATGCCGGAAAAACCGATGCGGGCATCTGATTTTCGAAGCTGAGTTTGGCCCATTCCCCATCCCGCGCCACGGAATGGATTTCAGCCTCATCCAGCGCCCCCGAAAACTCAAAACCAGGTCTGCCGCTGCCATGCCTGCCCAACGTCACGTTAAGCGGGAACTGAGGGCCGACTGCACCGGTAGCCGCAATTTGCCCCACCTCATGCCCGTCCAAGAACACCCGCAAAAAGGAACCATCGAACGCTCCCATGATCGAATGCCAGCGACCGTCCAGGACGGTTGGCGTTTTCGCTATAAGATAGTTCCAGGTCGCTGGTGTCGCTGGCTGTGGTTTAACGGTCCAGTACCAAAATTGCAACCCGGAATCCCGCAGGACACGAATTCCATAATTGTCGCCGACGCTTAGGATCTCCCCGCCCATGAGCCCCAATTTCTTGCCGTTCGCCCGGAACCATGCGGATAGCGTGAATGCGTTGGACACCCTTAAACCGCCCGAAGGCCGCGGGGACACGATATAATCGCCGGAATCGAGACCGTGACCGGCGCCGATGATCCCTTCGCTGGACGTGTTGGCGATGCGATCATCGCCATCGCTCCCTGCGCCGGTGATATCTTTATATAGCGCATTAGCAATAGTGTCGGGCGCCTCTTCGCCCAGATGCCAAACGGCCGCGAAGCCGGCCAGGGTATCGAAGACCGCGCGGCCGCCCATGGTTCCGGCCGCCGGGGAGGGTCCCCAATGCATGTTAACGTATTGATCGGCCTGGCCCGCATGCAAGGTATCGAGGCGGACCCAGACCGCGGCTTTTCCCGCCACCGGATCCCAGCTCTCGATCTCGCGCGCCAAAGGCGTCCCGTCGGCGGCTGAGAAACGGAGATCGGATCCGCCGGAGCCCGCTTGCGAGAAGTCGAAAGCCGGAGCCGCGAGACGGACCAACAAGGGAAAGTCGCGCAAGTCGTGCGCCAGGGCGGTCGCGCCCGTAGCGGTATTGAGCAGGACCTTGCGGGAGTAGGGCCAAAGGGCGTAGGCGTCCACGGGCGATACCTGCGCCTTGCGCACCAGCACGTTCTTCGCGAGCAATAGGGCCGGGCCTCCGGGGCCTCTGGCGCAAGCGATGATGGGAATCGTGCCGGCGGGTACGGAATCGATCCTCACCTTTCCGGCCAGGCGTAATTCCGAATTGATGCGCGCGCGAAGCAAGGTGCCGGGCACGTAGATCCAGCCCGAGTCCGAATCCAATGTCTCCGGCAAGGGGATGGATAAGCTCCCTGTGGCATGCAAAGTATCCGCAGGAACCTTTACCGAATCGGACTCCAGACGCACGCCCCAGATGGCAAGACGCCCGCGGCCCGCTCCGTCGTGGGCCAGGACATTGTACTCGCCCGCGGCCAAGCTGAGGAAGCGGTATTGGCCATGGGAGTCCGTCGTGACTTTCAGGGATTCAGGAACGGGTCCGGCCGTCAAGGGATCGAAATCCGAAGGCAGGATGACCACTTCGACCCCGGAAACGGGCAAGCTGTCTTCCCCCAGCACCACGCCCGACAACCGCGCATTTCCGGCTTCGGTCGCGTCGCCTCCCGAGGCCAGCCGATCGATGCAAGCGGCCAATCCGAGGGCGGCCGCCAGGGCTCCCGCGATGAATGCCCGGCGCATCATGGCTTGGCCCCCATCCCGACCGGAAAGAATTGGAAACTCATCTGATACACGCGATCGGCGGCTTCGGCGGAAAGTGCGATATCCATCATCTCCTTGCGGAAGGCCTGGATGCGGGCCTTGATCTTGTGGAACTCGGCCTCTCCCAGGCCCAAGGTGAGGGCGGAGATGTCGCGCCCCTCCCTGGGTCCCGTATCCAGGGCGTTCTCGGCCACGCGCAAAACCTGCTTATGGTAATTGAGCACGTTCAAGGCGGCCACTTCGTCGCCGGTGGAGATGATCGCGCTGGACTGGGTCCATATGCCGTCGGCGTCGCGGGAGATGAGGCCCAACCTCTCCAAGAGCTTGACCGAACTCCTGGCCTCGCGCGCGGGGATGGGAGGCACCAGGCACCGCGCCAGGCGGGCGTAGTCGGGCTCTCCGTCGGGCCCCACGCCTAGATCGACTTTCGCGATCAAAGAGCGGATCACGGGATGATACCACTTGGTGAAATATTCGTATTGCTCTTCGCCGATGCGGGCGATCTTGAGCTTGCGCTTCAAGCCCAGCATGCGGGCGTAATAATGATCCTTGGTCCCGGCGGTGCGCGCCTGGGTGAAGGGAACCAGCAATTCGAAATATTCCGTCTCGGCCTGGTTCAGCTTGATGGCCTTCGCCACGCGCGCCGTCGTCCCCGTGGAAAGGTTCTTGGTGCCCTTGATGAGGTGCAGCAACCAAGAGGTCGAATTCATCTCCGCCAGCCGGGAAAAGTCGCGATAGGTAAACCCTTCCTGCGACTTGCGTTCCTCGTAGTAGTCTTTCAGAAAGACCCTGTAATTAATGTACTCGAAGATGCTTTTCACGTTTTGGATGCGATTTGGTAAACAGATCCCAGGCCCCAAAGGTAGCGGAAAAGCGGGAAAAGTCAAGCTGAACTTGGCCGGGATTTGCGCCCGGCCGAATCCTCGGGCCGGAACCTCCGCCCATTTTGGATTCTTTCGGTAAACAAAAACGCGACGAAAAAATGATAGAGGCATTCCGGGTTGATTAGAAGTCCCATAACATAGATTAGCAGCCAGGAGGCACAACCATGGCCAAGATCTTGAATCCGGGATGGCAGACTTGGGTTATCGGTTGGGCGGGAGCCTCGGCCCTGGCCGCGGCATTGGCGCTCGCCGGATGCGATTCGGCCAAGGACCGCGCCCAGCCCGAATCCCAAGAAGCCTTGACCGGCTCCGAAGAGGCCGTGCTGACTTCCGCGCCCGCCGTGCCGCCCCCCGTGGCCCGCAATCATCCTACCAAAATCGTCGTCCATCTCGAAGTCAAAGAAACGGTCAAGACGCTGTCCCCCGGGGTCCAGTACACCTTCTGGACCTTCGGCGGCGACGTGCCCGGCAAGTTCATCCGCATCCGCCAAGGCGATGAGGTCGAGTTCCATCTCAGCAACCATCCCGACAACAGGATGCCACACAACATCGATCTGCATGCGGTGTCGGGACAGGGCGGCGGAGCGGCGGCGTCGGTCACCGCGCCCGGACACTCCTCGCAATTCTCGTTCAAGGCCATGAACCCCGGGCTCTTCGTCTACCATTGCGCGACGGCGCCGGTGGGAATGCATATCGCCAACGGCATGTACGGCCTGATCCTGGTGGAACCGAAGGGGGGCTTCCCCAAGGTCGATCACGAATATTACGTGATGCAAAGCGAGTTCTATACGGCCGGGAAATACGGCGAAGAAGGCTTGCAGCCTTTCTCCATGGAGAAGGCCATCAAGGAAGAGCCCGATTACGTGGTCTTCAACGGCTCCGTGGGCGCCCTCGTCGACGCCAAGGCCCTCACCGCCAAGGCCGGCGAGACGGTGCGATTGTTCGTCGGCAACATCGGCCCGAACCTGATCTCGTCCTTCCACGTCATCGGGGAAATCTTCGACAACGTGTATGGCGAAGCCGGAACGGTCGTCAACCACAACGTGCAGACCACGGTGATCCCGGCGGGAGGCGCCGCCATCGTGGAATTCAAGGTGGACGTGCCAGGCACCTATATCATGGTGGATCATTCCATCTTCCGCGCCTTCAACCAAGGGGCCCTGGGCATGCTCAAGGCCAGCGGCGATGAGAACAAGGATATCTACTCGGGCAAGCAGTTCGACGAAGTGTACCGGCCCGAAGGCGGCGCGATCCAATCCCTGGGCCAAGCGGCGGCCATGGCGCCGACCAAGCTCGACCATGCGCAGCTGATGGAGAGGGGCGGCCGCATCTTCACCCAAATCTGCGCCGCCTGCCACCAGCCGCAGGGACAAGGCCTGCCGGGGGCCTTCCCTCCCTTGGCCCAATCCGATTTCCTGATGGCCGACAAGCAACGCGCCATCGGCATCCTCAAGAACGGGCTGCAAGGGGAGGTCGTCGTGAAGGGAGTCAAGTTCAACGGCGTCATGCCCAAACTCAATCTGGACGCGGCCGACATCGCCTCCGCGCTCACCTTCGTCCGCAACAGCTTCGGCAACGCCGGCGGGGACGTGACCATAGCGGAAGTCAATGCAGCCAAGTGAGAACATGATGCGCGCGGCGTGGTCGGGGATGCGCGGATGAGAATGCGGGTAGCCTTCCTATTGCTGGCCGCGGGCGCCGCTTGGGCGGCTCCCCGGCGGGAGATACCGGCGGGATGGCACCGGAATCCCTTTCGGCCCGCGCCGGCCAAGGACAGCGCGAAGGAAGGGCCCAGGGAGGGCGTAAGGGATAGAACAAAGGTCGCCGCCTTCCGGTTGGACGAGCGCGCGATAACCACGGCCGGATTCCTGGCCTTCGTCAAGACGCATCCCGAGTGGACGAAATCGCGGGCGCGCGCTCCCTTCGTCGACTCCGCGTACCTGGCCTCTTGGCGCGGCGATGGGGAGCCGCCCCCGGAACGCCTCGCGGAACCCATCACCGAGGTTTCCTGGTTCGCGGCCAAAGCCTATTGCCAGTCCGCCGGCGGCCGGTTGCCGGCCACGGATGAATGGGAGCGCGTCGCCACCACGCTTCCCCCGGGTCAGGATTCCATCGCACGGGTCCGTCGCATTCTCGATTGGTACGGACAACCCGCTTCCGTGCGCACCAGCGTTTCCCAGGGCTCGAGCGATGCCTTCGGCATCCGGGATCTCTACGGCCGCGTCTGGGAATGGACAGCGGATTTCAATGCCATACGACCGGGCGCGGAAGCCGATAAGGCCTTCTGCGGCGCTGCGGGACAAGCGACCGCGCGCGGCGCCGATTACGCAGCCTACATGCGGTACTCCTTCCGTTCCAGTTTGCGGCCCGAGTACGCGGTAAGCTCGCTGGGCTTCCGATGCGCCGAAGCCGCGGCCGCGCAGATCGCGCCACCGCCTCCCGCGGACTTACCTGCCGGTTCTTTATATCTGCTACGCTCGGAATGGGAAGACGACTTCGGACGCCGGCAGGCGTTGGCGGCCTTTCGCGGCAAGGCCCGCATCCTCACCTTATTCTTCTCCCATTGCCAATCCACCTGCCCCATGGTCCTGGGCACCCTGAAAGGCTTGGCCAAGGCGTTGCCGAAGGGTTGGGAGGCGAGCGCCGGCATCGTGATGGCCACCTTGGATCCGGGCCGCGACGGGGCAGCCGCCTTGGCGGATTTCCGCCGCCGCATGTCCTTATCGCCCGACGGCTATGCCTTGTTGCGCGGCGGAGAGGAGGACACGCGCGAATTGGCCATGGCTTTGGGCGCCGCGTACCGGAAGTCGGAAGCCAACGGGGGCTTTGAGCATGAAGCCGTGATCGCCGTTCTGGATCCCGAAGGCCGGGTGGCGCACCGCCACGATGGTTCCGTGGACGCGGCGACATTGTCCCGGGAGCTTATGGCCGCGGCGGGCGGGCATTAGGCTTCCAGGGCCCGGTCAGGCGGCCGAAGGCTTTTGGCCTTGCGGGCGCGCCCCGATGGAGCCGCCCCGGCAACAGGCGAGCCGAAGCTGGCCAGGGTCGTCGTATGGGCCCAGCCGACGAAAGACTCGTTCAATTTGCTCCAGGTGTTGTGCATAGGGCAAGGCTTGTCGCTGCGGCATTGCCCCCAGCCGAATACGCAGTCGCCGGCCTTGGCATCGTAGCCGACTACGCCCAGGATATCCATATAGCTGATGGCCTCCGCCGGACGCGCGAGGCGGAATCCGCCGCCATGGCCTTTGGCGGAAACGACCAAGCCGGCGGCGACCATGCGCCGCATGATTTTCCATAAGTAAGCGAGCGGTACCGCCGTGCTGGCCGCGAGTTCGTTGGCCCGCATGGGGCCTTGCTCCGCGCCCAAGGCGAGGCTCGACATCGCCCGCAAGGCATATTCGGCGGTCTGGGTAAGGTTGATTGAAATCATACTGCGGCCCAGGCCGTGCGACGACGGGCGCTGGAGCGATCGCGATCAGATGCTCTTTGCGCCGGCTTTACGCCCGCCCGCCAGGGCCAGCCCCAACATGACGGATTCGATCAGGAACAATGCCGCCGCGCCCATGGCGGCCCAATGATGCATCGAGGTGAGAATTCGGGGTGCGGTCGAAAGATCCATATTGCCTCCGGCACAATGCCTTGTCCATAGATTACATCTGTCGGTCGCGGGGACTTAAGTTTTCCTTGGGACAAAATGGCGCGAGGGGGGATGTTTGCGATTGGTTTATCTTGCGAATGTTTATGTGCATATCTTGGCAGCCATGGCCTGGATCGGCGGATCGGCCTTCATCGCTTTGGTCATCGCCCCGCTCATGCGCCGGGGCGGCGGCAAGGACCATAGCGCCTTGCGCGCCGCCGCCTTGCGGTTCCGGACAGTAGGCTGGATCAGCTTGGGGTTATTGGTCGCGACCGGGGCCGGCAACCTCGCCTTGCGCGGCATCGGGCTTTCCGATCTGCTGACCGGCGCCGCCTTCCGGGGTTCCGGCGGGCATGCGCTGGGCTGCAAATTGATCCTGGTGGCGATCATGCTCGGCATTAGCGGCTTCCATGATTTCCGTTGGGGACCCGCCGCAGTGCGGGCCCTGGAATCGAGTCCCGGATCCGCAGCAGCCGAACGCGGGCGCCGATTGGCCGGGCGGGTCGGCCGCCTTGTATTCCTGCTAGGGCTTCTCATCGTCGCGGCCGCAGTCATTTTCACCCGCGGCGGCCTCTGATCCTTCGCCATTGAGACCCGCGGCCACGCCAGAATGGCATCGCCGAAGGCGTTCCCCCCTCTGATTTCTCTTGCCCATAACCGAATTCTCAATGGATACGCAGGTCCGCTAAGAGGCTTCGCATGGCATCGCGGTTGCTTGTGTCCTCTCAATGGATATGCAGGTACGGAATGGCCCGCGCGACAGGGCCGCGGAACCGGAAGGAAAAATGGGTATGCGTAAAGCAGGATGGATCGGTTGGGGCGCGTTGGTCGTGATGGGCGGAGTGGCCCTTTCGGGCTGCAATAAGAAGGATGCCTCGGCCGGAGGCCAAGGCAACGGCGCAGCGGCGGCGCCCAGCGCGGCCGTATCCAAGGGCGTCGGCCCGATCCAATCGATCGAGGTGGGCGCGTTGGACGAGGCCCTGGTGGCCAAGGGCCAGAAAATCTTTTCCGGGACGTGTTCGGCTTGCCATAAGCTCGATCAACGCTATGTCGGCCCCGCCTTGGGCGGCGTCACCAAGCGCCGCGCGCCGGAATGGATCATGAACATGGTCCTCAACCCCACGGGCATGACCCAGCAGGACCCCACCGCCAAGGCCTTGCTCGGCGAATACATGACCCAGATGTCGGTCAACGCCACGCAAGAAGATGCCCGCGCGGTGCTCGAATTTTTCCGCAAGAACGATGGCATTTAAACAGAAGTAAGGGAAAGGAACATCGATGCGTAAACAACCGTCCATCCGCCCTCTCCTCCCGGGACTAGCCGCAGTAGCGGCTTTGGCGTTCCTGGGATGCGAGAAGCAAGTGACCCGCAAGGCCGCTCCCGGCATCGCCGGAGACGCCGCCGAAAGGGTCTACGTGGCTCCCGGCACCCACGATGAATTGTATGGCTTCTTCTCAGGGGGCTTTAGCGGGCAACTGTCCGTGGTGGGCCTGCCCTCGGGCCGCACCTTGCGGGTCATCCCCGTCTTTTCGCAGAACCCGGAAAACGGATACGGTTTTTCCGAGGAGACCAAGCCCCTCCTCAATACCAGCTTCGGCTTCGTACCCTGGGACGACGCGCATCATCCCGAGTTTTCGCAAACCAACGGCGAGGCCGATGGCCGCTTCATCTTCATCAACGGCAACAATACGCCCCGCATCGCCCGTATCGATCTACGCACCTTCGAAACCGTAGAGACCATCGAGATCCCCAACAGCGCGGGCAACCATAGCTCGCCCTTCACCACCGAGAACTCCGAATACCTGGTAGCGGGCACGCGCTTCTCCGTCCCCATCCCCCAGGCCAGCATGCCCATCAAGGATTTCAAGAAGGGATTCAAAGGCGCCATCTCCTTCGTCTCGGTGGACAAAGTAAGCGGGCGCATGGCGGTAGCCTTCCAGATCCTGATGCCGGGATACGACTACGATAAGGCGCATTGCGGCAAGGGCCCGTCCAAGGATTGGGCGTTCTTCACCACCTACGACACCGAGCAGGCCCACACCCTTTTGGAGGTGAACGCCTCCCAGCGCGACAAAGATTACATCGCCGCCATCAATTGGAAAAAGGCGGAGGCCTGCGTGGCGGCCGGCAAGGGCCACGAGGTCGCCGGATTGCATTACGACAATTACCTGGACGAGAAGACCCAAACCGCGGTGAGTGAGATTCGCAAAACCACCAAGATGATCACCCCCGCCGAATGCCCGGATATGGTCTATTACCTCCCCACGCCCAAGTCTCCGCATGGCGTGGACGTGGATCCCACGGGCGAATACATCGTGGGCGCGGGCAAGCTCGCCAGCCTCATCCCCGTGCATTCCTTCAGCAAGATGATCAAGGCCATCGCGGCTAAGGCCTTCGACGGCGAGGCCGGAGGCATTCCGGTGCTGAAATACGATCAGGTGATCGCCGGCGAAGTGGACAAGCCAGGCCTGGGACCGCTCCATACCGAATTCGACGGCAAAGGCTTCGCCTACACGTCCATGTTCCTCTCCTCGGAAATCGTGAAGTGGAAGCTGGGCACCTGGGAAATCGTGGATCGCATCCCTTGCTACTACGCCATCGGCCATCTCATGATTCCGCTCGGGGATACCAAGAAGCCGTACGGCAAGTACGTCATCGCCCTGAACAAGATCACCAAGGATCGTTACCTGCCCACCGGTCCCGAGCTAACGCAATCGTCGCAGATCATCGATATCTCCGGCGAGAAGATGCGCCTGTTGGCCGAGTTCCCCACCAACGGGGAACCGCATTATGCCCAGGCCATCCCGGCCAAGATGATCGAGCCCAATAGCGTCAAGATCTTCAAGTTGGAAGACAATCATCATCCCGACGCCATCCATTCCGAGAAGGAAGCCCGGGTGGTGCGGCAAGGCAAGGCGCTGCACATCTACGCATCGGTCATCCGCAGCCATTTCGTGCCCGACAACATCGAAGGCGCGCAATTGGGCGATACGCTCTACTTCCACGTCACCAATCTGGAGCAGGACTGGGACGTGCCCCATGGCTTCGCGATGATGGGCGCCCAGACCGCCGAGTTGCTCGTCATGCCGGGGCAGACCCGCACCCTCAAGATCGTGGCCAACCGGGCGGGCGTGATTCCTTTCTACTGCACCGATTTCTGTTCGGCCCTGCACCAGGAAATGCAAGGCTACATCCGCGTCTCGCCTCCCGGGGAAAAGGTCGACTTGACCTGGTCCACCGGCAAAGAGGACGCACCTGGGACTTGAACCGGCTCGGGAGGGCGTTTTCGAAACGCCCTCCCGCCCGCGCATAGGAAAGTCATGCGATTTATGATCCTCCTCCCCACCCATCGTACCGAAGGCGGCGCCAAGCCTCTTAAACCCAAGCCGGCATGGCCCGCGTCCCTGCTCCTCGCCGCAGCGGGGCTCTGCCTCGCCCTCTCCATCCTCTTCCCCATCTGGCGCATCACCTTGGAAGCGCCTCAGTATCCGGAAGGCCTGGGGATGTATATCCACGCGCGCACCATCGAGGGCTTGAATCCCCATGACCTGGAAACCATCAATGAACTGAACCACTACATCGGCATGAAAAAAATCGTGCCTTCCGCCATTCCCGAATTGCGTTTCATCTCCCCGCTCATCCTCGCTTTCGCGGCCCTGGCCCTATTGGCCGCATTCCGGCCCCGTGCCTGGTCGACCGGTCTCCTGTTGGCTGCGCTGGCGGGCGCCGGCGCCGTCGGCATGTACGATTTCTGGCGCTGGGAATACGATTACGGCCATAACCTGAATCCCATGGCGGCCATCAAGGTCCCGGGCATGAGCTATCAGCCCCCGCTGATCGGCGAAGCCCATCTGCTCAACTTCGTCTCCCAATCCTGGCCCGCTCTCGGAGGCTGCCTGCTCTTCGGGGCCGGCCTGCTCATCGCCCTATCGCTGGCGCTGTTGCTCGCCCGTGCACGGGGTTGGAACCTACTCCCGCGCTTCGGCCGCGCCGCACGCGGCGCATCCGTTGCGGCCCTGAGCCTCCTTTTCGCCGCGGGATGCGGATCGCGGGGTCCCGTCCCTTTCCAATGGGGCGAGGATGCCTGCCGCTTCTGCAAGATGATACTGGCGGAAAAAGGCTTCGCCGCCCAACGCATCAACGCCAAGGGCAAGGCGTACAAATACGATTCCATCGAATGCCTGCTGGCGGATCTGAAAGCGAATCCTCCGCAAGCGGGCGAACGCCTATACGTGAGCGATCGCAGCCGGCCCGAAGCCCCCTTGTCCGAAGCGGGGACAGTGCACTATTTGCGGGGCGGATCCCTGGCGAGCCCCATGGGACAGTCGCTGGCCGCTTTCGCTAGCGAAGATTCCATCCGCGCCTGGCAGGCCCGCATGGGCGGGGAAAGATTGGAATGGGATCGGCTCCGGATCCAGTGAAAGCATCCGCGCTCATCGCCGCGCTTGCCTCCGCGGCCATCGCCGCCGATACCCTCTCGGTCGGAGTCGGGCTTCCCTACACGCGCATCGCCGATGCCCTGGCTCAGGCCCATGACGGCGATGTTATCGCGGTGGGCCCGGGTGCCTATCCGGATACCGGCCTGATCATAAGCAAACGGGTTTCCATCGAGGGCCATGGCTGGCCGGTGCTGGACGCCCGCGGGGGCGGGACCCTGATCGACATCCGCGCGGATGGAGCCTCGGTACGGGGCCTGGTATTGCGCGGAGTGGGCGTCAACTATATGAAGGAGGTCGGCGGAGTGTGGATCACGGGCGCGGCCGACGTCACCGTGGCGGGCAACCGCTTCGAGCAGGATTTCTTCGGCGTCTACGGGGCCCAGGCGCGGCGGGCCAGCATCGAAGGGAATTCCTTCACCGGTTTGGGCGGAAAGGAATCGTCCAATGGCAACGGCGTGCATTTCTGGAAAAGCGATAGCGTACGGGTGATCGGGAATTCCATCCGCGGGCACCGCGACGGCATCTACTTGGAATTCACCGGGAACAGCGAAGTGCGCGACGATACCTGCGAAGGCAACGTCCGCTACGGATTGCATTTCATGTACTCCCACGGGAACCGCTATCTGGGCAACCTCTTCCGGCGCAATGGATCGGGCGTGGCGGTGATGTACTCGCGCGACGTGGACATGCGCGGGAACCGCTTCGAGGAAAATTGGGGCGCGGCCAGCTACGGGCTTCTGCTCAAATCCATTTCGGGTAGCCGCATCGAGGGCAATCGCTTCGTGCGTAATACCGTGGCGGTTTTCCAGGAGGGCAGCAGCCGCATCGAAATGCGCGGCAACCTTTTCCGGGCCAATGGCTGGGCCTTGCGCATCGTGGCCGATTGCGATGCCAACCGTTTCGGGGGCAACCGCTTCGAAGGGAACACCTTCGACGTGGCTTACAACGCAAGCCCGGACAATACCAACGTCTTTTCGGGCAATGCCTGGGATAAATACCAAGGTTGGGACCTGGACCATGACGGCATCGGGGACGTACCTCACCGGCCCGTGGAGCTCTTCCCCACCCTCATGCAAGAGCATCCCCAGGCCATGGTGCTGCTCCGCAGCCACTTCGTGACTCTGCTGAACATTTTGGAACGCATGTTCCCCACCCTGTCGCCCGCCTCCTTGCAGGACGAGAAGCCGCTGATGCCCTCGGCCCGGCCGCAGCCCGTCGCGCCAACGGGTACCGGACAACCGCTTCCCCCCGGTGGCGCCTCATGAAAGACGCTTTCGCTCCGGTGGCCGTATGAACGGCCCGCTAACGGTCGGGAGCGGTCCGGTCCTGGAAGCGCGCGGGCTTACCAAGGCTTACGGCAAAAAGCGAGTGCTGCGCGGCTTCGATCTGGAAGCCGCGGCGGGTTCGGTCACGGCCATCCTGGGCCCCAACGGCAGCGGCAAAACCACATTCATGCGCTGCCTGCTGGGCCTGCACGTGTTCCAGGAAGGATCCATCTCGGTTCTCGGCGAGGACGTCCGGCGCGGCCCGGCCTACCGGCGCCACATCGGATATATGCCGCAGATCCCCAGCTTCCCCGAAAACCTGAGCGTACGCGAAATCGCCGATCTGGTCTCGCGCGTACGCGGCGTGAAACCGGATTTCGCCCGCGGCGGCGGCTTGGGCGTAGATGCCTTCCTCGATCAGAAGTGGAAGATCCTATCGGGCGGCATGAAGCAGAAGGTGAACGCATCCCTGGCGGTGGCCTTCGACGCGCCCTTGCTGGTCCTCGACGAACCGACGGCCAGCCTCGATCCGGCTTCGCGCCTCAAGCTCGTGGATCTGTTACGCGCGGAAAAGTCCCGCGGCAAATGCATCCTCCTCTCCACCCATGTTTTGGGCGACCTGTGGGAGCTGGCCGATCGCCTGGCCTTCCTACGCGAGGGGCAAGTGCGCGTGCTGAAGGCGGATTCCATCCCCGGTATGGGTACCGATATCGGGCTTTTCGAACGCAGCGTGGCCGCGGAATTGGAGTCCGAACCGTGATCGCCGTCCTGCGCTTCTGCCTCAAGGACCTGCTCCGCAGCCGCTTCATCGCGGCCTATTTCCTGTTCCACTTGGCCGCCGGCTTCGCCCTCATGCGCTACGCGCCTACCGCATCGGCGGGCTTCGGGGCCTTGCTCAGCCTCATCTTGTTCCTGGGCCCCTTATGTTCCATCGTGTTCGGCACCCTGTACTTCTATCAGGCCCGCGGTTTCCAGGAATTGATGTTGGCCCAACCCGTGGGACGGGGCGCCTTGCTGGCCGGCCAAGCCCTGGCCCTCGCGATCGCCTTTTGCTCCGCCTTCGGTTTGGGGCTGGGGATCTCCACCCTGGCCGCCGGTTTCCACGGCAGCGGGGATTTCCTGCTCTTACTCCTTTTCCTGGTCGGCGGCGCGCTGCTGCACCTCTGCTTCCTCGCCCTCGCTTTCCTGATCGCCCTTTCCGTGGATGATCGCCTCAAGGGCTTCTCCACCAGCCTGGTGGTCTGGCTGGTCATGGTCTTCCTGTACGATGGGGCTTTGCTGGCGATCATAACCGCCCTGTCGGATTATCCCCTGGACCGCTTCACCATTGGAGCCATCCTTTTGAACCCCGTGGATTTGGAGCGCATCCTGGTCTTGATGCAACTAGACGCTTCGGCGTTGCTCGGTTATACCGGCGCGGTCTTCCGCCGGTTCTTCGGGACCTCGCTGGGAATCGGGGCCGCGCTGCTGGCGATGACGGCATGGGTGGCCGCGCCGACCGGTCTGTTCTTCTGGAAACTGCGGCGAAAAGACTTCTGAACCAGAGCCTCCCCGGCGCTTCGCATCCAATCCCGACCGCTCGCTCTCTCGGATTCGGGCTTTCCCGGTTACCTTTATCACAACGGGCGATTCCACAGCCCGAAGAGGCGGATCCATGCGCATATCTCTCTTCACGGCCGGATTGGTTTTCTCATTTTCCTTGAGTTACGGCCAATGGCAAAACACGCATATACCCATCCGAACCAGTTACCCCGCCTTGCTCAGCATCGGATCCGACTTGTATGCGGCGGGCGGCGGGGGAGGCGTATTCCGTTCTTCGGATAATGGCGACACGTGGGATTCGCTGAATTCCGGATTGACCGATAAATACGTGCAGTGCTTGGCCGCCATCGGATCGGATTTAGTCGCGGGGACCCTGACCGGTCTCTTTACGTCCTCCGACCGGGGCTCCCATTGGAGTCCCTTTGAATCCGGACTCCCTGAATACGGGATCACTGCCCTGGCCGTCAGCGGCGCCGATTTGTTCGCGGGCAGCTATTATTCGGGGATTTACCGTTCCTCCGATAAAGGCCGGAACTGGACCCGGATGGATTCGGCTTCGCCCGCCGTTTCGATACAGGCCTTTTTTGTTACGGAGACCGGTCTGTTCGCGGGGGCAAAGAACGGGATTTACCGATCGACCGACAAGGGTGTGCATTGGATCGAGATTGATACCGGATTAGGCGTGGCTCTCGGCGATACCTACGCGCAATGCTTCGCGGCCATCGGCTCCCGCCTCTTCGCGGCCACGGCCGGCGGGGTATACCTCTCCACGGACAACGGGGATAGCTGGAACAAGGCGAGCTCGGGTTTATCGGACGAATTCACCTCTGTGCCCAGCCTCTTGGCGGTGGGAGAAAACCTCATCGCCGGTACGTACATCGGCGTCTACCATTCCGGCGACTACGGGGGAAGTTGGTCGAGCTTCACCTCCGGTTTCACCGCTATCGATTATATCGGGGCCTTGGCCGCGCACGGCGGCTACCTTTTCGCTTCCGTCACGAACAACACCCCGGACAACGGGGTTTGGAGGATAGCGGCCCCGGCAACGGGGATTTCCTTACGACCCCATTCGCATGCGGTCAAGGGATCGCAACCCGTTTTGCGTACAAGGGACGGCGCCTATTCGGTCCTGGGAAGAAAGGCGGATCTCCCATCCCTAAAATGAGGGGCCATTATATGCCTTGACAAGCATATGAACCATCGAGTATATTCCTGGCATGGAATCTTCATTCGCCATCCTAGCGGAGCCGAACCGCCGGACCATCCTTAGCCTACTGGCCGCCTCGGAGCGCTCGGTCGGCGAGATCGAGCAGCAACTGCGCATGCCCCAGACCTCGGTGTCCAAGCACCTTCGCGTGTTGCGGGATGCCGGTTTCGTGGAGGCCCGCATCGAAGCCCAACGGCGCGTCTATCGCATCCGTCCCGAACCCCTCAAAGAGGTCGACGACTGGCTGGCCCCGTTCCGGGCCTTATGGACGGCGCACGTGGATGCGCTCGAACGCCACCTCGACAGAATGGATCAGCCGACCAAGAAAGGAAAGAAAAGATGAGTAACCCGAAAGCCTACGCGCCCGGACCCGCGACAGGCGCCGAGATCGAGAAAAATGCGGAGATCTGGACCCTCGTCCTCACGCGTGATCTACGCCACCCTCCAGCCAAGGTGTGGAAGGCCCTGACGGATCCCGAACACCTCCGCGAATGGGCGCCTTTCGATTCCGACCGTAGCCTCGCCGCCGTCGGCGTCGCGAATCTGACAACGGTGGGAGCGCCTACGCCCATGGTTTCCGAGACCCAAGTGACGCGGGCGGATGCGCCCAGGCTGCTCGAATTCACCTGGGGCGGAGCCAATGTCCGCTGGGAGCTGGAAGCGCACGGAAACGGCGGCACCCGGCTCAAGCTCTGGCATAACATCAATCGCGGCTTCATTTCGATGGGCGCCGCAGGCTGGCACATTTGCTTGGAGGTCTTGGATCGGATGCTCGCAGGCAATCCCGTCGGGCGTACCGTAGGCCCCAAAGCCATGCAGGTCGACGGCTGGCAACACTTGCTTGGCGAATATTCGAAACTCTTGGGCGTTGAAGCGCCGAGCTGGCCTCCCCAAAGCAAATCCTGAATCCTCGCTATCGCTTAAAAACCACTACTTAATTGGAGTATCATGAATATTCTACTGTGGATCCTGCAAATCCTTCTCGCGCTGCATACGATCATGGGCGCGATTTGGAAGTTCTCCCATTCCGAACAAAGCGTGCCGTCTTTGAATGCGATTCCGCATGGAGTCTGGCTGGGTTTGATCGCCGTCGAGCTGGCCTGCGCGGCCGCACTGGTGCTGCCTTTGCTTCTGAAATCCATGGGGAACCTGGCGCCCATGGCGGCGCTCGTCATCGCGGCGGAGATGGCGCTCTTTTCGGTAGTTCACTTGATGTCCGGGGACACGAACCACGGACAACTCATCTATTGGGTGGTGGTGGCGGCCTTCTGCGCGTTCATCGCCTACGGAAGGCTGGCGTTGAAGCCGATATAAACCTAAGAGCCCGCGTGGCGGAATCTAGCCGCACGGGCGTGGGCCCGGCAACGCACCCGGGGCCGACGCCGAACGTCAGCCCCTGGCCCTTCCGGCTACTTCTTCCCCTTCGTCGATTTCTTCCCGAAAGCCTTCCCGAAGCCCTTGGGGAACTTATCCAGGAAATAATTCCACCCCCCCTCGTGGCCGCGTCCTCCGTCATCGTCCGGAAGGCCGGTATGGGTCAAGGTCATCAGGGTATCCGCTCCCTTTTTCTTGAAGGTCACGGTCACCGCCGACTCTTCCCCATTGGTGTACCGCGACATCCAGGTATGCTCGATACGGGCGCCCCGCACCATTTTCGTGAAGCGCCCATAGTGGGCCGTTCCGGTGATGAGCCAGTAGAAGAAACCATCCACTTCCGGATCTAGGAGCAGCTTATCGCCCTCGTACCAAGGGGTGCCGGGGACCTTCGGGTCCAGCCACGCATCGTAAACCTCGCCGGGGGGCGCCGGGATGGTCCGCTCAACCTTGACTTCGATGGTCTGCTTCGCTTTCGTCATGGCTTCTTCTCCTGCTTGGCTTTCTTTGCCTGGAAATGTTGTTCGAAACGGTCGAGGCGCGCGTTCCAGAAACGCTCGTACTTATGCATCCATCCGGCGACTTGCCGGAGCGGATCGCCTTGGAACGAAATGAAGACTTCCCGCCCCTCTTTCCTGCGTTCGATGAGGCCGGCCCTTTCGAGCAGCTTCAGATGCTTGGTCACGGCGTTCAAGGCCGTGTCGAACGATTTGGCGACGTCGGTGAACCGGGCCGGCCCATGGGCCAGCTGCCCGATGATGGCGCGCCGCGTCGGGTGGGAAAGGGCGGCAAGAACGTTCGTCAGTTGATCCACGCCTAACATTATACCTTAAGGTGTAATGTTTGTCTATGGATTTCTTTTAGGCTGAGATGAATGAGGCTAATAAGGAGTATCTGTCTTCGATCGGCCGCCGAGGCGGCGGCGTCAATCGTCGCAGATTGGGCGCTCAGGAAGCACGTACGATGGTGAAAATCCGGGAGGCGCGCAGGGTCTATGCGATATTCCATGCCCAATGTTTTTGGTCCTATGCTCCTGATCTGAAAATAACGTTCGCGGATGTCCCATGGGTCGCGGCGCAGTTGATGAAACTTGGTGGCCGCGAAGCGTGGTTCGCGGGAGCGAAACTATGCAGTTAACCGAATACCAAAGCGCTCTGGGCCGGTTGCTGGCAAAGAACCCGTGATCCGGAGCGAAGCCTTCGGATTCCAGTTTCACCCGATCGATACACTACGGCCGCCCCGGCGGGGTGCTACCGCAAGTGGCCGAATAGCCGACGGAATTCATCCTTTCTTGCTTCGATCCGGTCCGATGAGGTTTATCTCCCGCAAAGTGTTACGTTTAATACCCGACCGGGAGCCCGGAATGGTTTGGGAATATTCCTTCGATCGCGATAGAAACTTCTTGGAGGTGAAGGTCAAGGGTAACCTGACCAAGCCCGAGTTGGACCTCATGGCCAAGGAAAACCTGGTCGAGATCCGGAAATTGGATTGTTACAAATGCCTTCTGGATTATGTGGCAACGGAAAATAGCCTCACCGTTCTGGAGGCTTACGAAAGGCCGAAGGAAATCAAGGGCCTGGGCATAACCGCCCAATACCGGATCGCCATCCTCATTTCCCCTGAGCGGCTCGACGCTTATAGATTCCTTGAAAACGTGTATCGGAACAACAGCCTGGATTTCGGGGTTTTTACCGCCCGGGATGCGGCAATCGAATTTCTCATGAAATAGGATCCGGAGGGAAAGAGGATCCGGCGGGCATGGCCCGCCACTTCGATTCCTGGTCGCGTCCGCCTACCGGAACACCGCC
>Ga0265324_10000669_pt1 | contig 23139 bp, 20 predicted proteins | sample 41419metaG_FD_198634 | JGI IMG/M metagenome (GOLD analysis project Ga0265324, IMG submission 198634) | Rhizosphere microbial communities from Carex aquatilis grown in University of Washington, Seatle, WA, United States - 4-14-19 metaG | ecosystem: Host-associated > Plants > Roots > Rhizosphere...
AGAATCAGTTTCATTGTGTTCCCCCTTTTTCGATTAAATCAGCTATGTAATTCGGTGAAAAGTCGCCGGATAACCTGCAGATCCTGTTCAGTGTCCACCCCGCTGGGTGGAGCCTGATCGGTCTTGGTCACGCCAATCTTGTAGCCATGATACAACGCACGCAGTTGTTCCAGCGATTCCGCTTGTTCGACAGGGGCCGACGCAAGCTGGCCAAATGCTCGCAAAAAGCTCGCGCGGTAGGCGTAGATACCCACATGGCGCTGCACGGAGACGCTCTGCGGCAAAGGCAGGTTCTGCGCGTACGCATCGCGCGGCCACGGGATGGGCGCGCGGCTGAAGTACAGCGCGTTGGCGTTTATATCCAGCACTACTTTGACGATGTTCGGGTTGCGCATGGACGCTTCGTCGTGGATTGGGTGACAGGCCGTGGCGATGGCGCAGTCGGGATGGTCGTGAAGATGTTGCGCAACGGCACGGATGAGAGCGGGAGGGATCAGCGGTTCATCACCTTGCACATTGACCACGATGGTATCGTCCGCCCAGTTTTGTCGGGCAGCCACTTCCGCGATGCGGTCGGTGCCGCTGACATGGTCGGCGCGGGTCATGCAGGCATGAAAGCCGTGTTCCGCTGCGACAGAGACGATAGGAGCGTAGTCGGTGGCGATGATGACCTGCTGTGCCCCGCTTTGAGCTGCCTGTTCCGCGACGCGTATCACCATCGGTTTGCCGCCGATATCCAGCAGCGGTTTGCCGGGCAGGCGAGTGGAGGCGAAACGGGCGGGAATGACGACCTTGAAAGCTGACATCAAAGTGCTTCAACCTCTTTCAAAGTGAGTTCGCGCGCTTCGTCCGCCAGCATCACCGGAATGTCATCCTTGATGGAGAAGGCCAGTCTGTCTGCTTTGCAGATCAATTCCTGTTCTGCTTTACGGTAGATCAGCGGAGATTTGCACAACGGGCAAACCAGAATGTCGAGAAGTTTTGCGTCCATTATGGTGTGACCTTTTTTATGATTAGTTGAGCGAGCGAAGGGCTGACTTGCGCATCCACACGCAACACCCAGCATTTCTCGCTGGCGAATGCGGCGCATTTTACCGCATCTTTTTCTGTCATGAGTATCGCATCCGCATCCGCGAAGTCGATATCAGCCATGCGGTAGCGATGATGGTCCGGGAAAGCATGAGGCTGTGCGGCCAAGCCCAGGTGTTCGAGGTGGGAAAAAAAACGCTGGGGGTGACCGATGCCCGCTATGGCATGCAGGCGCTGCCCGGAGAACTCACTGGCACATAAGACAGTGCCAGGATTGAGCAGGTTGTAAAACAGGGAGCCATCCAATCGCATCAGGAATTCTCCCTCACCAGCTTGTCCGCCATTGACCACCACCGCATCCACCTTGCGCAAACGCGAGACCGGTTCGCGCAACGGCCCGGCCGGTAGCAACAGGCCATTGCCGAAGCGTCGCGCGCCATCCACCACAGCAATCTCTGCATCGCGCTGCAAGCGGTAGTGCTGCATGCCGTCGTCACTCAGGATGATGTCGCACTCGGGGTGCGCTTGCAGCAGTGACAATGCCGCAGACGGCCGATCACGGCCTATCCATATCGGACACAGAGCACGTTGTGCCATCAGCAACGGCTCATCGCCGACTTCATCCACTGCATCGTCGGTGGCGACCTCAAGCGGAGCTTTGTTCTCTGTTCCGGCTTTGACGTAGCCGCGACTGACGATTCCTGGATGCCAGCCATTCTCGATCAACTGTTGTGCCAGCCACAGCGTGAGCGGTGTCTTGCCTGTGCCGCCCACGCTGATGTTGCCGACGATGACGACCGGTACCGGGATGCGCACGGAGGTCAGGATGCCGCTGCGATATAGCAGGCGGCGGATCGCGGCAAGTGCACCAAAGATCAGGCTGAGGGGAAGCAGCAACAAGTGCAGCGGCGAAAGGCGATACCAGTGGTGTTGCAGCCGCTCCATGTCGGGGAATTACTTGTTCTGCTGATTCTGGGTGGTGAAGGTGATGCGACCGAAGCCGGCGACCCGTGCGGCTTCCATGATGTTGATGACAGACTGGTGCAGTGCCTTGGCGTCGGCGTTGATGATGATGGTGGGATCGCTTTGCTCTCCGGCCGCCTTGCGCAATGCCGCAGCAAAATCGGCCACACCGTTGAAGGCGACGCGCGCGTTGTTGATGGCGTAATGTTCCGAGGCATCGACCGCCACATTGATCGGCTTGCTGGAAGCGAGCGTTCCCTCTTCCCCTGAAGCCTGGGGCAGGTTGATCTGCAATTGCGCGAAATTCGAGTAACTGGTGGTGACCATCAGAAAGATCAGGATCACCAGTAGCACATCGATCATCGGGATCAGGTTGATCTCCGGCTCTTCACGGGCGCGACCTCTACGAAAATTCATTTGCGCTCGCCGTGGACGGTTTCCACCAGTTTGATCGCCTGTTGTTCCATCTCGATGGTCAGGCTATCCACCTGGGCGCGGAAATGGCGGTAGGCGATCATGCTGGGTACGGCGACGATCAGGCCGAAAGCGGTGTTGTAGAGCGCGACCGAGATGCCGTGCGCCAGTTCGGCAGGGGCGGCTCCGCCAGCGTTCTGTGAACCGAAGATCTCTATCATGCCGACCACGGTGCCGAACAGGCCGAGCAGAGGGCTGATGGAGGCGATGGTGCCCAGCGTGGTGAGGAAACGCTCCAGCTGGTGCGTGGCGGAATGCCCGGCCTCCTCGATGGCTTCCTTCATGACCTCCGGCGAATTCTTGATATTCTTCAGTCCGGCCGCGAATACGATACCCAGCGGCGAACCTGCACTCAGCCGTCCCAGCATCTGCTGACTGACACCCTTTTGCTTGAGTTCCAGTACCACCTCATCCAGCAACTTGGGCGGAACGATGTTCTTGCTGCGCAGGAACAAGGCACGTTCGACGATGAGCGCAACGGCAATCAATGATGCGATGATGAGTAACCAGATCGGCCAACCGGCCGCTTCGACAAGAGTGAACACGCAGTGTCTCCAAGAATTATGCTTAAATCCGAAGGCGGCACTGTATCTTGTAGGCCATCTTAGAGCAAGATGCGCGGCTCTCAAGAGAGCTAACTAATAGCCACATAAGCGATTTGTTTTCTTATGCACAAAATCTGTGGATAACTTTGTGCATTGATTTCCGGAACGCTAGTTGCAAGCCTAGTACTGTCGCCATTCTTTAATAATCGCTCAAAAAATATACCGATATATAATTAAATAAAAACAATGACATATCGTAAGTCATAATTGTGCTACAGGGGTTGACTGGTGGAAAGTGGCGAATTTGCTGGGGTTGTGGATTGTAATGAGTTTGTCAATATGCCATTTGGCCTATTTTGATGAATTTCTTTCATATTGATAGAGCGAGAGATTGAGGATTTAGATGGAAAAAAACCGGGTATTCAGCGTGCGCGAATTGAATCTCGCAGCCAAGCAATTGATCGAAAGCGGATTACCTTTGCTGTGGGTGCGCGGCGAGATATCCAATTACGTCAGTGCAGCCTCCGGTCACTGGTATTTTTCGCTCAAGGACGAATCCGCGCAGGTACGTTGCGTGATGTTTCGTCACAAGAGCCAGTACCTGGATTTCAAACCGGCGAACGGCATGCAGGTGGAAGTGCTGGCGCTGGCGACACTGTATGAGGCACGCGGCGATTTCCAGTTAACGCTGGAGAAGATGCGCCCGGCCGGGTTGGGCGCGCTGTATGAAGCTTTCGAGCGCCTGAAGGCCAAGCTGGAAAGCGAGGGCTTGTTCGATGCCGAGCGCAAGCGTGACTTGCCGCTGCTGCCAAAGCAGATCGGCATCGTTACCTCGCTGCAAGCGGCAGCCTTGCGCGATGTGTTGCGCACTTTGGTGAACCGCATGCCGAATGTGCCGGTACTGCTATACCCGGCGCCAGTGCAGGGCGAAGGCGCGGGGCAGAAGATCGCACAGGCGATCAAGACTGCCAGCCAGCGCGCCGAATGCGATGTGCTCATCGTGTGTCGCGGTGGTGGGAGCATCGAAGATCTGTGGGCATTCAACGAAGAGGTGGTGGCACGTGCCATCGCGGCCAGCCATATCCCGGTGGTGAGCGGGGTAGGGCATGAGACCGACTTCACTATCGCCGATTTCGTGGCCGACTTGCGCGCGGCCACACCAACGGCGGCTGCACAAGCCGTGGTGCCGGATCGGCAGGAACTGCGTCAGCGTTTGGCGCAGCAGCGCCAGCATCTGGCGCGAGCGGCTGCACGCCAGTTCGAGCAGCGCATGCAGCAAGTGGATTTCCTTCAACGGCGGCTGGTTCATCCTGCGCGGCGCATGCAGCAGCAGGCCGAGCGTTTGGGGGCGTTGCAACAACGCCTGCAGCTTGCGCAGGCCAATGGGGTGCAGCAACAGCAATGGCGCTGGAACGGGCTTTGGCAGCGGTTACGCAGTTTGCGTCCGAATATCGTACCGCTACAAGAACAACAAGCCGGCCACGCCAGACGTTTGAGTGCATCGATGCAGCACATGCTGGATCGTCATGATGCGCGGCTGACCGCAATACGGCAGCATCTGCAGCATCTCGATCCGCAACAGGTGCTGGCGCGTGGCTACAGCATGGTGCGGGATGCGCAGGGCAACATCGTGGTCAGCAGCGAACTTATCGAATTGGGCGAGAGGCTGGACATCACCTTTGCACAAGGTGGCGCACGCGCGGTGGTGCAGGAAAAAGCCTGAATCCGTTCTGCTTGAGCTTGTCGAAGGCTCATTCATGTTTCGACAGGCTCAACACGAACGGCCATATGATCTGCGCGGTTAGTCATTGGCTTCGGCTGGATTGGGTTAAAATCCGCGCCTGTTTTCCGGCTCATTGATCTTCCCTTTATGACGAATGAAATTTCCCGCCGCGGACTCTGGCTCATGTTGCTGGCAGTCGCGCTCATCTGGTTCAGCAATCTCGAATACCGCAAGCTGGTAAAACCGGATGAAGGCCGCTACGCCGAGATCCCGCGCGAGATGGTGGTGAGCGGCGACTGGACGACGCCGCGCCTGAACGAACTCAAGTATTTTGAAAAGCCACCCCTGCAATACTGGGCGACAGCAGTGGCTTACGAAGTGTTCGGCGAATACCAATGGACATCGCGGCTGTGGGCCGCATTGACGGGGTTCGCGGGCATCCTGCTGGCGTGGTTCGCCGGAACACGTTTGTTCGGGCGCGAGGCGGGTATCTATGCCGCACTGCTGGCAGGCAGCAGCATGATGTATTCGATGATGGCGCACATCAACACGCTGGATATGGGCGTGACCTTCTTCATCTCGCTCGGGCTTTTCTCATTGCTCATCGCGCAGAGAGAAGAAGACGCAGCACAACGGCGCAACTGGATGCTGCTGGCCTGGGCGGGGTTGGCGCTGGCGGTGTTGAGCAAGGGCCTGATGGGCATCATCCTGCCGGGCACGGCGCTGTTCCTGTATTCGGTATTCAACCGCGACATCACGATCTGGAAACGCATGCACTGGTTCTCGGGACTGGCGTTGTTCCTGCTGATCGCAGCACCGTGGTTCGTGCTGGTGATCAAAGCCAATCCGGAATTCTTCCAGCGCTTTTTCATTTACGAGCATTTCCAGCGTTTCACCACCAAGGTACACGGACGGTTCCAGCCCTGGTATTACTTCATACCGGTATTGCTGTTGGGCATCATGCCGTGGACGTTTCTGATGTTTGACACGCTGTTGCGCACCTGGAAGGGCAGCGTGCAGCAGGTCAAGGCATTCAGCGCAGAGCGCTTCCTGCTGGTGTGGGTGGTGTTCGTGTATGTGTTCTTCTCGATCTCCGATTCCAAACTGCCGTCCTACCTGCTGCCGATGTTCCCCGCGCTGGCCTTGCTGATGGGCAAGCAGATCGCCGAGATGCGTGCGCAGCGGCTGTTCTGGCTGATCGTGCCGGTGCTGGTCATCGTCGCCATCCTGTTCGGTTTGGCACCCTTCGTTGCGAACACGGCCGACAACCCATTGCAGCATGAGATGTACAGCAATTACGCGGTGTGGCTCACCATCGCGGCGGGGCTGTGGTTGATTGGAACGGGTACGGCATTGTGGCTGTTGCGGCGCGAGAACAAGATGATTGCCGTGATCGTGCTGGCGTTCTCTTCGCTCATCGCCGCCCAGCTCATCACCTCAGGGCACAACACCGCCGCGCGTGAGCGTTCTGCATTCCATATCGCCGAGGCGATCAAGCCTTATGTGAAACCGGAGATCCCGTTCTATTCGATCCTGTATTACGAACAGACGTTGCCGTTCTACATCAAGCACACATTCACGCTGGTGCAGTATCAGGACGAGATGGATTTCGGCATCCAGCAGGAACCGAATAAATGGATACCCGACTTGCCCGGATTCGCGGCTGCATGGAAGCAGCAGAAAGAGGCGCTGGCCATCGTGCAGGTGTTCTATTATCCGGATTTGCAGAAGCTGGGCATCCCGCTGAAAGAGATCTACCATGACGAACAATATGTGGTGTTCATGAAACCATGAGGGCGCACAAATGAATCTGGTCAGTTTCGGATTGATCTTCACCGGCGTCATGCTCAATGCTGCCGCACAGATATTGATGAAGGCGGGCACCAATGCCATCGGCCATTTTGAGTTCAGCATGGAGAACATCGTGCCCATCGGCTGGAAGCTGGCGACCGAGTGGCACATCGTCACAGCCTTGTTCTGCTATGGCGTCAGCGTGGTGGTGTGGATCCTCGCGCTGTCGCGCGTGCCGGTCAGCATCGCGTTTCCAATGCTTTCGATGGCCTACGTGGTTAACGCCATCGCGGCTTGGTATCTGCTGGGCGAAGCCTTCAACCCGACCAAACTGATCGGCATGGGCGTGATCATTTTTGGTGTCATCATCATTTCGAGAGCTTGAGCATGTCCGAATTTCTTCCTTTCACCAAACCATACATCGATGAAGCTGCCATCGCCGCCGTTGGCGACGTGCTGCGCTCCGGCTGGATCACCTCCGGCCCAAAAGTGCAGGAGTTCGAGAAGCAACTCTCCACTTATTTCGGTGGCCGTCCCGTGCGCACCTTCAACTCCGGCACCTGCACCATGGAGATCGCCTTGCGCATCGCGGGAATCGGCGCGGGTGACGAAGTCATCACCACGCCCATCTCCTGGGTGGCGACCTCCAACGTCATCATCGAAACCGGGGCAACCCCCGTGTTCGCCGACATCGACCCCGTCACGCGCAACATCGATCTGGACAAGGTTGAAGCCGCCATCACTTCGCGCACCAAAGCGATCATCCCGGTCGATCTTTCCGGCCTGCCGGTGGACAGGGACAGGCTGTACGAAATCGCCAAACGCCACAATCTGCGCGTGGTGGAAGACGCCGCGCAAGCCATCGGCTCGCTGTGGAAAGGCAAGCGCATCGGCAGCTTCGGCGATTTCGTCTCGTTCAGTTTCCAGGCCAACAAGAACCTCACCACGGCGGAAGGTGGCTGTCTGGTGCTGAACAACGAAGACGAAGCGCGCCTTGCGGAAAAATACCGCCTGCAAGGCGTCACGCGCACCGGTTTCGATGGCATGGACGTGGACGTGCTGGGCGGAAAGTTCAATATGACTGATGTAGCCGCTGCGATCGGCCTCAACCAGCTTCCGCAACTGGAAGCCATCACCACTCGTCGCCATGCGCTGGCCAAACACTACTTCGCCATCTTCGGTGCAGATTTCGAGAAGCAGACCGGCGTGCAATTGCCACTAGCGAATTTCGATAGCACCAACTGGCACATGTTCCAGATCGTGCTGCCGCAAGGCGTGGTGCGCGCCGAATTCATGGAAAAGATGAAAGCCCGCAACATCGGTTGCGGCGTGCATTACCCGCCCATCCACCTGTTCAAGATGTACCGAGAACGCGGCTTCAGGGAAGGCATGTTCCCGGTTGCTGAGAGCGTGGGGCGATGCATCGTCAGCCTGCCGATGTTCTGGAAGATGAACGAGAAGGATGTGGAGCGGGTGGTAACAGCGATACTGGAAATTCTGGCAACCTAAGCATTTCGTTATCCCACTGCTCTGCGGTAAAATGCTGCCCCTATGAGCACTCCCCAACTTTCCGTCGTCATTCCCGTCTATAACGAAGAGCAGGGCTTGCAGGCGCTGTTCGACCGCCTGTATCCCGCGTTGGACAAGCTCGGCATCGGTTATGAGATCGTATTCGTCAACGACGGCAGCCGCGACCGTTCGGCCGCTATCCTGCGCGAGCAGTTCCAGAAACGCCCCGATGTGACGCGTGTGGTGCTGTTCAATGGCAATTTCGGCCAGCACATGGCGATCATGGCGGGCTTCGAGCAATGCCGTGGCCAGCGCATCGTGACGCTGGATGCCGACTTGCAGAATCCGCCGGAAGATACGCATCTGTTGCTGGCGAAGATGGGCGAGGGGCACGATTATGTCGGCTCTATCCGCCGTCAGCGCAGCGACAGTTGGTGGCGCCATGTCGCATCAAAAGCCATGAACGGTCTGCGTGAAAAGATCACCCGCATCAAGATGACCGACCAGGGCTGCATGTTCCGCGCCTATGACCGCAACATCATCGATGCCATCAATAGCTGCAAGGAAGTGAACACCTTCATCCCGGCGCTGGCCTACAGCTTTGCGCGCAACCCGGCTGAGGTGGTGGTGGGGCATGAAGAGCGTGCTGCCGGCGAATCCAAGTATTCGCTATACAGCCTGATCCGCCTCAACTTTGACCTGATGACCAGCTTCTCGCTGGTGCCGTTGCAGATGTTCTCCATGCTGGGCATGCTGATCTCGGTAGGTTCCGCGCTGTTCTTCGTTTTCCTTGTGATCCGCCGCCTGATGATAGGTCCGGAAGCGGAAGGCCTGTTCACGCTGTTCGCGCTGATGTTCTTCCTGATCGGCATCGCGCTGTTCGGTATCGGCCTGCTGGGCGAATACATCGGGCGCATTTACCAGCAAGTGCGCCACCGGCCGCGTTACCTGGTGGAGGCGGTGCTGGAGCAACAGGCTGAGAAACCCAAGCGCACACGCAAGCCAAAAGCTGCGACCGAACCGGCGACCGACATGTTTGCGGATGGCGAAGAATGAGTCGGGCCATCGTGTTCGCCTACCATAACGTAGGTTACCGCTGTTTGAACGTATTGCTCGCGCACGGTGTGGATGTGGCGCTGGTGGTGACGCATCGCGACAATCCGAAAGAGACCATCTGGTTCGAGAGTGTGCAGAAGCTGGCGGAGTTGCACGGCATCCCGACCATCACGCCGGACAATCCGAATGTGCCGGAAGTGGTGGAGCAGATCTCAGCATTGCAGCCTGATTTCTTTTTCTCCTTCTACTACCGCGAGATGCTGAAAGCACCATTGCTGGCTATTCCCAAGCGTGGTGCGCTGAACATGCACGGCTCGCTCCTGCCGAAATATCGCGGGCGGGTGCCGGTGAATTGGGCGATAATCCGCGGCGAAACGGAAACGGGTGCGACGCTGCACTACATGACCGAGAAGCCGGACAACGGCGACATCGTGGCGCAGCAGGCAGTTCCCATCCTGCCGGAAGACACCGCACATGAGGTGTTCCAGAAGGTGACGGTTGCCGCGGAAATGGCGCTGAACAATGTTTTGCCTGCGCTGTTGGCTGGCAAGGCTCCGGCAGTAAAGCAGGATCTGAGCAAAGGCGCCTACTTCGGCGGGCGCAAGGCGGAAGACGGCATCATCGACTGGTTGCAGTCGGCGACCGAGATACACAATCTGGTGCGCGCGGTGGCACCGCCGTACCCCGGCGCGATGACGCAGGTGATGGGCAAACCGCTGCGCATCCTGCAGACACTGGTTACGAAGTGCACGGCAGCAGGTAAAGAGCCACCGGCTTTCTACGTAAAGGAAGGCAAGGCCTATGCGATCTCCGGCAGCGGCGTATTGCGTGTGGTGCGTTTCGAGCTGGATGGCGTTGAGATGAGTGCAACTGAATTTGCGGCAAAGCACGGCACTGAAAGATTTGAGTTCAATCGTTGAGGAAATGAAAATGAAGAAAGTCCTGATCCTGGGTGTGAACGGTTTCATCGGTCACCATCTGTCCAACCGCATCCTGGCCACCACCGACTGGGAAGTCTATGGCATGGACATGAGCACCGACCGCATCACCGACCTGATCGGCAAACCGCGTTTCCACTTCTTCGAAGGCGATATCACCATCAACAAGGAGTGGGTCGAGTACCACGTCAAGAAATGTGACGTGATCCTGCCGCTGGTGGCGATCGCTACCCCGGCCACTTACGTCAAACAGCCGCTGCGTGTTTTCGAGCTCGACTTTGAAGCCAACCTGCCCATTGTGCGTGCCGCCGTGAAGTACAACAAACACCTGGTGTTCCCCTCGACCTCGGAAGTCTACGGCATGTGTCACGATGAGGAATTCGACCCGGAGAATTCCGAGCTGGTGTGCGGCCCGATCAACAAGCCGCGCTGGATCTACTCCAACTCCAAGCAGCTCATGGATCGCGTGATCTGGGGCTACGGCATGCAGGATAACCTGAATTTCACCCTGTTCCGCCCGTTCAACTGGATCGGCGCCGGTCTGGACTCGATCAATACACCGAAGGAAGGCAGCTCGCGCGTGGTGACCCAGTTCCTCGGCCACATCATCCGCGGCAACAACATCAGCCTGGTCGACGGCGGCCACCAGAAACGCGCGTTCACTTACATTGACGACGGCATCGATGCGCTGATGAAGATCATCGACAACAAGGACGGCATCGCCACCGGCAAGATCTACAACATCGGCAACCCGACCAACAATTTCGCCATCCGCGATCTGGCCGACATGATGCTGAAACTGGCCAAGGAATATCCGGAATATCGCGATTCTGCCGCCAAGGTGAAGATCGTCGAAACCACTTCCGACGCCTACTACGGCAAGGGTTACCAGGACGTACAAAACCGCGTTCCTAAAATCACCAATACTTGCGAAGAGCTGGGCTGGAAACCGACCACCACCATGGCCGATACGCTGCGCAAGATATTCGACGCGTATCGCAGCCAGATCGCAGAAGCACGCGGTCTGGTCGATTAAAGCAGTTCTGAGTTCAGGGTGCTGAGTGCCGAGTAAACACCGCTGCTCGGCACTTGGAACTCAGTACTCGGCACTCGTATTTTATGAAGCAAATCGCTCTCAAGATCGACGTAGACACTTATCGCGGAACGCGCGAAGGTGTGCCGCGCCTGGTGGAAACGCTCAAGCGCCACAACGCACAAGCCACCTTCTTCTTTTCGCTCGGTCCAGACCACACCGGACGCGCCATCAAGCGTGTGTTCCGCCCCGGTTTCATGAAGAAGGTCTCGCGTACTTCGGTGGTGGAGCATTACGGCATCAAGACGCTGTTGTATGGCACATTGCTGCCCGGGCCGGACATCGGGCGCAATTGCGCAGATATCCTCCGCTCAGTACGCGATGCGGGGTTTGAGGTCGGTATCCATTGCTACGATCACATCCGCTGGCAGGATCATGTGGCTGGCAAGGGAGCGGAGTGGACGAAGCGCGAGATGCAGCGCGCGGTGGATCGATTTGTCGAGATTTTCGGCGAACAGCCCAGAGCGCATGCTGCAGCGGGCTGGCAGACCAATCGCTATGCCTTGCGCCAGACGCAGCATCTGGGGTTCGATTACAGTTCCGATACGCGCGGTGTCGTGCCATTCATCCCGACGTGGGACGCCGAGATCATCGCCTGCACTCAATTGCCGACCACGTTACCCACGCTGGATGAACTCATCGGACGTGACGGGATCGACACCGGGAATGTCGCACAGCACCTGCTGGAAATAACCGGTAATCCCACCGAAACAGGTCATGTGTACACTTTGCATGCCGAACTGGAAGGCCAAAAGTGGATGCCGATCTTCGAGCAATTGCTGCAGGGGTGGCAAGAGCAGGGGTATGATCTGGTTTCCATGCGGCAATACCTGCAAAACGTCAAAACGCCACTGCCCAGATGCGAAGTCAAAATGGGGGAAGTGGAAGGGCGTAGCGGCACACTGGCGGTCCAGGCTTAAAGGTTCTTCCCGTATTGCCGTAAAACCCGATAGACTCGCAACAGCGGAGGGGTTTATGCAACAAACGGAAAAAAGAGGGATCAACGAGTGGGTGGATTTTCTGTCCCGAGCCGATATCCCTGTTTTGAAACAGACGGCACGCGACCTCGAAATCGTGCGGCAGGATCCACACAAGCTCAGCGCCCGCAGCGTCGCCCAGATCATTGCGCGCGACCCCATGCTGACCGTCAAGCTTCTGCGCTATCTCCAGCTACATAAACACCGCAGTCAGACCAGTGAAGTGGTGCAGGTCGAGCAGGCGCTCATCATGATGGGTGTCGAAGCGTTCTTCAATAAGATACCCGCCCAACCTTTTGTGCAGGATATGTTGAAAGGGCAGATGGACGCGCTTGTCCAACTGCTGCATACCCTGCATCGTGCCCATCGGGCTTCCGAATATGCTTACGATTGGGGCGTGCGCTTGAGCGATCTGCGCTACGAGGAAGTCCGCATCGCCGCATTGCTGCACGATCTTGCAGAGATGTTGATGTGGTGCTTTGCACCGCAGGAGATGCTGCAGATACGTTCTATGCAGCAGCAGGATAAATCCCTGCGCAGCCGCGCAGTGCAAGAGGAAGTGCTCGGTTTTGCTTTAAGCGATCTGCAAAAGGCGCTGGTGCAACAGTGGAATCTGCCGGAATTGCTTCTCACTCTGATGGACGATGCAAATAGCAGCAAGCAGCGAGTACGCAATGTGACCTTGGCCGTCAACCTGGCGCGTCATTCCGCCAATGGGTGGGACGATGCGGCTTTGCCGGATGATTACAAGGATATCGGCGTGTTGCTGAGGACGCCTGCAGAACAAGTGATGCTCATGCTCGGTGCCGAGGCCGGCACCATGTGCGACCTGAGCAAGCCGCACTGACAAGGGGTGCCACGGTTGTAAGTTAGATCGTTACATGACGATTGCCACCGGTGATCGTCGCTGCATCAGGGAGAAGCCGATATGCACTATCAGGCAAACAACAGGTTATTGGCCTTGATCACAAAAGCATGTGTACGGGTCTTGTTGCTGGTATCAGTGTTTGCATTGGCTGCATGCGGACAGGGTGAGACTGGCAAGACGTCCGCGCCGCAATATTCCAGCAAAGTGCCGGAGGCTGGCAAGGAATACGTCTTCGCCATCCACCCGTTGCATAATCCGGTGCGCCTGTTCGAGGTGTATGGTCCGGTGATCGATTACCTCAACCGCAGCATCCCTGAAGCCAGATTCCGTCTTGAAGCATCGGTCAGTTACGAGGAATTTGAAAAGAAACTGTACGCGCGGCAACCGGATTTCGCATTACCCAATCCCTACCAGACGCTGAATTCGTTGAAGCACGGCTACCACGTCATCGCCAAGATGGGTGATGACTATAAATTCACCGGCATCATACTGGTGCGGCGCGATAGCGGCATCAACAAGGTCGCCGATCTCAAGGGCAAGAAGGTCTCCTACCCAGCCCTCACAGCACTGGCCGCCACCATGATGCCGCAATATTATTTTCAGACACACGGCCTCGATGTGAACCGCGACATCGAGAATATGTATGTCGGCTCGCAGGAATCCTCCATCCTCAACGTGTATCACGGTATGGCGGCGGCGGGCGCGACCTGGCCGCTGCCGTGGGAAGCGTTCCAGAAGGAACATCCGGATCAGGCGAAAGAACTGAAAGTCGCATGGGAGACCGAGCCGCTCATCAACAACGGCGTGGTGGTGCGCGATGACGTGCCAGCCGAACTTGCTCAGAGAGTGGCGCAACTACTGGCCAATCTGCACACCTCCGACGAGGGGCAAGCCATACTAGCGCGTATGCCCTTGGCACGCTTCGAACTGGCGGATGACCAGCGTTATCGAACCATCGAGGATTTCCTGCGCAAGTTCAGCCGCAGTGTTCGCCCATTGAACGAGGCACAGAAATGAACCGGCAATTCATGTATTGGTTTGCCGGGTCGTTCAGACGCCAGATCATCCTGGTCTTTGTGTCGGGATTCTTTATTCTGATCACAGCTTTTGGCGCTTATCGCCTGGAAATCGAGAAGAATTATCAATATCTCGATAGCAACAAGGCGGCGATCGGAATAGCAAAATCACTGGCAGGCGGTTCCCTGTCCTGGGTGCTGGCCAATGATGTCGAAGGTTTGCAGGAGATCGTTGATTCCTTCAATGGTTATCCACAATTGCGCTATGCGATGATCGTCTCTTCCGGGCAGCTAGTGTTGGCGCACACCGACAAGACCAAGGTCGGGCTGTATCTGAGCGATGAACAAAGTCTGTCGCTCAACCGGGGGCCAGCCGACAACCGTGTGATAAGCGATAGCGCTGACCTGGTAGATGTTGCAGTACCGATCAAACTCAAAGAGCGGGCAGTCGCCTGGGTAAGGGTCGGATTGGGACGGGAGGTCATTGCAGGCAATCTGAGCGGGCAAAGATGGAGCTACGTACTGTTCGTGTTCTTCTCTACGCTGCTGTCATTGTTGGCCGCCACTCTGATTGCCAACCGTTTGGGACGCCGCATTGGCGTATTGATGAAAACGGCAGAGGAGGTGCAAAGCGGAAATTTTTCCGTTCGCGCGAGCGTACCGGGCGGTGAGGGTGAGGTTGCCATGCTGGCCAACAGCTTCAACCGGATGCTGGATGTGCTGGCGCATGATAGAACTCAACTGCGGGAGAGTGACAGGCACTCGCAGTCGTTGCTGCGCTTGTCCAGAAAACTGGAGCGGTCGGAAACCTATGCAGAAGTCCTGAATGCCGCGCAGGAGGAGGTAAAGGACATCGTCGGCTATCAGAACCTGTGGGCCTACCTTTTTTCAGATGACAAACAGTATGCCAAGGCGCTCATAGCCGGCGGCATGATCTCGGACATGGTCATGTCGGAATCGGGAACGGGCACCCTTACCGTCAAAGGCGACCGGATGATGGAGGAGATCGCCGAAGCAAAAGAGATCGTGCTGGTCGAAGATGCGCAAACAGACGAGCGGGTCAACAAGGAGATCGTGGCGAGCTTGGGAAATCGGACCATCGTGAACGTGCCGATCATGCTGTTTGACCGGCATTTGGGCAGCGTTGGCACGGGTACGTTCGGTGCGGAGGGGGTGCGCGTCCCGTCAGTTTCAGAGCAGAATTACCTGATGGCGCTGGCTAGTCACATGGCCGCAGCGATAGATCGAATTCATTTGCTCGTTGAACGCAAGAAGGCCGAAGCGGAGCTGCACAAGCTCTACACCGACTTTGTCACGTTACTGGAAAACACCGGCGACTTCATTTATTTCAAGGACAAGGACAGCCGCATGATCTTTTGCAGTCAGACGCTGGCAAAAATCACTGGCCATGCAAGCTGGCGCGACATGGTGGGCAAGCATGATCTCGAGATTTTTCCTGCTAACACGGCGCGCATCTACCACGAGGAGGAATTGCCGATCTTTCGTGAAGGCAAGCCGATGTTGAACAAGACCGACCCTTACTATGACGCGCAGGGGAGAAAGTGCTGGGTGAGTACAAACAAGTGGCCGGTATTCGGCGAGGACGGCAAGACCGTCGTCGGCATCTTCGGCATCAGTCGCGATATCACCGAGCTCAAGGAGGCTGAGGACAAGATCATCGAACTCAACCGCGACCTTGAGCAGCGGGTGGTAGAACGCACCGCGCAACTCGAAGACGCCAACAAGGAGCTGGAATCGTTTTCCTATTCCGTGTCGCACGACCTGCGCGCGCCGTTGCGAGCCATCGACGGTTTTTCCAATATCCTGCTGGAGGAGTACGCCGGGAAACTTGATGCTGAAGGCAGGCGACTGCTGGACGTGGTGCGGGACAATGCCGAACGCATGGGTAGGCTAATTGATGACATCCTGAAGTTCTCTCGCGCCGGACGACTGGAAATGAACGCGTTCCGCATCGATATGGAGGCCATGGCGCATACGGTCCTCGATGAAATCCTGATGAGGTCGCCGAACCCGAAACTGGTGGTAGAGATCGGTCATCTTCCGGCTACCGTGGGAGATAGTGCCATGATGCATCAGGTGTTCGTCAATCTGTTGTCCAACGCGATCAAGTTCACCCACGGCAGGGAGGATGCGCGGATCGAGGTGGGCAGTTCCGCCGGGGAACATGAAACAGTCTATTTTGTGAAAGACAACGGTGCTGGTTTCGACATGCAGTATGTGGACAAACTGTTCGGTGTGTTCCAGCGGCTGCATATCGAGAGCGAGTTCGAAGGTACAGGCATCGGTCTTGCCATCGTCAAGCGCATCATCACCCGCCACGGCGGACGGGTGTGGGCGGAAGGCAGGATCAACGAAGGTGCGACGTTCTATTTTGCTTTGCCGTCCGTGGAGAGCAAACATGAATGACGATACAAAAACCACCAAGCCTGAATCGTTGTCGAAACCGATACTATTCGTCCGTGCCCCCGGCGTTGAGCAGATGAGTGATCCGCTCAAGGCGGACTGGAATCAGGCCAGGGTAAGCGCTGTGCAGGATAGACCCGCGCTGCCTGACGATATAGACCTTGCGGAACTGATCGACTTCAGCCAGATGAACATGTTCTTCCAGAACTTTCTGGAAGTCGTCGGCTTGCCTCAGGCAATCATCGATCTTGAAGGGCGAGTGCTTGCCTCGTCGAAATGGCAGCGCATCTGCATGGAATTCCATCGCGCCAATCCCGTAACCTTGCAGCGCTGTCTTGAGAGTGACAAGAACCTTTCGCGCGAGATGGAGGAAGGCAAGTCTTACGCTATCTACCGCTGCCGCAACGGACTCACCGACTGCGCCTCGCCCATCGTCATCGAAGGGCAACACATCGCCAACCTGTTCATCGGCCAGTTTTTGCTGGCATCGCCGGATCAGGCCTATTTCGAGGCGCAGCGTGCGGAATGCGGCTTCGACAAAGATGCCTATGAAGCAGCACTGAATGAAGTGCCAATCATTAGTGAGGAGAGGCTGCCTTCCATCCTCAACCTGCTCACTGGCCTGGCGCATCAGATCGCCATGCAAAGTCTGGCCGAATACCGTGCCAAGGTGGCATACGCGAGCGTCGAGCAGCAGGTGGTGGAGCGTACTGCACAACTGCGCGCCACTACCGGGCTGTTGCAGCACGTCACTTCGAATGTGCCTGGCATGGTCTATCAGTATCGGCTGCGGACGGATGGCAGCGTATGCATGCCGTATGCCAGTGAGGGTATGCGCGGCATCTTTCATATGGCACCCGAAGAGGTTCGCGAGGATGCGTCCGGCGTGCTTGCCAAAATACACCCGGATGACTTTGAGGCCACCGTTGAATCGATCCAGCGGTCAGCACATGAGCTGACCCCGTGGCACCATGAATTCCGGGTAAGGTCTGACGATGGCAAGGAGTGTTGGCTGCTGGGCAATGCGTTGCCGCAGCGCGAAGCGGATGGCTCGACACTTTGGCATGGCTTTATCACCGATATCTCAGAGCGCAAGCGATCCGATGAGGTGATAAGCCAGCTGAATGCCGAACTCGAGCAGCGCGTGGAGCAACGCACGGCTCAGCTCGAAGCCGCCAACAAGGAACTGGAAGAATTCTCCTATTCGATGTCCCACGACATGCGCACACCGTTGCGTGCGCTCGATGGTTTCTCGAAGATACTTCTGGAGGAGCACGCTGCCAGCCTCGATGACGAGGGGAAACGCCTGCTGAAGGTACTGCGCGACAACGCTCAACACATGGGGCGGCTGGTAGACGATATCCTGCACTACTTGAGCATGGGCAGGCGCAAGATGGAATCCGGTTCTATCGATATCGCCGGATTGGCGACTGAGATCGTCGCGGAGTTGCAGGCAGCGGATCCTTCACGTCGCCTGCATATCGAGATCGACAGGCTGCCGCTGGCTAATGGCGACCGTGACATGATCCGTGAGGTGTTGCATAACCTGATTTCGAATGCCATCAAGTTCTCGCCGACAGATGGCGAGGTATCGATTGAAATAGGCAGCAAGGTTGAAAAGGGTGAGAATATCTACTCGGTGACCGACCACGGTGTCGGCTTCGACATGCGCTATGCCGGCAAGCTGTTCAGGGTGTTCGAACGCGTGCATCAGACCGGCCAGTTCGCAGGATCCGGCATCGGCCTGGCGCTCGTCAAACGCATCGTCACCCGTCACGGCGGCCGGGTGTGGGCGGAGGGCAAGGTCAACGGGGGCGCGACGATCTATTTTGCATTGCCGGCGTAGGTCGGGATTTATCCCGACAGTGAAGGAATCATGCGTTGGGATAAATCCCGACCTGCAAAACCATAGGGAGGCTATACATGGATGACACAGTGAAAGTAGTGGAGATATTGCTGGTGGAGGACAACCCGGCTGATGCCGAGCTTTGCATTCGGGCGCTAAAAAAGAGCAATCTCGCCAACAATCTGGTTTGGGTTAAGGATGGTGCGGAGGCTCTGGATTTCATCTTCGCCACGGGTGCTTATTCCGAACGCGGTATGGGAAACGTGCCTAAAGTGATCCTTCTGGACTTGCGCCTTCCCAAAGTGAACGGCATGGATGTGCTGCGGCAGGTCAAAGCAGACAAACGTACGCAAGCCATCCCCGTGGTGGTGCTGACTTCTTCGAAAGAAGACCGTGATGTCGCTGAGAGTTACCAACTCGGCGTCAACAGCTTTATCAGCAAACCGGTCGAGTTCGACGCGTTCGCCAAGACTGTGTCCGAGCTGGGACTTTACTGGTTGTTGGTAAACCACCCACCTGTGGTGGCGAAATAATCGTGGAGCAGAACGGCACACAGAGCAAGCTGCGCATCCTCATGCTGGAGGACACGCCGACTGATGCCGAACTGCTGGAATTCAATCTGCGCAAAGCGGGGCTTTCCTTTACGCATCTGCGCGTGGATACCGAGCCCGCCTTCAAGCAGGCACTCGTGGATTTCAAACCCGACATCGTTCTGGCCGATTATAAGTTGCCGACCTATGACGGGCGGGCCGCACTTGAACATATACAGCATCATCATCCCGACCTGCCCGTCATCATGGTCACCGGTGCCCTGGGCGAAGAAAAAGCCATCGAGCTGTTGCGGGCCGGCGCCAGGGATTACATCCTGAAGGATAGGCCGACGCGGTTGTCAGCCGCCATCCAGCGCGTACTGGCAGAGCAGGCGGAACTCATGGCGCGTCGCGAAGCAGAAAAAAAGTTGCGGGACGCAGAGAGCAGATTCCGATTGCTGTTTGAGATGGCGAACGATGGCATCTTCCTGCAGGACGCGACTGGTTTTGTGGACTGTAATCGCAAAGGTGCTGAGATGTACGGAGTGGAGAAGGAGGAACTCATCGGCCATTCTCCCTGCGAATTCGCCCCGAAACTGCAGCCCGATGGGCGGCTGTCCGCCGAGGTGGCTGGCGACAGGATACAGGCGGCTAAGCGCGGCGAACCGCAGCAATTCGAATGGCGTGCGCTGCGCGCAGACGGCACGACGATCGACGTCGACATCAGCCTGAATCGCATCGAGTACAGCGGTGCGGTCTATCTGCTCTCCATCGTTCGCGACATCACCCAACGCAAACTGGCCGAGGAGCAGATCCACTATTACGCTTTCTACGACGCCTTGACCCGGCTGCCCAACCGGCGCCTGCTGAATGACCGTTTGCGGCAGACCATGTTGGCCAGCAAGCGTAATAGTCATTTTGGTGCGCTGATGTTCCTGGATCTGGATAACTTCAAGCCGCTCAACGATGCGCACGGGCATGATGCGGGCGATCTGCTGTTGATCGAAGTGGCGCACCGCATCACCGGTTGTGTGCGCGAAGTGGATACGGTTGCCAGATTCGGCGGCGATGAGTTCGTGGTCATGCTCAGCGATCTGGACATCGACAAGGCCGAGTCCTTCGCGCAGGCCAGCGGTGTTGCCGAAAAGATCCGCAGTAGCCTGGCCGAGCCTTATGTGCTGAAACTCCGGCAAGATGACGTGGAAAAGACCATCGTGCATCATTGCACGTCGAGTATAGGCGTGGTGCTGTTCATCAATCACGAAGCCGCCCTGGATGACATCATCAAGCTGGCAGACAGGGCGATGTACCACGCGAAAGAAGGTGGACGCAACACGATCCGTTTCTTCGATCCGGCAACAGGGTTGTCGCAACCGGTGCAAATGGCAAATGGCTGATCCGCTACGTGTTCTGATGCTGGAAGATACGCCTACCGACGCGGAGCTGGAGGAGCATGAACTGCGCAAGGCTGGAATCACTTTCACCTCGCTGCGCGTGACGACGCGGGAAGCGTTCGTTCTGGCGCTCGAACAATTCCATCCCGGCATCATTCTTTCTGATTACAACCTGCCCGGCTTCGATGGCAAATCAGCGTTGGAGATCGTGCGGCGCGACCATCCGGAGATCCCCGTGATCATGGTCACCGGTGCGCTCAGTGATATCGAGGCGGTGGAGCTGATCCATGCCGGCGCCAAGGATTATGTGCTGAAAGACCGGCTGGCGCGGCTGGGCCCAGCCGTGCAGCGGGTGTTGTCGATGGAGCAGGGCATACGCGCGCGCAAGGCGGCGGAGAAAGGGCTGCGCGAGAGCCTGACCCGCTACACCACCCTGACCGAGAGTGCGAACGACGCCATCATCTGTCTGCGACCGGATGGCGCTATCGAGCTCTGGAACAGGATGGCACAACAGATGTTCGGCTACAGCGAAGAGGAAGCCATCGGCAAGCAGTTGCATCATCTGATATCTCCCCTGCGCTACCAAAGCCAGGCAGATGACGGAATGAGACTGTTCGGACAAACCGGAACCGGCCCGGTGCTGGGAAAGACACTGGAAATCACTGCCATACGCAAGAGCGGTGAGGAATTCCCGGTAGAGATGTCGATCGCATCGATGAGTTTTGGCGGGGAATGGCATGCCACTGGTATCATCCGCGACATCACCGAGCGCAAACAGGTTGAGATAAAGTTGGAGTTGTTCCGCGCTCTGATAGACAATTCAAGCGATGCCATCGAAGTGCTCGATCCGGCCACGTTGCGTTATCTCGACATCAACGAGACGGGATGCAGCGATCTGGGTTACAGCCGCGAAGAGATAATGTCGATGAGCATCCCTGATATCGACCCGTCCTTTGATGAGAGCACCAAAAAAATCATCATTTCACAGATGCGTCAGCCGGAAGGCGCGCGATTTGAAAGCGTGCATCGGCGCAAAGACGGTACGACTTATCCCGTGGAGATCAGCGCGAAACTCATCGAGCTCGACAAGCCCTATGTGGTGGATATCGTTCGCGACATCACAGGGCGCAAGAAGGACGAAGAAGAACGGCGCATCAGCACGGAATTGCTGGGACAGACGCTGACACAAACCATCGAGGCCATCGCCGCCATGGTCGAGGCAAGAGATCCTTATACCGCAGGGCATCAGCGGCGGGTGGCTGCGCTCTCCAGTGCCATAGCCACTGAGATGGGATATCCCGCCGACATGATCCACGGACTTGCGCTGGCTGCCATCATCCATGACTTGGGCAAGATCCATATTCCTGCCGAGATCCTCAGCAAGCCGGGGTTGCTCGGCCAGATCGAATATGAATTGATCAAGTGTCATCCGCAAGCCGGTTACGAAATCATCAAGGATGTTCAGTTCCCCTGGCCTATCGCGCAAATGGTATTGCAACATCATGAACGACTGGACGGCTCCGGCTATCCGCACGGACTAACAGCTGAGCAGATACTGCCGGAAGCAAAGATCCTGGCCGTGGCCGATGTGGTCGAGGCGATGGTGTCGCACCGGCCCTATCGCCCCGGGTTGGGCGTTGAAGCTGCACTGAAAGAGATCGCAAAGGGGCGGGGCACACTCTATGACCCGCAAGTGGTGGATGCCTGCACGGTATTGATACACGAGCGGGGATACGTGTTTCCCAGCTGACTGACTTGTCCCGAGTTTCCTGAACCTAGTCCTTGCCGAACAGATCGCGACTATAGACCTTGTCAGTCACATCCCGGATATCGTCCGTGATGCGGTTGGCGACGATGACGTCGGATTCTTTCTTGAATTCAGCCAGGTCATTCACCACTCTTGAGTGGAAGAACTCCGGCTCCTTGAGTGCGGGTTCGTAAACGATGACCTCGATACCCTTGGCCTTGATGCGTTTCATGATCCCCTGGATGCTGGAGGAGCGGAAGTTATCCGACCCGCTCTTCATCACCAGCCGGTGGATACCGACGACCTTCGGGTTGCGCTTGATGATACTTTCCGCGATGAAATCCTTGCGCGTCGTGTTCGACTCGACGATGGCATGGATCAGGTTCTGCGGCACATCCTGATAATTGGCCAGAAGCTGTTTCGTGTCCTTCGGCAGGCAGTAGCCGCCATAACCGAACGAAGGATTGTTGTAGTGATCGCCGATGCGCGGATCGAGGCTTACGCCCTGGATGATCTGTTTCGTATCAAGCTTATGGGTGGCCGCGTAGGTGTCGAGCTCGTTGAAGTAGGCCACGCGCATGGCGAGGTAGGTGTTGGCGAAGAGCTTGACTGCCTCGGCTTCGGTCGGGTCGGTGAACAGGGTGGGGATGTCCTGCTTGATCGCACCTTGCTTCAGCAGATCCGCGAAAACCTCGGCGCGCTTCGAGCGTTCGCCGACCACGATGCGCGACGGGTGCAGATTGTCATAAAGCGCACGGCCTTCGCGCAGAAACTCGGGCGAGAAGATCAGGTTGTCGCACTTGAACTTGGCACGGGCATTGACCGTGTAGCCGACCGGAATGGTGGACTTGATCACCATCACCGCCTGCGGGTTGATGCTCAACACATCCTGGATCACTGCTTCTATCGAACGGGTGTTGAAGTAGTTGGTGTCGGCATCGTAGTCCGTCGGCGTGGCGATGATGACGTAGTCCGCCCCGGTGTAGGCTTCGCGCTTGTCGAGCGTAGCCTTGAAGTTGAGTTTCTTGTGCTGCAGGTAATCCTCGATCTCGACATCCTCGATGGGGGATTGCTTGTGGTTGATCATCTCGACCTTCTCGGGGACGATGTCGAGCGCAACGACCTCGTTATGCTGGGCAAGCAGGATGGAGTTGGAGAGCCCTACGTAACCGGTACCGGCGATGGCGATCTTCATGGATTGGACGTCAGCGAACGT